>OATT01000229.1_pt1 | contig 61611 bp, 63 predicted proteins | sample 1476071 | NCBI WGS metagenome assembly OATT01 (sample SAMEA2579989, study PRJEB22360) | human gut metagenome | biome: human gut; feature: human-associated habitat; material: faeces | place: Denmark | collected 2008/2010 | reverse complement strand
TATATGCCATGCCCGGCATACAAAAAAGATAGGAGTTTTTATAACTCCTATCCCTTTTATATTAAGAAGAAATATTTATCTTCTATGTGAATAATTTATATTTTTCAATCTTAATTAATTATTCATATTCTTGTGAATAACTCATTTACTTATCATTCATATTTCATTCCATTATAAACATTTTCCTATTATCTACTCTTCACATTCTGACTTATCTATTTTACATATCTTAGGAATTTTTATAATTTCATTTCCATATCAATCATAATCTCACGAAGGATGTTTACATCTTTTCCATAAAGTGATTTCATTATACTTATTTACTAATGAATTTCTTATATATCTATATGAATTCCCAAATAAAACATATCATTCATTTATAAACTATTTTGTTCACTTATAATGATCTTTCTTTACTATATCATGAACTTTTTTCTTTATATCTAAGGCCTTTTCTTTAGGCCTAACGTATGTTAGGGGGTAAAACGTCTCTTATTAATCTATAATCTTTTGGTAGATTTAGATTAACCATGAATACAGGTCCCAAATATAAAATTTTTATTCTTCTACTCTCCAGCATCTCTGTGACCTCCTTTCATGTTCTTTCCTTTTCTTCATTTATATCTTAACATATTTCCATCAAAATTGAAAGCCCTTTCACTTTCATATTTTGAAAATAAAAGATGTCTATTATAAGTTTAAAAATTTTTCCCAAATATGCAATTCCCTATTGGCAGATTCATGTGAATCAGAGGCATGAATAATATTATTAACAAGTCTATGTTCCTGATCAGCTTTCACATAACTATCCTGACTAAAATGCCCTCTAATCGAGTCTGGATCAGCCTGTACAGGATTCGTCTTTCCTACCAGTCGACGAGAATATGTAATAATATCCTCATCACCTTCATATGAAATTTTCATAGGCATAATATATTTAGGTCCATTGTAATAAAATGTATAAAAGAGTTTACCAGTAAAATCAATCTCTGCACCCTTTTCATCTATCACTTGTTGATAATGATCCAATAATATTTTCATAACTTCCATATCAACTTCTAATAAACATGATGACTCAACATGCAATCCATATTTTTCTAATTCCTGAATAACTTTTTCTTTTTTACCATCAACAAAAGCATCTGGCTTTAACATCATATATGTATATTGTTTCATATAAAATCCTCCTACTCTTTATAATATAACATACTTTTCAGTATATGAGAAATTATTCACACATATACAAAAAATCATATATTTGAAAATAGTTTTCCCAAATATATGATTCTTTATCATTAATGTATAACTCTTTTAATCTCATAGATTCCCTGAATCTTATTTAAATTATCAATTGTGAGTTGTAAAACTTCAGCATTTTCAACTGATAATCTCAACTGTATATTGGCATCCATATCATGAATACCAGCATTAATATTAAGAATATTCACTTTTACCTGCCCTAAGACTGTAATAATATCATTTAATAAATTAGGACGATCTAATCCTACTAATTCAATATCAACTTCAAAACGTTTTTCTGTAATATTTGTATAATCCCAATAAACATCAATCAATCGGCCTTTTTCTGCTCCATTCAAATTGGGACAATCAGCTCTATGAACCTTAATCCCCTGTCCTTTAGAAACATATCCAATAATTGGATCACCTGGAATTGGATTACAGCATTTAGATAATTGTACTTTTAATCCATCAACACCATTAACACTAATTCCTAAACTGCTACTATTTGAACGTTTCTGATTTTTAATAGCATTATTATTTTTTTTCAGCATTTTTGATAGATTATCAAAGAAACCTGTATGATTTGGGATAACTTTATCAAGTAATGTTGAAGCTGTTGCTTGTTTTTTTCCAATCACAAGCATTAAATCTTCAAAGTTATTTGCACCAAACGAACCATAATAAGCCTTGTAAGTATCCGGATCCATATACTTCTTTTCATCTAATTCACGTTTTTTAATTTCTTCTCTTAATAGTTTCTTACCCTCTTCAATTGTTTCTTTATGCGTTTCACTATCTTGTTTAGAAATATATTGACGTATTTTATTTCTGGCACCTGCAGTTTGAACAAATTTCAGCCAGTCTTCACTAGGACCAGAGTTTTTATTTGTCTTAATTTCACAAATATCTCCAGTCTTCAATTTAGTATTAATTGGGACCATAACATTATTAACAATGGCTCCAACTGCATGATGACCAACTTCTGTGTGAATACGATAAGCAAAATCAATAGGTGTAGCCCCATTTGGAAGTTCAACAATCTTTCCTTGAGGTGTCATCACATAAACATTGGCTTCAAAGATATCACGTCTTAAAGAATCATAGAATTCTTTTGCATCACCATCTTTAATTTCATCACTTAATGTAATAAAATCACCAAGCCATTGCAACTTCTCCCCAATTTCTTTTTGTTCTTGTTTAGAAGAGTAACCTTTATTTTCTTTATAGCGCCAATGTGATGCCACTCCACGTTCTGCCAGTTCATCCATTTCTTCAGTTCGAATCTGAATTTCAAAAATATGTCCACCTTCACCAATAATAGCCGTATGAAGTGACTGATACATATTTGGTTTAGGCATTGCAATATAGTCTTTAAAACGCCCTGGCAATGGACGATAATGATCATGTACAATACCTAAGACTTCATAACATTTCATTTTATCTTTTAAAATAATGCGTAAAGCATTTAAATCATATAATTCATCAAATCGTTTATGCTTGATAACCATTTTCTTATAAATACTATAAATATGTTTAGCACGACCTTTCATGCGATAATCAATATGATTTTCATCTAATAAATGTTTGACAGATTGCATCATTTTATCAACTGATTCTCTCCGTTCGCTACGCTTTTCTTCAAGTAAATCAGAAATTTCTTTATATGCTTTTGGATCTAAATAATACAAACATAAATCTTCTAATTCAATACGAATATCGTTAATTCCTAAACGATGAGCTATTGGTGCATAGACTTCCAGCGTTTCTCTTGAAATACGCTGCTGTTTATCAGGACGCATATATTCTAGCGTACGCATATTATGCAGACGATCTGCCAATTTAATCAAGATAACACGAATATCTTTTGCCATTGCAATATAGATTTTACGATGATTCTCTGCATAAACATCTGCTTCATCTTTGAATGGCATTTTATTAATCTTTGTAACACCTTCAACAAGTGTTGTAATTTCTTCACCAAAACGCTCTACCATCTCTTCATGAGACACATCACAATCTTCCATAACATCATGTAACAAACCAGCAGCAATCGTAATTGGTCCTGTTTCTAAAGTCGAAAGAATGTATGCAACCCAGATCAAATGAATTGTATATGGTTCCCCACTTTTTCGTTTTTGTCCCTCATGTTTAACCATAATGAAATCATAAGCCTTTTTAATAAGATCAATACTTTCCGGTTTTGTAATATAAGTTGAACAAACATCCAAAACATCCTGAAATATGACTTGATCATGTGCTCCTTTATATTCCATCATTCTTCCTCCTTTCATTTATGAAAAAAGAGACTATGTCTCTTTTTAATACTTTAAGACAGAATAAATATCATATCCTTTTAAAAGGTCTCTTCCTTTTAATGCTTCTAATTCAATCAAGAAAGCAATTCCTACGACATTTCCACCCATTTGTTCAATTAAAGACACAGCAGCTTCAACAGTCCCTCCTGTTGCCAATAAATCATCAACAATCAAAACATTTTGCCCTGGCTTAATACTATCACTGTGCATTTGAATTTCATTATGACCATATTCTAATTCATAAGTCTTAGACAGAATTTCTCTTGGTAATTTCCCAGGTTTTCTAACCGGTACAAATCCACATCCCAATTCTAAAGCGACTGGACATCCAAATAAAAATCCACGTGCTTCTGGTCCAGCAATAACATCTACATTTTTATCCTTACCAAATTCAGCCAACAAACGAACAGACTCTTGATAAGCATCTTTATCAGCAAGTAAAGGTGTGACATCTCTAAACAGAACACCTGGTTCAGGAAAATCAGGTATATCTGCTATATATTTCTTTAAATCCATAGCTAAAAAGCCCTCCTTGTTTCTTTATTATACCAAAATTCATCATAATAATAAAGAATCTATACAATATCTTTTATAATAAAATTTATACTTTTTTGATTTCTAAATTCATTTACACTTAAAGTTCCAACAATACTTATATATTTTTTATCCTTTAATTCATCAAATAACTGTCCTTGTTGAAAATACAATGCAGTCATCTTTGTACGAGGAAAATCAATATCCATTTTTAAATGTTTTCCTCCACTTAACTGATAAAACTTCATAACAGGAACATTTTTCAAAAGATATAAAGGCTCTTCATTTCCCATCCCAAAAGGTTCCAACATAGCCAAAGATTCTATATTTTCAATACTTAAATCATTTTCATCAATTAATAAAGCATTGGTCGTTGCATGAAGTTCAACATCCTTTAAATTCTCTTCTATACAATGATAAAAAGATTCAAAATGTTCTTCATCAATACTAAAGCCACCAGCCAAAGAATGCCCTCCAAAAGCTACAAATTGTTCACGATGAGCAGTAAAAAACTCATGCAAAGAAAAACCCTCAACGCTTCTCGCACTCCCTTTGTATATCCCAAGCTGTTTATCATAATGCATAACAAAACTTGGTCTTTCATATTGACGTGTATATTTACCAGCGATTAATCCAACCAAACCTTCATGAACATTTTCACTAGCCCAATATAAAAATTCATCATTCATTTTTTCACTTGCTAAAGCATATTGTTCATTTGTTAAAGCTTGTCTTTTTGAATTGATTTGCGTTGCCATCTGGGCAACCTTCATCATTAAGTCTCTTGGTGCATCTTTTAAGAAGTATTTAACCAATATATTAGGATTACATAATTCTGGTAATCTGCCAAATGAATTGATTTTAGGAGCAATTGTAAAGCCAATTGTTGTTGTTGTATAACTTTGCTGATCTCCTAATAACAATTCTAATGATGAATATTTTTCAGTCTTCATAAAAGTCAATGCTTTTTTAACTAGAGAACGATTCTCATCTAATAATGGCATCATATCAGAAATCGTTGTAATAGCTGCTAAACAATATAAATATTTATCTTGCTTCTCTAGTAATGCACTTGCCAATTTATAGGCTACAAAACCACCTGATATTTCCTTGAAGGGATATTCAGGTGAGAGTTTGGTATGAATAAAAGACATAGCATCAGGCAAATCATTATCAAATTGATGATGATCTGTAATAATAACATCAACACCTAATTCATTTGCACACTCTACAGCCTCAAAAGCTTTTACACCATTATCAACTGTTATGATTAAAGAATATCCTCTTTGAGCCATTTGTTTCACTCTGTCAGCATTTAATCCATAACCATCATCAAAACGATTAGGAATATGATACCCAACATGTACCCCTAATTCTGCAAACGCCTGAACAAGAATCGTTGTTGCTAAGATTCCATCACAATCATAATCACCATAAATGCATATTTTTTCTTCATTCTCAATAGCTTCATGAATTCTTTCTAATGTTATATCAGCTTCTTCAAACAAAGAAAAATCATGATAGATGAGTCTAGGACTTAATAGTGTTTGTAAAGTCTCTTGATCATATTCATGAATATCAATAACTTTGGCCAATAAGGAATTGACTTGATATTGATTTTGAATATCTTGATATTTTTTTGGTTCTATAATTTTATATTCCATAATATATTCTCCTTAAAAAGAAAAATAACTGACTAACAGTTATTTCGCAATCAATTCACTAAAATCATTTAAATTCAAAGACGACGCTTCTTTAATCACTTTCACTTTTAAATAATCAAAGACCTCCGAAAAACGAAGAGACATAATATCATCAATCACATCACACATAGCCAATGTTTCTTCATTTTTCCATTTGATTTTATAAAGGTATTCTTTAATATCACTAGCATCGATATCATGAACCCCCTCTGTCTTGAACTCATTAGCCTTGATTCGAATTAAAAAAAGAATATCTAATGGCAAGTTATTCTTGAGATTGATTTCCATTTACTGCACTTCCTAACATATTTCTCAATTTTTCAACATATTTATTATAAAGGAAAATCACCAATAAAGGAAGTGTTTTATGAAAAGAAAATTGATTAATTCATTTATTATCTTAAGTGGCAGTACCCTCATAACCAAGGTCTTCTCAGTGTTTAACAGAATGCTTTTATCGAGACTTTTAAGTGAACAAGGTATGGCATTATACATTTTGGTTATTCCGACACTTTCTTTGTGTATAACCTTAGCCCAGTTTTCCATTCCGTCTGCTGTCTTTCGATTAATTTCACATCCAAAATACAACAATAAGAAAGTCATAATCTCAGCAATTCTGATATGTTTTGCCTCTTGTATTTTGATAATGTTATCTATTTTATGTTTTTCACAAATTATAGCCCATGATTTTTTAAAACAAGATCAAGCCTATTATCCACTTTTAACTATGCTGCCTTTTATTCCTTTGGTTGCTATTAGTGGAATTATTAAGAATTATTATTTAGGAAAAGAAGATGTTTGGACTTTATCAGTTGCTCAATTACTTGAAGAAGTTGCTCGAATTATTTTCACTTATTTTATGATTAAATCATTTGTAAACCTTGATATGACTTATCTTGTTTCTATTGCAATACTCGCTATGAGCGTTGGTGAACTTGCATCTATCATTTATTTATATTTCAAAATGCATCGCAAAGTTAATGTAACCTACCACCCCATTGAATACTTTAAAGATCATTTCATTCTTAAGGACATGATGAATATCGCCCTACCTTTAACAGGCTCACGCATTTTGCATACATGCTATAACTTCATTGAGCCAATTGTTCTGGTGGCAATTTTAACCAAATTAAATATTAATGAATCAGATATTCATATGCAATATGCTATTATCAGTGGCTATGTTATATCATTGCTTGTTACTCCAACATTCTTCAACAACGTTGTTTTACGTTTATTACTTCCCATTTTAAATAAAGATATAGCATACCGGCGTCTAAGAGACTTACGGAAACATGTTATTTATGGTGTTATCGTTTGCTTCCTTATCAGTTTACCATTTACTTTGTTATTTTACTTTTGGGGCGACAAGTGCCTGCTGTTTATGTATAATACAAACAACGGTTATGATTATCTAAAATACATGTCTATTCCTTTTACCCTCTTTTATTTGCAGACCCCCTTAAGTGCAACACTTCAGGCTCTCAATAAGAATAAAGAAATGTTCATGATGAGCACTCTAGAAGTCATTATTGAATTTGTCTGCTTATTAATATTAACTCCTCGCTATCATGTTTTAAGTGTTGCTATGGTTATGCTGATTGGTCTATTTACAACTCTGGTGTTATCCATTTATCATGTTTATAAATATGTTTATAGAGAAGCATAAAGGAGGATTATTTCATCCTCCTTTAACTATTTATCAAATTGTCTTAACCATTGTGAAAACAATGGTAATCCTTCTTTAATCTCATTTAAATGAGTCAATCCAAATCGTAAATGATTTTCCACTCCAAACGCACTTCCTGGAACAAAGAATATACCTGTCTCTGCCTGTAATTTTTCACAGAATTCAATCGATGGCATATCAACTTCATATTTCAAGAAACAAACTGTTCCTTCATCAGGAATAACACAAGACACCAAAGGCTCTTGTTCTAACCATGATTTTAATATTTTTTTACTTTCATCACAAATATAAAGACTTCTCTTGATAATATGCTCTTTGTTTTCAAGAACAAGACATGCAAGATAATCGTCCATTGGTCCACTACTAATAATATGATAATCTCTACGCATATCAATTGTGTGAACAACCTCTTTAGAACCTTTTATCCAACCTAAGCGAAGCCCAGGAAATGAAAAGACTTTTGATAGACTCTGTGTCACGATAGCTTTCTCATAATAATCACTAAATGAAGGAGACATAGTTTGGGTAATGGTATTGACACCCCGATAAATTTCATCACACAAAATATAACAATCATAATCCTTAGCCAAAGTGATAAGTTCTTTCATAAAGGATAATGGCAGTGTTGTTCCCGTTGGATTATTAGGTGAATTTAAACAAATCATCTTTGTATTGTTTCTCATACATTGTTTAAAATCTTCAATTGTTGGCATCCATTTTTTTTCTTCAGATAAATGAATCAAAGACACTTCACAGCCCAACGATTTAGGAAAGTCGTACATTTGTTGATAAGATGGAAACAGACTGACAATATGGTCGCCCGGTTCTAGCAATGATATCATAACCAACTCATTAGCATTGATTGCACCATGTGCGATGGTAATATTCTCTACAGTACCTGTTTCATATAAAGACAAAATAGCTTGTTTAAGACGAGATGACCCAACTATTGGACCATAGTCCAAGGTCATTGACATTATTGTTTTAGAAATATCTTCTTGAACATATTTTTGAAGGTCATTTAAAGACAAGGATGACACACATGTCTCTGTCAAATTATATCGACAATGATTTTCATGATCTGTCATCCAAGTTTCAACTTCAAACTCTGCAATTTTCATTAATGCATGACCTTATTCAAGAAGTCTTGGGCTCTTTCTGTTTTGGGCTGAGAAAAGAATGCTTTTGAACTATTTTCCTCAATAATCTTACCATCTTCTAAGAAGATAACACGATCAGCAACTGTCCTAGCAAATCCCATTTCATGTGTAACAACAACCATTGTCATTCCTTCTTTTGCTAGTTCCTGCATAACTTCTAAAACTTCAATAACCATCTCTGGATCCAAAGCACTTGTAGGTTCATCAAATAACATAATCTCAGGATTCATACACAAACTTCTTGCAATTGCTACACGTTGTTTTTGTCCACCTGATAACTTGTTTGGATACTCGTCTTTCTTATCCAATAAGCCAACTCTTTTTAAATATTGGCAAGCAATCTCTTTCGCTTCTTCTTTTGATTTTTTCATAACTTGAATTGGTGCTAAAGTTAAATTTTCTAATACTGTCATATTGGGAAATAAATTGAAGTGCTGAAAGACAAATCCCATTTTATTTCTTAATTCACGATAATGTTCTTCTTTAGGGTCTAATAATTGATCATTTAAGTAAACAGCCCCTTTTTCTGGCTTCTCTAAACCATGAATACATCTTAAAACAGTACTTTTCCCTGAACCAGATGGTCCAATTAAACAAACAATCTCACCTTTTTTAATTTCTAAAGAAACGTCATCAACTGCTTTTAAACTATTGAATTGTTTTGTCATATTTTCTACTTTAATCACTGGCAGCCAACTTCCTTTCTAGTCTTCTTGCAAAATATGAAACTGTTAATGTCATAGCCAAATACATACATCCAGCAGTCACAAGTGGAACAAGATAATTAGAATAATTTGCTCCCATTACTTGTGTTCTTAATAACAATTCACTCACACCAATACAACTGATTAAAGATGAATCCTTAATCAGCGTAATAAATTCACTAACGATTGGTGGAACAATTCTTTTAAAAGCTTGTGGTAAAATAACATGACGCATAGTCTGAATATAATTCATCCCAATTGTCTCACATGCTTCCCACTGTCCTTTATCAACACCTTGAATTCCACTTCTAATCAGTTCTGTTGAATAAGCACCACTATTGATACTTAATGCAATTAAACCACAAATAAATGGATCAGCATTAAACCTTTCTCCAGTGATTGATTGAATAATCAATGGAACAGCCAAATAAAAGAATAAGATTTGAAGTAACATTGGTGTTCCTCTGATAACTTCAACATAAACATTTCCTAAAATACGTAATATTTTATACTTAGAAAGTTTTGCAGCAGCACCTAAAGTTCCTAAAATCAATCCTAAGCATACAGCTATCGCCGCAAGTAACAAGGACAACCCTGCTCCTTGAAGCATAAATATTAAATTGTCCTGAGTTAAAAACTTTGTAAGTACATCCATCTATATTCCTATGCTCCCCATTTTTCTTTTAATTCATTATATTTATCTGAACCAACAAATTCATCTAATGCCTTATTAACAGCATTCATTAATTCAGTATTTCCTTTTTTAGAAATAATTAAGTTTTCTTCTTCCAATAAAGCTTGATCAATCATTTTAAATCCTGAATTATCAACATAGTTCTTAGCCACTGCATAATCTAAAATAACTGCATCTACTCCACCAGTTCTTAAAGTTTCAACCAATACTTTTACATCTGTAACTGCTTTTACATCAGCATTTTTAATATCTTTAGCACAAGTTTCACCAGTTGCTCCTACTTGAGCCCCTACTTTTTTACCTTCTAAATCAGCAGCTGTCTTAATATTACTATCACCAGCAATTAAAGCAACTTGTTTTGAATCGTTGTATTTATGTGACCATTCAACATCCCATTCATCATGTTTCGTAAATCCAGAAATTCCTAAATCAACTTGATCTGTTTCAACACTTGAACGAATTGACTCAAATGACATTTGTTTAAATTCATAAGAATAATTCCCACCATTTTTATTCATGATATCTACCAATTCTTTAGTCATATCAATATCAAAACCTTCCATTTCATTCTTTGTATTTAAAGATTCATATGGTGGATAATCAGGCGAAATCCCAATCAATAATTTTGTTTCTTTTTTATCGCCACTATCAGTATTGTCTCCACCACCACAAGCAGTCACCATAACTGCCATCATAATAACTAACATCACTTTTAATATCTTTTTCATAGTTCTTCCCTCTTCTTTCTTGTCTTATTTGTTTACCTTGATAAATGAATAGTTTCACCTACCGCAATAGACTCATCCTCATAAACTCAACCTCCCTAATAAAAAAACGCCTCTTAGTTTTAAACTAAGAGACGAAAGATTCCGCGGTACCACTCTTGTTGATATATCAAAGATATATCCCCTCTTGTCTTTAAAGCAGACTGACTCATTATCCTACTCAATTCAGATATTGCTCTCCAAAGTGCGGTTCATCTAAATCAGTATACTAACCTCACACCAACGTTAGCTCGCTTGATACTTCCTTAAACTACTCTCTTTTTCATTGAGTTTTTATATTTAACTGTATTATAACGAATTGTCTGCAATTGTCAATACTTAATTTTAATTTTCAACATTAAAAACAAAGGCAATTAATCATGCCATCTCTTAAAATACAATACTTAGGACTGTTCATTAATATAGAAACCATCTATTTTCTCAAAATGAATGCATAAGCCTATCTGTTTAAACAAATAGGCTTATGATAAAGATCATATTCATAAAACAACATAAAAACTTTCATTACTCAAAAAAAAATAACTTTCTCTTTCAATTGCCAATGTTATTGAACAGGTATATAATTACCCTATCAATATCGTTTGTGTTTAAATACTTTTTAAACTTTTTTATATGATGGCAAACGAGAATTCATAGGAGGAAATGAGTCATGAGATTGATGATGCTTTATGGTGTTAATTGTACGAAAGATGTATGGAATCATATAGTCCCTTACTTCAAAAATTTCGAAATAGATTATGTTGAATATCCTCATGAAATAACTTCAACCGCAAAAAAAGTTGATGATATAACTGAATGGGTCTATAAAAATTATAATCAGCATGACTATGATGCTATTATAGGTCATAGTCTTGGAGGAATAATTGCAATGCAATTAATCACAAAATACAAAATGAAAGTTGATAAATTAATTTATCTAGATACAAATCTAAAGCCCGCTAATAAATTTTATAGAAATTTGATGACACAAAAAAACATGGAAAAATATGGCGTAAGTATTCTACAAATATTAAATAAAGAACGAAGATTCTATACTGATGAATTATTGGAATCAATTCAAGTTGATTTTGATTATACCAATTTAGTTAATGAAATCCCACAGAATATTTACGCTATATATGGGGATAGAGGCATGCCTGAATATCCAAATAAAATTCAAGATTTAAATTTATCACCCCAAACCTTAAGCAACCTAAATTTGGTGTTTATCCGCAATTCCTGTCATATGATTATGGTTGAAAACCCTAAGCAATTATCAGAAGTTATTAAAAAAATATTAGAAGCCAAATAGCAGCCTATGATAATTAGTAACTAAAATAATATGTTTTTAAAGATTTAAAATTTCAATAATTACCCTTGATTTTAGCCTCTCGAACTATAACAAGGGCAATTTTCACATTTTCTATAACAAACGGCAGTATTTATCATCCCATTATGCATAAACACTAACAGCAAAGAGCAAACTCTTTACTGTTAGTGTTTATATTATTTTGTTGATGCTCGTTCCATGATTTCTAAAACAACCTGACTCTTAGCATCTGCATAGTTTTGAACATATTTCCAAATCTGCTTTGCCAACTGACGCTTTGTATCAGCATACAATTCTCTATCAGCATCATTTTCACGCAGCCAATTTCTAAACAGCAGCATCTTATCAATTTCACTTGCTCCTTGACTAAAAACATGCAAATTAATATCAGTATCTGGCCCCTTAAGCATGCGATGTTCAAACCATTCTGGCTCTCTAATTTTTAGCCAATAACCTGCACTTAAAAGTTCTGGAATATAATCATCTTCGCTAGAAGAATCATTCACAACCATGAGAATATCAATAATAGGCTTAGCGCACAAACCTGGTACTGATGTTGACCCAACATGCTCTATGCATTTTATTTTGTCACCAAGAATTGTTAACAAGCGTTTTTCTTCATACTTATAAACAATTGGCCAAGAATCGTTATATTCTTCTAAAACGATAGTATGATTATACGGCTCTAATGATTGTACATTAACTTCATTTAAATATTCATCACTTAATCTCTTCTTCATGCCCACCACCTACTTCATATGACTTAAAATCTTCTTAGAAATATCATTTAATTTGGATAATGGTTCGTGCATCATATCCAATTGTTCTTGGACTTCATTTAACTGTCTATTTGTTTCTTCAATATCATGACGATATTCTTTAATTTCTTTAATTTCATGAGTCATCTTTTCTCTTTTATCTAAAAAATATACTGCTAAGATAAGAGCGAAAAGTCCTCCAATAATATAGATAACAATCATAACTATCCCTCATTTCTTTATTTATTATAACATAACTTTTCTTATTTGAATAATATATTCTTTGTCAATATCTTATTCATCTATTATTGAATAACCACAAAAAAATATACAAATCACTGATTTAAAAAAGATAATTTGATTATCATATGAAAATGAATAATTTCTTTTATTTTGTCCACCCTATTCAAAAAGGAGTGAAAGTATATGCCATATATTACAAATATGTTTGCTAGACAAGTTTTAGATTCAAGAGGTTTCCCAACAATTGAAGTAGAAGTTTATACTGAAAGTGGTGCTAAAGGGAAAGCCATTGTTCCCTCTGGTGCTTCTACAGGAATTTATGAAGCTCATGAATTAAGAGATGAACAAAAAGATTGTTATTTAGGAAAAAGTGTTTTTAAAGCTGTTAATCATGTGAATGATCTCATTCAAGATCATCTTCTAGGTTATGATGTCACAAATCAGAGATTAATCGATGAAGAATTAATCAAATTAGATGGAACTCAAAACAAATCAAAGCTAGGTGCGAATGCTATATTAGGGGTTTCTTTAGCTTGTGCAACTTGTGCAAGTGATTATTATGATATGCCACTTTATCAATATATTGGTGGTTGCAATGCTCATGTTTTACCAATTCCAATGATGAATATAATTAATGGTGGCGCTCATGCTGATAACCCATTAGACTTCCAAGAGTTTATGATTGTTCCTGTTGGTGCTCATAGTATCCAGCAGGCTATCGAAATGGGTTCAACTGTTTTCCATCATCTCAAAAAGATTTTAAAAAACAAAGGCTTAAATACCTCTGTTGGTGATGAAGGTGGCTTTGCACCAATGTTAGAAGACAATGATGAAGCATTAAAATTAATTGTTGAAGCCATTCAAAATGCTGGATATAAAGCTAAAGATGATATTTGTATTGCTTTAGATGTTGCGGCCAGTGAATTCTATCATGACGGTTTTTATCATATGCAAGGTAAAAATTACACTTCTAGTGAATTGGTAACATATTATCAAAATTTATGCAGTCATTATCCCATCATTTCAATTGAAGATGGTTTAGATCAAGACGATCAAGAAGGTTGGATGGCTCTTACAAAGCATTTATCATCTATTATGCTTGTTGGTGATGATTTATTTGTCACAAATAAACAGCGTTTACAAATGGGTATTGATGAAAACATTGCGAATGCGATTTTAATTAAAGTCAATCAAATAGGAACTTTAACAGAGACGTTAGATGCGATTGAATTAGCCAAACAACATCAATACAAAGTTATTGTTTCTCATCGTTCTGGAGAAACTGAAGATACATTTATTGCTGATCTCGCAGTTGCTACAAATGCTGGTTACATCAAAACTGGTTCCATGTCAAGAAGTGAACGTATTGCAAAATACAATCAATTGTTACGTATTGAAGAAGAACTAATTCCAACACAGTGTTATGGAAATCAATAAAAAAAATCATATCCAAGTGATATGATTTTTTATATAAATTTCATTTTATCATTTATAACAAAAGACACTTATCGCAAAAATATAATGCATAATATTCAAACATAGATCAAGTCATAACAGGTATGGAAAATTATCTTCAAAAAGTCTTAAAACAATTTTCTTTTCCTGCCTTCCTCTTCAAATACTCTTATTTATTGATCATTAAACTGCATATTATATAAATAAGCATATTGACCTTGACGTTCTAACAATTCTTCATGTGTCCCCTCTTCTTCAATTCCTTTTTCAGTTAAGACACAAATTCTTTTAGCATTTTTAATCGTTGATAAACGATGCGCAATAACAAATGTTGTACGATTTTTAGCTAATGATTCTAATGATTCTTGAACAATATGTTCACTTTCATTATCTAAAGCACTGGTTGCTTCATCAAAAATTAATATCGGTGGATTTTTTAAGAAAACTCTAGCAATTGACAATCTTTGTTTTTGTCCACCTGATAATTTAACTCCCCTTTGACCACAATCTGTATCGTATCCTTCAGGCAATTCCATAATAAAATCATGCGCATTGGCTTGTTTAGCAGCTTCAATAACCTCTTCATCAGTTGCCCCGAATTTTCCATAACGAATATTGTCCATAATGGTTCCAGCAAACAAGTAAACATCTTGTTGAACAATTCCAATATTTTCTCTTAATGATGCTAGTTTGACTTCTCTGATATCTTTGCCATCTATCATAATAGCCCCTTCACTCACCTCATAGAAACGAGGCAATAAAGAACATATTGTTGTCTTTCCTACTCCTGATGAACCTACCAAAGCAATATAATCAGCTGGTTTCACATCAAGGCTGATATGTTGAAAAACATAATCATTCTTTTCATTATATCTGAATCCAACATCATGAAATTCAATATGACCTTGAACATCCTTTAACTCAACAGCATGATCACAATCCTGAATATCAGGCTGAACTTCTAAAATCTCCATAAAACGTTCAAAACCTGTTACCCCTTCTTGGAATTGTTCAGTAAAGTTGATTAATTTTTTTACAGGATCAATTAAGTTTGTTATATATAAGATAAATGCAATTAAATCTGGTGTATTTATACGTTGTTCACTTATAAACAAAGCTCCAAAGAAAATAACTGCAAATGTAATTGTACTTATAAAGATACCTAACCCTGAATGATACTTTGCCATATATAAATAACTATTACGTTTACTATCTACAAATCTTCTATTCTCAACTTGAAATTTATCCATTTCTTCATTTTCGTTTGCAAAACTTTTAACAACTCTTATTCCTGATAAATTATCTTCAATACGTGCATTAATATCCCCTATTCTTTGTTTATTACGCTTAAATGCTTTTTTCATCTTACGATTATAATAATATGCAAAAGCTCCCATAACAGGAATAAATGCAAAAACAATGAAAGTTAAGGGAACATTTATTGTCATTAAAATTATAAATGCTCCAACAAACTTAATAAAAGAGATAACAATATCTTCAGGTCCATGATGATAAAGTTCAGTTAATGAAAAAATATCATTTGTAATACGTGACATCAATTGTCCTGTCTTTTGTTCATCATAAAAAGAAAAAGATAATTTTTGATAATGCTCAAATAATTCATTTCTAATATCTCTTTCCATATATGTTCCCATCACATGACCTTGATAAGTTACATAAAAGTTACACAAAAATTCTATAATAATTAATCCAATCCCTAAAAGTCCTAATTGATAAATTTTTTGCATTTGAATAGGTTCTTGTACTAAAATCACACCTGTTACATATCTTGTAATCATTGGATATGCTAAAGTAATTCCGGCCGCAACCATTGCACAAAACATATCAGTAAAAAACAACTTTTTATATGGCTTATAATATGATAAAAACTTTCTAAATCTTCCCTTCATTTTCATTTTCCCCCTTTATTCATGTTGATATTGTACATCATTTTCAAATCCTCGTCCATTGAAAAAGCCTACAATTGTAGGCCTATAAAATATAATCAGAAGGATCAACATGTTCTTCTTCTATTAATCTGTTAATTTCTTCACTATCATCATTTAATATTGAGAAAGCAATGTTTGTCGCATGATCGCCAACTCTTTCTAAAGCAGCTGCTAAATCAGAATAAAGCATTCCTTCTCGTGGTGCAGTTTCTTTTCTTTTTATATCTGTTAAATAAGCTTTTTGTAATCTATCTTCTTTTCTATCAATTAATTCTTCTAATTTTAATATTTCATTTAAATGATCTAAAGATTTCTGAGTGAACATTTCTAAACTTAATTCTAATTCAGAATTAACCATAGTTAATAGTTCTCTAATTTCTACCTTATGCTCATGTGTAAAACGATACTTCTTGCGTTCACAAGTCAAGGTAATGTTACCAATTGATCTTGCATGATCACCGATTCTTTCAATATCAGCAATGACGTGGAACAAAGGACCAATCATTCTTGAATCTTCTTCAGGTAAAGGTGATTGATTAATATGATTTAAATATTCAAAAATGGCATGATTTAAATAATCGATATGTTCTTCATTCTTTGTAATCTCATCCTGAGTCGAAGTATCCACATCCAGTAAGGAATTAACAGCTAAATTCAAATTTTTTCTTGAAAGTTCAGCCATACGTTCAACCTCATGAATAACTTGTGGGATAGCAGTTGTCGCTGAAAAACCGACTTTTTCACTAATATACTGTAATGAGAATCCCTTACTTTCATCATCACCTGGAACAAGTACATATGTTGCTTTCACAATCCATTTCGCAAATGGATATAAAATGATAACTTGGAAAACCTTAAAGATTGTATGTGCATTGGCAACATTTCTAGCCATTGCCTCATTCAATGCAGCGCCAGTTAAATTTTGCGAATTTGTTAATGCCATAATTCCATATTCTATCTGAGACATAAATAACTGTAAAACAATGACAATGGCTAATGAACCAAAAACATTGAATAAGAAATGTATGTAAGCAGCACGTTTGGCATTTTTCTTACCACCCAAACTTGCAATCAAAGCAGATACACACGATCCCATATTACATCCTAAAATAATATAAAAACAGATATTAAATTGTAAAAGACCTTGAGATGCTAACAATATAACTATTCCTACAGTAGCTGAAGATGATTGCAGTACAGCAGTAATTGCAAACCCAATGAAAATTGCAATCAATGGATTTGTCAATGTCGATAAAGCATTAACTATTACTGGTGAATCCTTTAATGTTGACATAGCCGCTGACATGGATGACAATCCAACAAACAAAATACCAAAACCAAGAATGACCTCACCTATTTTTTGGATATTTGGCTTCTTAGATGACATCAACATGATTACACCAGCCAAAACAAACAAAGGAGCAATATCAGATAAATTAAAAGCGATTAACTGTCCTGTAATTGTGGTTCCAATGTTGGCCCCCATAATAATTCCAGTCGCTTGATACAAATTCATTAATCCAGCATTCACAAAACTCACAACGAGCACAGTTGTTGCTGAAGATGACTGTACAATAGCAGTAAAAATCATTCCTACAATCATACCTATAAAAGTATTCTTTGTCATCTTTTCTAGTATATTACGTAATTTGGCTCCCGCTACATTTGCTAGGGAATCGCTCATTAATTTCATCCCATATAAGAACATTCCTAACCCACCCATTAGCGAGAATGCTAACGTCAAATCCATAAATGACCTCCTTGTATTTGCCATTTTTCTACAAAGTTACAAACGTATTATACTATATAAATATCTGATTGAAAACAAATAATTTACATTTCTTTAACCTTTTCTTAAGATAATCTTAACATAATATGACAAATTAGACATCTGTCATTAAGTTTGTTATAATAACACAGAAAGGAAAGTCATTATGTATAAAATTAAAATTATTAATTATCAGCCTTATGAATATGAATTATTTCAAAAAACTTTAGATAAACTTGGTCAAGAAGGTTTTTCATGTCAGGATTTATCTTTTATATCGCTTTTCAAAAAAGTGAAGCAACCTGTTTATTATAAAATCGATTTCTATAAAAGCGAAGGGAAATCAAGATTTGAAAAAATGGAAAATCGCAATCATTTCTTGAATTATTATATAGAAAGAGATTATCAACCTATTTATTCTAAAAGAGGAATGTATGTTTTTAAAGGTCAAAAAGAATTCGATACAAAAGAACGTCATTATGATAATTTAGAAACTATTATTTCATCACGACGAATAAAGACAATATTTCTTTCAATGCTTTTCTTATTTTTCATCTGTTTTCTATCTTTTCTTGTCATGAAAACAGCCACAATTGATAGTTGGTTAACATATGGAATCACATTTGTATACATAGGTATCTTTTTAGGTTTATTGACACTTTTTTATAGACAAATGATAGGTTTTTCTAGTTACAATCAATTATTTAAAAATATTAGACAGTCTTTCTCTAGGCTAAAAAAATGGCGTCTGATATATATTATTTGTGCAATGATTTCTTTATCATGTTTTGCTGGTGGTTTGGTAGAAGATATTTTTAATGCCAGAAGTTATACACTTAAAGAACATCTTATCATCACTTTAGAGAAGCTAGGCATTTCAGGAAAAAGCACAATTCAAACAAAAAAACATTCAAGCTTCACAGTCCCACATTATTATTCAGCTTTAGAAATGACAAATGATGAGACTATTCTCCTCACAAAGGAATATCAATTAAACTCCCCAACAAAGAGTAAAGAACTTTTTAAAAATTTCATTGATCACCCTGATCAATATTTATGTACACGTATAGAGGTTAAAGAAAACATTATTTATGGTTATCATGAAGACACTTTAACAACTTTAATTTTTCAAAAAGAAAAAAGTGTCATTATTGTATCATTCAGTTTTCAATTATCAACACAACAACTTTATCAAATCATACAATTCTATCAATAACAAAGGAGATATTCTATGCATACTATTGAAACAGAAAGATTAATCATTCGTCCTGTCAAACCAGAAGACAATTTAGCACTTTGTCAAATACGCAGCAGTGAATTTGTTCAAATGTATAATGCTATGAAAACACCTACACCAGAAGTTCTTACCCAAGAAATTCAAAACAACAATAAAGATATGTTCATTTTAGAACTCAAAGATACTCATCAAATCATTGGAGAAATATCAACACATCCTGATAATCTGCGTCATGGAATATCTTCTATTACAATATCCTATTATCTTGATGAAGCCTTTGCAAGAAAAGGCTATATGTATGAAGCTTTACATCATTTTTTAAAAGTCTTATTTAAAACTGATGTTGAAATCATTGTTGCTCGTCACTTTGGTGGAAACACTGCTTCTCAAGTCCTTCTTAAAAAACTCGGATTTGTTCACGAAGGAACTTTAAGAAAAGGGATAAAAGGTTATAAAGATATCATTTATGATGATTGTATATATTCATTAATGCCAGATGAATTAAAATAGAAGACACTCGTCTTCTATTTTTCATATATTCTCGTAATTTCTTCAAATGTTTTTCGTTGAGGCATATCTGGTTCAATATCTCCATATCCTACAGCAATAACACTCACAACACCTTCATTTTCTGGAATGCTTAGAAAATCTTTGATTTGTTTGGCATCCCTTATTCCCATCACAAGTGTTGATAACCCTAACTCTGTTGCCTTTAACAATAAATTCATGTTTTGTAAACCACAATCATAATACCCCCACCCATTTCCTAATTCATTACTAGGTGTTCCATCTCTTTCGTATCCTGAACGATTGAGTATAATAGTTGATATAATAAGAACTGGTGCATTCTTAACATTGTCAAAATTAAATTCAGGCAATGTGCTTTTTATTTTCTCCAACATCATTTCACCCTTCACAATATAATAACGTGTCACTTGGGAATTCTTCCATGATGGTGCTAAAATAGCAGCTTCTATCATTTGATGAATATCATCAATACAAACAGATTGCTTTTTATACTTCCTTATACTCCTTCTTTGCTTTAAAACATCATTCAATTGCATAACTATATCCTCCTTACCCTCTTAATGCTTTTTTTATATTGATATCATAAAACTGTTTAGTAAAATCAAGCAATTCCTCTTCAGTTAATCCAATAGACTCAAGAAAACTATTGAAAGATGAATTATCATGATAACCAGATTCATCATACACTATATACCCCTCAGAGTTTCCCAGAAAAACAACTTGATAATCTTCATCCATAAAAATATCCCACTGTATTTCCTCTTGTCGTAAAAACATATTAGGTTGATGACTAGGTATCATTCCCATCGTGATATTTAGATTTTCTAATTGTTTGTATGTATCTTCATATGAAACACTGAGATGTGATGCTTGACATCCCCATAACATGATTAAAACACTGAAAACAATCACAATTTTCTTTCCCATATTTTTCTCCCTTTTTCTTATTTTAACATAAAAAAACAGTATATCAAAATTGATATACTATCTTTTTATTATTTATTAGCTTCAACCATTAAATCACAAACTTTATTAGAGAATCCCACAGGATCATCAATACTAAATCCTTCAATTAATAAAGCCTGATCATATAACAACGATGCATAATCCTTAATCTTTTCTTTATCTTTATCAAATACTGACTGTAAAGCTGTAAAGATTTGATGATTAGGATTAATTTCAAGAATTCTTCCTGCTTTAACACCTTGAGCATCTGGCATTTGGCTCAATACTTTTTCCATTTCAAATGAAACACCTTCACCACTTACTAAACATACTGGATGTGTTTTTAATCTTGAAGAAACCTTAACATCTTGAACTTGATCTTTTAGTGCTTCTTTTAATGTTTCTAACAAATCTTTGTTATCTTCATTGACTTGTTCAAGTTCTTTCTTTTCTTCTTCACTTTCAATATCCAAATCACCTTGATTAATATTCTTAAAGGCTTTTTCTTTATATTCTCTTAACATTTGAATACAGAACTCATCAACATTATCAGTCAAATAAAGGATATCAAAACCTTTATCCTTAACCATTTCTACAGTTGGTAAATGATCAATCTTTTCAATTGTTTCACCACTTGCAAAATAGATTTCTTTCTGTTCTTCTTTCATAGCTTCAACATATTCATTTAAAGTGATGAGTTTCTTTTCATTTGCACTATAGAACAACAATAAATCTTGTAATTTATCTTTGAGCATACCATAACTATTATAGATACCAAACTTCAATTGCAATCCAAAGTTTTTAAAGAATTCTTCATATGTTTCTCTTTCATTCTTTAACATCTTTTCAAGTTCACTTTGAATACGTTTTTCAATTTTATCAGCAATTAACTTTAATTGACGATCGTGTTGTAACATTTCACGAGAAATATTTAATGATAAATCTTGTGAATCAACTAAACCTTTTACAAATCTATAATGTTCTGGAACAAGATCACTTGCTTTATCCATAATAAAGACTCCACGTGAATAAAGTTGTAAACCTTTTTCATAATCTTGAGAATAATAGTTCATTGGTGGTTTTGAAGGAATGAATAATAATGAATCATATGAGATTGTTCCCTCAACACTATTATGCATAACTTTTAATGGTTCATTGAAGTCATTGAATTTATCTTGATAAAATTCATTATAATCTTCTTTTGTAATATCTTTCTTTGGTCTTTTCCATAATGGAACCATAGAATTCAATGTCTTATGTTCAACAACTTGTTCATACTCATCACTGTCTTCTTTTTGTTTAGAAGTTGTCATATCCATTTCAATTGGATAATGAACATAATCAGAATATTTTTTAACAAGTCTTTGAATTTCATATTCATCTAAATATTGATCATAATTTTCATCATCTGTATTTTCTTTTAAGAACAAATTAATTCTTGTCCCATGTTGTGGATAATCACATTCTTTAACAGTATAACCATCACTTGTATCTGATTCCCAAATATAAGCTTGATCTTCACCATATTTTTTAGAAATCACTTCGACTTTATGAGCCACCATAAATGCTGAATAGAAACCAACACCAAATTGCCCAATAATATCAACATCATCCTGTCCCTTTTCTAAGGCATTTTTAAATTCAAAAGAACCAGAATTCGCAATTGTTCCTAAATGTTCTTCCAACTCTTTTGCATCCATCCCAATTCCTTGATCAATAATAGACAGCATACGATGATCTTTATTGATCACAATTTGAATAGACAAATCTTCTCTTGAAATACCACTGATATTTTCAGTTAATGCTTTATAGTATAATTTATCAGAAGCATCACTTGCATTAGAAATCAATTCTCTAAGAAAGATTTCCTTATGCGTATAAATAGAATTAATCATTAAGTCTAATAATCTTTGTGACTCAGCTTTAAATTGTTTCTTTTTTGCCATTTTTTACATCTCCTTTAATTAGCACTCTTTGATTAACTGTGCTAATGATATCTTATACCTTTTTCTTAGCACTGTCAATATCAAACTGCTAATTTATAACATCTATACAAATTTCTATATTCATTGTATAATGTCGATATATGGAGGTAGGAATATGAAAACAAATGTCAAAAAACTTTGGTCAGATAAAAAAAGAATACTTGGTATGCCTATCAGCTTTACAACTTATTCTTTATCAGATGATCGCCTTTTTGTTGATAAAGGATTGGTCAGACTACAAAGTGATGAAATATTACTTTATCGCGTCCGTGATTTAAGTGTTTCTCAAACGCTAGGACAACGTATTTTTGGTGTTGGATCTATTATTGTCCAATCATCTGACAAAACATCACCTGTTCTAGAAATCAGAAATATCAAAACACCTTTTGATGTGAAAGAACTTCTTCATCAACATGTTGAAAAAATGAAACTGGAAAGAAGAATGCGTGTTGGAGAAATTCTAGAAGATGGACATGATTATGCTGAAGATTTAGATAATGATTAAGAGATTATAACCTGATAGATATCTATCAAGAGATAGTCTCTTTTTTATTCAATCAATTTTTTAGCCATATCTATAAAATGTTTTAAACTGGGCGATAGCCACTTATCTTTATGATAAATTAATTGCGATTGAATAGAATAATGAGTGAGATATTCAATTGCCTTTAATTGATTTTGCTTCATTTCATTTTGAACAACAAACTCAGGTAATACACATATTCCTAGTCCACTTAATACAGATTGTTTAATAACTTGAATACTACTTGTCTCAAGAACAATATGAGGAGTTATTTTTATTTTATCTAAATCATAATCAAATTGTTGACGATAACAACATTCTTTTTTTGTGACAATGAGACGCTGATTAGCTAAATCTTTTAAAGAAACATTTTTCTTTTGAGCAAGTGGATGTTGTGGCAATGAGAAAATACCAATTGTTTCTGGAATCTGTAAAACTTTTTCAAAATACAAATGAGCTAGTGGACGATCTAATACAAATGCTATATCAATCGTATTGTTTGCTAATAAAGACAAATAATCATTGCTTTCTAATACATATAAACAAACCTCAACACTTGGATACTGATTTGAAAACAGTTTAATAATATTGGGTAAACGATATAGACAAAGAGATTCAGACGCTCCTATCACAATGCGACCATTATCCTGTTTAGCAAACTGAAATTCTATATCCTTAGAAAGAGAAAGCATTTTTTTGAGCATAAGGAATTAATTTCTGCCCATCTGTTGTGAGACTAATTTTCTTTCCCAAACGTTCAAACAATTTGACATTTAATTCTTCTTCAAGCTGCTGAATCTGCATTGTCACATGGGACTGAGCATAATAAAGATGCTCAGCAGTCTTTGTAAAGTTCTTAATTTCACATAAGCATAAAAATGTCTGTAAATGCTTTAAATCCATAAAGACCCCCTTAATCATCTTGTTTTGTGATTGTTATCATCTAAACAATCTATTTTTATGATGAGTATATTTATGTTAACATAAATATATACAATTAACAATAACCAAGGAGGTCTGTTATGAAAACAGTCAATTTATTAAAAGAAGCCAACGCACTACAATGTCTTTATGTTTATAACAAGGTAGGAATTTTAAATGAACATGTTTTAAGTGTTGTTCAAGTCGAGAATCGTACATTAGATTTTCATATCCACGAAACTTCTGATGAACTGTTTTATGTTATTGAGGGTCATTTCATTTTAGAAACAAAAGACAATCAATTTCCAGTTCAGGCAGGAGAATTCATTATTGTTCCCAAAGGAGTTAAACACCGTCCAGTTGTTAATTCATTAACTAAATTTCTGATGATTGAACTGGCAGGAACATTAAACAAAGAAAACAGTGGTGATTTATATGAAGAGTGAAAATAAAAACTCATATCATAGGATGCAATTCCTAAACCGATATGAGTTTTTCATTCGTCTTTATATGTGTCTTTAAGAACCTTATTTTCTAAATCATATTTTTTTCGGATTTGATTTAATGATTGATAAAATTCTTTTTTATATTCTTTTAAACAACTTCCTTTAGGATAAAGATGTTTTAATTTCCAATAAAGGTTTTCATCATATTGGCGAATTGAATTTAAAAAATAAGGTTTTGTTTTTCCTCTTAAATACAATGTTCCAGGAACAATATAATCGAGATCAATTTGTTGAGCCAATTTGTAAATAGCTTCTATATTTTCATATGAATCAGTGATATATGGAATAATTGGCATCATTAAAATACCAACACTTGCATTGGTTTTCTGTTTGAAAATTTGAAGAACTTTCATTCTTTCCAAACTCGTTGCAGCACGTGGTTCAATAACCTGTTGGATACTTTCATCAGCACATGTCACTGTACAAGTCAAATTCACAGCTGCCACCTTTGATAATTCAGCCAAAAGATCAATATCCCTTAAAATCAATGTTGATTTGGTAGAAATATTGACAGGATTTTGATAACGAATCATTAACTTTAAAACCTCTCTCATCAATCCTAATTCTTTTTCACAAGGCTGATAACTATCACTCACGCTCCCAAAATTAATGATATTCTTCTGCCAACTTGGCTTGCTGATTTCTTTTTCTAAAATTTCTACAATATTCTCTTTATAATAAATATGGTCATAAAACTTTTCATCATCTAAATAATCATGTGAGTACAATGCATAGCAATATAAACATCCATGTTCACAGCCGCGATAAATATTGACATCATGTTGATAGGGCATTCCACCCCTCACCTTACGAATTGCACTTTTACATTGAATAGGTATATATTCCATTTTCTCACCACCTTTCTTCATTTTATCACATAACAAATCATTGAAAAACTTATTTTTAAGAAAAAAGATTTCAAATCTTTTCAGTTTGAAATCTTATATCCAATACAAATCATTATAAATGACTATTGTTCAGATTTTTCAGGTAAAATTAAATTTAAAACAACACCAACAATAGCAGCTAATGCTGTTCCAGATAAAGTTGCACTTCCACCCAGTGGGAAAACAGCTCCACCCAAACCAATCACCAGCATTGCAGAAGCAATAATTAAATTTCTTTGTTTATTGAAATCAACTTGCGCATCAATCAAAATACGAAGACCATTGCTTGCAATGACACCATATAATAATATACTCATTCCACCTAGTACACAGGCTGGAATAGAACTGATCACTGCTGCAATCTTTCCACAAAAAGATAAGAGAACTGCAATTCCAGCTGCTCCACATGTCACATAAACAGAACCAATTTTTGTCAAACCAATCACACCTGTATTTTCACCATAAGTTGTATTCGCAGGTCCTCCTAGAAATGCTGATACTGCAGTTGCAACACCATCTCCAATTAAAGTTCTATCTAATCCTGGATTTTTCAAGAAATTCTTACCACATATTTTCCCTAAAACTGTATGATCTCCAATATGTTCAGAAATTGTCACAATTGCAACTGGTAAAATAGCTAAAGTTTCTGGACCAAAATAGAAGTGATATTCTCTAAAACTTGTCCCAAATAAGTCTGGCATTGAAAATGGAAATGCAAAACTTGGGATTGAAAACCAATCAGCTTTAGCAACACCACTCAAATCAACAATTCCAAAACATAATGCCAATATGTAACCAACAACAATCGCTACTAAAAATGGAACAATCTTCAAGAAGCCTTTTGCTTGACTTGAAATGAAAGCAGCAACCAAGAATGTCACAATTGCGATAATCATGGGTGCAACATCACCATCAACAACAAATCCGGCATTTGTCACTGCATTTCCAGCTAAACCTAATCCAATAACTGCAATCATTGGTCCAATAACAATTGGAGGCAATAATTTATCAATCCAATCTTTGCCAACACATTTAATAATAATAGCAACAGCAACATAAATCAATCCCACAAGAATCAATCCTGTTTGGGCTGCAGAAATATCTCCACCCATAGCTTCAACAGCTAAAATAACTGCCGTAATATAAGCAAAAGATGATCCTAAATAAACTGGAACTTTTCCTTTTGTACAAAACGTATAAATGAATGTTCCTATACCAGATGCAAATAATGCCACAGATACTGGAAAACCAGTCAACATAGGAACAAGTATTGTTGCTCCAAACATTGCAAAAACATGCTGAAAACTCAAGAATACCCATTGAGGTGCACTTGGCATTTCATCAACATCTACGATTAATGTTTTTTCTTCTTTCATTCTTCTCTCTCCTCTTTTGACATATCTTGACTATTATATCAAAAGAATATCTCTTTGTCTTCACTATTATTCACTAAATAAGCATTTCCAAACGGAATCAACTTATCTTGATAACAAAGAATCCCTCCATCATTAGCGACCGTATATGTTGGTAATCCTTTTTCCTCAATGACTCTTTGTATTCCCATGTCTTGAACAGGACTATGGCAATAATGAACTTCTATTTCAAACCCACTCACTAATCCCAAACCTTTTTGATAATGATACTCAGGATAATCATCATCAGGAGTGATGTGATAATGATCGAATTGAATCATGGCACCAGCGCTTGCTCCAATGATCAGGGCCGAACTCTTTTGAATTAGTGGTATCAATTCAAATTGTTTTAAACGTTCAAAATACTGGTCTGGTAAACCACCAGTAAAGAAAAGAATATCAGCAGACATCACTTTCTTTTGAACAGTTTCTTTATCATCTCTAAAATAATCAACAAACTCAATATCATCTATTCCATAATAATGAAAAGGTCTTAAAATATAAGGAATATGTTGTCCATGAACACCATAATGTTGATCATAATCATCTACTGTTTTCACTTCCTTCTCATCAAATGAAAAAGGGATAACAACCACTTTCATATCTTGATGTAATAATGGGCGTATAATATCTTGTGCCCACTCTTCATGAAAATCATAAGAACTCAATAATATATTCATAAATCCCCTCCCTTCCTTATCATATAATATTTGAAATTAAAAACAAGTCATAATATCTCTATAGAACTATTATGTTCTTATTCAAAAAGGCACATCATATAGATAATGTGCCTCCAAGTTATCTTTAAAATATTATGTATCTTCCTTTAATAATTACGAGAAGAGATAATTTCACTTTACTTTAATTTATTAATAAATTCTTCCAAAGTTATATCTTTTACAAAATCATTGACTTTCTCAAATTCTTCTCGAACTTCAATTTTTCTACTCTTTGTCTGATAAGTATTCACATCAATGACATCACTAACCATCAATTGACTTTGAATTGACAAGTGGTTTTGCTCAATTTTTATCATATAAGGCTGAAATGCAGCATAATACAGTGAAAAATCTTCATCATAATTTAAGTATAATATATAATCTTTATTGAGTTCAGGCTCCACATATGTTTTTTCTTTATAGTCAATATATTCTACATTTTTACTATTCACTATATCTTTTCCATGTAATAAACCTTCACTATTAAAAAACAATCTTGTTGAATACATGAAATTAACCGATACGTTCTGTTCATTAATATCGCCTTTTAAAACATCATCAATGTGAAACGAATATATTCTACCTGTTATTTTTTCATAAGGATGCTCTTTTAAAATATCGTGATCATCACGATGCATATTCCATTCATTTTCATATGATTTGAATTGACCTTTTATAATGTACTTTGCACTATCGTTAGCCTCTTCCAACGTATCCACGAGCATATAATCATTCGAAAGTCCTACCCTTAATAATTGATTATTGAGATAGTGAAAAAAATATATTCCCACCCCAATAATACAAATGAGACATATAGATAAAACTATTCTTTTTTTCATTTTATTTTCTCCTAACTTCCGTATATAGCCTTTACTCCGGCCTTTTCATCAGACTGAGGTGTATAAATAATACTTCTATTTCTACTATGACTCATGAGAGCCGATGATGAACTCACATGATCTAACCCTATTGCATGGCCCAATTCATGTGCTGCTGTACTTCTTGCCCAATTTGTTTGAGATAGTAGAGAAGTATTAGAATTTAAATATGCTGTATATCTTGTCAATTCGCCCCAAATATTAATATTATCAAAATAAGTAACCCCTAACAAATCATACCCACCAATATTCTTTGAGCCTAAACTATTCAAAGCATTATTCATATAATAAAAACTAAATCCACACGTACTCCAACTCGACATTCCTTGTTTCCAAGCAGTTTGATGTGTAGTGTTTATGAACTTATAAGAAGTTGCTTTTGCTGTCAATTTATGTCCATGTAAATTATATGCATTTACGTTAACAACAAGACACATGAAAATAAATATCAAAAGAAATAATGTCATCTTTTTATTACTTATCATCTTCATTTGTTTTTACTATTATATCACTTTAATGATATCCTTTCTTAAATTGAGATATCCCTTTCATGATTTAATTTCATTATATAAAAACAGTATTCGATAACAGAATAATTACAACAGTCTTATAGTATACATTTCAATACCCCCTTTATACTTATTTTTAATACTCACTACTACAATGTAATAAAGGATACCTCTTATTATTATAATATCAATAATCATTATAGAATACAATTTATCATAAATAAAAAACAGATAAATCATTCGACATAATCCGACTCTACAATTTAAATATGTATCAAAATACAACATATATGCTATCCTACTACATTAATAATGTTACCATTCAATGCATAAAACGTGAAGCGAATTCATTCACTCCACGTTTTCATAATTTATTTAATCTAAATCTTCACCATTAGATTCAAATGCCTTTTTGATCCATGCAAATGATTTCTTAGGAATACGTTTTAAATCTCTTAAATCTTTGTTTGTTCTATTAACATAAACAAAACCATATCTCTTATCCATATTACACATACTTGCTAAGATATCAATAGGCCCCCAAGTCACATATCCTAAGCATTTGACACCTTCTTCAATCATTGCATTCTTCATTTCTTGAATATGATCTCTATGATAATTTATACGATAATCATCTTCAATCATTTTTCCTTCTGCTAACATCTGATCAATTTCTTCTTGAGAGAAATCTTCACGCCATCCAATTCCATTTTCTAATACAAACACTGGTAAATCAGAACGTACAGCCAAATCATTTAATGTCCATCTAAATCCAATTGGATCAATTTCCCAATTCCACTCATTGGCTTCACAATGTGGATTTTTCACACAATGTTCATTGACAATTTCATGATAAGGTCTTTCATAATCAAATTCGCCTTCAGTAATTGTATTAGAACGATAATAACTAAATGCAATATAATCAACAGTATATTTTAACAATTCATCATCGCCTTCTTCAAATGTAGGCATCCATCCTCTATTTTCTAAATAAGCAACCATATAATCAGGATATTTCCCTTTTGCAAAAACATCACAGTGGAAACCATTCATATATTGATAAGCTTGCCATGCAAATAAGTTATTCTTTGGCGTATTTGTATATGGATAAATATTAGTGACAGCATTCATACCACAGAACTTTGCATCTGGTTGTAATTCTCTTAATGCTTTGACAGCCTTACAATGAGCAATAAAAACATTATGATTAACTTGATATAAATGTTTTGGAAGACTCACACCTTCAGGAATATCTTCAGCATTAGAAACTCTTAACATCATTCCATGTAAGTTTTGTTCATTGAAACTCATCCAATGTTTCACTCTATCTCCAAATCTTTCAATACATACTCTTGCATATCTTTCAAAACAATCAACAACATAACGAGAAGCAAAACCATTATGCTCTTTCACTAATTCATATGGCATATCAAAATGAACTAATGTAATCATTGGTTCAATTCCAGCAGCAAGCAATCTATCAATTAAACTATTATAGAAAGCAACCCCTTCTTCATTCACTGGTTCATCTAATGATCCATTAGGAATAATACGTGACCAGCAAATAGAGAAACGATAAAAATTGAATCCCATTTCTTTCATTAATGCAATATCTTCATCATAACGATGATAAGCATCAATACCAACACTCCAATCTGAAAACTCAGGGTTCATAGGTCTCACATCATAAATACATGTTCCTTTTCCACCTTCATCTCTTGCACCTTCTGTTTGAAAAGATGATACTGAGCCACCCCAATAAAAATCTTTAGGTAATTTCTTTTCCATTCAAAATATCCTCCTTATTTTCTCTGTCTTCATTTTATTTGAAATAAGCAAAAGAGTAAATATATTGTTAAGACTTTATAATATCGTTTCATATTTACTTAAAAATTGATACATTTTATGAAACTAATTTTCAACTTCTAATCTTTTTTATACAATTCCTAACTTATTATACAACTAACAAACAAAGCTTAACAAAAAAGAAAGCCATGAACAATCATGACTTTCTACTCAAATTTTACGAACTGGAAATTGAATTTCAGTTAACCATTCATCCTCAGTATCCTTATTCCAAATTCCATCTATATAAGATTCTCTTTGATATCCTACAATTTCATAGCCACTCTCTTCAATAAACTGGACTATCGCCTCATATGCTTTTGGTAAAGTATAGTATGGTCCCTTATGTAAAACACATGCGGCCATATCAACAGCAGGAAGAACCTTAAACTGAACAAGTTCTGTATCTTCTCGCTTTTCTGTAATAGCTTCACAAATTTCTGCATGAATATCAGATTCTCTGTATTCTTCATCATAATAAATAGTAAAACAATATTCAGGAATTGCACATTCACAACCAGCTTTTTCCATTTCACTTCCCATTGTTGGCATACATTCAAAAAGATCTTCATAACTATCCATGTGTACCTGCATTGAAGCCACAATCACTTCTGGTATAGATTTCATAACAACACGATAATCACTATTTAAACAATTCCCTGCAAGATACCCTTCAACACATGCAATCTGTTTTTGGATATGAGCCATTTCTTGTAACAATTCACATTTTTTGCGTATCAGCAAATCTTTTTCTGAAACGCCATCATTGACTTTCTTTATTTCTTCTAACGAAAACCCAAGTTCACGCATAGCTAAAATTCTATGCAATTGTGGTAATTGAGCTGAAGTATAATAACGATAACCATTAATTTCATCTACGTACTCAGGTTTTAACAACCCAATATCATCATAATGTCTTAATGCTTTAATAGTTACTCTATTCATTTGGGCAAACATTCCAATTTTATATAATTTCTGAGGCAGTTTCTCTACATAACAGTTTTCTCTACTCATAACGACTTCCTCCATTATTCCCATTTAAATGATACAACAGATATAACACATCCGACAATAGTAAATGCAACTAAAATGCCAATTGAAAAAAACATATGTTCACTTGAAACACCCATTGATATATCCTTTAATAATTTAATTCCATGTGTGAGTGGTAATATATTTGCTATATTTTGTAAAAATGAAGGAAATAATTCATATGGAATTGTTGCTCCTGATAAAAATAACATTGGAAAATAAACAAAAGTTGTCACAACATTTGCTATTTTCACCGTTTTACATAAACTTGCAATAATCATACCTAAACTAAACATTGACAAGACAACTAAGAAATATGCTCCAATAAATGCCCATACATTCCCTTGCATCTGATAACCAAACCCAAATATTGCAACAGCTGATACAATAATTGATGATAACAATGCAGTCAGCATTGCAATAATGACTTGTATAAACAACATAAGCATAGGACTGATTGGCGTCACAAAGAAATGCTTCAAAATCTTCTTATCACGATAGTCAGCAAAAGTGAGTGGCAATCCCATAAATGCTGTAGCACAAATCCCAACAGTTAACAAAGATGCAAAAGCGCTTTCCATAAAAGTATAAGAACTTTGCCCACTCACAGTTTGATCTCCAGCAATAATTCCAATTAGGCACAGAACGCCGACTGGCATTCCAACTCCAAATATTAATCCATCAGGACATCTTAATGCTAATTTTCCTTCAACTTTCAACATTGTCATCATTCTTTTCATACAAGTTTCTCCTCTCCCATATACCATAAGTAAGCTTCTTCCAGATTGTTATAAGGACTCTTCTTGATAATCTCATCAACCGTTCCCTCAACAATTTTTTGACCCTCTTTGATAAGCAAAACACGATCACATAGATTTTCTGCCTCTTCCATATAATGTGTAGTCAGTAACAATGTCATTCCCTGCTTTTTCAGCAGTTTTAAAATCTGCCAAACTTCTCGACGAGCTGCAACATCAAGTCCAGTAGTTAATTCATCTAAAAAAATGACCTCTGGACGAGGAATTAAGGCAATAGCAACTGATAACTTCTGCCTTTCTCCACCTGATAATTGAGCAACTGGCTGATGAATATACTGTTCTAACTGAAATTGTTTTAAAAGATAATGATAATCTGCGGGGTGATTATACATTGCCGCTCTTTCTTCACAGACTTCACCAACACGAATATTGTTTTGATAATGTGACTGCTGTAATTGGACACCTACTTTTTCAAATACTGTTTTTCGATGCTTGGCTGCTTCTTTTCCCAACAACTTTGCAGAACCACTATCAGGGGTATTTAAACCAAGTATACACTCTATTGTTGTTGACTTTCCTGCCCCATTGTGACCTAAGAGTCCATAAACCTCTCCTTTTTCAACCTCAAATGTCAGGTTGTCAACAACTTTTCTACCATCATATGTTTTTGTTAACTGATGGACTTCAATACATTTATTCATCTTCTCTTCCTCCTTACACGTCTAGGATATATCCTCCTGTTAGGGGAGAGTCAAGCAGAATAAAAAAACACTTTTCTATAAATATTATATAAGGTTTAATTTAAAAATTATTTTTTCATCATAATACTCAAAAACCGCAAGATTTATTAAATATTCAAATAATATTTGTTTATAATGTTAAAGAAAGGAGGTTGATATATATGAATAAAATTCATAACATTATGACCGTTATCGATTATATTGAAGAGAACTTAAGTGACAAACTCAATTTATATGATATTTCTCAAGCTGTAGGCTATTCAAAATATCATTTACATAGAATGTTTGCTGATACCATTGGTATATCTATTCACGATTATGTACAAAGAAGAAAATTAACTGAAGCTGCTAAACTATTGGTTTTCTCCCAAAAACCAATATTAGAAATTTCTCTTGTTGCTGGCTATGAAAGTCAACAGGCATTTTCTAAAATTTTTAAACAGATGTATAAACAAACACCAAATGAATATCGAAACAATCAAAATTTTTATCCTTTACAACTGAGATTTCAATTCAATAAAGAGATAAAACACCTCACAAGTCAAGATATTCAAAAGAAAATTCATTTGGCTTCTTTATCAGATATTCCTGCCTGGATGAATTTAGTCCATCTTATCATAGATGGGTTTCCCAATTTAGATAAAACAAAGTATATGCAAACACTAGAAAAATACATTGATCAAAAAAGAGCCTTTATATTAAAAGAAGAAGATCTCGCTATTGGTGTCATGTTAATGAATGAAGAAACAGGAAGTATTGATTTCTTTGGAGTTCACCCACTTTATCATAAATATGGAATTATGGAAGCATTCATCAATAAACTGAGAAATGAACTCATTCCAGATATTGATATCACAATAACAACTTTTCGTTTAGGTGATAAGGCTGATACTGGTTATCGAAAACTTTATAAAGATTTAGGATTTGTCGAAGATGAATTATTAATTGAATTCAATTATCCCACCCAAAAATTAAGACTTACCAAACAAGAGGAATCTTATTATGAATAATCCTTTAGCAAAAGACTTTACCTTTTCATCACTGTTACGCTTTGCATTTCCAACAATTGTGATGATGTTATTTATGGGACTATATACAATTGTAGATACTATTTTTGTTTCACAATTTGTCAATACATTTGCTTTATCTGCATTAAATATTGTGTGTCCTGTCATTAACATTATTGTAGGAATTGGCACCATGATAGCAACTGGTAGTAGTGCTATAATTGCAAGACAGATGGGTGCTGGGAAAATGACAGAAGCACATCAAAACTTTACAATGATTTTTGTATTGACTATTCTTTTAGGTTTAATCATAACTTTAGTAGGTTTATTCTTTATTGAGAATATCATATGGGGATTAGGTGCAAGTCCTTTATTATTTCCTTACTGCAAGGATTATCTTCTGAGTATTTTCATATTCACTCCAGCCAGCCTATTACAAGTCTTATTCCAGAGTCTTATTGTGACTGCAGGAAAACCAAAATATGGATTTTTTCTTTCTATCAGTGCTGGGATGATAAATATTATTTTAGATTATGTTTTTATTGTTGTTTTTGATATGGGTATTATAGGGGCTGCTTTAGGAACTGGTTTTGGTTATATGGTGCCTGCTGTGTTTGGAATCTTCTTTTTTACAAATCATAAAGGAACACTCTCATTAACCACACCATCATTTAAACCAACGGTATTCATAGAATGTTGTACAAATGGTTCATCAGAAATGGTCAGTCAAGTCGCTACAGCCATCACAACTTTTTTCTTCAATCAAGCTATGATGACATTACTTGGTGAAAGTGGTGTTGCTGCTATGACAATTATGATCTATACTCAATTTCTCTTTACAACATTATATATTGGTTTTTCAATAGGTGTTGCACCTATTATTAGTTTCCAATATGGTGCTCAAAACTATAAATCACTTAAGAAAATATATAAAATATGTCTGACTTTTATTGGCATCAGTTCTTTGTGTATCTTTTTGGCTTCGCTATTTTCTAGATCTCAATTGATTCAACTTTTCACATCTTCAGATACATATGTTTATCAGATTGCATATTCAGGATTTACTATCTTTTTATTTCATTTTCTATTTATTGGTATGAACATCTTTACATCAGCAACCTTTACTGCCTTATCTAATGGAAAAGTATCCGCCTTCATTTCTTTCCTAAGAACATTTGGTTTTATTATGATTGGTTTACTTTTTTTGCCAACATATTTTGGAGTGACTGCTGTATGGTTAACTGTTCCTATTGCCGAATGTCTCACTTCTTTAATATCTTTACTACTTATTTTCATATATCGCAAACAATATCATTATCTTTAATATGACAAAGACTATTTATTCATAAAGAATAGTCTTTTTTTGATTTATGCGACAAAGTATTTATCTTTTTATATTCAGAATTTATATATAGATTGTGCAATCATTTTCGTGTCAATAAAAAAACATAATTTCAAGAAACAAAAGAAAGTCATTGTTATGAATTTATTTTATATCTACATTTTTATTATAGTTTTGACTTCTTCTCATTTTTATAGATATGATTTAATGATAATCAAACAAAAATAGATGTTTTTTGAACATCTATCTTTTACTAATGATTTTTAGTTTTTGTATAATAACCTAGAACAAATAGTGAAGATATAAAAGAAATCAAGTAAAATGCAAACAAAGTGGAATCCTCTGTTCGTACAGTGTCTTTATCCTCCAAATGACTGGAATTATCATTTGATTTCATTGTTTTATAAATTGCTTTTATAGTCATATCTTTAACAACATTTTGATAATTATCATCCCATTTTACAAATTCATACCCTTCCACATACGGTACCAATGGCGGTGTAGCTGCTTCTCCATGTCTCACATTTTCAGTTTTCAATATATGATTATTCATATCTACAAATGTAACAGTGTGAAAATTTTGTGTACTTTCCATTTCTTCTTCATACGCTATTGCATAAGTAGAAAAACGATCTGTCTGAAAACTTATCATATCATTTTGAATGGTTACAGGAAGCAATTCAGCGTTTCCATTATGCACACGAATGATATGAAATTTTCTTTGATTACTCAATAAATTCTGTTGAATTTTAACTGTCCATTCTGTATTATTTGGCAACACAGAAACATTTCCTAAAATATCACTTCCAGTTTTCAAGACTACACTTAAATCAAGGTACTGAGTAATCTTAATCTGACTTTTATTTTGTAAAGAAAGATTATCCAAAAGCATTTCTATTTTAGAAATTGTAACTTGATCAATAGAATTCTTATCTATCATTTTTGCTGTTGGTTCTATAGCTATCGGTTTTCCATGAGTTAATGCCTGTTCAATAGCATTGATTGTATCTGAACTCATTGCACCTTCTGGTACATTAGAGTCAATAACAGAGTTTAATAGTTCTTTTAAGACTTCTAATGATTTTTGATCAACTGTGACTTGTGTGCTGTCAAGTGATTCATCTATTGCTGGTAGACTTGATATGATAATGGGCTTCACCACTGTTACATTGCAAGTTGCTGATTGACCAGCTGAAGATGCTGTAATGACAGCATTACCTTCTTTTAACCCTTGAACAACTCCTTGTTCATTAATTTCTGCAATTGATGAATCAGAAGTACTCCCCATTATTTTTGAAGTGGCTTGTGATGGACTTATAGTTGCAAGGAGTTGAAATTCCTTTCCATTTTCTAATAAGAGTTTACTTTTATTTAAAGTTATCTTTTCTGCTTGAATTTCTTTTTTAAACTTCGCTCCTTTATACAAAAAGGATGGCAACTGAGTATTGTTACTCATTATCTGTTCAAACTCAATAATAGAATTTTTTTGATCATAGTTAAATAATAAACATGTAGAGTACGTATATACATACAATTGATGATTATATTTTACAGAACCATCACTATGAATAATATGATAAGAATCAAGATGATTATCTGATACAGTCATATCCTGAATAGTCACTTTTCCATTTTTATCAATAACAATACTATTATCTTTTGAATCAACGTATGTCCCTGCAAAAAGAGAACGATCAAAAGAACTTCCACTCTTTTCTCCAAAATCAATATTTGCATTATTATTTAACCCAGCACTTTGGATTGAAAGATAACTATAAGAATCTCTAGATTGATTCAATACAGAAGCAGGTATCTTTGTACATTTGTTAGAATCCAATTCCACACTATAAACTCCCCAGTCATTTTGAAAACTCACATGAATATCAGAAGCATCAAGCTGCTGATTATTTTCTACAAAAGAATCTATTTTTAAATAGACATCTTGTGAATCATTTTCTAAAGTGATGTATGTTTTATCAAATCCGCCAAATTGAAGGGGTGTTGGTGAATAAGGAGTCCAGTCATTTCCATTATAACTTATTGAAAAAGTCAGTGCATGATTCAAACTAGTCTCAGCATGTCCCACTATCCCTAAAGACAACATCAAAACAAATACTGCAAAAACACAAAACACCTTTCTTAATTCTTTCATTACATTCTCTCCCTTTGTCATAATATAAAAACGCAAACTATTTCCACACGAAAAATAGAATGCGTAATTGACTACAGGTATATCAACATTATCATATTGGCAACTGGCTATCCTACTTCAACAAGCTTAGACCCTATAGTTTTGCGTACTCCATTTTTCAATGGGCTTGCTATTTACATATTTATTATATGCACATATATACAACAACGTCAATAAAATAATCCATTATTAAAATATTATGTTTAAATACCTTTATTCAAATTCGTTTGTTCTTGCTACTTCTCTAATCCATGAAGCAGATTTCTTTTCTTTACGTTTATATCCATCATCTAAACAGACTCTAACAAATCCATAACGATTCTTAAAAGCATTACACCAAGACCAGTTATCAATAGCTCCCCAATAATGGTATCCTAAACAGTTGGCTCCATCTTCAATTGATTTGGCAATCCATTCCAAATGATCTCTCACAAACTCAATTCGATAATCATCTTGAATTGTTCCACTATCATCCATGAACTTCTCTTCACCTTCAACACCCATACCATTTTCAGAAATAAAGAATGGTAAATCAGGACATTCCGTTTTGATTTTCATTCCAAAATCATAAATTCCTTTTGGATAAATTTCCCAGCCACGATGAACATTCATTTTTCTTTCTGGCCAGATATAAGGTTTTGCAATACATGGTAAACCATTTTCATCAAATTTTGAATCTGGTGCCTGGACTCTTGTTGGCTGATAATAGTTAAATCCTAACCAGTCGACCTTTCCTTGTGCTAAAATCGCTTCATCACCAGGACGTCTATCAATTTCTACTTTCCAGTCATTTTCAACAGTATCCAATACATCTTGAGGCAAATGTCCATGCGCCACAACATCTAACCACCAGCGATTATGCAATCCATCAGTCATACGGACTGCTTCTAAATCTTCTGGTGATGGATTTTCCTTTGTATAAGGAGGTGCAAAACAATTAATCATACCAATCTTGGCACCTTCAATTAATTTTCCTTCTTCTTGAAGTTTTCTAAAATTCATCACTGCTAAACAATGGGCCAATGTAATTCCATATTGAACATTGATAGATTGTTTGAAGTCATGTAAATATGGGTACCAAGCTCCATGTAAGAATTGTTGTTCCGGTTCTACAATTGGTTCATTGAAAGTAAACCAGTATTTCACTTTCATACCAAACTCTTCCATTGCCTTTTTGACAAAGTTTGCATATGCTTCTACAACTTCCCTATTTTGCCAGCCACCACGCTTAATTAAGTACTCTGGCATATCAAAATGATACATATTCATATAAATATCAATCCCATTTTCATTAGCACAATCAATTAATTTATGATACCATGCAGCTCCTTCTGGATTAATATGACCATCTTGATCTAACAGTCTTGTCCATTGCATAGATGTTCTAAATGATTTAAAATTCAAACTTTTTAATAACTTAATATCCTCTTCATATTTATGATACATATCATTTCCAACATATGAACCGACATTGTTATGGAAGGCATTGATTTCCTGATCAGAATACATATCCCAATATGAACGAAGTCTTCCACCAACGTTCCATGATCCTTCAGTTTGTGGTCCAGACATTGCTGCACCAAAGAAAAAATCTTTAGGTAATTTTATTGTCATTGTTATTCCTCCTTAATTTACACCCCTATTATATTTGAAAATGATATAAGGGTAAACAAATATTGAATTGTTTCAAAATAATTTCATAAACATTTCATAAAATCTTACTTTTATGAAACTTCGTTTCATGATATACTAATACTGGTGATAAAAATGAGCATAATGACACAGTTAGAATTTGAATTAGAGTTTTCCGAATCTGAAAAAGAGATTGCAAAATATATTTTAAATCATGGTGAAGCTGTTTTAAGTATGTCCGTTAAAGAACTTGCTAAACATACTTATACATCTCCAGCAACAATAGTAAGACTATGCAAAAAAATTGGTCTAGAAGGATACAATGATTTTAAAATCAAATATTCTGCTGAACTTCAATATGATTTACAACACACTGATCGTATAGATGTCAATTTCCCATTTCAAAAAGATGACTCACATCCTTTGATTTGTCATAAGCTGGCTTCACTTTCGCAAGAAGTCATTGCTGATACAGTTAAACTTATTGATTTTAATCAGCTTCATCAAATTGTTGATTTAATATATCACTATCCAACAATTGATATCTATGGTTCGGGAAATTCTTTATTGGCTGCTATGAGCTTTCAACATAAGATGATGAGAATTTCAAGAGATGTGAATTTAAGAGTATTACATGGCGAACAGATTTTCATGTCCTATAATACAAACCCTGATAGAATTGGAATGATTATTTCTTATTCAGGTGAAACCAATGAAGTGATTAAAATTGCTCAAACTTTAAAAGAAAAGAAAACACCACTTATTGTTTTAACTTCTATTGGCGATAATCGTTTATCTCATTACGCTGATTATATCTTAAATATAGGTTCTCGTGAAAAAATATTTACAAAGATTGCACCATTTGCTTCACAAATCTCTATGGAATATCTATTAAATGTTATTTTTTCATGTCTTTTTCAAAAAGATTATGAACAAAACATCCAAAATAAAGTTGGCTATGATAAAAAGAATGACTCTCGTCATCCTCAATCAAGTCCAGTGAGTGATTAAAAGCATCCTTAAGGATGCTTTTAAAATAATGTTAATTGCTCAAATTTTTGTTGATGTGTCTTATAAGCTTTAATAATATCATCCATTTTATATAATAAACCATATTTCTTACACTCTTTTTGAAAAACCCTCCACAAATGGCTTGCTTTTAGAGAGTTGCAGTTATATCTACTTCCATAATATTTCATATATTTTTCTTTAAGACCAGGAAAAAATTCATCTAATTTTTCATAGTAATAATCTCTTTGTCGATCTCTCAAGGTCACCCCAAAATAAGCATGAATAAACTTAGCTTCATGAAGATGCGCCAATCTCACCATTTGAATAACATTGTCTTCAGTATCATTAATAAATGGTAAAACAGGACCCATTAAAATACCAGTAAAGAGACCAGCCTGGCTCATTTTTTTAATTGCTGCAAAACGCTTTGATGATACACAAACATGAGGTTCAATAATTTTAGATAAAGTATCATCATATGTCGTAATTGTCATCTTTACAATGACATCATTATATTTTTGAATTTCTAAAAACAAATCAATATCTCTAACAACCAAATCACTCTTTGTTTCTAAAGAAACACCAAAACGATAATCTCTAATTAACTGGAGAGCTCCTCTTGTTATTTCTTCTTTTTTTTCATATTGATTATAGCTATCACTCATTGCTCCAATTCCTACAACACCCTTTTGTCTTTTTTTCATCAATTCTAAACTCAATATATCTAAAGCTTTCTCTTTCTTTTTGACGATATCAAATTCATCGTTTTGATAACATTCACTTCGACTATCACAATAAATACACCCATGGTGACAGCCACGATATAAATTCATATTATAGTCATTTCCAAACCATACATTGGCATATTTATTTTTTGATAATATTGTTTTGGCTGGTATTGTTTGCATGTCTTTCTCCTTCTTACCTTTTGATTATTATAACATGAGAAAAAAAGAAAAGAACTGAAAATTTTCAGTTCTCATTCATTTATTTTCTTTTATCATTTTTGTCATCAGTATCATCATGATCACTCGTTGCGATTTTTCCACCTAGAAAACCTGCCAACAAACTCTTTAAATCAATACCAATAGACTCATTCATTCCTTCACTCACTTGAGTTGCAGTTGTTACAATATCAGAAACAAGTTTAGCACTGTTACCTTCACCATACATTGTAATCTTATCAACATTCTCAAGAGGTTTAGCAGCAGCTTCAACAGCTTTAGGCAACATATTAAAATACATTTCCATAACGGCTGCCTCACCGTATTTTTTCATCGCATCAGCTTTCTTATTAAGAGCCTCTGCTTCTGCCATCCCTTTTGCTTCAATTGCTTTGGCCTCTGCTTCACCTTTTGCTTGAATCCCAGCTGCTTCTTGTTCCATTTGATATTTTATAGCTTCAGCTTGAGCCTTTTGTGCTTCAGCATCTTTTTGCATTTCAAACAATTGTGCTTCTGCCTCTTTTTGACGTTTATATAATTCAGCATCTGCTCTTTGTTGAGCAGCAAATTTTTCTGCTTCAGCTTGCTTCTTGATTTTTGCATCAAGTTCTTGTTCTGTAACTTCAACGTCTTTACGTCTCAATTCAATTTCTTTTTCTTGTTTCATAATATTTGCATCAGCTGTTGCAATTTCAATTGACTTACGAGATTGTTCCTCTTGAATCTTATAAGCAGCATCAGCTTCTGCCTGCTTAGCATCCGCAATTTTCTTTAACTCAGCCTGTTTAATAGCCAACTCATTATTACGCTCTGCAATCTTTGTATCTGCATCAACTCTTGCATCATTCGCTTCTTGAGATGCTTTGGCTTGAGCCTGAGCAATATCTCTTTCACTCACAGCACGAGAAATTGCCGCATTTTTTTGAATCTTTACAATATTGTCAACCCCAAGATTTTCAATAACACCATTGCCATCAACAAAATTCTGAACATTAAACGAAACAATATCCAAACCCATCTTTGCCAAATCAGGTTCAGCATTCTCCTTTACCAATTCAGCAAACTTTTGACGATCAGAAACCATCTCCTCTAGATTCATACGGCCAACAATTTCACGCATATTCCCCTCTAAGACTTCTCTTGCCACATTAGCAATATATTCAACTGGCTTATTTAAAAAGTTTTGAGCTGCGAGATTTAATCTTTCTGAATCATCACTAATCTTGATATTAACTGCTGCATCAACATTAATATTGATATAATCAGCAGTTGGCACAGCATTTGATGTTTTCACATCAATAGGAATTAACTGTAAATTCAATTCGTCCTTCTTTTCCAAAAAAGGAATTTTCACTCCTGCTTTTCCAATTAAAACCTTTGGCTGTTTTCTTAGCCCTGAAATAATATAAGCAGTATCTGGTGATGCTTTGACATATCCTGTAACAATAACTATGAGAATAAGTACAGCAACAATAACACCAATAATAACTGCCAAATTATTTGATAGCATATCTATAAATTCCATATATATCCCTCCATTTACTATCATATATATTTTACCACTTCCTTATTCATGTAGGCAACAAATATCGACAAAATCGTATCTCAAAAAAAAGGAACCCTAAGTTCCTACAAATTTCATATATCACTAAGGTGCAACAGGTGCACTTGGAGCTTGTGGCACTGCTGGTGCATCTGGTGCATCTGAAATCCCAAAACCACCAAAAGAAACCAAATCACCAAAAGTCACACCAAATCGAAACCATCCATTTTGATCAATATAAACAATTTGATACCATTTATGATTTCCATCTTCTTTTAAATATTCTGTATTTCTTTCCATTGCAAAACCTATACCAGTAAGAACAACACCAATTCCTAACATTAATGCAATTGCTGGAGCAACCAATTTATGCATTCCCATTGTTTTTAACATACAACGCCCACCTTTCTTAATATTTGAACACTAAATTCCTTAACATAAGTTGTCATCTTTTTAGAATATGCAAGAATTGTTCCTGATATTCGATAAGTCAGGGCGATCCCAATAAGTCCAACAGCTCCAAATATTGCGCTCACACCTAATTGTGTAATTCCTAAAGAGACAGATTCTGTAAACAGTACAAATGAACCAAAAATCCCAACAATAAAACTCATAGAGCCAGCCAGTCCTAACGCAACTGTTATGATAGGAGCACACCAAATTAAAATATATGCTGCCAACAACAAGCATAACCAAGCAGCTATTAAAGAACCCCAAAGAGGAAAACCTAATATCAATAAAATACTCACCCAAGCAGATGTTGTTGTTTTCATCTTTTTAATTTCAATAATTTCCTCATTCCCCTTAACATTAGCAACTGTTTCTTGAATGCTTCCTAGTTTTGAGATAGCATCCTCTTCACTATATCCATCTTCCATTAAATCAGCAATGATTTCTTCATAATAAGTCATCACTTGTGTAACAGTACTATAAGTTTCATCTTTTAATTCTGCTTCTAATTTTTCAATAAATTCTTTTTTAGTCATGATTTAACTCTCCTTCTATATAATGATATATATTTTCTATTTGATTCCAGCCAGATAAGAAATCCTGAATATGTTCCTGTCCATTTGCTGTTAACTTATAATATTTTCTAAGTCGACCATTATGTTCTACAGTATATGTCTCTACATAAGAATGATTTTCTAATCTTTTTAAAATTGGATAAAGCGTTGATTCAGATATATCTATACATTGACTCACATCTTTAATAATCTGATAACCATATGAATCTTTCTGAACTAAACTTGCCAATACACAAAACTCTAAGAACCCCTTTTTTAATTGTGTATCCATCAATATACCTCCTTATATCTTATACTATACATTACATAGTATAATGTGTCAAGAGGTATCATAAAAAAAGATACCTCATAACGAAGTATCTTAATCATTTCATAAAAAAAGTCCAATATCCTTGAATAAATATGAAAATAATAATACATGGTAAGATATACTTTAAATAAACTTTTGTCCATTTTGGAAAATGAATCCCTTGACCAGTATTCGCTTCTTCTAAAAAATTTTCAAATCCCCACCCATAGCGAGATGTACAAAAAATCAAATAAGCAAGTGAGCCTAGTGGTAGAAAATTATATGTTACAAAGAAATCTTCTAAATCCTGAATATATGTTCCTGCTCCAAAAGGATGAAAGCCACTTAAAACATTAAATCCTAAAGCACATGGTAATGAAAGAAACAAAATCAAAACCAAATTAACAAATACAGATTTCTTTCTTGTCCACCCAAACAAATCAATACCAAAAGATATAATGTTTTCAAATACAGCAATAATTGTAGACATGGCTGCAAAACTCATAAAAACAAAAAATAAACTTCCCCAAAGCTGTCCCATCCACATTTCATTAAAAATACTAGGTAAAGTAATAAAGACAAGACCAGGTCCACTTTCAGGATTCACACCAAAAGCAAAACAAGCTGGAAAAATAATTAAACCTGACATCAAAGCAACAAGTGTATCTAATGTACAAACACTCATTGTTTCGCCTAATAAACGACGTTCTTTGCCTATGTAACTTCCAAATATAGCAATAGCTCCAATCCCTAAACTCAAGGTGAAGAATGCCTGTCCCATAGCTGCAAATATAACCTCCAAGACTCCATATCTAGCAATAGAATCTAAATTAGGAATTAAATAGAAAGCTAAACCTTCACCGCCACCAGGTAAAGTGATAGCACGAACAACCAAAATCAAAATAATGACAAATAATGATGACATCATAATCTTTGTCATCTTTTCAACACCATTTTGTAGTCCTAATGAACAAACACCAAATCCTAATGCAACAACAACAATCATCCAAAAAACCTGCATAAATGGATCTTGTAAAGATTGATTAAAGATATCTCCCACTTGAGTTGGTGTTATACCATTAAATTCTCCATTAATCATCTTCAAGAAATAAGCAAGCATCCAGCCACCAACTGTTGTATAAAACATCATCAGCATATAATTTCCAGCTGCCTGAAAATAGCCAACACCTTTCCAGATTTTCTGCCCTGGCTTTAAAGTTGTTAAAGCAGAAACGGCACTTTTTTGACTTGCTCTTCCAACCGCAAATTCCATTGTCATGATTGGTGCTCCTAATAGAATTAAAAACAACAAATAAATTAAAACAAACAGAGCACCACCATATTGCCCTACCACATAAGGAAATCGCCATACATTTCCTAATCCAATCGCACACCCAGCTGAAATCAAAATAAAGCCAAAACGCGATGAAAATTTCTCTCTAGCCATAAAACCTCTCCTTTTTTCATGCCTTTTTATTCTACAATAAATCTCATAAAATGTGAACCCATTAAGAAAAAGAAAAAGTGATGAGAAAATCTCATCACCACATACTAATTAATAGTTTTCAGTCATTCTTTCAAAAAATGCTTTTGGATAACCACAAGTTGGACATCTTTCTGGCGCTTCTTCACCTTCGTAGATAAATCCACATTGTCTACACTTCCATCCTTTTGGTGCATCTCCTTTGAATGTTTTACCATTCTTATATGAATCCAATAATTTTAAATAACGTGCTTCATGTGATCTTTCCACTTTACCAACGTTTTCAAATTTAATTGCTAATTCTTCAAATCCTTCTTCTCTTGCTTCCTTAGCCATTCTTGCATACATATCTGTCCATTCTTCATTTTCACCAGCAGCTGCAGCAACTAAGTTTTCATCAGTCGCTCCAATACCATGAAATTCAGAGAACCACATTTTTGCATGTTGTTTTTCTTGATCTGCAGTTTCATCAAAAATAGCAGCGATTTGTTCTAAACCTTCTTTTCTTGCCATTTCTGCGAAATACGTATATTTGTTTCTTGCTTGTGATTCACCAGCAAATGCTTCCATTAAATTCTTTTCTGTTTTTGTACCTGCATATTTTGAATTTTTTTCTTCTTCTACTTTTTCAAATTTATCAGCTGAAACTTTACAAATTGGACATACTTCTGGAGGTGTATCTCCTTCATGTACATACCCACATACTTTACATACCCATTTAGCCATAATTAAATTTCCTCCTTCATTTTTTCATCTGTCTTTATTATACTACAAAAATTGGCAAAATCAAGAACTTTTTTAATAATAGTAATTATTACTATTAAATAATTATATTATTTGATATTTTTGATATGCTTTTTTATAAATACAATCATATCCAACATACTTATTTTAAAAAGCAATCTCTATACTAATATGATCATATCCATATTTAACATATGTCAGTGATTTAAAAAAAGACCACTCCCTTATTTCATTTTGATTGTCAAAATATGGAACATAAAATGAGTAGGAAAATTGTTTTTTCGTTATAAGTAGTGTATAATGGCTTTGTTAAAGGAAATATAACTCAAGTAGTGACTTTTATAAGCATTAACTTATATATTCTTTTGACAAATTTAAGGAAGCGTCGTATTCAAAAGAAACGACAGTGGAGGAGAAAAATGAATAAACAAAAAACAAAGAACCTTTCGTTCATGTCGCTATTTATAGCGATAGAAATTCTCATGGTTATGGTGCCTTTTCTTGGTTTCATTCCAATTGGACCTTTACGTGCAACAACATTGCATATTCCTGTTATTATCGCAGGAATTGTTCTTGGAAAAAAACAGGGAGCAGGCATAGGACTAGTATTTGGTATCTCTAGTTTAGTTATCAATACTATTCAACCAACCTTGACTTCTTTTGTCTTTTCACCTTTTATCAGTAAATCTTTGATGAGTGCATTCATTGCAATTGTGCCAAGAGTTCTTATCGGATATATTGCTGGTCTTCTTTTTGAAAAGTTAAAAGATAAAAATGAATTCATGGCAATGATTGTTGGTTCTTTTTTAGGTGCTATGACAAATACAATTTTGGTATTAGGTGGTATTTATTTTATCTTTGGTTCTCAATATGCGAGTGCCATTGGTAAAGATTTAAGTGCTTTATTCCCTTACCTTATTGGTATTATAACAACAAGTGGCTTATTAGAAGCTATTGTTGGAACCATGATTGCAGTTATGGTCTCACGTATATTAATAAAATTAAAATAGAGAAATGAGGTTTATTGTATGTCTAAAAAGATTATTGTTGGAATAACTGGAAGTATTGCAGCATATAAAGCTATCCAATTGATTAGTGATTTAACAAAAAAAGATTATCATATTGAAGTGATGATGAGTGAGAGTGCTGCAAAATTTATCACACCAGTTTGTATTCAATCACTTACAAAAAGAAAAGTTTATATTGATACTTTTGATGATGAGAATCCTGCTATCATTACACATGTTGATATTGTCAAAGATGCTGATTTATTTATAGTCGTTCCAGCAAGTGCACATACGATTGCCAAATTAGCTTATGGGATGGCAGATAACATGTTAACAAGTGCTTTCTTAGCAGCAACTTGTCCAAAATTGATTGCGCCTGCTATGAATGTTCACATGTTTGAAAATCCTATAACTCAAAAAAATATGCAATCTTTAAAAGAGACTGGTGTATTGTTTGTAGAACCTGCTTGTGGTTTATTAGCATGTGGCGATATAGGACGTGGAAAACTGGCTGATCAAGAAGATATTATGGAAATGATACATTATGCCTTGTCTAAAAAAACATTAACAGGTAAAAAGATTTTAGTGAGTGCTGGACCTACACAAGAAAGTATTGACCCCGTTCGTTATATTACAAATCATTCAAGTGGCAAGATGGGGTATGCCATCGCTAAAGCAGCCTTTTGTTTAGGAGCAGATGTTACACTTGTCAGTGGCCCTACTTATCTCAAAAAACCATATGGCATCAATTGCATAAACGTTGTGAGTGCGGATGATATGTATCAGGCTATTCATGAGATTTCAAAACAACAAGATTTTATCATTATGTCAGCCGCAGTTGGAGATTATGCTAGCCAAAATATTGCAGATGAAAAAATCAAGAAAAATAATCATGAAATGACTTTAGAACTTATAAAAAATAAAGATATTTTATTTGATTTAGGTCAAAAAAAATTACCACAGCAGATTTTATGTGGTTTTGCAATGGAAACCAGTGATTTGATTGAACATGCTCAGGATAAATTGAAGAAAAAGAATTGTGATATGATTGTTGCTAATCATTTAAAAACAGATGGTGCTGGCTTTCAAGGGGATACAAATATTGTAACATTTATAACTCAAGATAGTATGAAAGATTATGGATTATTATCTAAGGATGAGCTTGCTTATGAAATTTTAATGACATTAAAAAAGATGGAGGAATCATTATGTTAGTTGCTATCGATATCGGTAATACAAATATTACAATGGGAGTTTATGACCGAGATCAGTTAATTGGTAATTATCGTTTAACAACAAAGTTTCAAAGAACATCTGATGAATATGGATTCATGTTATTATCTTTCTTAAATGCATCTTCAATTGAAGTTGAACAAATCGAGGATATTATTATTAGTAGCGTCGTTCCAAAAATCAACTATTCTTTTACCAACTGTATTAAAAAATATCTTCATAAGAATCCTATATTTATTGGTCCAGGTGTCAAAACAGGTATTGATATTCGCATTGACAATCCTTCAACACTTGGTGCCGATCGATTAGTAGATGCAGCTGGTGCCTTTTATACTTATGGTGGACCTTGTTTGGTCATTGATTTTGGAACAGCAACAACTTATGATGTTGTTACTGCTAAGGGTGAGTTTATAGGGGGAGCAACTGCTCCTGGTATTGGTATATCAACAAATGCCCTTTCCTCACAAGCTGCTAAATTGCCAGAAATCGAAATTCAAAAACCTGATAAAATTATTGCTAAGAATACAATTAAAAGTATGCAGGCTGGAATTGTTTTCGGATATATTGGTCAAACTGAATATATTATTAGAACGATTAAAGAAGAATATGGAGAAAACCTAAAAGTCATTTCAACAGGTGGTTTAGGACGTATTATTGCAAGCGAAACTGATGAAATTGATATTTATGATGTTGATTTAACATTCAAAGGACTTAAAATTATATACGATAAAACGAAAAAGAACATATATATTTAATTATAAAAAGAGATAAGAACTCAGTTTTCAACTGAAGTCTCATCTCTTTTTTCATTATATAACATAAACAGAAGCCTAGCGATAATGACTTCTTTAGAAAATAATGTAAGAAATTTCTCAACATCGACCTTCTCTTCTGCAGGATACAGCATACCATGCAACAAACGTCCTACAACACCTAACTTATTAATATTCTTTAATGTTTTAGATATTTCGTCTGTTGAACGTAATGATACCATTTGATATTCTGGATTTGTGTATTTTTCAAAATCCTTTAACAAATCTTGAACCACCAAATCAAACTGATAAACATAACTTGGATCACGCCCTACAAGTTCTAATGTCCAGTCTAAAGCTACAAATAAATAATCATTTTCACTTAAAGGCTGATCCTTATGAGCCTCCATGAATCTATAAACAAGATTACCACCTGTATCACTTCTAAACATTTTACGCATATAACGTTCTAAATAAAGAATATCTTTATAAAAAACATGAAACAAAGGTGATTCAAACTGCTGAAATGTATATTTTACCCCCAAGTAATCACCAAAACATTTCATGGCTGTTTGATAACCCAAACGTTTATTTCTATCTAATGCTTCACGACTAAAGTCCATGAATCCACCTAAATCCACATAAGGCATTGTATATGTGATATGAGGACGATTGACATAATGTTTATGAGTTGCTTCTTTACTATTCATATCCACAACAATAATCTCATCAGCACCCATATCAAAAGCGAGGTCAATTGGAACATTATCATAATAACCACCATCTATAAAGTCTTCGTTTTGAATTGAATGAATTGGAAAAACTGGAAAACATGATGCACTTGCAATGAGATAATCAAATATATATTGTTTGTTCATTTCTTCTTTGGTAATGAATAATGGTTTTAATGATGGATAATGAACTGTACACAAGCCAAAATCAATTGGTGATGATAAGAGTTGTTCTTCTTTTAACAAACTTCGAATAAGTTCCTTTAATGGTGTAATATCAGCACCTTTTTCTTTTATATATTTCTTAAAAAAAGAAATAATTAAGTTAGATTGATTTAACATAGTATCTAAATCAAATTGAAAATCTGGTTGAAAGCCACCAGCAAAGACTTGAGAAATATCTATATGGTTCCAAAGTTTTTCCAAAGCCTCTAAATCTTGTTGAGCTAATAAACATCCATTCATTGCCCCTATTGATGTTCCTGTCACAATTTGGTAATCAATACCCAACTCACTAAGTGCTTTCATGAAACCAGCTTCATAAGCACCTTTAGATCCGCCACCAGCTAATACCACTGCACGTTTCATAATTAAACCCCTTTTCTTCCACTCACTTCTATCATATTTTTATAATCTTCTAAATATGAATCAAATTGTTCAAAAGATGACAAACGATACTCCCAGTTTGGCGAACCTATCTTACCAGGTACATTAAATCGTGCTGATGTATCACACCCCATCATATCCCATACTGGAACAATAACATGCCTTGCTTCTAAATCTAAACAGTAATGAATAATTTTTTGATAATCGTGAACCTCATCATAATTAGCAATATATGTGGATACTTTTTTATAGTCTTCTTTTTCTAATGAATCTAACCAGCCAACAAGTGTATCATTATCGTGTGTACCAGTGTAAACAACAACCTTATGAAAATCAAAATCATAACAATAATGAAACTGAAAAACATACATTCCTTTTAAATGATAATGATCTCTTAAATCATAAACCTGATGACGAAGTTCGCCTAAATCTTCAGCGAGAATAGATAGTTCTGGAACCTTATTAAACAAAGTATCAAACAATTGATAACCAGGAGCTTCTATCCAATCACCAATAATAGCTGTTGATTCACTTTCAGGAATTTTCCAATACGTATCAAAGGCTCTAAAATGATCAATCCGTACTGTATCATAAATTTGCGAAGCTGCTTTCATACGTTCAACCCAAAAGTCAAACTGATGTTTAGATAAATACTCCCAATCATAAAGTGGATTTCCCCATCTTTGACCAAATTTACTAAAATAATCTGGTGGAACTCCTGCTACAAATGATGGCTTTCCATCTTCTTCCAAAAGAAAACATTGTTGATTCACCCAAACATCAACTGAATCTAAACCAACATAAATTGGCATATCTCCAATAATTGAAATACCTTTTTGATTTGCATAATTTTTTAATGCATTCCATTGTTTAAAGAAATAATATTGTAAGAAGATTTGATAATCAATTTCCTTTAAAAATGGTGTTAAAGAAAATGATAAATCACGATAATAATACTTATATTCGTCTTCCCAATCAACCCATGATTTTTGATGATTATGATCTTTAAAAACTTTAAAAACTGCATAAAGATGTACCCAATCATTTTCTTTTACAAAACGTTGATACTCATCAGTTTCCTCAAAACGTTCAAAAGCTTTCAAATATAATTTCTCTTTAACGTGTCTTACTTCTTTATAATCCACAAAATGATAAAGCGTATGAAAAGATGTCACTTCTTCAGCCAATAATAAATTATCTTCTACCAATCCAGCAAGACTTAAATAAATTTCATCTCCAGCATGAGTTGATAATGGCTGATATGGGGAATTTCCATAGCCTAATGGATTTAATGGTAAAATCTGCCATAGTGTTATTGATGCGCTGGCCATCTTATCAACCAGCTCATAAGCATGTTGACCAAAATCACCAACACCATAACGTCCTGGCAAAACTGATATCGGAAATAACAATCCTGCTTGTTTTTTCATAAATTCACCTAATATCCTAAATAGTCTTCAACAATGATGACTTTCATACGATTAACCTTCCCTTGATATCCTAATTTAACAAAACTGCTACAAATTCTTTCTGGACTATGGCATTCCATACATCTGCCTGTTTTTACACAAGGTGTTTTTTTATTTAAACGAATAGCGTTTGCTGGAGCACTACAATTTTTAATATGTGACAATGCACCTGCTTCATCTTGACAGATTTTATTCAATCCAGCAATCACAATAACCTCTTTTGGTCCAAATATCATTGCTGCTACACGATTCCCTGTTCCATCAACATTATACAAACATCCATCCATAGTTAAAGCGTTTGTACTCGTAATGAATAAATCAGCATAAAATGCCTCACGAAAACGATCTTCCATAACATCTCTTGACAATCCTTCTTCATATCGATCAATAAAATGGACATCACTCGTACGCAATAAATCAATAACACCCATTTGGTTCAGCGTTACACTTCCACCAACAGCAACTTTCTTACCATCTTTTAAAATACTTTTTAAATAAGTCTCCAATTCTGTTTGATTTTTCACAAACATTAAAGTCATATTATTTGCCTCAAAAGATTTAATCAATTCTGTCTCTTTGATTTTCAATAAAGTCTTTAAATTCTCTTCCATCTTTCTTCCCTCCACAATTCTTATGACAATCTGAACAATTATGGCAATGTCCTTTTTTTATGATACGATAAGCTAAAATAATACATATACATAAAACTATAATAACAATGATATCAACTCTATTCATAGAAATAAATTTCCTATCTGATATATCAGCATAGCAACTAAATATGCCATCCCAGTTTGAAATCCAGCAGTTAATAAAGCCTGTAACCAACTACCTAGTTCTCTCTTTGTAGCAGCAAATGCTGCAATACAAGGCATATACAAAACAGTAAATACCAAGAATGCAAATGCACTCATAGGAGTAAATATTCCTGCCAAAGCACTATTTAAAGAAGTGGCTGTATTTGTTGCAGTTAAAACACTTAAAGTAGAAACAACAGATTCTTTTGCGGTAATCCCAGTCATTAATGCTGTTGAGGCACGCCAATCATTAAAGCCAAGTGGCTTAAATATAGGCGAAACAAATGTACCAATTGCTGCTAAAATACTTTGACTGCTGTCCTCTATCATTTCAAATTGGAAGTTAAAACTTTGTAAGAACCATATCACAATAGAAGCTATAAAAATCACTGTAAAAGCTTTACGAATAAAATCTTTTGCCTTATCCCAAACATTTAACATAACATTTTTAGCAGTTGGAATACGATATGCTGGTAATTCCAATACAAATGGGACAGGCTCTCCTAAAAAAATTGTATTTTTCAACAGCAAAGCTGAAACAACAGCAACAAGTATACCAATACAATAGATTGTAATCATAACTATAGCAGCTTTACTTGGAAAAAATGCTGCTATAATCATTCCATAGATAGGCAATTTAGCACTACATGACATAAATGGTGTTAATACTATTGTCATTTTACGATCACGATCACTTGATAATGTACGTGTAGCCATTATAGCTGGTACACTACATCCAAAACCTATCAGCATTGGAACAAATGATCTGCCAGATAAGCCAATTTTCCTTAAAGCCTTATCCATAACGAAAGCAACTCTCGCCATATATCCACTGTCTTCTAGCAATGATAAAAAGAAAAACAAAATAACAATAACAGGCAAAAAAGACAAAACACTTCCCACTCCTGCTAAAATACCATCCCCAATTAAGGCGCGTAACCAGTAAGCAACATGGTTCGTTTCTAAAAATGCCAATAACCAATCAGAAACAATGGTAATTCCACTATCCATCAAATCCTGCAAAGGAGCACCAATAAGATAGAATGTAAAGTAAAAAATGAATAACATAATCAATATAAATACTGGTATTCCTAAGTATTTATGTGTAAGTAGCAAATCAATCTTCTCTGAACGAATTTGTTCTTTGGTTTCACACTCTGTAAAAACACAGTCTTGACAAACCTCTTCAATGAAAGAATAACGCATATCAACCAATGCTGCTTCACGATCAGTTCCTGACTCTTCTTCCATTCCTTCCAGTATATGCTCAATAATATGACAGTCATTTTCAGATAATTGTAGAGTCTTAAACATCTCTTTGTCACCTTCAATCAGTTTTGTCACACAATAACGTACTGGAAGATGCAATGCTCTAACCTTCTGTTCAACAATATGTGAAATGGAATGAATCGCTTTATGAACAGGTCCATGACATAAATCTAAATGTCTAGCTGGCTGATCCATATTCCTTTCTATCTCAGTAATAACATCTTCAATACCTTCATTTTTACTAGCTGAGATAGGAACAATACTCATCCCCAGTTTTTCTTTTAAGCCATCCAAATCTATACAATTCCCACTGCTCACAACTTCATCCATCATATTTAAAACAAGAATCATAGGAATATTTAATTCCATTAATTGCATTGTTAAATATAGATTTCTTTCCATATTTGTTGCATCAACAATATTAATAATTAAATCCGGATGTTCATCTAATAGAAATTGAATGGAAACAATTTCTTCAGAAGTATATGGAGATAATGAATAAATACCTGGCAAATCAATTAATTCAAATTGCTCTTTATGCTTTTTTATGAAACCCTTTTTTTGTTCAACTGTTACGCCAGGAAAATTCCCAACATGCTGACTTGATCCTGTTAAAGCATTAAACAATGTTGTTTTTCCACAATTTTGATTACCTATTAACGCTATTTTTCTACTCATCACTAACCTCCTTGATTGCTATCTTGGAAGCATCATCTTTTCTTAAGGTTAAAACATAACTTCGTAAATAAACTTCTATTGGATCACCCATAGGTGCCACTTTACGAACCTTTATTTTTGTTTTAGGTGTTAATCCCATTTCTAATAAACGACGGCGTAATAGCCCTTTACCACCAACTGTTTCAATAACAACCGTCATTCCTGGTTTTACTTCATCTAATGTCATAAACAATCCCCCATTATTTATATTATAACGCATTTTTATAACGATGAAAACACAAGACATTCATTAAATCTTAAAAAGTTATCATATTCTAACTCAATATCATCAAAAAAACATAATCTTTGTCAAACAAGCACTAATCACTTGTTTATTGAAGACTATACTATTTATTTAATCTTTCCTTACATAGCAAATAAGAGTTTCAGTGACAACAAGATCCACCAAACCACCATACGATAAATAAATCAGTCTAACTCTTTTTTCTGGCTGAAAGTTAATTTGTACTAATCATCAGACCATTGATAAAGTCATAGATGAATCATTTTTTAGAATTTTTATACCTTCTTGAGTCATATTATCTACCACAACTACTATTTCACTTGAAGCATCAATAGTCATTAATGAATACCAGCATTTCTTATTTTACATCAAAAAAAGATAGCATCTCTATGAAATCCCCCAAAGTTTAAACAACCTGATATTTGGGTTCATTTCATTATTGAGATACTATCTCTATTATTTATTTTAAAACTCTCATAGAATTAAGAATCGCAATTAATGTAACTCCAACATCAGCAAAAACACCCATCCACATATTTGACCAACCAAACATCGTTAACAATAAGACACCAATTTTAATAACTAATGTGAAAGTAACATTTTGCTTCAAGACTTTATTTGTCTTATGAGAAATGATAATTGCATCTTTAATTGTTTCAATATTATCTTGCATTAAAACAACATCTGCCGCTTCAATAGCAGCATCACTTCCAACACCACCCATTGCAATCCCAACATCAGCCCTTGCTAAAACAGGAGCATCATTGATACCATCACCAACAAAGGCAACATAACCATCTTGTTTCAATAACTTTTCAACCTGTTGAACTTTATCTTGTGGTAACAGCTCACTATAAACTGTATCAATTCCTAGTTTCTGTGCAACATCATTCGCAACCCTATGATGATCTCCAGTTAGCATAACAGTATTTTTAATTCCAACTTCTTTTAATAACTGAATTCCTTTCATTGTAGATTCTTTAATTTGATCTGCAACAACAATGGAACCAGCAAATTGTCCATCAATAGCAACATAAACGATTGTACCAACAGTTTTTGGCTCTTTCACTTGAATATTCATATCCTCAAAGAAAGATTCATTTCCTAGACATACATGTTTTCCTTGAATCTTAACATCAATACCTTTACCTGCAATTTCTTTAAAATCATCAATTTGATTTTCATCAATACTTTGACCATATTTTGCAACAATACTTTTTGCAATTGGATGATTACTATAAAACTCTCCATATGCACCATACATCAATAAATCATCTTGTCCATTCACTTCAACAACATCAAATTGCCCTTGAGTTAATGTTCCAGTTTTATCAAAAACAACAGTATCAACATCTTTTAATAATTCAAGATAATTCCCACCTTTGATTAAAGCACCCATTTTGCTTGCTTTACCAAGTCCAGCATATAAGCCTAATGGAATAGAAATGACCAAAGCACAAGGACAAGAAACAACAAGGAATGTTAGAGCACGATATAACCAATCACTAAAAACAGCATCTTCAAAAATAAACATCGGAACAATAGCCAACAATACCGCCAAAGCAACAACTGTAGGCGTATATATACGAGCAAACCTTGTAATAAATCTCTCAATAGGCGCTTTCTTACTGGCTGCATTTTCCATTAATTCCAAGATTTTTGAGACAGTAGAATCCACATACGGTTTTGTGACTCTTATTTCAAGAATGTTTGTTAAATTAACAACTCCTGCCAAAACATCTTCGTTTTCACGAACTTCTCTTGGCATAGATTCACCAGTCAAACTAGATGTATCTAAAGAAGAAATCCCCTTTATAACAACACCATCTAATGGAATTTTTTCACCAACTTTCACAACAATAATATCATCAACCTTAACATCTTCAGGCTCAACCTTTCTAACACCTGTAGATGTTTTTAGATTAGCAAATTCACTTTTAATATCCATCAATGAAGAAATTGAACTTCTTGTCTTATTAACAGCATAAGACTGAAAAATCTCTCCAACACTATAGAATAGCAATACTGCAACAGCCTCTTTATAATCACCTATACAGAAGGCTCCAATTGTTGCTATTCCCATTAAGAAATTTTCATCAAAAATTTCTCCTCTTAAAATATTTTTAATAGCCTTCCAAATAACTTCATAACCAATTAAGATATAAGAAATAAGAAAACCAAAAAATGAAATATTTTGTCCTTCTAATAAAATACTAATAAAATAAACAGCAACTCCCAAAACCAATGACCAATTTTCTTTTAAACTAAATAACTTCGGCTTCCCTAGTGAGCGATTGGTATTTTTATATGATAATGTCACACCATCTTCCACTTTATCAACAGTTTTTTGTAAAGATGCAATCAAAATTTCTGCTTCGACATTCCCTTTTGCTTTCACTTGTAATGTTTCAGTAGAAAAATTTAATGCAGCATCTTCAATTTCATCCATCTTACGGATAGCTTCTTCAACTTTCATTGCACAAGATGCACAATCAAGCCCAGATATTTTGTAAGAAATCGTTCCATCCCGATTCAATGAGTGTGTTTTGACATCTAGATGTTCATGGTCATGACTGCAATCACATTGATCGTGTTTATGATGTGTATGGTCATGACCACAGTCACAATTGACATGTTCATGCTGATGCTCTTGATGTGTATGCTGTGATGACAATTGAGTTCGCTTTCCTTTCTCTTCTAATTGGACATCTGGTTCCACTTTTTGAATAGCCACTTCTAATTCATGAATATCAATATCATTTTGTGATTCAAGCACTAACAAACTATTTGCAAACGAAATTGAGCATTCAATAATATCATTTCTTTTGTTTAATACATCTTCAATTTTTTGTGCACATGATGCACAATCAAGATTTTTAATAATATATTTTTTCATCATAACAGCTTATCCCCCTATTCAATGACATGTTTATATCCAGCATCAAAGATTTGCTGTACATGTTCATCATCCAATGAATAATAAATCATTTTACCATCTCTTCTAAATTTGACCAAATTCGCATTTTTCAATATTCTTAACTGATGAGAAATAGCAGATTGTGTCATTTCTAAAGTTGCTGCCAAATCATACACACACATCTCAGATTCAAATAAAACACAGATAATCTTAATACGTGTAGAATCGCCAAAAACCTTAAATAACTCTGCAACATCATATAATATCTCTTCATCAGGTAAAGCATCTAAGACTTTATCCACTGCATCTTGATTGACAATGATAGTTTTTTCCATACTTTGCCTCCTTCTTCATATGAACATATATTCATATGACGATATGATTATACAATCAAGTATTTGACATGTCAATATATTTTGGTAAAATAATGAAAAACGAGGAGATGAAAAAGATGAAAAGATTATTAATCGTAGTAGATTATCAAAATGATTTTGTTAATGGAAGCCTTGGTTTTGAAAAAGCACAATTATTAGAAGAACATATTATTCAACTGATTAAAGAGTATCATATGAATGGTGATGAAATTATTTATACAATGGATACTCACCAACAGAATTACTTAGAAACGTATGAAGGTCATCACCTACCAGTTGAACACTGCATTGAAAATACAGAAGGTTGGCAACTCTATGGAAAAGTTGGAGAATTACTTCAAGATTGCTTATGCTTCAAAAAACCCACTTTTCCTTCTTTAGACCTAGCATATTACTTAGAAGATAAAGAATATAAAGATATCACACTAGTTGGAGTTGTTTCACATATCTGTGTACTCTCTAATGCTATTATGGCTAAAGCTGCTCAACCTGATACACCTATTCGAGTAGATTTAAGAGGAACTTCTAGTGGTGACGAAAAAGTTCATCATGAAAGTATCGATGTTATGAAATCCATGCAAATTGAAATTATTGAATAAGAAAAAGAGTTTATTCTTCAGAATCGAAGTCGAATAAACTCTTTTTTCCATCTCTTTTTTGTTGAATATATTGAACATAATCTAGACATTGAATATCATCACCTAATAATAAAACATTATCTTCATTATCCATATTGTAAACATATACTGGAAGTTTTTCAATTTCATGGCCTTGATCATCATATATAGGACATATTTCCTTATTATATTCATTTTCAATACAATTATATCCTTTATATCCTTCCATTTTATCAATTTTCTTTAAAGTCTCTTCATCAACTTCATGAATTTCACCTAAAATCATATGGTGACCCTCAGTTAAATAAGCTGGATAAACTTTTGTTAAAATTGTCATTAAACTTCCTTTGATGTATGCATAACTGCGAAACGAATCTTCATCCCTTAGATACAAATCATAATTATACATACCCAATCTTAAAGTTCCATATACAAATATTCGATGTTTCATTAATGTGTAGCCCCACCTGTTACTTTGATATCTTCCTGTGTGTCAATGATTGCTTCAATTGCAGCCGTCAGAGCTTCAACAATACTATCCAAGCTCATGCTTGGCATATTTTTCTTATCAATCACTTGTTGTGGCAAAAATGGGATATGTATAAATCCACTTCTTTTTCCAGGATATTTGGTTTCAATAATATGTCTCACCCCATAGAGAACGTGATTGCATACAAATGTTCCTGCACTATTTGAAACTGATGCAGGAATTTGACGTTCCTGGATACGAGCAACCATTGCCTTAATCGGTAAATTTGAGAAATAAGCAGCAGGTCCATTGGGAAACACAGGTTCATCAATAATCTGTTGACCATCATTATCTGGAATACGACAATCATCCATATTAATACCAATACGTTCCACTGTAATATCTGTTCTTCCTCCTGCCTGCCCAATTGATAAGACAACATCAGGATTATGTTCCTGAATTGCCTGATCTATAACTGCTAAAGAACGATGACAAACTGTAGGAATTTCTAATTTTACAATTTGTGCTCCAGCAATTGTATCTGACAGTTTCTTCACAGATTCAATCGCTGGATTAATTTTTTCTCCACCAAAGGGATCAAAACCAGTTACTAAAATTTTCATAACTTTCCTCCTAGAATCCTAAGACTAACATTAAAACAACGTGAATAACAATCATAATTAAAGCCATTGGCAACTGTGCTTTAATAACAGCCCATTTCTGGTCTTTTGTTTCTAGTACAGCACAAGGAACAATGTTAAAGTTGGCAGCCATAGGTGTCATCAATGTTCCACAATAACCTGCTGTCATTCCTAAAGCACCAATAACCGCAGGATTTCCACCTTGAGCAATAACAAATGGGTATCCTATGCCAATCGTAATAACTGTAAATGCTGCAAATGCATTACCCATAATCATTGTAAAAATAACCATTCCTAAAACATAGACAATAACACCAACAACAATATTGCCAGCTGGAACAACACTTGAAATGATTTGTGAAATAACATCACCAACTCCTGCCTCTTTAAATACAGCACCTAAAGCTCCTAACAATTGTGGCAACAAACAAGATGCACCAACTTGCATTAATAAACGTGATGTATCAGAACGTGTTTCAGAAACTTTAGGTCTACAGATAGCCATCGCTAATATCAAAGCACCCAGACAAGCTGTTCCAGTCATTACAGCACCATCTAAGGCAACTGCATCTCCACCACCGCTTCCAAATGAAATAATTGGTGCCAATATATCTCTAAAAGCAAAGAAGAATGTATTGGCATTATATTTAATAAATGATAAAAGCAGTGCCATAATTCCAATTGATACAGCTGGAATAAAAATCTTATTCCCTACTTTTTCACTAGCAGCCTGACGAAATTCAGGTGTTGACTCAACAAAGCTAGACATTCTCACTTGCTTCGTTGCTGTCAAACATCCCATAACAACCAATAAAGCTCCAGT
>OATT01000217.1_pt1 | contig 63309 bp, 66 predicted proteins | sample 1476071 | NCBI WGS metagenome assembly OATT01 (sample SAMEA2579989, study PRJEB22360) | human gut metagenome | biome: human gut; feature: human-associated habitat; material: faeces | place: Denmark | collected 2008/2010 | reverse complement strand
GCAAATATCATTCGGTTTATCCCAATGGACTTCCCAAGAACATCATACTGGCTGTCGTTTGTGTAATGAGTAGGCTCTGTAAAGCCGTCTCTTGTTGCATCTTCTCTGCTTTCGTAGACTTCTTTGATGGTCACGGTAAGAAATCTTGGTGTGCGTACTGTATCTCCTTTTTTCATTGTTACTCTCCTTTTTTCTGTACTAAATACTGTGCTGTTCGTAAAGGTCTTTTGCCTTTATGATTTTTTCTTCCAGAGCAGCTTCCATGTTTGCGACATTCAGAAAATCCGTAAGGGGAAGATGGTCCAGTAAAAACGAATACTGTTTGTATGGAGGTAATTTACCAAACCAGTCATTTACCAAACCAGTCATTCCAGGATTTTTTCTGATTTTCTGCGGTGCGGTTTATTTTTTCCAGTTCCTGGTCCGGAACATAGGAAAGAGGGTTCACATACCATTTGATGGCTCCATTGTCACGGATATGAGCAATGGTTTTGTAATCCCCATTTTCCATAACAGCCTTGTTGCAAACGGTAGTCCCGTTTCCAAGGCAGCAAAGAAACAGTTCAAAGCCAGCCATCTCTTAGACCTTCCCTTTCTGCGGGATTTCAAAAATTTCCCAGTCATAGGAAACATCTCCACCTTCTGCATTGCACCATGCGGAGTATTCGTCAAGGGAAGCCTGTTCCTCTTTCAGAAGTTCTTCCACGCCATCAATCTTATGGAAGGATTCGCTCATACTTTTCTGAGCATCTTCGAATGTGTTAAAAAAGTCAACACAAATCTCTCTTTCTACCACACTTACTAAAACAACCATATTATTCAACCTCCTCATACTCGAAAGCATCCATCAGATGTTCCGGGGAAATGTTTACGATGTATTTGCATACGAAATCAAGGGCAGATAAGGATTCGTTTCCCTTTAACAGCCACAGAATTTCTGCGGTATCAAATACATTGTTATAGGACTCTTTTAAAAGAAGTTTTCTGCTATCAGCCATATCCATTCTCCTTTTCTTATTCATACCAGAACTGGTCACTGGAAGAAAGTTCTGTAAAAGAGCAGACAGCGTGGGTTTCGCCATCCAGTGTCAGGAACTCATCTTCTAAAATCTGGACATCCATATCAAAGGAATCCAGGATTGTCACCTGTCTGGTACTCATGTTTACGATACATCTTGAGACAAGGGTTGTGCCATCATCCCAGACGGACGTATAGGACCCTTCCTTCATGACAGGAGCCGTGGCAATGGTTTCTTCCATTTCATAATATGCGAGGTGGTCTGGCTCCATAAAGGAAACAAAGACCTGAAAATCCTCATATTCTTCTTTGGTAAGATAGGCTTCTACTTTTTCTTTTGCCAGTGCTGCGTTTTCCGGAGTCGTGAATAATCCGGCGACTTCGCATCCGGGAGACTCGCTGTAAAATTCTTTTACTACAGTTACTAAATACATGTTTTCCTCCTTCGTTGTTGGGTTTGTTGTTCTGTCTTTCCAGACGGTTTTTAAATCCTCCTTTCTTTTTCAAACAAAAAAAGAGCCAAGACAATGAAAACCATTGTTTTGACTCAGTATGCCTGAAAACGTATGAAATAAACTTTACAGAAATTATTATACAGTAAAAGGGAGAAAAAGTCCAGTAAAAAATTATTGGAGGTCCGAAAGACCGGACCTCCTGATAGGAAAGAGAACAATGAAAAGTCTTTGTCATGACAACCCCTCATCATAACAGAAAGCAAAAAGTGTGTAAGGATATTATAGCATACCCGGAGGAAAAAACCAATAAAAAACATCAAATCCCGCCACATAAGCGGAAGGGCAGTAGTAGAAAAAAGAACCATATTCGCCATATATCCATGTGGTACACACTCTGCTGCCCCCTCTGTGTTCCCGGCTCCCCCGGAAAGGTGCTGGCTTTTCTGCCCTGGGCGGGCGCATTGGTTTGCGTGTGGCTGCATCTTTTTTGCTGGCTTTCCCGGTAGGTTTCCTCCCCCTTCTGCTGCCCCCTTAATTTGCTTTGTGGCTTACTTTCGTGTGCGGTCCCGTCCCCTTTGCGGGTCCCGGCTTTTTCCTTTTCTGGCTTCTTTTTTTGTACGGTTTTATTTCCCTGTGCGCCCCTCTTATCTTCTGCTGCCGTCTGGTCTTATGCTCCGCTCTTCCTTTCCTTCTGACTTTTTATTTTTGCATTTTTATTTTATCGCATTTTTTTATTTCCATTTTCTTTATAAAAAAGGGGCGGGGCAAAATAAAATAAAATAATAAACAGAATACGAAATAATTAGAATTTTACATAAAAGAAATGCAAATAAAGAAGAGCCAGCCACAAGGAAATTAAAAGGCTTTTCCGGCAGCAGAAGTCCTTCCGGTAGAGGAAATTACCAGAATGTGCCACAAGCAAATTAGAGGGCGTTTACGCCCGTTATAGGGGCATCCAGAAAAGGACAATGGAACGGTTCTGAGGTCTTGTGGTGTGCCATATAGATATATGGCGAATATGGTGGAGGGCAGCAGATAGGTCTATGGGGGAGATGAGAAAGAAATTGGGAAGTTAGGAGGGCTTTGCCCGGAGTTTATGGGGGAATGATATGGATATATGGCGAATTTAAAACGGGTCCCTCTACTCTCCCCCCTATCTTCTGCCACAAAAAAAGAAGCCCCATAAAAGGCTTCTTTGGGAGAATTTCTTTAATCCACGCACCCTTTTCGGAGTGCGACATATCAATAAGCGGATATCTGTAAAACCTTTATTCTTCCTCTCTTACTATATATGCTCCGTATGCCGGGAAATCATATAAATTGGTTTTCTGCATCCATGCTATATACTTCTTCCAAAAATGTTTTCGTAAATAAGTGGAATATCTCTCCCCAATGTGATATGTTGTATAACTTTTCATCATTCCTATGGCGTAAGTATAACACAAGCCACTACTCTTAGCTACCTTAACCCACCGTCTAAAACCAGTGGGATTGCGGTAGCCTTCTTTCAAAAACACACTCTAAAGTTTTCTTACATTTCTTTGCTTTTTGAATTGGATAATCAAACATATGGTGAATGGTAAAAAGGATTGAATTTTCTTATCATATTCACTCCGTCTTCATCTGCAAAAGCGTAAAAATATGACGAAGGAATTTACAAAAATTTAGTGCTCGCTGCTGCCCTTTTTGTCTTCTGAAACGTTCTATCGCATATTGTTTTGCATCTTCTTCATTTTTGAACGCTCTCAGGCTGATTGTTTTTCTCTGCTGCCCTTTGTCTTTGACAACAAAAAAGCACTGGAAAATTCCAGTGCTTTTCCTTTATTTTTTTAAACCATATATAAAATGGTTTGTCTTACAAAATACATTATCTGTTGTTTGCTTTCCAGGGTCTCAAATAAATCTGGATGCGTTAGAAGCGTTTCCATACATTTATCTGCTGCTTTTTGCTGCCTTTTTCGATTTTCTAAATTTCTCCATGCAGCCATATCGTGCTGATAAAAAAGCGTCCCTATGTATTCCAACATTTCTTCCTGTACTTTCAGTTTTCTTTCATATGCATTTACATCGTTTTTTACACTTTCACTTCGGTCTACAACCGTTTCAAATTCTTCTTCCGTCATAGCATCCAGAGCCTGTCCTGATGTTAAAGAGGAAATTCTCTCCAGATACTGCAAATCAGAAACCACTGCGTTTGTGCATTCCTTTTTCAGTATAGGATACCACTCATCCAATGCACATTCTGATAATTTTGCAATTACGGAATCTGGAACTGAATATTGATTTTTCAAGTCATCGTATAGCATAAAATTCATATAGCCTTCTATATACATATCCGGAATGTAGTCCAGGGTTATATTTCCTGACAGGATATTTTCTTTGGGAACAACAATATACACACCATAGTCATAGCCTACATTTCCGCATTTGTTTCTATCCATGATGTACACCTGATTGTCCTTTTCTGCGAAAAACAACTCGCCGGAAAATATTTCTATTAAATCCATACTGTTTAATTTCATTTTCAATCTTTCTCCTTTTTCTTAGAACTCATCACAGCCTTCAATAAAACGGGCATTGCAATATTTTTCAAATACTTCAATGAACTTATCCCTGAGTGTGGAAGTATCCAAATCCAGGAAATCAAACTTTTGGAGCATTTCATCTGCAAACTGATAAAACTCATCCTCATACGGAATACAGGTTCCACATAAGATAACCGTATCTTCTCCGATTTTCGCTTTTTGGAATTCATATTTTCCCAAGTTTTCTGCTGCATATTCCTTTGCACTTTCTTCATCCGCAAATTCTTTCATGTCTCTTTTCATATTCTTTTCATGCAACTCGCATTCTTTCTGGGTAGTGAATTCTTTCCCATCCTTTGCTACATAAAGAATACTTTCCTGTTCCACCATAATTGTTTCTGTCTTAATTTCCATATTTTATCTTTCCCCTTTTCTAATACATAAGGAAGCCACAAACTTCTTATTCAGAATTTGTGGCTTCCTTTATTCTGGATATGGGTTTTGTCCTTATCCTATTTTGTGTTTTCTTGTGTGAATCCTGTAATTTCCATCCAGCCAAATCTGTCGCAATAATATCTGCGAGTCTGGTTTTTTCTCACGATTTCTACCACATCACTGACTGAAAGGGAACGACCATGAAAATCTTCTGGCTTTCTCAGATTGAACATCTCAAACAGGTTTTCCAACACTTCCCTGTCATTCTGGTTTATTCTTTTCTCTTCCCCATTACAAGAAACACTGTCTACCAGTTCTCCACTATAAACACTCTTGTAATCTCCTAAAGAAAACTTTTCTTTTGCTCTTTCCCATCCAATGAAAGCATAATCTGCTTCCGTCTGATATACATGATACTGACTCATATTTTTTCTCCTTTTTTAATTAATTTGTGTTCTTTCCGGTTGGATAAGTACTACCCTCCTTTTTGTTCAATTTCAGTTTTCAAACGCAAAAAAGCCAGATGCAGAGATGCTTCTGCTTCTGACTTTATAAACCATTAAACTTGTTTGAAAAACTGATATAAATATTATATATGGTTTTTATGTGAAAGTCAATATCCACCAGTGTTAATAATTTAGCCATGTCATCAATGGAATGTCATGGCTAATTCTGTCTGCTCAAAGAGCATATTTCGGTACGTTAAATCCACGCACTCCATACGGAGTGCGACAGGTATATCCCCTATATACATGCATATACTTATAACTTAAATCCACGCACTCCATACGGAGTGCGACAGCAATCTTGCACAAAAATATAGTCTTTTTACACAGATTGCATTTATTTTTTTGAATAAATTGCTTTATCCTCAAAAAAATATTATTATTTTTCAAAGAGTTTCCTCTTTCTATCAAGTGCGAATCCCCCAGGGGTTTCATGTTTACTTCCCATTCGCACTACATGAGCATAGAATATCATAAGCCTTGGTTTATGTCAATAATCCGTGAACCGCAAATCTGTGCAATATGATAGATTTATTTGTTCAAATGGTATTTCCAATTTTGCAATTCCGTATTTTTCACAAATATAATTAGGAACTTGTTCATCAAAATCTTTGTAGGTAAACTCTTCGCCTTTAATTTCTTTTTTATCGCAGAATTCTTTGCAAGCTGACCGTATAGCAGTTATAATCTCATGTTTCCCCATTCCCTCTTTTACATTTAAACGTATTATGATAGGGACTGGTTCAAACTCTCTAAAATCAACTGTGCTAATAAGAACTTCTTTTATTTTTTCATTTAACATACTTTTACTCCTTTGCAAAAAAGACATAGCCCTATCAAAAACAGAGTTATGACTTTTCGTTTTATCTTTTGATTCTATTTTATGTGAGGATTTGTTGTGGTGAATTACCCTTTATATTACAAATATACCAGCTATCTCGTTTTTAAGTTTCATGCCCTGAAAACAGGGCATGAAATCAGGAAATGGTTTCTCCTGAAATTGTGGAGACTTGAATCCACACATCATAACAGATGTGACAGTGATATATCATTTTGCTTTTAAAATAACATATACTCATGGTTCCTGTCAATTCACAAAAAAAGAGGACACCGCAGCACGGTATCCTCTCCTCCTGTAATTCATTTACTCTCAGTAAATCATTCTGATACTTGAACATTTACAGAATAAATGTCCCCCCGATATTCAAAACCATATGTTCCAGTAATATTATCGAAACATGGTTCTGTACAAGCAACTTCTTGTCCGTGGTCAAAGAGAACAGCTTCTGTATATGGTGTTTCATCTATTGCACATACCACAAGATGCACTTCTGCTTCAATTCCGTAACCGAAATCTGCATGGAAAGTCAAAGTGTGTCCTTGTTTGTACTGGCATTCCAAATAGATGGCTGCACCGTTCATTTGCATCAATTTTGTTATTCTTTTAGCTTCTTCTTTTGTCAGTGTAATTGTAGCAGATTCATATTCTTCTGCTGCCAAATCTATGCCATACTCCAGATTGATTTGCTCAAATGGAACTTCCAGTTTTTCAATTCCATATTCTTTGCAAATATCATTTGGAACAAGGCAATCGAAATCGCCATAATTGAAGGTTTCCTGACTTAATTTTTCTCTTTCTTTGAATTTCTTACTTGCTTTTTTTATTGCTTTTACAATTTCTTTTTCTTTCATATCGTAGTCAACGGAAAGACGCATTAAAACCGAAGTTGGTTCGAGGTCTTCGTAGTCAATCGCATTGATAAGAACCTCTTTTTTTGCCTTTTTCTGTTTACGATAATCGTAAGTTACAAATTCTTTGACCTCTTCTGCTGTCATTAAAACTGCATGGTCTGAAATGTACTGGATGTTTTCTTCGCATGTTTTTATCTCTTCTTCTGACATATAGGCATCTTTTCGCCAGTCTTCGCCATCCGAAGTATCCCAACGCATATATTCGTCTCCATCCATGACAACATCCAAGGCTTCATTGTTCAAAAACGCATACTTAATCGTATTCTCGCAAATGTCAATTAGAAGTTTTCCATCATTGCAATGTTGCATTCTAAAGATATATTCATTGAAATCCTCATCCGGGAACAGTTCTTCCCATTCCTTAATGATATCGCAGCTGATTGCAACGTCATGCAAATCAAAATTCACATCAAAAATTTCAGACAAACGCTTTTCTTGGCATTCATTCTGATAGGCTGTGTTTTTCCTTACATCTTCCAAGATGAGTTCCATTCCCCATCTGGCACGGCTTATCATTCTTTCTCCATAGTTCCATCCAAAATACTTTGCAATTAATTTCTTTTCTTCTCCAACATGATACCTTACATAAATCTGTGAACGCTGTCCCATTGTTTTTCCTCTCTTTCTTTTTAATTGTTGTAGTAAAATTCTTCGCATTCTTCATCATTTAAAATGAATCCAAAATATGCAATTCTTTTTTCTGTTGTTTCCCAAATACGATACTTGGTAGTCAGTGGCTGTACTACCCAGGAATGCTGTCTCCAACATCCATCTGCTGACAATGCATATCCGGTTGCAATCTGGCACTTTTCTCTGTTTGCATCCCAAAGAAGCGCACTATTGCTGTGGCACTGGGATGGTCTTCCTTTTTTCATTCTGGCATGTTCCCCATACCAAAATTGTCCACGCTCCATGATTTTCTCAGCATCTTCATCGTAAAGGTCCATACAAGCAATGTTCCCACCAAATTCCAGAAGTCTTTCTCGTAAGGGCAAGATTCGTTCCATAGCCTTACGTTCTCTTTCATTTTCCAAATTCGGTCCATCGCTCTTATACCACCATTTCCCTGTTTTTTCCAGAGTCCTTTTCCATTCTTCATCCATAGGATTCCAAATGAGAGGTTTTGGCATCTGAGACGGTTTTGTGATTACTTTCATTTTTCTCATCCTCTTTCTTTTTGTTTTATTCCGTTTTTTCATACAAAAAAAGCCATACCTTGTTTAAAACAAGAATATGACTTATCTTCCCCAAAAACTATTATATGAAATACGGTTGTCTTTATTATAGAATACCCTATCTGGATTGTCAAGCTCAGAACCGTATTTCCAGAAACTCTTCCTGGCTTTTTTAAAATTCACGCACCCCATACGGGGTGCGTTTTAACACAAAATATACCCTATGTAGTACTTGAATCCACACATCGTAAACCAGATGTGACACAAATACAAACCGACATATAGAATTTATTCCGGATTGTACTTTATATTTTATATAACATGCTTCTTGTTTTCTGTCAATACTGCAAAAAAAGAGCCAATCCAGTTTCCCGGACAGCTCTCTTTTTACATAATTATTTCTGATTTGCTTTTTTCAAAATAGGAATAAAAAACTGTTCCTCTGCCTTCCTTCTTGCTGCAATAGCATCTTCCTTTTTAGAAAATTCTCCAAGAAAAACATTTTTCCCTTTATGCCCTATGTATGCTCTCCACCTTCCTCTCTTTGTGGGGCATACACCTCTGACACCACTTGTATTCTTTTTGGATATTTTTTTTGATTTAATTGAGCTGATATTACTGTGGTTTACAGTCTGCTTCTTTATTCGTTCAGTATATTTTTCTTTATTTAAGCAACCGCAAGATTTTGTGTTATTCCTTCTCAAATCATTTCCAGTAACAATCACTTTTTTTCCTGAACCACAGGAGCATTCGCACTCCCATAATACCTGTCCATAAGCATCTCTTCCAGACTCTTTTATTACTTTTAATCTATGAAATGTTTTTCCAGTCAAATCAATTTTCGCTGGCATAAGCATCCCCCCTTTTAAAAGAAAATGGCATCCGGATACTGCGCCAACACCGTTTCTTTATCTGGGGCATATTTTTTCCAAAGCTCATTATCCAGAAACTTCTCCATATCCTTTTTGTTGATTCTTTTCTCTCCTACAATCTCGTATGCTGCCTGTTTCACAGGAGTTTTTCTAAATATGCCGGATGTAATCGGAGACGGAATCTGATAAATATAATCCTTCTGGCTAACAGCAGCCAATTTCTCTTCCACTCTTTCTCTGGCAGATAAAATGGATTCCATACATCCTTCTTCTCTCGGATGAACACAGCCAAAGTATTTAGCATAGTATTCACCTGACTTCATTTTCTTTTTTCCCGCTTGATATCTTTTAAAAGTCTGATGGCAGAACGTATGCTCATAGACTGTTTCATAGATACACATAGGGATTCCGGCAAAGCTGAATTCTCTAATGCTTCGCTCTGACACTTCCTTGTAACTTAGCATCCAGTTGTCATAAATACAAGGCATCCCCTGTTCTTTTAAGGTCATAACCCAATCTTCATCCAGAAATGTATGTATCCAGTTTTTGATATCCATTTCCAGTGCTTCATCTTTTGATACCGTAATTTCCACTTTGTACCACTCTTCCATGATTGTCTCTTCCAATGTCAGGAAGTCTGGATTATGGTGTCCATTGCTGTCACGCAAGCACTCATGATTTTTCTCGTCACAAACAACAAAAATCACATCATCCGGCACGGGTCCATCTATTTCTCTATAGCATTCCGGGTTCGAGATATAAACCCACGTTCTATCTGCGTCCCCGATGTCTCTGCCATAGTATTTTGGCTCACCTTTTTCCGCTTTGATTGCTTTCCATAATTCCAAATAATTTTCCTGTTCGATATATTTTACTTTAATTTCTTTCATCGCTTTCTCTCCTTAATCCAGTGAAGGATGGAAAATTTTTCCATCCTTCACTGTTGTTTTTATTTTTACGCTAACGGAAAATAATATCTGTGTTCAGATGTATAGTAATCTGTATCCGTCATTGAAACTGGTGTTTCCTCTATTCTATCCGGGGAAAACATTTCTTCCACCAGAAAGTCCAGATATTTGTGTGTATGCTTCCAGTCCCCGGAAACTTCCACGCAAACTGTTACACCATCAGTTTCCACTCTTGAATGGACTTCACAAGGCATTCCGTATCTGCAAGTCAGTTTTTCGATTTTTTCGCCTAAAACTACCTCTCTGATTTCCTCCGGTTTTGCATGAAACAAGGATTCTTTCTGATAACACTTAATGTACATGTTATAATCCCCTCTTCTTAAAATGAAGCGCACCCAGTAATCACAGCAGAATCCACTGTAATAAAAGTTATACTCGTCATTTTCTGTAGAGACCGCAGTTGCGCCTGTTTCATAAACAAATTCCCTCATGGAAGAAACACCATTTAAAAACCCATGAAATACGAGTTGTGTTCCAACATGTTCCAGTTCTTTTTTCGTTTCTCCCACGTTGGCTTCGTTGTTTTTTCCGTTAAACCAAGTATAATGCCATCTGTATCCATCGTGGTCTGCACGGAAATATCCTACCATGCGGTCTTCCGGCAGGGAGCCATTCTGGTTCAGAGAATCTGGCATTTCTAATGTTAATGGGATAGAGTTTCTTATTGCAATCTCTCGCTCCATAACCCGATTTTCTTTTACCATGGCTTTTTCAATTAAGTCATCCAGAATCTGGCTTGCCGGAAAAGCAATTCCTATCGGAACATACTCCAACTTTTCCCATTTGTTGTATTTTTCCTCTGAACGAATCCAGTTCCATCCCGGCTCTCCAGAGCATACATGATGAGTATTCTCTCTATGATAAGCCCAGGCTTGAAGTTCATCAGCCAGTTCTATGGTTTTTTCTAAATCTCTTTTTCTGTGTCCCTTTGATGCTTTTCTTGTATACAGCCAATAGGTCTGGTCTATAAAGTTATCATCTACCGGAACAGGGGCTTTCACCAGTTCTCCTGTTTTTATAAGATTTTTGAATTTCGCTGATAACATAGTTTTTTCCTTTCTTTCCCTTATGCAATTTTTTGATTGGCAAGCTGCTCACAAATCCATGTGGATTTATCCTTAAAATCAACTAGCTTCCGATAATATTTTCCGCTTTTCTTTTCTTTGGCATACTGCATTGTATACGAACCCGTGTAAAATTCAGACATACAGAACATTACAACCCCGTTATGCTCAACATAACATAATGGAGGCAAAATATCCAGCATTTCCTGAAAGCATTCTTCTGTTATTTCCTCAAGAGGATTTTCCAGAATCGAAGTACGTTCCAGTTTCTGAAACTCTTTTACACTCATAGCCTTATACTCTGTGTGGCTTTCTCTTTCATACATAGACTGCCAATACTCAGTTCCGTCTTCCTGTACATTAGGAAAGTGTTCATGGTGATGCAGATAGGTATTCAAGTTGTTTACCTTTGCCTTAAATCCTCGTTCTTCTGCATCTTCCGAAGTTTCGCCATCATAAAGATAATCGTAAACCCTTGGAAGTTTTCCTTCTCGCACCATTACGATGCACTTTTCATAATTGTAATTCATGTCGTTCTCCTTTTTATTAATTGATTTCATTTGTTCTTTCCGGTTGGATAAGTACTACCCTCCTTTTTGTTCAATTTCAGTTTTCAAACACAAAAAAAGCCAGAGACAGGAGTTGTCCTGTTTCTGACTTTGTATTCCTTCTAACTTATCTGAAAAACTGATATTATCATTATAAAATTTATTCCACAAAAAGTCAATAGTATATTACTATGTATCAAGGCTTATACATAACATATCGCATGGTTTCTGTAAAATGCTGCTTATAATAGTCTGGTTCTATATAACTTTGGGTCGGAGAAATAAAGAGATTGGTTACATCTATGTATTTCCACTCTCCATTACTTAACATAACCTGATTCCAGGCGTGTGGTCCTTCTGTTTTACCCTCAATATATAATACCGGAATATCCGATAATTTACAAAGCCATCCAAATGCAGTCGTATAGGCATGACAGATTCCCTTTTTATTTTTCAGCAATTGATATACCGTAGAATTGGTATGGCTATAATCATATATATTATTATCATGAAGTACGGAAGCATAATGAAGTATTTTTTCATCTTTTGACTGGATTCCGGCTGCATCATCTACAATTTTTTGTAACTGTTTCAAGGCTTCTTCGTGTTGCTCTATGCATGTCTTAACATTTTCTCTTTTTATCTGTATTCTTCCCACCTCCGGAGTTTCGTACTGATATACATAGTAGACCTTTGGCGCTTCCCCAAGATAATACATTTGGATGTAAAAGCACAAGTCTGACAGTTCTTCACTCCTTATCTGAATACCAGTCTCTATAAATGGTTCCGTTCCATTAATGCTTTCTTTGAGTATTTTATGGATTTCTTGTGCATAATCCAGATAGTTAACAGCACCAGACAGTGGACTTGGTTGGGTGTATGTACTTGTTACATTTGTGTTTTTCATTTCGTTTGCATAAGATGGTATAGTTCCCGTTACAGAGAAAGAAATCACACACGCAAGACACATGGATACTATTTTTATCTTTTTCAATCCTTTTGTTACCATACAATCACCTCTTATGTACAGAGTTTTTTCGTTTTTATAGTTCGCAGACATTTGTAGATATTCAGATTGTTACTATTTTTAAACATATAGCAAAAATTATAACAAAATTTTTGTGTTTTTTCAATTGTCACATTGCATTCTCCTGTTTTCTTGGCTAAATCCTTGTTATTTTAAAGGTTCTCGTATCGTGGTCCCAACATTTCAAAAATATATAAATATATTGTATTTAGATGTATTTATTACATTGTTTTATATTGTTTTTTTATTTTAAAATCATTATTAATATATTGTATTTAGCAATATATTTTATATATAAATATATTGTATTTTGTGGTATACTCTACCCATTCTTTTGTGATATAATCAAATCACAAAGCTGTCCGGGTCCCGAAAGTTTTTTCTGTATCCAACGGCAAAACAATAAAAAGAAAAGGAGTGTATGCCCTTGAAACGAATCAACAGCAAATACCTGGCTCTCTTCTTTGCCATTCTTTCCATCCTTTTATTTGGGACAAAAATGGGGCTGGTATTTGGACTATGTGGAATCTTATTTGGTCTTTCCACTCTCTTCCGCTATCGAAGTTCTTCTTACAAAAAGACTGCCAAGGCGGGATGCATTCTCTCACTTCTGGCTCTTGTTTTGAACGCTTCTTTGCTATTTTTTGTCGGAAGTGAGCAAAAGCCTGTAAGTCCGATTCATGAAAGCCTTATTTCTTTGGCAGACAAATCTGTTTCCTCAAAAGATGCAGAGGTCATTCAAAAGGTGGACCGTCTTATTTCCGGTTTCCTTTCAAAAAATAGCAGCGAATCGGACACTTCTTCCAGCCCAGTCCCGCAAGGGGATTCTCCCGCAGACATGGAAGTACATTTTCTGGATGTAGGACAAGGGCTTTCCATCCTGATTGAGTCCGATGGTCACTATATGCTGTATGATGGTGGGGACCGGAATGCTTCCTCGTTTGTAGTCTCATATCTCGAAGATGCGGGGGTTGAAAAATTAGACTATGTAATTGCCAGTCACTACGATGCAGACCATCTAAACGGCATTGTAGGAGCTTTAAACGCCTATCCCACTGATACAGTGTTTGCGCCGGATTACGAAACAGATACAAAAGTATTTGAGTCCTTTCTAAATGTCACAAACAAGAAAGGTATTCCAGTAGTCCATCCGCAAGTAGGCAGCTCCTATTCTCTTGGAAATGCCGGATTTACAGTTCTTGGTCCAATTGGAACTGATTATGAGGATAAGAACGATTATTCCATTGTTATCATGCTCCAAAATGGCAACGACAGGTTTCTAATCACGGGAGACAGCGAATATACCAGTGAAGCCCAATTATGTGCTTCCGGGGCTGATTTATCCTGTACCGTGTATGTTGCCGGACATCATGGAAGCGGAACTTCCTCTTCCTGGGATTTGATGGAACAGGCAGTTCCTGAGTATGCAGTAATAAGCTGTGGCAAAAACAATAAGTATGGTCATCCCCATGAAGAAACCATGGAAAAACTGGAGGTTATGGAGATTGAGACATTTCGCACAGACTTACAGGGAACTATCCTGTGCAGCTCTTCCGGAAACGGTCTCCACTGGTCTGTCAGTCCTTGCAACGACTATACTCCCGGAACGTAACGATTAAAAATTTACAGATGATGAATTGAAAGGAGTTTGGAAAATGGGTCTATCCGAAGTATTGGGAATTGTAATTATCATTCTTCTCTTGACGCTTATCCTGTTGCAGATAACAGGAAGAAAGAAAACTGACCTCGGAGAAATAAGACTTTTATTGAAACATGCATCAGATGAACAAAGAGAAAGTGTACAGAAACAGATTGCAAACAGTACAACGGAGCAGTTTGAACGTTTTGGTTTTATTCAAAAAAGCATTCAGGATACTCTTTCTTCCAACCGAAAAGAGGTCAATTACCAGCTTGGTGAATTTCAAAAACATATGTCTTCCCAACTTTCAGATATACAGAAAAGCGGGATGGAGAACAATCTTGAAATAGGAAAATCCGTCACCAGAGTATTACAGGAAAGCCGGGCAGAACAGTTCAAACAGCTCCACCTTTTTGGCGAACAGGTAGAGAATAGACTGATAACCATTCAAAATTCCAATATGGAGAATATTGAAAAAATCAATACAACTTTGGAAGTCAGCATAAAAGCCTTACAGGAAAGCAACGAAAAAAGGTTGGAACAGATGCAAAACGTAGTTGATGAAAAACTGCAAAAGACTCTGGAGACCCGCTTATCCCAGTCATTTGAAATCGTAAGTAAGCAGCTCGAAAGTGTAGGTCAGGGACTTGGCGAAATGAAAGCCCTTGCTGCGGATGCAAAATCCCTCAAAAACGCATTGACCAATGTAAAGGAACGTGGTACATACGGAGAGGTTCGTTTGGAAAAACTGCTTTCAGACATTCTTGCCCCCAACCAGTATGCAATGAACGTAGAAATTGCCAATGGTAAACGTGTGGAATTTGCCATTAATCTCCCAGGCAATGATAATGATACCCCACTGCTTCTGCCTATTGACAGCAAATTCCCAATAGAGGATTACAACAGGCTTCTCGATGCCGAAGATAAACAGTCCATTGATGAAGCCAGACGTTCTCTGGCAGCCAAAATCAGAGTCTTTGCAAAAGATATCCATGATAAGTACATTGTTCCACCAAAGACCACTGACTTTGCTTTGATGTTCTTGCCAACTGAAGGTCTGTATGCGGAAGTCATTCAGAATGTAGCATTGTTCGAGGAACTTCGTGATAAATACAAAGTCACAGCCGTTGGAGCAACTACTCTCTCTGCCTTCCTTTCTTCCTTGCAGATGGGATTTAAAACACTTGCGATTGAGCAGCGTTCTCAGGAAGTCTGGGATACTCTAAGGGCTGTGAAATCGGAATTTGTCAAATTCGGAGATATGTTGGAAAAGGCACAGAAGCAGCTCCAGACAGCTGACAAGACCCTTACAGAAATCGTAGGAAGGCGTACAAGAGCCATCAATCGCACTTTGCGTAGTGTAGAGGAATTAACAGATTCTGATTCCACGTTGTTGACTAATTTTGAAGAACCAATAGACGAATAGTAAATAAAAAGGCTACCCGTTTGGATAGCCTTTTTATTGTCTTTACTGTTCACAAAACCTCGGTCCAAATCACGCAGAGACTGCTGTAACGCAATAGAATCTACCATTTTAAGAAATGCAAACTCTTCACACTTGTCTGATGGATTAGATTTTGCTGTTCCCTGTTCGGGTAGATTCTAAATTTGATGCCTTTCTGCATTATCCCTGTTTATCCTTTCAAAATCTAATACAGGCATATTTTTATTCCATCTTCAATTACTTGCTGCGTAAATTCGATGGAAGCGTCTTATATCCCCATAGCTAAAGCAAGGGGGTACGACACAGTGGATAAAATCCACGCACTTCATGCGGAGTGCGATAAAACAAAACTGCAAAATGAGGTCGGATGCTGTGAACTTAAATCCACGCACTCCATGCGGAGTGCGACAAGCAACTGGTTCTATGCGACATGTATCGCCTTACTTAAATCCACGCACTCCATGCGGAGTGCGACTGACTTCTGCGCGAAAATAAAAAATAAGCTGGTTACTTAAATCCACGCACTCCATGCGGAGTGCGACAGCAATCCTGTATAGAAATATAGTCTTTTTACACAGATTGCATTTATTTTTTTGGATAAATTGCTTTGTCAGCAAAAAATATTATTGTTTTTTCAAGAGTTTCCCTCTTTCTATCAGGTGCGAATCTCCCAGTGTTTTCAGTTCACTTCCCATTCGCACTGCTAGTTAATTGTAACATAAGCCAAGTTTTACGTCAATCGCATTGTATTTTCGCCATTAACAAAAAAGCTCCACACAGAACTCTTTTAAAAAAAGATTTTGTGCGGAGCTTACTTGATGAACTTAGAGTTGACTTTTCGATGTATCTGCTGCCCTTGTGTTTTTCACTTGGCAGCAGTCATTGTTTGGTCTGCTATGATAACATACTTTGGCAATTATGCCATGTGAACTTTTTTCTTTTCGTGATTAATAAGTCCCATAATATTAGAAAGTCCGGTATAGCGTTTCATTTCCTCTCCTCCATCCGTAAGGATAAGAGTCGGAGCTGACATCACATGATAGCGGATACAGACATCTCTTTCTTTTTCTGCTTCCATCACATGATAGTGAATTCCCGCCCTATCGAGCTGTTCACGGGCTTTTTCACAGTTCGGGCATGTCTTGGACGTAAACAGGATAATATCTGCATTCTCCGGCTTTTCTGAGCCTTTCAGACAGGTTTTTTCCAATGCTTGTCCTATTTTCTCTTTATGCGAATGAAAATGAGACTGCCCCATATCGTATTCCTTACGCTCTGTAAACTCCTGTGCCTTTCCGTCATTCCAGTTCTGAACCGGACGATAGTATCCGGTGATACGGCTATAGACTTCGGTTGGTTTGTGGCAGTAAGGACACTCCTTCTGCTCTCCCGCCAGGTATCCGTGTTCTGTACAGATGGAATAAGTTGGGGAAAGTGTGTAATATGGGAGTTTGTAGTTTTCCGCAATCACACGCACCAAGGCAGCAGCTGACTTCCAGCTTGGAAGTTTTTCGCCAAGGAAAGCATGGAATACTGTACCAGAAGTATAAAGGGTCTGTAATTCATCCTGGATATCCAATGCATCAAAGATGTCTTCGGTATAATTGACCGGAAGGTTTGTGCTGTTGGTGTAATATGGAGATTTTTCATTTCCGGATGTTATAATATCCGGAAATGCTTTCTTGTCATGCAGAGCAAAACGGTATGAAGTAGATTCAGCCGGAGTTGCTTCCAGATTATATAAATCTCCGTACTGTTCCTGATAACCAGAAAGACGTTCTCTCATATGATTTAATACATCTTTGGCAAATTTCTGTGTTTCCTTATGGGTCATATCCTTTTTCAGCCATCTGGCATTTAAGCCAGCTTCGTTCATGCCTACAAGACCAATCGTTGAAAAATGATTATCAAACGACTTCAAGTAATGTCTGGTGTATGGATATAATCCGCTGTCAAGAAGTTTTGTTAAAACCTTACGTTTGGTTTTTAATGACCTGGCTGCAAGGTCCATTAATTTATCCAAACGGTTATAAAAGTCTTTTTCATCTGCTGCCAGATAGGAAAGTCTTGGAAGATTTAAGGTTACAACTCCGATAGAGCCAGTGTTTTCTCCACTTCCAAAATATCCCCCCGTCTTCTTTCTCAACTCTCTAAGGTCCAGTCTCAAACGGCAACACATGCTTCGTACATCACTTGGCTGCATATCAGAATTGATATAGTTTGAGAAATACGGAGTACCGTACTTGGCTGTCATTTCAAACAAAAGACGGTTATTTTCCGTATCAGACCAGTCAAAGTCCTTTGTAATGGAGTAGGTAGGAATCGGATACTGGAATCCTCTTCCGTTGGCATCCCCGCCAATCATGACTTCCATAAATGCCTTATTGACCATATCCATTTCTTTCTGACAATCTCCGTATGTGAAATCCATTTCCTTACCGCCAACCAGTGCCGGAAGGTTCTTCATATCCTCCGGAACCACCCAGTCCAGTGTGATATTGGTAAAAGGAGCCTGTGTACCCCAACGACTCGGAATGTTGACTCCGTATACGAAAGATTCCACGTTTCTTTTTACTGCGTCATAAGAAAGATTATCTGCCTTTACATAAGGTGCAAGGTATGTGTCAAAAGACGAAAACGCCTGTGCGCCCGCCCATTCATTTTGCATGATTCCCAGATAATTGACCATCTGCCCGCAAAGGACAGGAAGATGCTTTGGAGGTGCGGAAGTAATTCTTCCACTGACTCCTCCGATTCCCTCTGTGATAAGCTGTTTTAAGGACCAGCCCGCGCAGTATCCTGTCAGCATGGACAAATCATGGATGTGCATATCTGCATTCTTATGAGCTTTTGCAATTTCTTCATCGTAAACCTCACTGAGCCAGTAGTTGGCAGTGATAGCTCCGGAGTTATTAAGGATGAGACCACCAATGGAATAGGTTACGGTGGAGTTTTCCTTCACTCTCCAGTCTTCGATTTTTAAATACTTATTCACGGTTTCTTTGTAGTCAAGTACCTTATCTTCGATGTTACGCACTCTCTCATGCTGTTTGCGGTACAAGATGTATGCTTTTGCCACATCCGAATATCCACAGTCTTGTAATACTACTTCCACCGCATCCTGGATATCTTCCACGGAAATCAAATCGTCTTTGATTTTATCCTGAAAACGTGCGGTAGTACGGACTGACATCCATTCCAGTATACTATCCAGACAGGTCTTGTCACAGGCTATGAATGCCCTTTTCATTGCATTTACAATTTTTTGTAAATCAAATTCCACGATGCTGTTATCTCTTTTTAAAACCTTCATTCTTTTTCTCCTTTCCAAGTTGTTCAGAAGAGTCAGTGCGTATGCTCATTTCTATCAATTCTATTTTGAGCAAATAAAAAAGGTCACAACACATCTTTCTCAGATGATTGTAACCTTATTTTCCGTCAACTGTCTTACGTTTGTAACATATTATGATTCTATCATAATTTGCCACTTCTCGCAAGAGTCTCCTCTGTTTTTTACGATTTTCTTTGTTACTGTTCTTTAGATTTTTGTTGCCTTCTGGCTTTTCTACCCTCCTTTCTAAACGAAAAAAGCCATAAACCACCTTCGTAATTTATGACTCTCAAACCTTTTAACGCATCCTAAAAACCTATATGCTTATCTTATCATAATGGATAGTCATTTACAAGATTCTTTTCAGGCTTTTTTTGCCTGAATGACCCAATCATTGGCTTCCTGTTCGTTTTCAAACCATTCATTATATACATCTTTTCTTGTCGTACTCCGAAAGGAGTTGTGCGGGCATTCTTCGGCTTCGATTACATCCGTAACTGCTGCCGTTACCCTTCCCATATTGTCAAAGGAAGAAGTTACACAATACCACTTCTTCATATCCTTCGCCCTCCTTTCCAGAGTATTATGCTTCCCTATGCTTTCGCTGTGTGGAAGTGCCATACATTACATGGATTTTGTAAACTTACAATCCGGGAAATTTTCGCATCCATAAAAGGAACCATTTTTTCCCCTCTTGATTATCAGTTTCGCCCCGCAAATCGGACATGTCCGGTCTAAGTTCTGATATGCCGGGTCTTTTTTCATTTCGTCAATAATAACCCTTCCCTGTACCTGTTGCATGACGGATTTTAACTTTGTCCGGTCCCACAACTCCACGTTTCCGGACTGAGCCAGATTCTTTGCGTTTGGTGTAAAGTAGGAAGAAGTAACGACCATTGCTTTATCTGCCTTATAGTACTCTCTTGCACCAATCACTTCCTGAACTGCTTTAATTCCTACATTTTCCTTATAACGCTTTGCCTGTATGACGATTTTCTCTCCCTCTTTGTAAGCAATCACATCTGCGCCATAGTCATTGACCGTGGGGGTGGTTCTTACCTTATACCCTAACTCCTTAAAGTAAGTACAAAGAAAGTATTCAAATTCCTCTCCCGTCATATGGTCTACCTCTTGCATTCCACTCATCAGATATCGTTCCGTTGCTCGGTTCTTCCGTACTGCCTTAATATACGCATATAGAATAATGGCAAGAATAATGGCTGTAAGGATTAGTTTCATGTTGTTTTTTACAAGGCTACCAAACAAGATAACTCCAAGAACGGATGTTGGCAGCAGAACGTTTTCTGCTTTTCTCTTTCGTTTCTTCATTTTATCAGTCCCTCTTCCTTAACACACACAGACCCTATGGCGTTTTTTGAACTTTTGTCAAAGCCTAAAACCAATCTGTAACCAAGTGATAGGGGTCGATAGTTTCTGCCGTCCAGAAAAATGTTCCAGTGGGTGGTATCTCTTCTCCATCATCTCCCACAATTTGAAAAAATGGCTGCTCACAGACCAATGTAGATTCTTCCAAGACACAAACGCCAGGGACTACCCTGAACTTATTCTCCCCTATTTTCTTGACCTTAACTGCAATCCTTTTCTTTCTTAATGGAAATGAATATACTTCTCTCATTTCCCCGCTCCTTTTCTTAATAGGTTTTCCGTAGACTCCAAACACTTTGTATGTGGTATAATAGTGATTAGTCCTCCTTTAACTAGCTCTGCTTTGACACTTAAATCCACGCACTCCATGCGGAGTGCGACCTACATATTATTAACAACGGTATTTTTTACGGAGACTTAAATCCACGCACTCCATGCGGAGTGCGACTGTTGAGCTTTGGCTCATAAGTGGATTTTTCAAACTTAAATCCACGCACTCCATGCGGAGTGCGACAAATAAGGTGTGATATAGATACATATATATCGCCAACTTAAATCCACGCACTCCATGCGGAGTGCGACCTAAAAGCAGTTTATTTTTCCTGTTCAATGCAATACTTAAATCCACGCACTCCATGCGGAGTGCGACTGGAACGCATGATGGAAATGTACGAAAAGAATTGGAGACTTAAATCCACGCACTCCATGCGGAGTGCGACGTAATTCAGTCGATTATGGGACATGCTAGTATTACTTAAATCCACGCACTCCATGCGGAGTGCGACATCAAATTTGTACAAAAATATAGTCTTTTTATACAGATTGCATTTATTTTTTTGGATAAATTGATTTATCCTCAAAAAAATATTATTGTTGTTTCAAGGGTTTCCCTCTTTCTATCAGGTGCGAATCCCTCTGTATTTTCATGTTCACTTCCCATTCGCACTTTACAACTCAACTATAACATAAGGCAAGGCTTATGTCAATGAAGCTGTTTTTTGTTATCTGTGGGAAACGTCAACGCATCATATCTACTACTTGTATCAGTAGATGAAATGGATTGATGTTACGAAAAGCCTGGATAACCGGAACAGACATAACCATATCAAAAACCATTCCAACACCAGGGATAAAAGTCAATAGTGACATAAGTGATGTTATTACCCAAATGCTTAAAAGAGTCATCAGTCCTCCAGATAATGCACCAATTGCTTTATCAAACTGGTGAATGATTGGTAGTGCTGCAATGAGGTCTGCCACATGGAATACAAAATGCAACAATAAGCGGATGGTAATAAAACCGAAAGAATATGATAAAGTCCGGATGATGTTCTTGGCTATGATTCCGGCATTTTGGGACAGGATAGCCATTGCAACGCCATCCACTCCTATTAAAGTTCCATCCGTCAATTCTGGAGACAGCATAACACCTGAAACTGTATGGCTGTAATAATAGGATTCCAAAAACGCATTGATATATTTTTCCAGCTGGACTGTCACCCCAAGTTCATTGAAAATGCCCCAAAATACAGGCATTGCAACCGGAGCCAGAATCACAGACAGAATAGTGTTGATAACAAACGCTGCCTGTTTGATGAATCCTCTCCGGTAGCCACGAATCACATGGTAAGCAAAAATAGTCAGAATTATCGCAGTGACAAGTCCATTGATACTAAATCCTTCCATTTTTACTGTCCTTCCTGTAATACACCCTCGTAGTTTACAACTCCAAGACCATTGATATCATAAAGACCCGGAGTTAAAAGGTCCGGCATCTGCAAAGTCAGATATCCATTTTTTGTAAGATTGTATTTTACAATCGTATTGATGCTCTTGGAACAGTAAATTTCAGTATCTGCCTTTATATCCACTTCATAATACTGGGTTCCTACATAGAATCCAAGTGTATAGACTTCATCTTTTGTAAGCCCGCTGATAGAGCCTGTTTTATTGATAATGTTACTCTGAATCTTATCTCCATTGATGGTGTCCAAAACCAAAGCACTGCTGCTACTTAAATATGGTGTCAGTTTGGTATAAGCATCACTGGTCGGATGCAGTGCGGTGTCTCCGGAAATCACATAGTTCCCCGCATCATTTAAACGGATTTTTCTAATTCCGATACTGTCACAGATATGCTCAAATCCTTCCAGAACAAACTGGTTCGGAATATTTGTTTTGCTCTTAAACACTATCTTGTCACCGTTTTTATAAGTTGGAACATGAATTTTATTGTCTGTATACCAGAGCACACGGTCTACAGATGTATTTTCCGGAAGATTAGAATACGTTTTATCACCGTTATATGGCTGATAGAACGTCTCTCCTGAAAGAACAAACACGCCCTCCGGTACAGTATCTACGGTGTATTCCGGTATCAATACGATTTCTGGCTGTTTTTCAATCACGGTCGAACATCCACTGACAGCCCCCACACTGCATGACAGTGCAATTAAAAGCAAGGCTTTTTTGATTTTTCTCATATGATACAGTCGGGAAACCGGATATGGTTTTCCCTTTTCTCCTTTCTTTTTAGTAGTCTCCATTCAGAACCTTGTGTACCGTACAAAATGAAATTCCGCATTCATTTCCAATTTTTCTTAAAGAGACTCCATTTTCATGAAGTGCAAATATTTTTTGTTCCATCTCTTTCGTTACGATTTTTTTTCTGCCAGCCATTCGTTTTTCCTTATGAAAATCCGAAGCAGAACATTTTTTCCAATTAGAAAGGTCCATATTTAAAAAGTCCCGGTCTAACGGAACAATATAATCGTATCTGGTAATGGTATCATCTATAAACAGCTGATACATTAGCCTGTGGAGCTGATAATAAATGCACTTCCTGTCTGTATTCATCCTGAGTCCTACTACATATTTTCCATTCCTGATATGTTTTTTTATTTTCTTTCCATTGCGGATATCAATAATAGTAGAATCACGGTAAATCAGATACGGTCCATATTTGATTGTATTTTCTATTTCCATTCTTTCTTCACAACTCCCTACTTTGACTCATTTTCTTCCTCCTCATCTTCCGGTAATCCATCTATCGTATTTTCATGGAATCGTTCATAGTCTTTTTGGGTTATCATATCCTGTCGTTTTATTAAGACCTCATGGAGTTGTTTATACTTTTTCAGTCTTTTTCGATTTAAAAGAATCGCTGTTATCAGGTATCCGATAGCACAGATACAGGCACAGATTAATATTTGAGGAATCATTTTATTTTTTCTCCCTCCCGGATAAAGTTTGTAGGAGTCTGGCGGTAATTCCGGTGCGGTTGTTTCCTCTATAGTCTCCGCTTCGGTCCCCTTTGTCTCTGGCTCAGTTTCTTCGTTGGGGCTACTCTCCTCTGCTGCCGTTTCTGTTTCTTCCATCTGTCTTTCTTCGGTTTCCTCTATAGTCTCTTCTATCGGACTGGTTTCCACTGGCTCAGTTTCTTCGGTTTTGGTAGTAGGAGCCTGGGTTGTCTCTTGTACTCTTGGTCTTGTGGTCTCCGGGACCCTTGCCTGAGTAGTCTGGGGTTGAGTCTGGGGTGGCTGTGGAGCCTGAGTCTGGGGTTGGGTTTGAGGTGACTGTGGAGCCTGAGTCTGGGGTGGAGCTGTTGGACGTTCCACTTGTGGTTGTTCCAGAGCCGTAGTCAGATTTGTAATCTGAACAGATTTACTGCTACTCTCTCCATTTCTGTTTACTGCGGAAATATTGACTGTACTATTATAATAAGTGATATAATCTCCTTCATAAAAATCTCCACCGTTGGGACCTAATTCCCTTCCATTTACCACAATAGAGACAACTCCAGCCGGGTCAGAAACACTGAACTCAATCGTACATGGAGGAGCCTGTTTATCTGCTGGGTTTCCTTTTGTCACGGTAATCACCGGAGCTGCATAGGCTTGAAACGTACAAAAAACTGTAGTCAGCAGTACGGCTATAATTCCTGTGCCATAATATCGTTTTTTATGTTCCTTCATAAGTACCTCCTCGATTATAACAAATCCAGAAAATACTTATAAGTAATAGCTCTGTTTAAGGTCTCTTCGATATCCTCAATGTTGTGGTTTTCCAGTAAAGCTGCAAGACGTTCATCGGAAGTACTTTCTGTCAGCGTGTATTCCATGACTGCTCCGATAAAGCGAATACTTTCATCCTGGCTCATTTTCTGGAGCATATCATTGATTCCCAGTTTATCTTCCATGGCACTGTAAATAAGATTACGGACTACATACTCGATAAGACCATTGTTGTAGCTTATATTGGTCTTGCTTTTTACCATGTATTCTAACACACGGATTTCATCCGCTTTTCTTCTGGATGCCTTCTTGATTCGAAGTTCTGCCAGACTGGAAATGATAACATCTGTTGGGATATCATCCAAAGCATTCTTAATGTTTTCTATGTGCTTTACAACTTGGTCATTGTGGATGAGAACCTGTTTATCATAACGGATAATGACAGGCGGGACCTGATTGATATTTATGAGAGTGCTGAATCCTTTTTGTCCGGACTGCAATGCTGTTACAAGGTCTGTATAAATGGGTTCCTGGATATATCCTACCACTTCATTATTAGGATTCAGGTTCACTCCGATGACGAAATTCGCCACCTGTCTTCCAGACTCATCTTCGTACAAATCACTCTGGTCATTGATACCCCAGTCCTTTGTAGGAAGTGCCATCTTATTTTCTAAAGCCTTCACACTCATTGTTTTTTCTTCCTTTCCTCTTTAAAGTAAAAATGTGTTATGATTTTAGAATATATATAATATATATTAACACACCAAAAAAAAGATATCAATTATTAATTAACACGTTTACGATAAAAAAAAGAGGGAGCATAAGCCCCCTCTTTGTCATGAACTATGACGAATCAAACCTTGTTATGCTCTTTTTTTCAGGTTTTCCGAAAGCTGTATAATCTGATTGCAATATGCATGTTCAACTTCCAGAATTTCTTTCCGTATCTGTTTTAATTTTTTTGAAAGGACAGGAGGTTTTAAATATTTGCAAGCATTCGAAAAATTCTGATTGTGCTTTACAAATTCTTGTCTTATAACCTCACAATAGTCCTCCGGATTGACAGCTCTGCGAATCATTCCGCAGCAGCAATAATCCAGATACAGACTCTTGATATCCTCTATCATCTTTTCATAAGAATCAGCAAATTTTTCTTTCAGAATTTCCCGTTTCATAACCCGTTTACACTGCTGTAACTGGGAAATTTTGTGTATCAGTTCTCTTAAAATCTCATTTTCATTCTGCTGCTCCATATCTTCACTTCCTTTTCAAGACTCATCCAGCCTGTTTCTTATTCTCCGTAAACGTATTTTCTTCTCCCGGCAACAATCCAAATGTATTGATATAATACGCTTGTTCTTCATCCTGAATCTCGTTTCTTATCTGTATCAGTTCTCTCTCCAGCATTTTCCCGTTCAGGTAACGACAGGCGTTAGAAAAACGGCGATTTCTTTTATCAAAAGATGCCTGGATGTATGCACAATACTCTTTTACATTTGTTGTTTTCCGTATCATTTCCGCTGTACAAAAACGGACAAAATCCTTTTGGATTTTTACTTTCAAGCCTTCATAAGAAGACTGGTATTTGCCCTTTTTCAGTGCATCATTTAGAATCTTCTTGTTTATCTGTAGAATCTTAATATTGCGCTTGATATTTTCAAGAAGTCTCTTCTCTTGTTCCGTGTAAATTTCATTACTCAATGAAACCTCTCCTTTCTTTCCCAAAATGCAAAAAAAGTCACAAATGCTTTCGCATTTATGACTTCTCTACCAATTAAACTTGTATTAAGTATATCATGGTAGTCTCATTTTTTCAACTGTTAATTAATGATGTTTTCATGTTTTCCAATCTTTTTACTGCTTCTTGCACCAGTGGACTTTCTTTGTAATGCCGGACCAGTTCCAGATTGTCATAGTCAATCTGTCCTCCAACTAAAAGTCCCCATTCCATACCACTATAAATGCTCTCATCTTCAAGTACAAAACCAATGCCTTTCACCGCATTTAATCTCTTTGCCGGAATCGCATTGTAGCACTTTACAGCTTCCTCTAAGGTGAGATTATCATGGAATTCTCCATAGGAAGTAAATTCCATACATTCGGCAGCATAAAATAAAATCTTAGCACCATTTTCGTTCATAAATTTTCTCCTTTTTTCTTAAATTTTTGTTCCTTTTTAGTTGCTTTCTAAGGGTCTGCCCTCCTTTCTCTTTTGTTTTTCACAACAAAAAAGTCACAAAAAATCCGAAGATTTCCTGTGACTTATATTCCATCTGACTTGTCTGAAAAACTTTATAAAATAATTATACCGTTATCCATCCCGTTTGTCAACTGCTCTTTAGATAGGGCTGTTGTCTACGGTCTGCCAGGAAGAGATATTCTCTTTGTAAAATTCCGGAGGTTTTTCTCCTACCCATTGATTTCTCTTTCTGTCATATTCTATGGTTTCTTTTTGAAAAAAACCATTTTCTTTTTTGTATTCTACAATATAGATTCCTGATTTCACAGGTTCGAAACGGCTTGCCAATTATTCCACGCTTTCTTTTTTAGAATTTTTTGCAACAGTTAAGTGTTCTCTACACTTTACTATCTGAGAAAAACAGAAATTGTCAATATGTCCGTACTGGCAGAGGTCACAGGCAATCATCAATTCGTTGTAAAGATTCCAGTAGGTAGTATCCTTCTGTTCTTCTTTGATATCATACAGTGCATTACACAGTTTCACCAGTTCATCTGCTGTCAATTTGACTGTGGCTTCACCTTTTTCTTTAGAAATATTCAAAATATCCATCGCTAATCCCCCTTTTTTACATATTGATATGGTCATATTATCATATATGGCGAACTGTGTCAACTTTTATAATTATATATTATTTATTAACAGGAGTCGCAAAAAAAGGGACTGCATATGCAGTCCCAGACAACAAAACATAAAGCCACCTACAGATTTCGCCATTGCTCCATGTCTGTTTTTATTTTACAAATTTTTTCTCTCTACGTCAATGTCCTTATTGTGAAATTATTGTGTTTATTAGTCACATCCCTGGTTTGGGTCTAATTTAGAAGCCGGAAGGGAATCATAACATTTAGCAGAACTTTTTTTCTCACAAATTTTTATCGGATATTTCAGCTTCGCATTCTGCCAATTATAGCAAGCAACCGAAACACCTAATTCGTAAAGAGCATACTTTCCATATTTTGCGTTCAGTTCTTCTTTGCTCATTCCGGATACAAAGTCTTTGAGACGAGCCACTTCCATTTCATAATACTTCATAGCTCTTTGGTATGCTTCCTCAGAATCCTCTAAATCTCCGTAGCGTTTACGGTCCGGTTTTTCCAGATTTTCTTCTGAGAGATAATCCCTGTTCCATAAAGCAACCTGTTCGTAAACAGACAGATTCCCTATGTTTCCATATCCATCATAACGACCTTCATATACTCCATTTTCTTCTGTAGGAATTAAAAGATATGCTGTCTTTCCTATTTTCAATGGCTTCTCATTTGCTCTGTCCGCAAACATCCAACTATAAAATCCCATTTTTTCTTCTTTCTTTTAACGAACTATAAATACCGGATTGACTCCATTCCTTCATTTTCTTCCAGAATCCAGGGTTTGCTTGTGTCAATATCCACAATTTCCAAAACACTGACATCAAAATCCCCTTTGTGTCCAGAAGCACTTTCCATATAGTATCTATCAAATGGAATCTGTTCAGACCGTCCATTTGTGATTCTTGTATAGGAAGATATCATATGAACACAAACCCACTCCATTTCTGATTAACTTCTTGATTTCTTTGAAATCTTCTTCATTCATTCTTCTTTGGAGTTTTACCTCTGGAATATCGTTATGAATGAGCCAATTTGCCAGTAATTCTGCATTTTTCGTTCTAGTATTTGATACAAAAAAGAGGGATAAAATAGCTTTCATCCCTCTGCTTGACTACTGAATTTCTATCAGTTTATTATTCCTGTCACACTTGAAATAGTGAACTATCTCTTTTCCATTGCATTCATTCAGCATCCAGATTTTACTGGTATCAATCTCAACAATCTTTACTGCGCTGAAATTAATGTCGATTTCCGAAGAAAATACGTTTTCCATATAATATCTGTCATACAAGATGCCGTCTGAATATCCAACAACATGGACACAGCCTACTCCTGTTACAATCATCTTTCTGATTTTTTTCATATCTGAATCAGTCAAGGTTTCACTGAACTGATATTCTGGGATATCCTTTCTGTTTAAGAGCCAGTTTGCCAGTAATTCCGCATTTTCTGCTCTGTCATTGGATGTTCTGTGAAACTCTCTTGGCAATACATACTGTCCATAACTATTGTGAATTGCTAACTTCATACTTTTCTCCTTTTTATTGAATTTTCTCCGTTCATTTTTTTTGTTTTTAAAAAAGAGGGATAAAATTGTTTTTATCCCTCCAAATAATCTGTTATGCGGGGTCTACGAAAACCTCACGGTCCTCGTCCTCATCATCCAGCATAATCATATTACTTTCACCGTTTAGTCCTTTAAGGAACTCTTCTTCCATGAGTTTTTCTTCCATGAGTTCTCTCTCCAGACGTTCTTCTTCTGTTTCTTCCTCCTCAGTCTCAGATTCTTCCTGAGTTTCCGCATGGGTTGGTTCAGAAGAATCCTGTAAGTCTTCTTCCTCGTTGGCAACTTCTGCATCGTCTTCCGGTTCTGGTGGGTTCATGTCGTCCATAACAGTACGGACAATTTCCGTCTTGGATGTCTTGCTTGCTGCATCATCCTCCATATTTAACTGCGGAAAATCTTCTTCATTGCCAATGATGGTTGATTCTGTATTATCCTCTGCTGCCATATCGTCTTCCGGTTCCGGAACGTCTGTAACAACTGTGCGAATAACTTCCTCATTTTTTTTGTTTCTTCTTACAGGAGCTGGTTTTTCCACAACAGGAATTTCCTCATTTCCCGTAATGTACTTCTCATAGCTTACATTGACCTCATTCAGTCTCTTTTCGATGCTCTTTCTCTGGTTGGTGTTTCTTCCGGACCACTCATTATAGGTTTCGGAAATGGAAGCTCTTCTCTTTCCGGAGAAGAAATATTCCATCCATCTTGCCATTCTTTCTACAGGTACATTTTCATTGATAGAACGCTGCATAACTTTAGCAAAACTAACAATGTGAACCTTTCCTAAGATTCTGGCTTTTGCATTTCTGATTTTGTCATTTTCATGGACAATTTCAAAAACTTCAAGGAATCTGTCCAGAACCTCTGAAATTTCCTCTACCTGTTCATCCGAAAATTCTGCATCTCGGATAAATGGACGGAATGATTTGATATCCAGAGCTGGCTCATTCATGTAGAGCATACAATAAATCTGCTCTACCAATTTTTCATTCCAGTAGCCAGCAATTGCCTTTTCAGTCAATGCTGTCTGGAACATCGGATGCTTTGCAAGTTCAACGACCTGTTCAAAGGATGCCATCTCAACACGCAGTTTCTCTGCGGTGGTCATGCCTTTTCCACTGTTTGCATTGATGATTGCAATTCTTTCGTCCTCACGGCTCATGTTGTCGTGATACTCAATGCGAATCATCCTTCCAAGAATTACTTTCTGTAAAATCTCCGGAAGTTCGGAAAAGAATAATCCATTGACATCAATGATTTCTCTGCCCTTCTCGTCCACACAGTAATGAACCTTTTCTTTCTCCTCATCCGTAAATTCAATTGCATCTTCCGGATTGAGTCTCAATTTTCTGATGTTTGAGAGTGGGAACTTGTCCTTAATGAATAAAGAGCTTGCTGTCATACGCTGCTTTCCATTTAACAGGTCAAATAACGTGCCCGCCTTCTTGTCATCTCCAACGTGTCTGTTTGCGGTAATAGCCGGAATATCTCTTCCTTCTATGAAAGATGCAATCAGATTACACTCCGTCTCTCTGTCCCAAACATAACTTCTCTGATAAATGTTGGAATAGGTCATCGTTCCTTTCTCAAGCATTCTTAACATCTGGTCTAAGTTCCATACTTTTGCTGCTGCTGCCATTGTTCATTTCTCCTTTTCTTTTCTGAATTATTTGTACCTTTTGATAGTTGCTTTCTAGGGTCTACCCTCCTTTTCCTTTTCGTTTTTGACAAAAAAAGGTCACAAAACACGAGAACGCATTTTGTGACCTTAAATTCCATTAACTAGATGTCAAAAACTTATGTTCTCATTATACGCTGAAACGGTAGATTTGTCAACATCTTATGAAAATCTTCGAATAGCTCATATCCGGTTTTTTATGGCTTTAACGTTTTGTTATTTTTTTTATATTTATTTCGATATTATAACATTTTTCATATCAAAAAAAAAGGCGTTTCGCAGAAAAAAACTGCAAAACGCCCTTTTATTACTGATTAATTTTTCTTCCAGATAATGGGTTCTGATTGTACACGGACTTTATTTGTTCCGGGAACCAGGCTATGGCATGGCAGCCTTCTTTAAAACGGACAATCACTCCGTCATAACCAAGCACATCCCGTAATGCGGTTCTGAATTCTTGCGGATAATTCACAAAAAAATTGTCCAGAATATAAAGATTAGTATTATCAAAAAATTCTGCTGCCATTTTCCTGATGTAAGGGATAAAATCTTCTTTTTCCATTTCATCAAACGGCAATTCCCAGTATTCATCCAGATAATCCCCTATTGGGTTCATCCATTCTCCATCTTCGTCAGGAGCGAGATATAAGTCCGGATGATGTTCCAAAATGGATGAAATCTTCTCTACATCGTTCAGATAAATATGGGAAAGATTCGGGTTTTCCATTCCGTCAATATAGAGAGGGTGGCGAATATCCAAATAAACAGAGAGTACGTTATAATAATCCTCTCCCCCTATCTTTTCCATTTCCATTCCGTCATTCCCCTGCATTCTCTGAAACATATAGCTTCTTGCTGTTTTGAAATTGGAAGTAAAGTAGAATCCGCTTCCATACTGGTCATTTCCCTGACCTGTCATTTCTCCATCAAACTCTGTAATTTCCGTTCCTGTCCCATGAAAAAAGGGAATCAGTATTCCGTCCTCCCCTTTACAGACGGACTTTTTAAAAAATTCTGTCTGTTCTGCTGTCGGGACTGGGATTTCAGGAACATAATCCATCTGATACTGCCTTTTTAAAGTATAAGCATGATTTTCATGTTTCTCCCAAAGATAGGAATGCTTTTTTATGTCGCTTATAAGCAATTTCATCGTGTAGGGTTCAATCAGAGAGTCTTCTGCTTTTTCTCCATTTTTTAAACAAACACTGCCCTCGTTTTCATCCAGAAAAAATACTTTCTGGTCCACCCAGGAAAGAAATTCCCGTATACTTTTGATTTCCATTGTTTTCTCCTTTTTTATGATAGCATTATTATACTACACAATCTGTAAAACGCCAGTTACTGGTTGGACATTTTCATTCTTACTGACTCCAAATGCCTTCTTTATGATTCCCTTTACAAAATTCCCTAAAGAAAATGGAACTCCGTTTCCTACCATCTGCTGCATGGAAGACAGCTTTCCGTAAAATGTAAAGGACTCATCTAAGCCAGACAGGGCAGCAGCTTCTGCAACTGTCAGGATTCTGTCCCATCTTCCACTGTTATCATAACGTGGTGGGCTTAAAAGATACTTTCTCCAGTTACAGATAGTCACACTTGACTGATTTCTGTCCAGTCTTCGGTACATATTGGAATGAACTCCCTTGGTTCTTAATTCTTCCGGAAGGTCTTTCCAGTTCCCCCCTTCTGGAATCAGGGAGATTCTGTACTTTGTCTGTTCACTTGGAATCGTAACATCATGGAAATTTTTCCATCCTTCATGCACTTTTTTCAATGCCTGTCCTACGGTTTTTACAGGAAACATCTTCATATCCGGAATGGAGACAGGTTTCCCCAGTCTGTTGCCGAAAATAATGGTTCGTTTTCTTTTCGTATACCCGCCAAGGTCAGAGTCACAAACAACTTTCGCTGTAATCTCATAGTCCTTGTCCAGATTATCATGGATATATTTCATATTTTCTCCGTATGCATCAGTCAGAAACTGTGGGACATTTTCAATGACAAACATTTTTACATTGGTTTCCTTTACCAGACGGACATACTCCATCAGAAGGTCTCCTTCTTCATGCTCTTTTCCACGTTTCACCGCAGATGGGTTGGCACGGGAATATGGTTGGCACGGGCATCCACCAATAATGATGTCTGCTGCCGGAAGGTCTTTTCCTTTCAATTTTCGCACATCCATCTGATGAATATGGTCTCCAATGTTTTCTCGGTAGGTTTTTACCGCATCACCATTCAGTTCCACAGCATAGACAATGGAAAAGTCCTCATCCCTTGCGAATGGTAAATCCAGCATTCCCGCTCCTGAGAATAGGGAAATTACTTTCAGAACGTCCGGAAGGTCCTTCTTTACCGTGTCATCTACAGGAACTGTGAAATCCTTGGTTAATGTTCCAAAGATATCTTCCAGGCTGAACTGATAATACTGGTCCTCTCCTCCGGAAGCCTTTAAAAGTGTTTTGGGAAGCTGATAGGTAGCCAGTTTTTTTACACTCTGGTTAAAAGATACTACCTTGTTTTTCTCTTTCTGTTTTACCTTCACCATTGCAGTGATAAGAATTCGTTCTTCCTCTATCTCGATATCCAGATAATTTGCGGATTCCATAACAGAGAGAACATCCTTATTTCTAAGGTCGAACAGGGCTTTTACTTTTCCGTTTCCTTTTTTTCTGGAGATTTTCAGACCATCTTCGCTCTCTCTTACCGGAAGAATCAACAGTCTTTTATTGTCCTTATCTAAAATATATTTATATTTTTTTCCAGGGCAAAATTCTCCGAATCCATCAAAGGAAAAGGTAAGTCCTCGTTTTGACGTTTTGATTTTTTTTGAAATTTTCATTTCGTTTCTCCTTTCTTTTCAAACAAAAAAAGTCGCAATCATCCCATCTAAGGATAATTACAACTTTTGCCATTAAACTTATTATATAAAACCAACACTTTAATTATAGCAGAAAAGGCAGCATTGTCAATATGCGGGTTGATGGAACGTAGAAATAGGTATCATGGCAGCAGCTTTTACCTTTCAGTCAGTGTTTGTTAAGGCAGTAAAAAAGCCATAGCCTATTCCTTACGGAATGGCTACAGCTTCTTTATTCACTGTCCTACTGCTGTGATTCGTAGTTCTGCACGAACTCTCCGAATCCACACGCAATCAAGTCCTTTCTGGTAACTCCCATAGATTCCAATGCATCCATCATATCAGAATCTGTCCATGAATTTTCCAACGCATAGGCAGAAACTGCATAGACAAGATTCCTTACGATTTCCTTATCCATATTGATATTCGCATTGATTTCAAATGGAATCCGTCTTTCTCTGATTACTTTTCTGGCGAACACAGAAAAAGCTGCATTTAATGGGAGTCCCATCTCTGCACAAATCTGTTCCATGTTCTCTTTATCCTTTTTGTCCAGTTCAATCGTAATGCTTACCATCTCGTTTGATTTCATGTTTCATTTCCCTTTCTTTTTAGCAGAAGTCGTATTCGTATCCCGTCAGAAATACAACCATCTTGTTTACGTTATCTACAGCAACAGAAGTCAGTCCTCTTGGCGTATCAAGCTGCATATCCAGGGACGGGTCAATATCTGTTGCTGCTTCCGCAAATACTTTCATATCTTCGAAGTTGCTCTCTTCTTTTCCAAACTGCTCTAAAATTGTAAGTAATTCGGAAACATGCATCGGATTTAAGATGCGTCTTCCGTAGGTTTCTATGCTGGAAAAGCCCAGTTCATTATCTCCCAGAGCATCATCATCTACATCCGTTATCGGATAAATAGAATCCACATTGCGGATGTAACAATGATAATTTTGGGGAAAATCTTGAAGAGCATCTATCACTTCTTTTACTGTACCAGTTGTATTTTTAAACTCGATTTGATTTGCGTATTTCATTTTTTCTCCTTTTACAAAATAGAAAATCTTTTTTCAAAGTCATCAATATTTTCATAGTGCTTCAATACGATTTCTCCATCTTCATTCAATCTGTCTACTGTGATAGAGCCATTTAAGTCCTGATGCACAACGAAGTCTTTTTTGCTTTCATCTGGATATTCCGGTTTGTACTCCAAATAATATCCGGATGGCAAATAAGAATAATGAAATTCATCCTCATCCACCTCTTCTGTGGACTTTATCTTTTCGATTACTCTTTTTTGGAACATCTTTTCTTCGGGTGCTCCAAATAGACAGGTCTCAGTCTGGATTGCGATATTTTCATATGACTCCGTGAGTCCAACCTCAGCAAAATAATTGTCCGAACACAGCTCGTGTTCTTCGGTTCCAAACATCAAAATCTCGCTGTCATAACCATAGTATATGAATTTGTCTGTAACAAGAAGTAAATCCATATAGTTATACAGGTCATTAGTGAAAATTTTCTTTGGAATCTGCTTTCCATTTACGGTCAAAGCCACATCATCCTGAAAAGGTTTCGCCCATGCTCTCAATTCGTTATGAAGGAATAGAGTAGAAATCTCATTTCTTTCAAAAAGAAAGGAATTTACTGCTGTATTCAGCATATCCTCAATCTCTACCTTTGTTCCATTCCATCGTATATATCCGGGAGTATAAGGCTCATAGAAGCCTTCTTCTGACTTTTTCTCCAGCTCAAGATTATAAAATTCCGGATAGCAAAACTCTCCGTCTGCATCTTTTCTGCTTTCAAAAATGAACTTCCCCCAGAAGCGAAAACAAGCATTTGGGGTTTTGGCTACTGCAAGAAGTTCCAGCTGGTCACTGTTTTCCATTTGGTTTTTCAGCCATTCCATCTTTTCTTCGTAGATAGAAATGTTCTTTTCCAAATAAGATGTTCGCCACTCATCATGGTTCTGTCTTAACATATTCTTCCATCTATCAAGAGAACTTTCCATGTTTTGGATTACCTGTTTGGATAAAGCATTATGCTCTATCATATAGGAAAGTTCTTCTCTTTCATTATAGGAAATATTTGTTTTGTATGCCCCGGAAATAGCATCTGTAGCAATGTCTGTATTTACATAGTCAGATATGAATGAACCGTAGCCATCCCCACTTCCAGACTGATGTGCCATGACATTACACAGATACATTCCATCACATATTCCTTCGATATTGAATCGGAACATGATTAGGGATGCTGTCTGCTTTAATTTCTCCGGGACTTCGTAGCCTTCGAAGGCTTTTTTCTCATTTTCATAATAATTTAAAATTTCTTTCATGATGTTTCCCTCTCATTTAATTTTCATATTCATCATAGTCAAACACATTTTTCCTTGTAAATAATATAAAGGTTCCTATCAGAATTAAAAATAAAGCGCAAAACAGGATTTCTCCATCTCCGTTGGCAAGTCGTATTCCGACCAGCCCGGTTCCAATAGCAACAGCACCACCAAAACGCTGTTCTATTGGATAGAGATAATTTGCAATCTTCTGCTTCATTTTTCGTATTTTTTTCATTCTCTTTAGGTGTCTCAGATACTTTTTCTTTCTTTTCTCTCTGTTGGAAGTTAACATTTGCATCTCTTCCGGAGTTACCCATACTACCATTCTTTTTTCTTTCTCACTTTTCATAGTTCATCCATCCTTTTCGTGCAATAAAATGAAAAGAGAATGAAGAACGTCATTTTTCAACTGTTCTTCATTCTCTTTTCTGTTCTTGATTCTTTTTCCATTAGAACTCGTACTCTTTCACAAAGAAAGTGCAGATTCCAAGTCCCATTAACATCACTGCTGTAAATGCTAATTCCCCATCTCGAATTGGACCTACAGTTCCTGTGCGGAATGCAATGATTCCCCCCATTAAGCAGCCAAGTCCAATCATGTTTTGCATGGTGCAAACTTTGGAGTAGATTCTTTTGATTTTTTTCATGAATCTCATTTTTCTGATGTACTGTCTTTTTCTTTTTTCCCTGTTTGTCATAATCAGGTTCATTTCTTCTTTTGTTACACGCATTGTCATTTTCATTTTTTCGTTCTCCTTTTTTTCCATCTGTTTCCAGTAATGGTGTTTTTTCACTCATTAATGAGCATTTTCATGTGTTATTCACCGTCTTTCTCCTCTTTTCATGCCAAAGCAACAAAAAAAGAGCCACAGATAGAACATGTGTCTATCTATAACTCTTATATGCCCTTAAACGATTCAGAAAATACGATGTGCTTATATTATACTATTATAGTTCAAAAAATGCAACCTTTTTGCAAATTCTTTTTTCTGAAATGTATGAAAGGAAAGAAATGGTAAAACGATACTTGAATTGCCGCATCCCTTGCGGGGTGCGACAAGTTTTCAGGATAAAGGAGATTATTACCAGGCACTTAAATCCACGCACTCCATACGGAGTGCGACTAAGTAAAAAAGAAATTCGGATGTTTTCGAACTACTTAAATCCACGCACTCCATACGGAGTGCGACGCGGTGGAGGAAAAATTCTCCGTTTTCCTTTTGATATACTTAAATCCACGCACTCCATACGGAGTGCGACAGCAATTTTGTATAAAAAATATAGCCTTTTTATACAGATTGCATTTATTTTTTGGACAAATTGTTTGTCCGAAAAAAATATTATTGTTTTTTCAAAGGGTTTCTTCTTTCTATCAAGTGCGAATCTCCCAGGGTTTTCATGTTCACTTCCCATTCGCACTACATAAGTATAGAATAACATAAGCCTTGGTTTATGTCAATTTTAAGATACAAAAAAAGAACCAGTCCGACCAGGAGGGTTCTATTCCTTGCTTTATTTGTCATTTCTGGGCTTTCTCAAACTCTATGCTTTTCTGTCCAATCTCCTTTTCAGTAATATTAATTTCCACCTTGTCTGGTGGGTCCCATTCAATTTCCAAACAAAAAAGTAGTCTTAATATCCCTGAAAAATCATCGGAATGTAGAATTGTTATCTTCCACGCTCTTTCACATTTTTAGTTTCTTTCTGCTCTCATCGACAAAATAAATTAATATATTTTCATTATAGCAGTTTCTTTCATTTTGTCAATACCGTCTTTGAAACAGGCACAAGAACAGGGGGTATGTACCCCCCTGTTCCAAATTAGATTTCTACAGCTTTTCCGGTCTGTAAAAATACTATATATGCTTTTTTAACCACAAACCCAGCCTTTTCCATTACCTTGCGGTAACGTTCTATTTGCGAGCAATGTTTCTTGGCAGCAGACTCCTCTCTTCCGGATGGAACACGGTCTGATTTATAGTCAATTAATATATATCCATCTTCCGTCTTAAAATAGGCATCTATTACCCCCTGCATGATAACAGTTGTATCATCATCTATTTCCGGGTCCACCAGTTTTGCCGGAACTGCTTCCATGTAATAGGTTTCCTTTTTGATTTTATTTTCACTTTTTTCTACAGAAATCATAGTCTTTCCAAGGTCACTTTCAAAGAATTTCCCCAAAAGGCTTATGCGGATTTTCTTGATTTCTTCGTTTGTGACAACATTTCCGTCTATCAGTCTCTGGATTTCTCTATCTATCCCTTCCTTGGTATCACATTTTGCAAAATCAATCATCTGCAAAATTTTGTGGTAGATAGTTCCCTTATCTGCACTGGTTGTCTGCTTTTTTTGCATGAATTTAGGCAGAAGTTCCGTCTTATTGACTTTTCTCTTCTTAGCAACAGACTTCTTTTTCCCTTTTGCAAGGTCTTCTGGAAGTGCTTTCGGCTTTAATTCTGCCACATTTTTATAAGGATACAGTCTGTTGCTGCCATTATATACTTTTTCAAACAGAATCTGTTCCACATCTGACTTTAGGATTCTCTCTTCCTTTTCATCCTTTTCGTGATTAGCAATCAAATCATTAATGTCTACCATTTTGATTTCCACATTTGCATCCATATGGTAGACCGGATTTGTAGTGTCCATTTCAATCCCAGCCAATTCTGCAAAAGGCTCATAGATTTTATTTCTTGACAGTGCCATAAAAATCCAATCCATGAATGAGGTAGCCTGGGTCAGTTCAAGATACGGAAGTTCCGGGGTATTGTAATTCATGCCAGCATATTTCTGCATTTTGGAAAGGATATCTTTTCCAGAACCTATCATAATAAGACGTTCCTTGGCTCTTGTCATTGCCACATAGAGAATTCTCAGTTCTTCTTCCAGAGTTTCAATCTGGATTTTTCTTGCTACTGCTCTCTTAGGAAGAGTCAGCTTCTTGATTTTATTGTTTGTATCAATAAAGTCAGAAACCAGTCCTAAGTCCTGATGAACTAGAATAGATTTTCTCGTATCCTGCTGATTGAAGCGTTTTCCAATACCAGCCAGAATTACAATAGGGAATTCCAGTCCTTTGCTCTTATGGATAGTGGTTATTCTTGTGGCATCCTTATCTGCATAAGTGGATGCTCCATACTCTTTTTCGTACTTTTTTAAAGTATCTACATATTTTACAAAGTTGAAGATTCCGCTTCCAGATGATTCCATGGCAGAAAATTTGTCTGCTTCGTTTAACAACATTTCCAGATTAGCTTTTTTAATTTCTCCATTCGGAAGGGATGTGCATTTTGCGTAATACCCAGTTTCCTTATAAATAATGTTCAAAATTTCTGTTATGCTGTAATCTCTGCATTCCACTGTAATTTTCTTTAGGAAAGTCAGAAACAAATTGATTCTCTTTCGTAATTCCTTGTCATTCCCATTATCTCTGTAATATTCTACTGCCGTATACAGTCCACCGTTAATATCTGCTTCCTGTTTGAACAGTTCTGCAATCTCGCACATGTCCATAGCGGAGAAGTCCCAAATACGCATCATGGCAGAGGAAAGCGGAATGTCTTGCATTGGGTTATCTGCTATCTGGAGCATGGATAAAACAGCCTGTACCTCTACTGTATCAAAAAATCCTTCTGACTTATCTGCATAGCTTGGGATTCCCTCTTCATCAAGAATTGTAAGAACATCCTCAGCCCATCCCGAAAAACTCCTTGTAAGGACTACGATATCCTTATAGCTTGCGGGTCTGTATGCTCCTGTATTCTTGTCATATACAGCTTCCTTTCCCACAGTATCTTTAATGATATCAGCAATCAGCATAGCTTCTTTCTGGCGGGATTTCAGTTCTTCCGTGTCAGAATCTGTGGTATCCATCAGATAAAGTTTTGTTTTTTTTGCATCCACGCCAATAGGATATTTCGCACCATTTTTTAATGCAGCCTTACCATCGTATTTGATATTTCCAAGAGCCGGAGTCATCAGCTGTCCAAAAAAGAAATTGATGGTTTCAAGCACTTCTTTTCTGCTTCGGAAATTTAAGAACAATTCTACTTTCTGGTTGTCACTCATCTCATCTTCGGAATAAGAAGCATATTTTTCAAGGAACAGTTCCGGTCTTGCCAGACGGAATTTATAAATACTCTGCTTTACATCTCCTACCATGAATACGTTAGGTTTTCCAAAACGGCTTCCGGACACGCTCTGGATAATAGTTTCCTGTAACATATTAACGTCCTGGTACTCGTCCACATAAATCTGTTTGAATCCTTTTGCCACCTCATCTGCCAGTGGACTGTAACCATCATCATTGAAAAGAAGGCTTAATGCTGTATGCTCAATATCCCCGAAGTCCATAATCGTCTTTTCTTTCTTTTTTTGAGAAAAATATCCAATAAAGGATTCTGTCAAGTCGATAAGAGTCAGCATATGTGGCTTGATTTCTTCCACTGCATTCTTATCTTTTAAGACATATTTTTTCTGCATGTCCTGTAATACCTTTTTTCCGGCATTACGAATAGATATTACACGTTCTTTCTTAGCCGGAAGAACTGTGATATCTTTTTTAGAGGAAAGCCTTGCAAAAGAAATCGCAGAAAGAATTGAGGAGATAGTATCATAGTCTTTGGCTTCCAGTAGACGCAGAACCTGTTCTTTATCTGTTTCTATCATCTGGTCCAACATATACGGACCACCCGGTTCAGAACAAATTGCACTGGCAGCAGTCAGATTGTTGTAAATGCTCTCTGCTTGCATATGGATATCCCGAATCAGAAACTGAATCCATTCTGTGTCATTGATATTCTTGCACTGGAATACATTTTTACAATTTTCCAACCATTTTTCCGGAAATGGATTGGACTGCGCCATGTCATAGACAGATTTGATGCTGTCACGGATGCCCTGGTCATGCTTTCCGGAGGAATACGCATCCGCAAATGAAAGGAATTCTGGAGATTCTGCTTCATACTGCATTTCAAGAAATTCGTCCATTGCCTTTTCCCATAATACGGACAGCTCTGCCTGGTCTGCAATGCGGAATGCTGGGTCTATATCTGTATCACTAATATGGTCTTTTACAAGGCGCAGACAGAAGCTGTCAATGGTCATAATGGCAGCAGTCTCTGTGAGAGCCATCTGGCGTTTCAGCCAGATATTGTTTGGATGTTCACGAAGCATTTTTTCAAGAGCAAGGGAGATTCGTTCTTTCATTTCCCTTGCTGCTTCTCGTGTAAAAGTCACACAAAGAATTTCATTGATTCCCATGCTGTGCTCGTCTGTTGTGATACCACGAATGATTTTTTCTACAAGAGTTGCTGTTTTTCCGGCTCCAGCTCCGGCAGAAACCAGAATGTTGTGAATCCCATTCTTTGGCTCTATACACTGCATCTGCTCCTTTGTCCATGCCATAATTCCATCTCCTATATCTATAAAAACGTATCTTTTTTCTTGGTTTTCTTACCTCTATTATATATCTATAGATATACTAAGTCAAGGCTTATATTATAATTTTTTTCAAAAAAAGAAAGAGAGCCGATACACTGCAATGTAAATGTACTCTCTTTCTTATGGCTAATTTTTTTGTTGTCCGTCAACCACCAGCTCATTCGTCTGGTCTACACTTCGGATTGGATTGTTCTCCCAGTATCACTACCTGAACAATCAAGTGTTAGCCCACTTATGATAAATATATCTGATTTACTGCTGCCAGTCAAGGAAAAACATACTTTGCTACGATTTCCTTGTCTTTGCAAATTCCAGTTCCCACTTTACTCTTCCTTTATCATAGGATTTCATCACAATATAACAGGAATAGGTCCCGCTTCCGTCTTTTTTCTTCCCGGTTGCCTTAAACTTTCTATCCTTGCTTTTTAACAGGCTTTTCATAGAGGATTCTTTTAATTCACCCCCTGTGATAGCTTTTACAAATTTATCATCTGCAAACAGGATAAAATCACAGGTTCCATTTTCCTTTTTATTGTTTTCACAGGAATAAAAGGTTTTTTTCTTTCCATCTTTTTGAAATTGGTGCTTGTAAACAGCACCGTGGCAAAACGGACAGCTTCCCAGGGACTGCATGGAATCTTCTTTGCTAAACTGGATGGAACGGTTTTCTTTATGTTTCTCATCTTCCACCATATCAAGAACCATAGCTTTTACTTCATTTACAAAGTCCTGTGGATTATATTCCCCCTTGGCTATCAGATGGAGTCTGTACTCCCATTCTGCGGTCATGTCTGGCTTCTTTAAAACTTCCGGAAGGACATGTTCCACCATCTTAATTCCTCTTTCCGTCGGTATCAGATAGTCTTTTTCCCGCCTTACATACTCTCTGCGTACCAGTTCTTCGATGATATTACCTCTGGTTGCCGGAGTGCCAAGCCCTCTTCCGGAAAGGCTCTCTTTTATCTCCTTTTCATCTCCTTCAATTTCCACCTTTGCGAATGGATTTTCCATTTTTGCAATCAGTGTACCATCTGTATATTCAGTTGGAGGAGTGGTTTGTTTCTTTTTGATTTCTGCATCCTCAACTGGATACTGCTGTCCCTCTTTTAATCCCTCAGAAGCGTTTTCTAAGGGGTTCGAATCCTCGTCCTTACCATTCTTCGTCTTGGAGTCTTTCTTCGGGAACAGGGCTTCCTGTAAGGCTTTGTAGCCTTTCTTGACCGGAACTTTTCCGGTTGCTTTAAAGGTTTCCCCCTCAACGGTAAGGACAACCGTACTCTGGTTGTAGATATAATCTCTGGACATTGCAAGAACAAAACGGGAAACAATCAGATGCAAAACATTCAGCTCCGAAGGGCTTAATTTACTAAGGTCTGCCTTTCCAATGTTTTTTGTTGGGAGAAGTGCCGGATGGTCCGTCACCTTGTTATCATCTACGATTCTTTTATCTATGTTAAGCCCTGTCTTTGCCACATACTCTGCTACCGTTTTGTAAGTATTATTGGCTGCCACGGCGTTCATCAACTGATGCATTTCCGAAATCATATCCTGTGTAATATACTTGCTGTCTGTTCTCGGATAAGTTGAGAGTTTCTTTTCATACAAAGACTGAGCAGCCTTTAAGGTATCCTGTGCGGAATACTTATAAATTCTACTGGCTTCCTGTTGCAAGGATGCAAGGTTATGTAACTGTGGTCTTGACTCTTTCTTCTGTTCGTTTTTGTAGAGAGTAACCGCAGCTGTTTTCCCATTGACTTTCGTAAGGATTTCATTGGCTTCTTTCATGGTAGGAAAGCTCTTTTCCTTGTCCTGTTCTCTAAACCAAGTAGCCTTGATTCCTCCCGCTATTATCTGCAACACAAAGTAATCTTCTGGCTTAAAGTTTACTATCTGTAAATGTCGGTTTACGATTTCAGCCAAAGTTGGAGACTGCACCCTTCCAGTAGAAAGGGGTGGTCTTGTATTAAAAATACAGGTATAAAGACGGGACCCATTGATGCCAACCAGCCAGTCAGACATAGCCCTTGCAAGTCCGGCATGATAAAGGTTGTCATATTCTCTGGAATCCTTGAGATTTCTCAACCCATCTGTAATGGCTTCTGCCGTCATGGAAGAGACCCATAAACGTTTTATGGGTACTTTCCTTTTCATAGCTTTATTGTAGATATGACGCTGAATCAGCTCGCCTTCCTGTCCGGAGTCTCCCGCATTGATGACATATTCCAGGTCCGGACGGTTTATCAGCTTCTCTATTACTTTATACTGCTTTGCGGTGGATGGAAGAACCTTTGTCTTCCATCGTTCCGGTACAATCGGAAGCTGCTCTACAGACCATTTCGCCCACTCTTCGCTGTAATCATTTGGTTCATATAAGCCTATCAGATGTCCTACCGCCCATGTCACAATGTAATTATTTCCTTCAATGTATCCGTCTTCTGTTTTGTTTGCACCTACAATGGCAGCAATGTTTCTTCCAACAGAAGGCTTCTCCGCTACTACTAATATCATACTATTCCTCGGAAGTAATTTCTTTTCTTCTCTTTTTTTGGGTTTTTGTGGAATTTTTTACCTGGCAAATATCTTCTGGCAATTCGAGTATTTCACTGACATCACAGCCAAGCCCCAAAGCCAGCTTATAGACTACCAGTGCTTCCGCTTTGTTAATGTCACGGTATTTAGACTCATAGTGCTGAATTCTCATAAGACGAATGCCTGTTTTTTTTGACAGTTCTGATGCCGTCATTCCTTTTTCATGTCTTATTTTTTTTAAATTGCTGATTGATGGAGCATTCATGATTTCTTCCATTCTATCATTTCCTTTCCATATCTTCCACGTTTTCATTTGGTTTGGTATCTTTTACCTGTTCTTCATCTAACATTTCAGCATCAAAGTATTTCCGGCAAAGGGAGAGCACATAAAGTCCCATAAGAATTGCACATACAGACTGGAGAATTGTCATTGCTGTATTGAACCATTTGGCTACTCCAAGGATTCTGATATTACTGGTAAATGCGATAACATTCAAATATATCATAATGAAAACAATATTCTTATTTGTATGCTCCCGAATGGCAAGTTCCACAATCAAGTACGTTACAAAAATCTGTGTACCAAGTAAGCCAAGAACCATCAACGGTTTACTTCCCTGAAAAGTTGCCAGACCTAAAAGCATGGTTGAAAACAAAAAACCCGCAAGTGTTATGTTAATCAGTTTTTTATTGAATCTCTTTTTTGTTTCTTTCATTTCTACACCTCAAAATTTTTAATTGTATTTTTGATTTGTCTGGTTGCTCCAAATGCTTCAATGACTTCCAGTACATTCTCATTCTCTGCTGCCATCTGATAGATTTTGCGGATAGTGGATGCATGGATACTTTTCTCCGGATTTTTAAATCCCAGATTATTTGCCGTAATGATAGTGATAGGCTTTTGTTTGTATCGAATTTTAGATACAGCCTGTTCAATGCCTTGCAGAAGTACATCATTTACACTGCTTGATGCCCCTACATTTTCTGTATACACCCTTGCAAAATTTTCATAATTCAAAAGGTACTTGCATTGACCTGTTTTTGTTTTTCCGTCATAAGACCCTTGAATCATTATGAGAAATCGCTTTTCCAGAAGAAGCCGTTCAACCTTTATATCATCCCATTCTGCTTTTTTACAGGAAATCTGGATTTTTCCTAATGGTTTTCTATCTTTTACGGCAGCAGCAAAAGAAGTGTCTTCCCTTACGACCCCTTCATAATATTTTCCTTTCTGGCTTTTTGCTGCTTCTACTGCCATCTGGTCACACAGTTCATTATACTGGTTTCCCTGGTGTCCCTTGACCCAGAAGAACTGGTATGTATGTGGTTCAAGAAGAGAAAGAAGTTTTTTCCATAGGTCTACATTTTTTACAACTCCCCCATTTTCTCCCCTGTCCCAGTTTATACGTTGCCATTTCTGCACCCATTTTTTATGAAAAGCATCTACAACATATTTTGAGTCAGAATAAATTTTAATATCCGATGGCTCTAAAACCATCTGCAATCCGGTAATGACAGCCATAATCTCCATTTTATTATTGGTTGTACTCTCATTTGGAATGGATTTTCTTTTTTCATATGGCTTTCCATTTTTGTCATATAGCAAAATTACAGCACAGCCACCGGGACCGTCTGGATTTTTAAGACAAGAGCCATCTGTGTACATAATAATTTCATTCATCTGGGATTCCTCTTTAGATTGTATAGAAACAATGCTCCGAAACAGAACAATGAAAAAATCTTATTTTACCCTAAGTACATGTTTTATGAAAGGTTTTACATAGGTTTCATCCTGTTCCAACTCAATTCCAAGCTGTTTTGCATAGTTAGTAGCCTGTTCGGAAGCATTACTGCCTTTGGGGAGTTTACGGATATACCCATTGATAGACCGTTGTTCTGAGTAGTAATTTTCACGATTGTATCTATGATACAGTCCCTCTTCTGCGGACCGGAACATTCTGTTTTCCAGTGATTTCCCGTCAATAAACAGGTTTTTATCTGTTTCCGGATTTCCTGTTCCGTTTTGGAAGTCTCTTTGCTTCCCTCCGAGATAACTGCACATTGCAATGGGCTGATTCCGTGTATATCCGATTCTTTCTGCATCTTTAAACTCATTTACAATGAGCATACAGGACAGTTTCTTTTTTGAAAAATCAATATCCTTTACTGTCAGGCGAAAATAGTTTTCCAGAATAAAGTTCTCAAACTGCATTTCCTTTTCCGGATGGGATGATTTGGTTAGTGGACTGTAGAAAATCTGTTTCTTAGTATTATAGAAACCGCAAAGCTGACCGCAATCTGTCTCAACCCGATAAATCATATACACAGTGTCATTTTTAACCAGTTCTTTCATTTTCAGTTCCTGTATGCTGTATGCGTTTCTGTATTTTAGAATCACACCATTTGACGGCAGCAGATATCTTCTTTTTTGAAGTTCTTCTTTGTAAAGGTCTGTATTTTTCCATTTGCGAGGAAGTTCGAAATACGACTTTGCACGAAATGGTTTTTCACAAATCATATCCATTGTGTATTCGTTTATTAATGGAGCTATGTTTAACACTTCGTTAGTCCATAACTGGGACACATCATTCAAATACTCAATTTCTGTAAAGTTCTTTACAGGATACCCATACTTTTGATATTCCTTGCATAAGTCATTGATATCCGTTTTTACGCCCTTCTTTTCTTTCACTTTTCCGTTTTGAAGATACAGATTTTTTTCTGTGAAATTGTAATTCGGCAAATCCTGTAATGGGAACAGGTCCTTGTGATAAATAGGCTTTCCTTCTGTAGTAGCCCCGCACAGAATAACATCTTCTCCCGTTGCAAGATAATCAAACTGCTGCATCAAAAGGCTGATATAACTTTTCCCTACTGCATGATTGGTTTCTTCCCGTTCCATTGTAATGTATTTTTCGTTCCAAGCCAGAACAAAATCCAAAAATACTTCCAATTTCCCATTTAGGATTTCTGATGCCATGTCTGAATATACTTTATCCAAAGTGTCCAAAAAAGCCGTCCTGTCTACCTTCGCCCCTTCCATAGCATATTCATATTTTTTGATAAAGGGACGTATTTCCTGGTCTACATACTTGAAATACTGTGCATTCATCATATCTGTAAAACTGATGTTATCTATATAGTCCAATATTGCAAGACCGGAATTCACGGTTCGTTTGGCTCGTATTTTCTGCCAGTCAGACCATCCTTTTTTATCATTAATAGCCAAATGTCTTGCTAGATATTCTTCATTATCCTTTATCAGCATATCAGCTTCCCCCGTATTTTTTCTGGTATAGTGTCTGGAATTTATTTTCATATTGGTCTTTTGATGTGTATTTATACCCTGGCAAGTTTCCCTTGGTAAGCATGGTACGGAAACTTTCTTTTGCTTCTTCTTCGGTACATTTCGTACCAATATAGATGCAATCTTCCGCTTTTCCGCAAAAATGGTATTTGGAATAGGCTGCATGTTCTTCTATCTCTTTATGCGTCCACTCTGCCAGCAGTTCCCTAGAAAAAGGTTTATAAATTCCTTTTTCAGAGGAATCTAAAAATTCTTTCATTTCCCCGCTTTTTTTCATAGTCATATCTATTACATGGATATCATCTATTACTATCCATGCATGATGTACTATTTTATCCGCATATATGAGAAAGGTCCAACCAGCATAATATTCTACTTTGTGTCTTTTTGCATACCCGCTTTCCTCGGCTTTTTTCATGATAGCACTACATGTGGAGTAGCATTTTCCTATGGATTCCGGTATGTCTGTTAGTAACTGATTTAACTCATTTATGTCCTCTACATCTTTTGTGTTCTCGGCACGGAATACCCGGATTGGATTGCGGTTTGGCATCTGATACTGGTTACTTGGCAGCGAAAAGGATTTTCTAAGAATATGGTTACACACAAAGGAAACTTTCCCCCACTTTTCACGAACTGTAAACAGGTCTGTTCCACATTCATACCGTTTCATAGTGATGGGGGCATCTTTCAGTTCATATATCTCATAAAATGTGCCATGCCGTTTTTTATAAGACATTTTTTTATTCTCTGCCAAAAACGCAAGAACAAAGCCTGTCGTGATAACTTCCAAGATACTGCGTTCCATGGCATCTATGTCCTTCACCTGGCTTGCCCCCAGAAATGCCGGAGTGAAAGATGCGGGTTCAAAGCCTTCGGAAATATCATTGACATAAATAAGCATATTGTTCGAATAAATTCGTACTTCATGGTCTTTTATAAACGAGTATAAGTTTTTATATTCAATAGAGATATGTTTCTGCTGGCAATTTTCCAGTGCTTCTTCCAAAGTCAGATGTATCTTTTTGCTGTTCTGCTCATAAAAAGTAAGCAATTCATCTATTTCTATTTTATAATGAATGGGACATATTTCAATCATAAGTTTCCCTCCTTATTATCTATAGATATACTATCATTTTAAGTGTAATAAGTCAAGGCTTACCATATCTATAGATATATATTATCTCTAAAAAAGCACAAAAAAAGCAGTGGAAAATTCCACTGCTTTTATCACTAACACATCAACTTGTTTTAGAATATTTCCAGTTCCATTACATCTGGAGCATCCTCAAACGGTTCTTCTGGGACAGTAATTGTAATTTCTACCCCATCCATTTTTTTATCTTCGTAGCCACCATGTTTCTGGTAGGCTACCCTAACTTTTTCTCTTGCATCCTCTTCATTGGAAGCCAGGACGATGCCAAATCCACCATCTGAAAGGCTGTAAGTGAAAATGTGGTCTTTAAGATTTTTTATCACTTCTTTAAGATTATTTTTCATATATCATAGATTCTCCTATTCTATCCTATATATTCTTCATAAAAAAGAACATATTTCTTGTTTTTCGGTATTTTTTTCTGTTCCTCGTATTCTTTCTTTAAGGATGCTATCTTTTTCTGGTATCGTTCCAGCGTTGCCTTTGTGGTATCAGAACGCATGTCACTTCGGCACACCGGACATTTATCATTTTTCAGATATTCCTTATTCAGCTTTGACATGCACTTTGGACAGGAGACATAAGCAGCTTTGAATGTAAGAACAGAATGTTTCTGCCCGTACTTTTCATACTTTCTTTGTTCCTCTTCGATTCTCTCCCTGATATCCTTCATCTTTTTGGATTCTCCGATAAACGGAATGGCAATATTATAATTCCTTCTCCATTTATATCCGTCTGCGATTTTTTCCGCTTCCTCCACGGAAGACGGGATTGCATCGGGATTTACAAATTTTATCGGATTCAGCGAGTCTCCCATGTACGGAAACTCCTCCAGGTCTGCATTGTTTCTGACTACATTGCGGATATGTGTTTTCGCTCTGTTTATTTCTTTTTGTGATTCATTTTCAACGATTAAGCATCCAGCTACCCAGCTCATGTTTTCTCCTTTTCTTTGTTCTAATGTAAAAGAGAAGATGCGTTTTGCATCTCCTCTTTTTGATGATTGTTCTTTCCCGGATGGATAAGTACTATCCCCCTTTCTGTTTCTCGATGTTTTACTGACCGAATGAAACTTCTACATGGACATATTCAGCCCCTGTTTCTTCATAAAGTCCCTCTGCATGATGAGTCAGTCTCAAAAAGTCATCTTTCTTGCTTTCTTCGATTTTTCCTTTCCAGATATAGCGGAAATTGCCCTCTTCAAGAGACTGGCATTCTGCTTCTTCCAGAAAAAAATCCGGATAGTTTTCAGCCATATTGTCAAACACATCCAGATGATTTTCTCCCTTAATTTCACATTCCATTGTAATTGTGACAGGTACATACTTTTTCTTCATTTTTTCTTCCTTTCCCGTCTTTGGGAAGCCCCTTATTAAAAAGCAGCTTCCCTCGTTTTTTACTACCTGATAGGTGAGTATTCGGTGGGTGGCTGTCCTCTATACGCTCTGCAAATGTCTTCACCCTTGCAATAATCCGTATGATTATGGATGCAGTTAGAACACCACCCTTTTTCGGGGCATGAATACTTCTGGTTCTCTTCCAGTGAATCCTGCTTCCCTTTGACTTGATTCTTATTTTTCACAATCACCCCTTCTTTCTTTTTTGTTCTATCCTCCTTTCTTCGCACAAAAAAAGTCACAAGAAACCATTTCAGGCTTCTTGTGACTAAAATTCCTTGGACTTTGTACGAAATACTGATAGTTGGATTATATATCTTTTCCTTCGCTTTGTCAATAAAAAGCCTTGATTTTGCAATATGTAAAAATCGAAATTATTCCCTGATTTTTTGTCCGGGAGTCATTTACAAAGTCCTAAATGGAGTCAGTGCCAGATTGCTACTTTAATCCACGCACTCCTCATGGAGTGCGACTGCCATTATCAGTTGATGCATACCCCCTCTGCATTTACCGTATATCCGTCTGGTGTAACCGTGTCGGACAGCATCTCTCCGATATCATTAAAATAATACCAGTTTCCTCCGATTTCTCTCCAGCCTGTGACCATATACCCGTTTTCATCCATGAAAAACCAATGGTCATTGCTCTGTAACCATTCATTTTTCTTATAACCTCCCGGAGTATTGTACCACCAGCCATTATTATCCTGTTTCCATCCGTAACTGTCTAAGGACTGGTATCCATAAAGGTCTTTGTTTTTCTGTGCGATTTCTTCTGGCAAATTATAACTTTCGGTTTCAAACCATTCGCTTTTCTTTCCAGAATCCGGATTGATTTCTCTGACAAAAGCCGTGTAATTTCCAGCACGTTTCATCATATTGGATAAATCTATGGATTTATCAATGCCGGATACCTCCTGTACAACACCTGTTCTTCTTCCGTCTCTCTCCAGACGCACTTCATAACTGTTTCCATCATAGGTACTTTCCCACGAAACTGTACAAGGACGTTCCTTGTCCCAATCTGTTTCCAACTCTCCTACCCCCTGTTGTATGCAATGCAATTTGGTGCGGATAATCAACGTGCTAGAAGAATCACGTTTTCTTCCAGAAACATACTCTGGTTCTGCATTTCCTTTCAGCTTTACATCAGAGCGTTTCGTGACAGCAAAATAGTACCCATCTTCTGCCATCAGAGTAATCTCAATCTCCGGAACGGAATCCATGGACCACTCCATTTCCTCATTCATAATCTCATAGGTATCAACATAATACTTATCCGACCTTGCTTCAATTTCGATTTCTTCATTCCCCATCTCGCTTTCCATCAGGCTTTCCGTATTCACTTCAAGAGAAACGGATGAGATTTTCTTCTTTTTGGCTGCAAATGTAGGAAAAGCACTTCCCATTACCATAATTCCCGCCAGTGTCAATATAAGGATTCTCTTCTTCTGCATTTTTACCCCTCTCTTAATCTCTTATGTTTTCCATCTTCCATTTTCATCCACATAAAAATTATCTGGTGTTTTTGTATTGGTCAACATCCTTCCAGTCTGGTCGAAATAATACCAGCTTCCATTTGGACCATCCTGATACCACCCTGTCTGCATTTCCCCAGACGGCTTTAAATAATACCAGTTCCCATTGATACTCTGCCAGCCTGTCTGCATCTTTCCGGTCTGGTTAAGGTAATACCATTTCCCGGAAATGTACTGCCAGTCTTTTCCCATTTCTCCAGATGGAAGAAAATAATACCATTCTGCGTTTGGACCATCCTGATACCATCCCGTAAGCATTTCCCCGGATGATTTTAAATAATACCAGTTTCCATTGATGTTCTGCCAGCCTGTCTGCATCTTTCCAGTCTGGTCAAAATAATACCAGTTACCTATCTGCTGCCATCCCGTCACCGTTATTCCCTTTTCGTTGAAATAGCACCAGTTTCCCAATACCTGTTGCCATCCTGTTATTGGATTTCCGTCTTCATCACGGGCTTTTATTCCATTTTCCAATAAATCAATTTTTCCATAGATACTGGTATCTTCCAGAACAGCTTCGTCTTCGCATAAGACGAAATCACTTTTCGTGGTATAGTCTGGGTCCCCGATTGCCTGGACCTGGAACGAAACTTCCTTGTCCTGATAATTGATAAGATACTCTGTCAAATCGCATTTGTTTTTTGTTACAGTTTTTGTCCCTTTATTTCTCCATGTTCCGTTCTCATCATCATAAACGAGGATTTCTATACGATAGGAGTCTGCGCCCCGTACCCGTTCCCATTTGGCAAAGCCATCATCTTGAGGGTCCCAGTAAGCAGATTCCGGGGCTTTGAGTTTCAAGGAAGGAATGTATTCGATTTTTACCGTTGCTGTGTCTCCTGTCCCCTTTGCAGAAAGAACCTTTCCCCCAGAACAGTATGCGGAGATTTTTCGAAAGGAATAATCATCCAGATATTTGTCTTTAATGGAAAGTTGAACCGAAGCCGTTACCTTTTTGCCAGCTTCCCAATCTTCATATGGTCTGGACCATTCGTAATCTGAGAGTTCATAGTTGGTATAATCTGATACGGTAATCTCTACCGGATACAGGACACCCGCTTCGACCTCTTTATCTTTTTTTAATGTAACCGACACTGAGGTTATATCTGATGCATATACCTGAACAGCAGTCAGGACAGAGATACAGATACTGGTCAGTGCTGTTGTATACCACATCTTTCTTTTCATCATATCATTCCTTTTTTTCTTGTATTACAGTTCTTCAAAATCCGAATCCACATCTGCATCTGCGCTTCCGGCGGTTCCTCCGTAAAATTCTTTTCCTACTACTTTCTGGCTTCTTCTGCTGCCCTCTACGGTTTCAGAAATCAATCTTCTGACATCATCCGGATGTGAAATATTTTTCAGTGTGATTTCCGGTGTGGAATCCACCTTTGCCTTTACAATAATATCTCCGGTTCCAAATAACTTACCCCAGAGAGTCTGCTTCATGCTGATGTCCACAATGCGATATAACAGTGTTTCCTCCACCGTACTATTAAAGAGTCCGGAACGGATAATCAGCCTACCGTTTTCGATAGAGTATTTTACAAAGCTCCACGGAAACCACAAGAAGTGTTTTCTGTCTTTCCAGACAACCGTATTTTCTTTTTCCAGTTCTCTTTCATTCATACATACGCTCCCTTCAAAATGTTAATTTTTTTGAACACTATGCAATAATTATAACATTTTTATCAGAAAAAGTATATGAAAAAAGCTACTGTTTTTGGAAACAGTAGCTTAGATATCTTGTTTTTTTGTTTTATCTGTTTTTTTTGTCTTTTTCTTTATTAATTTCTGTTCTTCTTTCATATCTGGTATATCAACACATAGCGGATTGAACCATTGCACATATTTTATCAGAGCATGAGCTGTAAAATATATCATGTCATAAAGGTAAGTGTCCTTTTCAGAAAGAGCCAGCAGTTTTTCATAATTTTCTTCCGTAAAGCCAAGGATAGAAACATCTCCTACCTTGGCTGTTCCGCTGTAAAAGGAACGTCCCGGACAAATCCCACGGCGGTAAACCATTATCGTTCCGGTCTTATAGCCCTTAGAAGTTCCGGCATCAATGGCAATCACAAAATCATCCTTATGTTTTTTATAAATATTTTCAATGTATTCTAAGAGATTGTTTCCGTGAACACTTTTCTCCATATTTCCATAAACGATAATATTTCTATCTGCTTTGTCCTGTAAGAGCTGTCCTATGTATGGTCCAAACATATCTCCTATGTAATTGGAAGCACCAATACAAAGAAATACCAGACGTTTATTTTTAGGTATGATTTTATTTAGAAACCATATCATTTTCAATACTTCAAAGGTATATCCGATTCGACTTTTTTGCAAAGGGGAGAACCCCATCTGCATCCGCTGTTCCTTTGCGGTCTTTTGCAGAACTTCCTTATAATGTTTTGCTGTTGTAAAATCCAATTTTTCCTTTTCCATTCTTTTTCCTCTTGTCGGCTTTTATTGCGCCAGTAAACAGGTTTTTGGTTCTAGTCCAAGGGATTTTCCATGTCCATTCTTTTCTCTTTCTATGAGGGCTTTACGCCGTCACAGCACCATTTTATATTTTTCTAAAAACAGCTATAATAACTTCTTCCGGTCATCCTAAAAATTATAAGGATGAATGCACCTCAAATAATCTTCGTGATTCTTCATTTTTTCAGCCATATGAAGTGTCATAAGAGCCAAGCCGGATTTGGAAAGAATCTCTTTTATTTCATTGGAATAATCTGACCAATGCCAGACCTTTCCGCTTGATATGATATTAATTTTATTTTCATTTAGTTTGTTTCTGCGGTTTTCACAGAAATAGTATCCTTCTGCTTTTTTCGCAACATTAAGCCCAAGACAGATGGTGGCAGCAGATACTACATTTTCTCTAAAAATGTTATTTATTATTTTTTCCATTTTTTCTGATTCACCTTCCAGTTCGTCTGCCAATTTCTTTTTGATGGATGGAAGATACAGGCTGAATGTTTTTTTCATCAGCCTCATAAGGTCCTTTGCAGCGAGAATAGACTCTATGCATTCTTCCATGTCTTTTTTTCTAGTCATATTCTTTTTTAGCTGCCTGTTGCGGAATTTAACAAAAGTCATGAGGTAATTATACTGCTTTTCTCCAAGACTGGCTTCTGTATTTTCTCTTACTTCCCACCACATTTCAGAATATGTCTGGTACTTGCGTGACCAGAAGTTCTTCCCTTCTGCAAAAACTGTCCGTTTTTCCTCCTGACAAATCAGTGACAGATATGGAGCTGATTCCTTTAGCTGCTTATATACTTCCCTCTTTTCCTGACGGACCTCTTCAATATTCCATTCAAATTCTGGAAAAAGATTTTGCAAATTTTCCACAACGTCCTCCCCCTCTTATGGAATGTCAGCCCCAGATATCTCCAGGGCTGGCACTTGTTACTGCTCTTCTTTTCTCACTTCCGAAAAAACATCCTTTGATACTTCTTTCAGATTACGGTACTCATATCCTGACAGACTTACATCAAAACCACATACGGCACGATACGGGCAATATGTACAGCCTGTACGGTCATTTCTTTTGTATGGAGAAACCTCAATGTCTCCTTTACAGATTTTCTTTCCCAAACGAATTGCTTCTGACTTTACACGTTTCTGAATACCATGAAGTGTTTCTTCTTCTACCCCATTCTTTTTGGCATCTGGCTCTGCGGAAAGATTGATAACCCCAGACATCTCCATGCTTTTTAAGAGTTTTGCTTCCAACTGTTCGGCAGAATCCGTTCCGTCTGTTTCAATGTACTGGTCTTTTACATGGTAATATGCAAATCCACCAGAACGGACATCTTTATCCGGACATTCTGCTTTCACAATGCCGTTGGCTGCATCCATATAGATAAGCTGGAGCTGTAAGCCATTATAAGCCAGAGTCGCATCAAAGGTCGTGCTTCCGGTTTTGTAATCAATGACCTTTGCATACATGATGTTGTTGTCACTTTCTTTTACATCCATACGGTCAACTCGTCCGGATACCAACATTCTTGAGCCAGTTTCCATTGGAAGGTCTAAGGCAGCAGAATTTCTTCCAGAGAAGTCAATCTCCACATCTTTTACTGTATATCCGGATTTCTGAATCTGCTTTGCCAGAATATCTACCGTGTCCGAAAGAACCGAGGAAATACGTCTTACGAAATACTTGTTTTTTGCACTGGATTTGAAAAGGCTGTCCTTATAATTCTCTGATATATTTTCCATACAGGAATCAATGTACTGGCTTCTCTCCTCTTTTGTAAGTTCTACCCAGTTTAAGTTATTTGTTTTTGTAACCTTGAAAAATTGTTCCAGAGCCATATGATAAACACTTCCAATATCTTTCTGGGATACTTCATAGACATCTCTTTCTGTCAGTCCGATTCCATATTTTAAAAACTGGGAAAATGGACAGGTAGCTTCCTGTTCCAGTCTTGTGGGGCTGGTATGAATGGTCGCACCATACAGACTTCTTGCACGGCTTGCACCAATGTTTTCTGGTTCATAATGGAAAAATGCTTTGTCAATCATTTCTTCCATGATAGGTCTGTTTTCTCTTCTGGACCATAAATCTCCCGCTACAGATTTTAAAGTACCAGTAATTCCTTCTTCCTTAATCTTACGAAGTTCTGTCGCAAATACATTAAGCATGGTCGCATCGTTAATGTAGTATTGTCCCGTTTCCATATATTCTTCTTCCAGACATGGGAAAAGAGTTTCAATTTCCCTTAAATAACTGCTTGGATTTAATCCCCCGCCCTGATTATCCATTTCCGGATAGGAAAGATATAATTTTTCAGATGCTTTTGTAAGAGTCAGATAGAAATAGAATTTCTGGAAAGACTGCTTAGTTTCTACATTGGGTGTCAACTCTACTTCGTACTCGCTTGCAAGCAGTTCTCTTTCTCTCTCGTTAAACAAATCTACCTTTGTATCCTGGCTTGGGATATTTCCTTCATTCAGACCAAGGAAGAACAAAACCTTGATATCCTCAACTCTGGTTCTTTGCATATCTCCTATGATAATACAATCAGAGGTTGCCGGGATTACACCCGCCTTGATTTCTGCAAAACCAGCAAGCAAAATGTCATGGTACTCTTCTACCAGGATTTTCTGTCTTCCTAATGTCTGTTCAAACTGGTCAAATACTTCAAGAACTTTTTCATAAAGCTGGTCATAGAGTTCTGCTCTTACAAGGTCTCCATGCTCCTCGTACCAGTCTTTCTGGCTTTCCACATAATCATAAACGTTATCTTCTTGCATCATGGTTACAATGGCTTCCAGAACGTCTCGTACTGTGGCATCTTCCTTTTTCATTGCATCACGCAATGGCAGCAGATTCTCAATGGCTTTTTCTCTTATTTCATTGATGCCTTCCATCGTATAACCAGCCATGTTTTTCATTTCTTTTTTCCACTCCCTGTTCCACGCAGAGAAACCACGAATCCCTTTTGCAAGAACATAATTTTCCAGGATGCTACATTCTTTTTCATTCAGAATGATTCCAGTTTTAAGGAAACCAAACATGCTCTCATAATCTGCATTGTGCCAGATGGCTCTTATTGCATACAGGATATAACTGATAAGCGGAGTATCCTGCACATTCTTTTTTGTATCCATGTAATAGGAAAATCCAGCCTGTCCAAATACTCTTGTTACATGCGGAATATAGGCATCCATATTCCCTGTTACTACTGCAATTTCTCTGTATCTGTATCCCTCATCTCTGATAAGATGGTAGATTTCTTCTGCGACACACTGTACTTCTTCCAGTGGATTTTCCATAGAAGCCAGATGGATGTTTTTAACTTCATCTTCGTAATAGAGTGTTTTATCCGAAACCTTAAACAGATTCTTTTCCAGATATAACAGGTCTTCTTTTTCTGTTCTATGATTCTCCGTTAAAACCACCGGATTCATTACTTTTGCTTTGCAATCAGCAGCGCAACGGTACAAACTTCCGATTGCAAGAGAACTCATGAAAAATCTGTTAAAGTTGTCTTTTTCTTTGCTATTTAGGGTTTCTCGGTCCATTGTAACCGTGGCATATACCATCTTGCTTCTTTCAATCAGGCTCTGAACGAAAATTTCCTGAATGGGTGTAAATCCTGTAAATCCATCAAATAAAAACGTGCAATCCTTAATAAAATCTGCTTTGGAAAGGATTTTAGTTACATAAGAAAGAATTGTTTCTTTTGGGATTTCCCCGCTGTCCATTGCTTCGTTAAAAGCATGGTAGATGATATACATATCTCCCAGTTTCCGTTTTAAACCTATCGGCATTTTGTCTGCGATTGATAATTCATGCAGACGTTCATCTGTGATATTGTACTGTAATAGTTCGGACAACATGGACTTTAAAAGTTGGATAAAACCAGCTTTCTTAACCGGACGTTTAAAAGCAGTCAGGTCTTCCCTGATGTCTCCGGCAACCTTACGGAGTACCAAACACTTTCCAGTATCATCTACCAGCTCCGGCATATCCAGCCCGCATCGGGATAAAATGCGCTCTGCCAGTCGTTCAAAAGATACCACATCCACATTAAAAAGAGTCCCAGTCGGACTGATTTTCAAAAAATCTTGCTGCCTGGAAAGGTTAAGCTGTTCCGGAACCACGACATAATACATCTTATCTGGATTTTGTACTGCTTCATCCATAATCATTCTATTTGCATAATAGGTTTTTCCATATCCTGATGGTCCAATTATCAACTGTAATGCCATATATTTTCCCTTTCTCAATCTATTTTTTCTATACTTTTATATATTAACTCTTGGCTTAATTATATATCTATAGATATACTTTGTCAAGGTCTAATCTTCTTTTCTCTTGTAAGTTTTTCGATAAAAAAAAGATGCCAGAATTTGTTTTTTAATCCTGACACCTCGTATTTATTTTTAAAAATCCTCTGTAAACGATTCTCCGTCCACACAATACTCTCTGGCTTCCTCATTGTCACTGGAGGAAATGTACATATTTTGCACAGCCAGAATATTATTATGGATGATGGTTGTTTCCGATTCCTTATGTTTTTGTTTGTTTCTATTTCGGTTGTTTGCTTCTTTCCGCTTGGTTAATTCCTCTTTGCGCTGCTTTCTGTATTCTTTATCTACATTTGCAACATCAAAATCTGACTTGACATTTTTCTGCTGCCAATCCGTTAAAATCTTATCGCAATATGGGAATGATGCTTTCCCTGTCTGCATAATTGTTCTCTCACATGCTGTCTTGATGATTTTGCAAGGAAGGTCATACTTCTTCCATTTTTCTATGTACTTGATTTCAGGATTGGTAAGGATTCTGTGAATACCAAAACTTGTTTTAACCGCTATATAATACTCATCTGTTGTCTCATTAATTCCGATATCCGATATATGATATATTCCGGAATTCACCCATTGCTTCGCAATTTTCGACAGATATTCCTCCGAATATTTTCCATTTGCCTGAATGGTTTCCATAAGAAAAAGAACGACTTCCGTATCCATACCGTATTCCATCACTTGGTAGAGAGTTTCGACATGCCGTGGCAATAAGTCTCTTTTATGATATTCTTGTGCCTGTGCTAAGACGGACGCAAAATCATCATCTTCTCTGGCTGCCTGTAACGCTATTTTGTAGAGATTGTCTGGTGGTAACTCCAATAACTTTTCTTTCAGCAATTTTTCTTTAATACTTTCAATTTCTTTAATTGGAGTGCTAAATTTTTTTGATACTTCCTGTGCCGTATACCCTAACTTCAAAGCTAAACACACTTTGATTACCAACTCATCTTTTTCAAATAATTGTTTTACTTCTTTTGCTTGTAACGTAATGTTTTTCTTTTTCACATTTTCCCCTTGTATCCCTTTTTACAACCAGCGTTTCCGCAGAAAAGGCTACCTGTTTTATATTAAATAATAGCACAAAATGACCGAATTCTAATCCGGTCATTTGAGCAAATATTTTTTGCAGAAAACATTGTTTTCTTAATTAGAATGTTTTGTTATGCCATAAATCCTCGTAAAGCATTTCTTGCATGATGTAAATATGTTTTATAAGCACTATTGCTTATATTCATTTTAGCCCGGATTTCTTCTGGCTCTTCTCCGTTTAATATTGCTTCTAAGATACGCACTCCTTTAAAAACAGTTTGCGCTTTTTTGTTTCTTGACTGTTTTTTAAGTTTTTGTAATTGCATTTCAATGTCAATGCGTAAATTATAATAGGATATACTATTTTCATCATTAGACGGAGCTTCTAACATTGTGTCATATCCATCAGCGTTCTCATCATTGACATTTTTAAGCTCAATCCTTTCAAAATCGGCTTGGTTTTTTTTTAAATTTTTCTTTGTAAAATAGTTCACAAGATTATTATAAATATAGATATGAGCATAAGTACAAAAGGAAGCTCCTTTGGTATTGTCATAGCTTTTAGTTGCTTCCCATAGGTACAATAAAGCAAGTTGGTTTATATCTTCTCTCTCTATATCACGATACGCTTCTATCACAAACCTTCCAGCTATTTTATATGCCATTTCTCCATATTTGTCTAAAAAATCTTTTTCATTTTCAACTAAGAACATTTTCCACCTACCTCAAATAAAACAACAAGGTTTGTATATTAAGCCATGGCTTATGTTATCTATAGATATTATACCATGCTCCAGGAAATGTGTCAATCCGAACTATTGTTGTATGGAATGTCAAGTAAGTGTAACTACCAATCGTGCTTTTAAATTTCTCAAATAATTATAAGCTACCTGATTATCCGGGGTGCTTTTGTCAAAGTCTATGGTATAATCAATGATTGATTCTGGCGAATAATCTTCCACTACATTTATCATTGATACATCCCCATTCTCAAGTGCCAAGTCCAGTATTATATTGGCACTCTCCGTCACAGCTGCACCATTTTCAGCCAGATAATCCAACATAACACTGTCTTTTCTTTCAATGTAGGACTTGAATATGATATTATCCTGTACAGAAACATCTGCTCCGCATTCTACGAAATATTTTACCACCTCTGTATAGCCGTTTATTCCAGCCTGTATGAAGAGATTATTTGCCATTTCGTAAATAGTGGTTTCGTTCTCAGCCAGGAAATGCATTTTCTTAACATTCTCATCTAAATTGGAATCGTAGATTTCTGTATTTGCGTATTTATATTTTCCACTGTTTTGTATCAGAAGATTTACAATATCAAGATTCTGCTTTTGAATTGCTTTCCAAATGGCTATGTCATTTTTCTCATCCAAAGATATTCCGTTCTCAATCAGGAACTTTACTATTTCTGTGTTGTTTTTTTCTATTGCATCAAACAGAAGCATTGAATTCATAGTGTCATTTTCCAATGAGTCAACCACATTTTCTTCTTTATCTGAAATTTCATCCTCTTCTAATGATTGGAAATATTTTATAACCCTTTCTTTTCTTTGTTTTATGGCTTCCTTTAATGCTGCATCATTGTCAGCATGAATATCCGCACCATGTTCTACCAGATATTTTACAATATATATATTTCCCCAGCCTGCTGCCATTTTCAACGCTGCATCATTATCAGCATGAATATCCGCACCATGTTCTAACAGGCATTTCATGGTGTCTGTTTTTCTGTATTTTACAGCAGTTCTAAGTGCTTCATCGTTTTCGGCATGAATATTTGCACCATGTTCTAACAGATACTCAACCGTATCTGTCTTCCCCCAATTGGTTGCTCCTCGCAAAGCTAAATCATTTTCCGAATTAATATCAGCCCCATTTTCTAACAAAAAGCTAACAATATCTAAATAGCCATAGGATGCAGCATCACAGAAAGCACGGTTTTTAAATATCTGTATGTCTGCCCCGTTATTTAACAGGTATTCTACAATATCTAAATGGTCGTTTATAGCTGCTGCTCTAAGAGCATTAGGATTTTTTGCTCCATTCTCTACCAAATATTTTACAATATGCAGATGTCCAAATCGAGCAGCTTGATAAAGGCTCCTGTCTCTGTCTTTGTGAATATCTACACCATGATTATTTAAGTAGCGGACCATTTCAAGGTCTCCGTTATATATATAGTAATCCAATGTATCATTAACATACTTTTTTTGTGTATTCCTATTTTGCTTTGTGTCTGTACTATTGTTATTAATGTAAATCCTGGCTCCCTTTTTTATCAAATACTTTACGATATCCATATGATTATATTTTGTTGCCAAGGGCAGCAGTTCCAGCTTGTTTAAATCATAAATTCCTTGTTCCACAAAAAAGCGAACCACTTTTAAGTTTCCGACTTGTACAGCTCGTTTTAAAGCAGTTTCCCTAGATACCGTAGGTGGTTCAATGCATTTAATCAGGCTGAGAATTAATTCAATTTCTCCAAATTCTATTGCCTTATCAAGAGCAAATAAGTAATTTGCATAAACGAATTTATCTCCATTTTTATTTATCTCTATTTTATTATACGGATTACTTTTGGACTTTTTCTCGCTGATTATATTGTTTTGATTCTTTTGGGAATAGTTTTTTACAATTGGATTTGTGCTTTTATTCGTTTTTGTCAATCTGGAGGAATTTGGTGATAATAATTTTATAAAATCTTCAAATTCAATCCTTTCTTCGTTCAGTAAAATCATATTTTCCCTGTGTGATGTTGCTAGAAGCAAAAGCAACATACTTCCTTTCTTTTTTATTTCGTGGTTTAATACATTTAGATACTATGTAGATGTTTTTTCAGTTTTTCTAGCTGTTCCTTTGTCAGCTCTGTAAACTCCATGATTTCTTCATCTGCTTTCCAGCATGAATCATTTTTGTTGCCATTTTTTCGGCAGCTTTTTCCATGCCCTTTTCCATGCTTTTTTCTCGCTCTTTTTTAAATGCTCTTTCAGCAGCTTCGCACATATTTATGGTCTCCTTTCTGCTATTGATTGCGTCTGTCAGTATCTTTTTGTATTCCTTCTCTGTATTCGTGACCTTTGCGTATCGGATAGCTCTGGTATCCTTTCTCGGAAGGTTCCTCCGAGAGCTATGGCTGTAGAGTGTCTGTGGCACAATACGCTTCTTTTAATCATTTTAGCATACAGCTACCGATTCTTCAAATGCAAGAAACAAAAAGAGGAGCTGCCAATGACAGCCCCTCCACATGTACTTAGTCTCCTTCCAGTTTCTGACCTTTCTTTTTTATAAAGCTCCAATTGCATGTACAAATTCTTCTTCTGTATCCACGAAATGATACGGTTCATACTCCCCATAAGCAGAAGGTCTGCTAATCGTTACAAGCTGAATTTTTTCATATCCAATTTTGGCTTCAATTCCTCTTTTAAATTCTGAAAGATGCTTCCCATGTGTTGTTTTTAAAGCAACGCATCCAACATCATCAATGCTTTTAGCAATCAGATAACACAATCCTTAAACTCTCCTTCATCTTGCACACTATCTTCCGCACCATCTTACGCACTATAATAACAGTTATTTTCTCAGATAGCAAGATTTAACGTATCGGATAGCTTGCTATCCTTCTCAGGATGGAATCCTGAGAGCTATGGTTGTAGAGTGTCTACGGCACGATACGCTTTGATATAAATGAACATCAGAAAATTCCTTTCGATTTAAGAATCTCTAAATGATAAAAAGGCTCACCAGAAAATACATAATATTCTCTAGTGAACCTTTTTATTCAATAAGCTCAAATCTAGTTTAATGCACGCACCGCCCTAGTAAAAATCTCTAACGATTTTTGTTCTATGTGTATTATATTACTGTTTCTTTTTGTTCTTGTCAACCACTTATCACAAAACGATATTGATTGCAAGCGTAACATAATTATGCTATAATTATGTTGCAAAAGAAAGGAGATGAATTGTATGCCAATGATTATACCAATTAAAGATTTGAGAAATACAAGCGAAATATCTGACATTGCTCATAGGGAACAGGAACCTATTTTTGTTACAAAAAATGGATATAGTGATTTGGTAGTAATGAGCAGTGAATTATACGATAAATTCGCCAAAATGAATCGCATAGACCAGGCTATATACGAATCTGAAAAGGAGTTAGAGGAAAGCGGAGAAACCATAGAACTTGATGATGCATTCCATTTCCTAAGCCAAAAATACTATGGATAACTATACTGTGAAATTAACAAAACGAGCTTTTCGAGATATAGATGGTATTTTCCAGTATATTGCATCAGAAAAGCTATCTCCAGAAAACGCACAAAAACAAATAAACAGAATATGGGAAGCCTTAAAAGCACTCACGCTATTTCCACAGTCACACCAAGAGCGTAATGAAGGACGCTATGGAGGAAAAGGATACAGACAACTAATCATTAACAATTATATTGCTATTTTCAGAATTGATGAAAATGAAAAAACAGTCTATATTATAACAGTACAATACCAAGGACGGAATTTATAAAATCAACGGCTGTAGAGTTCCAATGGAACGATACGTTTTGATATAAATGAAAGTCAGAAAATCTCTTGCATTTTTTCATCTTGTAGCCTATAAT
>OATT01000215.1_pt1 | contig 63529 bp, 43 predicted proteins | sample 1476071 | NCBI WGS metagenome assembly OATT01 (sample SAMEA2579989, study PRJEB22360) | human gut metagenome | biome: human gut; feature: human-associated habitat; material: faeces | place: Denmark | collected 2008/2010 | reverse complement strand
TATCTCTGCTTAAGATTCTCTATATCTTAATAGAGGAGGTTGACGATGTGTTCGTATGTGAAAGGAATACTGAATATCTGGATGCGATTTCCAGACTCAAGGTGATTGATGATGATTTTATGAGGATTGTCTTCAAGGATAAGGAGTGCCTGACTCAGTTTCTTGAGATTATCTTAGAAAGGCCTATTGAAATCATTGAATGGCATGTGCAGTATGATATCAATAATATTCTTGGAAGGTCTATCAGTATTGATGTCTTTGTCAAAACTGAAAATCATTATATCAATATTGAAGTGCAAAGAGATTATACTGGAGCCAATCCAAGACGGGCAAGATTTCATGGAAGTCTGATTGATGCCAGTACATCATATCCTAAAGAAGAATGGAAGGACTTGCCTCATATGATTATCATCTTCATAACAGAAGAGGATGTCCTAGGATATGGGTTACCAATCTATCATGTTCATAGAACAATAGATGAGAATAACCAGATATTTGATGATGGAAGTGAAATCATCTATATCAATGCAAGTATTCAGGAAGATAATGCCTTAGGGAGATTGATGCATGATTTTCTATGTAGTGAGACAAGTGATATGCATTATGAGTTTTTAAGGAAAAGAGTGAGTTATTTTAAAGAGACAGAAGGAGGGAGAAAAGAGATGTGTGAAATCTGGGAAGAGATCAAAAGAAAGGGTAAGCAAGAGGGTATTCAAGAGGGTATTATTGAAGGCGAGGCCATAGGAGAAATGAAAGGAATGGTAAAATCAATACAAAAGTTAATGAGTAAAAAAGGATATACATTGGAAGAAGCGTTTAACTTTTTTGATATACCTGAAGAAGAACGCTTAGTATATATACAAAGAATCATTTCATAGTTATTGTTCAAAGAGGATTAATCATTTGAATAGATTTATTTTGTCCTTGTATGTTTAATTTATTTATTACGATATAAATATAGAAACATGAAGAGAATATAATGATTTCAATTTAAAATACTATTATTTTTTATAACAGAATATAATGCTTTATAATGTAGACTACTTATCTATCGTGTTTATAGAATAGATGAAAATAATTATATGTCAATATTGCTTGACTATACAATAAAATATCCTCTTAGATACAAAGAGAGCAGAACTATTAGACTAACTATAGTTTTGCTCTCTTTTCCAATAATTATTGTTTTGTCCATGTTTGTCCTAAATCTTTAGAACGATAAATAATGTAATCTGTATCACTATCACTTTGTGAACCTTTTGATACTTTCATAATATAGTGACCATTGTCTTCATAAGGAATTTGTAGATAATCATAATCTCCAGTATTCTTTAATTCAATTTGTTTAAATGTTAAACCACCATCTTGAGTTCTATAGACTTCACAATGATCATTACTGGCATTTGTTATACTTATAAAACCAAGTTTTTGATTAAAGAAATGAATACCATTAGCAACACCAATATTATCTAAAAATGGATTTTTATTAATAACTGTTGTTCCATTTTCATCTATTTTCTTCAAACTATAGAAACGACTACCTGCTGCAGCATCACTTACATATAATTCGTATGTTATATTCATGATCTTACTCGAAAGTGAACCCGAATCTTGAGGTACTTCTGATAGAGGTGGTGTATTCTGTTGAGGAGATGTTTCTGGAATTTTTTCTATATCATTGACGTAAATGTAACGGTAAGGATTGGTTGTTCCACTCATGATAGGTTCAATTGAAATCGTATAACCAATGATTTGACGTGTTTGTAATGGTGTAATCATGTGTCCAGTTTTATCAATATAACGGATTCCAGTATTGTTGTATCCCCAGTCTCTTTGTCCAAAATAAAGAATATGATAGAGTTCTTGATTTTTAATAAGACTTTCCTTATAAGGGATTACTTTCAAGGCATCTAGTAGAGGTTGAAAATCATATTTATCATCAAAATCCATATCTAAATAATTATTTAAATGAACTGTAACTTTATTTTCATTATTTTTTTGATAAGAGACAAGATATGTATTTTTATTATTATCATATATCATAAAATTAAAGGATTGAATCATTCCGTCACTATTATACTTTAATTCAAAAGAATCATTTAAGTAAATCTTATCTGAAATATCAAATTCTTTTATGAGGTCATCTATAAATGTAAGAAAACCACCATCAAATAAATTATCATTTGTTATAGTTAATTGCTTTTTATTAAAGAAATCATTAAGATAAAATCCTAATTCACCTTCATAATGTGTTGCCATACGAAAAATCTTATACCCACTCCATGATGTTACAACAAGCATAACAACAATAGCAATTTTAAGGTAATATTTATAAGAGATAGTCATTATCTCTTTTTTCTGGTAAGCAAAAATAATACTTATGATAAACCATATAAAGAGTGCTAGACCACAAACAGTTAAGATTATTATTTCACCTGAAAAGAATCCTCTACCATATTTACAAAGTTGATATAGGATATAAACAAATATCATATATATAAATATGAAAAAAGGATTAAGCAAATTTTTAATAAACATTTTCATAAATATCACATCCTTGGGTTTATTTTAACATATCTTAAATCTAAAATATATAATAATAGCATATAAGAATCAATTGATAAAAGTAAAAATATATGATAAGTTAGTTATAAACATTTCTGTTTTTAACACTTAAATAATAGGAAAGGAGAAAATATTTTGATGAAAATAGAAGATATAAAAACGCCACAAGATATATTGATATATATGGATAATATTCAATATGGATGGTTAGATATTAAAAATGAAGAACATGTAGGAAATATGAAGAATTTTAGAAGACTATACAGAACAGCCTCTTTAGAGGAGGTCTTAAAGCATAAAATGGGAATATGCATAGAACAAGTCTATTTAATGAAAAAATTATTAGAATCATTAAATATTCCAGCTAAAATGTTTTGTACACGTATCTATGAGGATCGTGATTTTAATGATTTAGATTCTGATGAGCATATGCATTGCTTTGTTCTTTATTATTTAAATGGAAAAGTCTATCAATTAGAACATCCCAATTTAAAAAGAATAGGAATATATGAATTTAATGATGAAGAAAGTGCTATTCAAGCAATTAATCAATTTTATGTGAATTTAAGTGGAGGGATTGCTAGACCTATTACTGAATTCTACAATGTTGAACCAAATTTAACGTTTCAGGAATTTAATAATTATATAAATAGTCTTGATTATAAGTAAAAAATAAATAATTGGAATGAATATTTGTATTGTTAACATTAGAAAAGTTAACAGTACTCTTTTTATTGAAATAAGCATCAATACTATATTCTTAAATTGATGGTATTATGTTTTATATGGGTAGTTGTATTGAAAAAATCCTCATGAAGAGGATTAATCATTTTGATAATTATCAAGTATTTCATCTATTTGAATTCCTAGAGCAAATCCTAATGTGAAATAATCGTCAATTGTATTTTGATAATCTTCACTAGAATAATGACTTTGAACTTTTAAGATAGAATGGTAAATCTTAAAAAATAAAGAATAAATATCAGTAGCTATAGGTAACTCATTATAATTTTTTATACTATCTATTCTTAATTCATAACCTATCGACATCAACATTGTTAAACCGCTTAGATAGTCCTCTAACAATTGTTGATGATTAATTGGCTCTTCTTTTTCCCAAAATAAATAACATCTTGAATCTTGAGAAACCTCTGCTAAATCATGTAAGAAGGATAAAATCTTTTGGTTTAATCTTTGTACATTTAAAATTTCATTTTTTGTTGTTTGAAGTTCACGATTTATATAGACTTCATACAATTTTGCAACATCATGCATAATATTCACCTCTATCTATAATTATACCCACGAATATGAATTCAATTTGAATTAAAGAATCAATAATCCTAAATGTTCCAATAAAATTTTCAGTCCCATTAAAATAAGAATAACACCACCAGTGATTTCAGCTTTAGATTTATATTTAGAACCAAATACATGACCAATCTTGACTCCAGTCATAGATATGATTAACGTTGTCACAGCAATGACTATGACTGCATAAACAATATTGACATTTAAAAATGCAAATGTCACTCCAATAGCTAAAGCATCTATTGAGGTTGCAACTGCTAAAGGCAACATAGCCTTGAATGAAAAATCAGGAACACAGTTTTCTTCTTCCTCACTAAAAGCTTCTTTTATCATATTAATACCTATTAAACCTAATAAAATAAATGCTATCCAGTGATCAATATTTTCAATCTTATTTTTAAATTGGACTCCTAAAATATAACCAATTAATGGCATGAGACCTTGGAAAGCACCAAAATATCCACCACAAATCAAAGCATGTTTCCATTCTAATTTTCTTGTTGATAATCCTTTACAAACACTCACTGCAAATGCATCCATTGCTAGTCCTACGCCAATAATAACGATCTCAATAAATCCCATAAGTTGCCCTCCTCGCATACATAAAAAAAGACATGGCTGTGGTATCCACAGACAAGTCTCATCATTTAAAATCGTGCCAGATAAATAGTTATCGATGTGTTGACATGATTACACATTATATGTGCTAACTACTCCCTCATCATGCAAGAATTATAACAAGTATGCAGTATTTTGTCAATTTTCTTTTTCTATGTAATCACTGCCGATTTTTTCATAGGAAAATTGATTACTTGTTATTTCTTGGATTTGGTCTAAAAAAGATGTATTCCTTAAATAACAAAGGTATGAGACTTGTTCATTATATTCTTGAGATAGGCATTTTATGTTTTGTTGTTTTAATAAATGTTCAAACTTACGTGTATGTGAGTAATCAATAAATATTTTATACAAATCAACCAACTCTTTTTCAACAATCTCAGCATGTTTTAAAGCTTCAGCAACACTTTGAGTATAAGCTCTAGTTAATCCACCAGCACCTAGTTTAATACCTCCAAAATATCTTGTAACAATCGCAATAATATTTGTAAGGTTTTGCATTTTTAAAACATTAAGCATAGGCATTCCCGCTGTTTGGGAAGGTTCACCATCATCATTTGCACGTTCATGAGAGTCAATGATATAAGCTACACAATTATGTGTTGCTTCTAAATCACTATATTGTGCTATAAGACCTTTTGCTTGCTCAATATCACTACATGGAATTAAGTGACAGACAAATTCCGACTTTTTGATGACAATTGTATGAGTTGTTACTTCTTTTACAGAAATCATTTCGTTCACCTTCTTTTTCTTTATTATATATGAATTCATTTGATTGTCAAAAATGAATTAATGTTTTATAATAAGGCTAAGTTAAAAGTAAAGAAATGGGGGATAATAGTGAGTAAGATAGCTATTTTATCGGATAGTGGTTGTCAAATTGAATTAGGTCAGTATGAAAACCAAGGAATTTTTATTGTACCATTATGTATTACAATGAAAAATGAAACATATTTGGATCAAAAAAATATTTCTAGTATTGAGGTTTTTGAAACAATGGATAGAGAAAATATTATGGTGATGACTTCTCAGCCACCAACAGGTGAGATGGTTAAGATCCTTCAAAAAATTAAAGATGCAGGTTATGATGAAGTTATTGGATTACCAATAGCTACTGGTCTTTCTTCAACATTGAATGGAATGAAAGTTGCTGCAGATATGGTTGAAATACCTATTACCTTAATTGATACTAAAGGAACTGCAGGAAATCATAAGTATTTGACTTTCACAGCAGCAAAATTAGTACAAGAAGGAAAAAATGTTCAAGAAATACAAAAGATTATGGAGAGCATGGTTGAAGATTCAGGAACAATTATTGTTGCACCAAATCTTGATCATTTAAAAAAAGGTGGAAGAATAACACCAGCAGTTGCTATGTTAGCAGGAATGTTAAAGATAGTTCCAGTTATGGAATTAAATTATGATTTAGGTGGTAAAATTGATACTCTAGCAAAAGTGAGAACTTTATCAAAAGCCAAAGCAACTGTTGTCAATCGCATGATTGATTTAGGTGTTACTGCAAAGCAATATAAAGTGACAATAGAACATGTTCTATGTGAAGAGTCTGCATTAGAAGTGAAACAAATGATTTTAGATAAAATTGGTGATATTGAATTAGAAGTTAGAGAACTTCCTGCAGTTGTTGGTGCTCATATGGGTGTAGGCGGAATAGGTGTTCAATATATTAAAAAATACGTAGGATAATAAGGAGGTCTTATTATGGCTTTGTTTGATGATTTAACAAAAAAAGCTGCTAAATTTACTGAAGAAGCAATTGATAAAACACAAGAGTTTGCAGGAACTGCAAAGACTAAATTAAAAATTAAAAATCTTGAATCTGATCGAGATGATGTTTATAGAGAACTTGGTAAATATTATTTCCAACTTTTAGAAGATCAAAATTCTATTGATGCTGAAGTTTCTGAAATGAGAAGTCGGATATATAATTTTGATGCTGAAATCAATGAATTAAAAAAAGAAATTGATGAAGAATAGAATATAATTTTAAGACAATTGAAGTGCATCCTATACAATCATAGAGATGCACTTTCTTATGTCAAAATAAGAAACAATTAAGAGAAGTTTAGGACTATGAGATTTATAGTTTTAAACTTTTTTATTTTAAAACCTAAAAAACGGTGTTAATATAGGTATATATAACTCATTAAGTTCGTATACTTAGTATAATGAAAGCGAAGGAGATGGGATTATGAGAAAAGACTATAAAACTGTAAATGATATTCAATTGGGAGAAAAGAAAGATTATTTATTAAAGATAAGTAGACGTAAAGAATTAAGAGAATTGATTTATGATTGTTTCACAAACAAACAATTTGAATTATTATTGAGTGATGAAAAAATAAATAGATTATTTTATATTGATGCATTAAAAGCACTATATAAAGCAACAGACTATGATTCATTAGAATATCATTTAATTATGATGAATTCATTGTTTCAATATCAAAGTTATACTGATTTAAAGAAACAATTACTTCAAAAAATCTGTAAAAAATCTATAACAATTAATGAATATTGTGTTTTAAGACAATTAATTGATTTTAAAAGTGTTCCATTTGAAAATATAATGATGAAGTTGCATCGAACTTATGAGGTTGATTATGAAGAGTGTGCGAGAATATGTTTATTAGAAGATCATTATCATTTAGCATATCTTTATTTAAAGAAATTAGAAGATTGTCAAGATGAATACTTATTAGATTTGTTATGTAGTTTTAGTTTTTATGATTACGCATCACTTATGAGACATTATGCAAAAAACAAAAGAGGTTATCAATTGGCACCAACGCATTAGGAGGGAATAGTATATGGGAAAGAGAATGTATTATGTTTTCAAAATCATTCAAGAAGCTCAAGGAAAATCTATTACTGGTAAAGAAATACTGAAGTGTTTAGAAAAATATGATATATATGTGGATATTAAAACGGTTTATTCATGTATTAGAAATATTAATGATTTCTTTCAAGACTGGCTAGGACATAATATGATAGCGAGTCAACGGAAAAGTGGCTTCATGATTGAACATGAATTCTTTACTGATGGAGAATTACAATTTCTATTAGATAGTATTGCCTTTCATCAGGACTTACAATTTGAGGATAAAAACATATTAAGAGATCGTTTATTATTATTGTCATCTGTTCATCAGCAAAGCCGTCTCATAGACTTTAAACCAATTCAAAAAGAACTTTCTTTTTCTTTGTTTTTAAATCTTTCAACAATAATGAAAGCCATTGAAAACAAAACCATTCTCTCATTCCAATATATAAACTATGAAGTCAAATATAATCATTTAGTAGAAATACCATCCCAAAATGGAAACCATAAAACAGACTATATTATTTCACCATATCAGATTGTTTCTACAAATAATCATTATTATTTAATTGGTTATAATGAAAAATATAAAGATCAATTAACAACATATCGTATTGACCGTATGCGTACTATTAGAACGATTCGCCAACCATTTGTAGAAATCAGAGAGCAATTTGATATGCGAGATGAAATTGAAAAAACAACAAATATGTACATAGCAAGTCCTCGTGATACATTACAGATAGAATGCAATAAAAAGCTACTCAGAGAAGTTACATCACGTTTCGGTGAAAATTTAAAAGCGAAAAAACTTTATCAAGATCATTATTTAATTACTGTTGAAAATATTCCTATCTCAGATGGATTGATTGGTTGGATTATGATGATGCAAGACCAGCTCAAAGTCTTAAAGCCAGAATCATTACAAAAAGAAATTAAAAATAGAATAGAGAAAATGGTAAATATTTATCAAAATATATAATAAACTATCAAAATCAAAAAAGAGTATTTGGAATAATTATTTTAATAATATTAAGTTTTTTTCAAATAGAAAGAAATTCACTTATTTTTCTTTAAATATACCATAGGAAGTATCATAAAAATTAAGTATGATATAAAAATAATTTACCTTTTTTGTCAACTTCTATATAATAGGAGTATATTCTGTATAAATAATGGGAAGAGGCGAGTGTATAATGAAAACAGCAAAACAACTTGTTTATGATTTTGTACAGCAGAATGCATATCGGAATGAAAAGGGAATTGATACTTTAGCAATAGCTAATGAATTAGGGATGTTACGAACAAATGCAAGTGCATTATTAAATGAACTTGTAAAAGAAGGAAAATTAATCAAGACATCAACAAGACCAGTGTATTATCGAGTATTGGATAATATAAGAGATAATGAAGAGATGAGTTTTCAAACATTGATTGGCTATGATGGCAGTTTAAGAAAAGCTATCCAATTAGCAAAAGCAGCAATTCTTTATCCTAATCAAAGTTTAAATGTCTTAATATCATGTAAGGTTGGTTGTGGAACAACATCTTTTGCCTATGCAATGTATTGTTTTGCAAGAGAAAATGGAGTTATAAAAAAAGAAGCTCCATATGTTAAAATCAATTGTCGCCATTTTTCTAAAAACATTTCGGTTTTAGATAATGAATTATTTGGAATAGGTCATGATTTAAATAAAAGTTGTTTTATGAAGGCTAAAGGAGGAGTCTTATTTTTAGATAACGTTGATTTATTAGATGCAAAACAACAAAGTCAACTCTATACTTTTTTAGAAACAAATATAATTTATTCTGAAGATGGAACAAAATCTAAAGAATGCAAAGATATTTTTGTAATTATTTCACAATCACCTCAAAGTAATATGCAGTTTGAAAGAATTATACCAGTAATTATAGAATTACCTGAATTAAAAGATAGATCTATTAAAGAACGTTTTGGATTAATAAATCATTTCTTTTCTAATGAGGCATCTCATTCTATGCGGTCTATTGAAGTTACCTCTGAAACAATCAGAGCTCTTTTATTAAGTGATTTTGATTATAATGTTAAAGAATTAAAGTTTGAAATTAAAGCAGCTTGTGCAAATGCCTATGTAAGGGTTGTTAGAGATATTCATCAGAATATTCAGGTGGTTGTCAATGATTTTAAAAATCAGGTGCGTAAAAGTTTAATCAAATTAAAAAATAATCATATTGAAATAGAAGCTCTATTAGATTCTCGTAATGTTCTAATATATGATCAAAATGATGGATATCAAACAATAGATACAACAAAACATGGGAATGATATGTACTTAGAGATTAGTAAACAATATAATGAATTATTAGAATTAGGAATTAATGATCATGGAATCAGTGATGTGATTACAACCCATATTCAAAACCTGTTTAAAAAGTATAATTATTTAAAGAGTTATGATAGTTCATTAAATTTAAAACAATTATCTAAGATTGTTGATAGTAGAGTTATTGAAATAGTCAGTCATTTTTTTCAAACATCAAAGAAAGAATTAGGTAAAAATTATCGAACAAATGTCTTTTATGGATTATGCTTACATATTAATTCAATTATATCTTTAAAAGAATCACAACAAAGAATTACCAATGACCAAGTTGTTCAGATTATTCAAAATCATCCTTCTGAATATGCTGCTAGTGTTCAATTGGCAAGTATTATTAAAGATGAATTTGATTTAGATTTGCCAGTACATGAAGTGGCATTAATAGCAATGTTTTTAATTGAAACTGAGGATCAAACAAAGAACAATCCTGTTTTGCTTTATATTTTACATGGTGAAACAACTGCCTCTTCGTTACGTGATACAACCAATAGCTTAACACAATGTTACAATGCATATAGTTATGATTTGGCATTAAATATTGATACACATAAAGCAATGGAAGAAATCAAAGATTTAATTATGAAAATAGATAAAGGTCAAGGTGTTATTGTTATTTATGATATGGGGTCTATTAAAACAATGCTAGAAACAATTGAAGAAGAAACAAATATTAAAATAAGACTTATTAATATGCCTATAACTCTTATTGGTATAGATATTGCAAGAAGATGTTCGATGGAATCCGATATTGATTATATTTATCATTTGACACATTTAGAAATGAATAAAATGCGTAATTATGAAGAAAAATTAAATCAAGTAATTGTGACATTATGTCATACTGGTGAAGGTGGAGCTATTCAGTTAAAACGTTATATTGATCAATACTCAAAGCTTAATATGAAAACTATACCACTTGCTATTTCAGCTAAAGATGAATTAATTCATGAAGTTTCTGAATTAAGAAAAACATATGATATTCATTGTTTTGTTGGAACATATGATCCAAAGATATTTGGTATTCCATTTATTCCTATTTCTAAAATATTTGAAAATTCTCAAGAAGAAATAGATCGTATCTTAATGTTCGAACCTATATCATCCTCAACATTTAATTATGAAGATGTTTATCAATATTTAAGTGAACAATTTAAATATGTTTCTATTTCTAAATTAAAAAGTATCTTACCAGGAATTATTGATGAGTTAAATACAATCTATCATTTTAATGAAGATCAAAGAGTAGGATTATTTATGCATATGGCTTGTCTAGTTGAACGATTATTAGATGGAAAACAATCTGTACCTAATATAGAGAAACAAAAAATATTATCTGTATTTCATGATGAATATCAATCTCTCAGTAAAATTTTCAAACCATTAGAAAAAGCTTTTCATATTATTATAGATGATAATGAAATGACAACAATATTAATGATTATCAAAAGAATATAAAAAATAACATCCTTTACAGGGTGTTATTTAATATTTAAGATTGTATTTTCAATATCATAAATAGCCTGAGTCATACGACTTAAATAGATGGCTTCATGAAAATGACGTGAAAGTTTATGATGTCTTTTTTCTTCAAAACTTTGAATGTGTTGAGTCATTGTTATTTGAAGACCTTCATCGACAGGTTTTGTGCGATACTCAATTGATGTACTATCAGACATATATATCACTTTAAAACGATAACATTCATCTCTTACATATTGTTGAATATAAATTTCAGTAACAAGTTTAGATTGGGCATCCTCCTTTTTGTATTTGAGTCCTTTTTGAATATCACTTGCTGAAATTTTTTTGTGTTGAGAGTTTTTAATGTCTTCGATAAGCTGTTGTTCTAAATAGTCATAAAATTGTTCATTTGTGATTTTTATTGTTCGTATTATTTTCATGTTTTTATTATAGCATAAGTGAAATAATGAAAACATAGCTTGGGAATGGTTATAAAAAATGCTTCTTTTTGTATACATTTCACTATAGTAATTATACACTATTTCTGTTGATATACAGAATACTATACACAAACATGTATTGTCTCAAGAAATCAGGAATGATATTTCTTTGAGACTTTTTTGTCGCTTATACACTTTTCAATAACTGTATATAAAAGTAAATTGAATAGATTTTGGTAGCCTTTACAAAAAATAGGAATGCTCCTAGAATGGGTGTAAGAAAACAAAAAGGAGGTCATCACATGGATGAGAATAATGCAACTGATTTAATGTCAATGACAATTATTGCCAATTCTGGGGACGCACGTTCATTTGCATTTCAGGCATTAGAATCAGTTAAAGCAGGAAAGTTAGAGGAGGCAGAGGAATTATTAAAAAAATCTGATGTTGCAGTTAATTTAGCTCATAAAGCTCAGACTGATTTATTGGTCAAAGAAGCGAGTGGAGAAAAGCAAGATATTAATATATTACTTATTCATTCTCAAGATCATTTAATGACGAGTATGTTAGCTAATGAATTAATCAAAGAAATTATATTACTTTATAAAAACAGATAGGAGGAAGGAAGATGAAAATTTTATTAGTTTGTGCTGGTGGTATGTCAACAAGTATTTTAATGAAGAAAATGGAAGCATACTGGAAAGAAAATGGAGAGGAGCTTGAGATTAAAGCAGTAGGACTTGCAGAATATCAAGATATTTGTTCAGGTTATGATATTGTGATGGTTGGTCCACAGGTATCGTATCGTTTAAATGAAATTAAAGAAAACACAGGATTGCCTTGTGCTGCTATTGAGTCATTTGATTATGCAGTGGCTAATTGTCCTAATATTATGAAGTTAGCAAAGAAATTATATAGTGAAAAATAGGGAGGAGAAAATTATGGAAGGATTATTTAATAGTAGATTTATGGTGAAGCTCCAGGATTTTGGGCAAAAACTTGGAACAAACAAATTTCTTAGTGCCTTGCAAGGTGCAATGATGTCTATGATGGGTGTATTGATGGTTGGAGCTGTATTTCAGATTATCTGCGCGATAGGTCCAATGTTAGGAGTTTTTGAAAATGGAGATACAATTTATAACTTTTTATATATGCCATATAATTATACAATGAATTGTTTATCTGTATGGATTGTTGTTGTGATGGCATATACATATGCTAAAAATTTAAAAATGAAGTCTCCATTAATAACTGCGGTTGACTCAACAGTCTGTTTCTTAGTAGCAACTGGTGCATTTATGGCTTTAGAAAATGGAACAACTGCATTGAATATGTCTTTTTTAGGAGCATCTGGTATGTTTACGGGGTTCTTGGTTGTCTTTGTTGTTATACATGTAGAAAAATTCTGTGCTGATAAGAATATTCGCATTAGAATGCCTGATGTTTGCCCACCATTTTTAGTAGATGGATTCTCATCTATTTTACCATTGTTATTTAATGTTGTTATCTTTATGATTATCTCATTTGGTATTTCTAGTGTAAGTGGTGGTGCTTTAAATTTAGCAAGTGGTATTATGGCAGTTTTAGCTGCTCCATTAAGTGTCTTAGTTTCTGTTCCAGGTATGTTTATTATTGGTATCTTTGCATCCTTGTTATGGTGTTTTGGTATTCATGGAACAATGATTGTTTATCCTGTTTTAATGCCAATGATGATGACTGCATTAGCAGAAAATGCTGCACATGCAGCAGCAGGAGAGCCTTTAGTCTTCTATCCAGTTGCTTTGTTTACAGCACTTCAATGCTGCGGTGGAACAGGGAATACACTTCCATTAGCTTTATTTGGTTTGCGTTCTAAATCTAAACAAATTCAGGCGGTTGCTAAAGTTTCAGCAGTTCCAGGATGGTTTGGAATTAATGAACCAATGACATTTGGTATGCCTATTATGTTTAATCCTATTCTTTGTATTCCTTATGTTTTAAATATACCTCTTGTCATGTTATGTTATTACATTGGGTATCAGACAGGATTTATTATTCCAGCATGGATCCCAATTATGTCATTAATGCCAATGGGTTTTGCTCAATACTTAGGTACGTTAAATTGGACAAATGCAATTTGGGATTATATTATGTTAATTCCTACAGGATTAGTATGGTATCCATTCTTTAAGATTTATGAAAAACAATTGGTTGCTAAAGAAGCTGCTGCAGCCCAAAATGAAGCATAATAGAAGGGAGAAAACGAAATGTTTCCTAATGATTTTTTATGGGGTGCAAGTTCTTCTAGTGCCCAAATTGAAGGTGGTTATGATAGTGATGGCAGAGGTTTATCTATTTGGGATGTCAAGAAATTAAATCCAGGAACTTGTTCATTTCATTATGCCAGTGATTTTTATCATCATTTTAAGGAAGATATTGCTTTAATGGCAGAAATGGGATTTAAAGCTTATCGTATGTCAATATCATGGAGTCGTATTCTGCCTGATGGTGAAGGTGAAATTAATCAAAGAGGAATTGATTTTTATAGAGATGTTTTTCATGAATGTCATAAGTATGGTATTGAACCGATTGTAACAATCTTTCATTTTGATTTACCATTAGCTTTACAACAGAAATATGGTGGATGGAATAATAGACAAATGATTGATACCTATGTGAATTACTGTCAAATCTTATTTAAAGAATATAAAGATGATGTTCATTATTGGTTAACTTATAATGAACAGAATATGCTCATTTTCTTTGGAGCAGTAGATATGATTAGTGGAACAAATCAGTTGCAAACAGGAACAGATTTATATAATCAAGCTCATATTCAGTTGATTGCACAAGCTAAGGCTATGAAATTGTGTCATGAAATGTGTCCGAATGCTAAAATTGGTCCAGCACCAAATATAACAACATCTTATCCAAAAACATGTTCACCAATGGATTATATTGCTTCATTAAATATGGATGACTTAAGAAATAATTTTTATTTAGATGCTTTAGTTTTTGGAACTTATCCAATGAGTGTATGGAAATATTTTAAGGATAATCAAATTATTTTGGATATTCATGATGGTGATTTTGAAATATTAAAAGAGGGACATCCTGATTTTATTGGTTTTAATTGTTATGGGAATGATACTACAGAATACTTAGAATACTATCCTTTAGATATGAGTGATATGGTGAATGCTGATAATCGTGAAATGAGTTATTTAATGAAATTGATGGATAAACCTGGAGTTGGTAGAGCATCACAGAATGAATATTTATCTAAAGGTGAAGATGGTCATGCATATGATCCTTATTGTATTCGTGTAACAGCGAGACGTTTAACAGATCGTTATCACTTACCATTAATTATTACTGAGAATGGTTATGGGAGACCAGATATATTGGAAGAAGATGGAACAATTCATGACTCTTATCGTATTGAGCATTTAAGAGAAACAATCAGACAAATGGAAATTGGTATTGAAGAAGGCGCAAATATTTTCGGTTATTGTCCATGGAGTGCAGTAGATTTAGTCTCAACAAGAGAAGGTATTACAAAACGTTATGGCTTTATTTATGTAGATCGTGATGAAGATGATGAAAAAGCCAAAACTGCATCAATGAAAAGATATCGTAAAGATAGTTTCTATTGGTATAAAAAGGTTATTGAAAGTAATGGAAAGGAGTTGGATTAAATGGCATTTCCTAAAGATTTTTTATGGGGTGGAGCAACCGCAGCCAATCAATATGAAGGTGGCTGGAATGAAGATGGCAAAGGCATCAGTACTTCAGATTGTTGTACGAGAGGTTCACGAACTAAATCTAGAGAGGTAACTTATAAAACAAAAGAGGGAAAAATTGAATCACAAATGATGTTTGATTTAAATGCTCCTAAAGGTGCAATCTTTGGTTCTTTTGAAGGTTATGATTATCCTTCATATACAGCAACTGATTTTTATCATCATTATGCAGAGGATATTGCTTTATTTGCTGAAATGGGATTCAAGATGTTTAGAATGTCAATTAACTGGACAAGAATTTTTCCTAATGGATATGATGATGAACCCAATGAAAAGGGATTAGAATTTTATGATCATGTCTTTGATGAATTATATAAGTATGGGATTGAACCATTAGTCACTTTATCACATTATGAAACACCTGTTGGTTTAACAAATAAATGGGGGAGTTGGGCAGATAGACGAACTATTGATTGTTTTGTCAAGTATGCCACAACATGTTTCAAACGATATAAAGGTAAGGTAAAATATTGGTTAACATTTAATGAAATTAATTGTATTGGTTTTGGTGGATGGATGGCGGCTGGGCTACCAACTTGTGATCCTCAAATTATTGCTAATGCAACACGTAATCAGTTATTAGCAAGTGCTTTGGCAGTAAAGGCTGCTCATACAATTGATAAAAATATGATGGTAGGAAATATGATTGGATATGGGACTGCTTATCCTTATACATGTCACCCTGATGATTCTATGAAACAAAGAAAAATGCAGCAAGGTGTTGATTTCTATACTGATGTTCAGGCAAGGGGGTATTACCCATCAAGTCAGTTAAAGAAGTATGAAAGAGAAGGAATAGTGCTAGAATTAACAGACCAGGATAAACAAACATTAAAAGAAGGAACAATTGATTTTATTACATTCTCTTATTATATGTCATCTTGTGTGAGTGCTGATCCTGAAGTTGAAAAGAATCAAGGTGGAAACATGATGTTTGGTGTTAAGAATCCATATTTAAAGGCAAGTGACTGGGGCTGGCAGATTGATCCTGTAGGATTGCGTATTGCTTTAAATGATTTTTATAGTAAATATCAATTACCATTAATGATTGTTGAAAATGGATTAGGTGCAGTAGATAAAGTTGAAGCTGATGGATCTATTCATGATTCATATCGTATTGATTATTTACGTGCTCACATTGAACAGATGGATAAAGCTATTAATGAAGATGGTGTTAATTTGATTGGTTATACACCATGGGGATGTATTGATTTAGTGAGTGCATCTACAGGTGAAATGGAAAAACGCTATGGGTTCATTTATGTTGATTATCAGGATGATGGAACAGGTGTTGGAAAACGTAGTCGTAAGGATTCATTCTATTGGTATCAAAAAGTTATTGCTAGTGATGGTGAAGATTTGAGATAATAAATTATTTTTCTCCCTTAAAAACACGAGTATAAACTTGTGTTTTTTCATAGGAATAACAATCACATCTTTTGATAAATATGCTATTTTTATAAATATATATTAACACCTATCATGCTTTTCTATGCGGATTCATAAAATAATCTAAGCAAATTCGTCGAAAGAAATTACTGGCATATTGTGATAATAAAGATATAACAATAGAGGACTACAGTGTTCTTGAACAGTTAATGACTCCTTTACAAATTCTTGATAATAATTTTAATTTATATGAAAACATGTTATTAATAATTTATATACACCACTCGTATGTGTTTGTATTTTACGTTTTTATAATGAATTTTCTATTAGTGAAACTTCTCAAATTTTAGAAATCTTTCAAGGAATAAATATGAAATAAAAATGTATGTTATCTATAGGGTATGTTATATTCCTAAAAAAGAATGTATTAAAAATGAAAGGATTTATTTTACAGTTTAACAAATAGAGATATTCTGTAAAAGCGAGTATGTTGAGAAAATCACATATTGGAACATCATAAAATCAAAACTTTTCTTTTTAAGAATTAACTCTCCTACTTCTCTACATAGGAAGATAAAAAAGAATTTCTTATTAATAATGTAAGATTTTGATTATAAATCATATTGGCAAATAAAATAATATGTGATAGAATGTTCTTGTAAAAATGAAGGATTGTTACTTTAAGTAGGCAAGACCAATCAGTATATTCATACTGGTTGGTCTTTTCTTATTTTCAATAACAATTGATGAGAAGGGAGAATATGAAGTGATGAAAGTATGGAAAAGATTTTTATCGATAGGTTTGGTATTCACAATGTTGATTGGACAATTGATTCTTGGAACAACATCAACATATGCTTTAGAAAAAGACAACGATGATTATTCAGATACAACTGAACAAAATGACATTGACAAACTTAATATTGATATCAAAGATGTGGGTAACTTAAAGGAATTTGCTGAATCACCATTATATGATGTTGAAAACAATGAACTTTTATTACCACGATTAGAAGGTTATAAAGTTGAAATTTTTGGGAGTGATAATAAAGCAACAATTTCTTTAAAAGGTGAAGTCACAAGACCTTTAGAAACACAAACAGTAAAGTTATTATATAAACTTACCAATAAAGAAAACAATGAGGTTACAACAACAGAAACAAATGCAACAATCAAGGTTCCAGCAAAAGAAACAAATATTTCTGGAAAAAATAAAAAACCTCAAGTTATACCAGGATTACGTGAATGGGTAGCAGGTAATGGAAAAGTTGATTTGACAGATGCGAGAATTGTTTTAGGAAGTCAGGCATTTTCTAAAGCAGCGAGAACTTTTCAAGAAGATTATCGAGAATTAACTGGTAGAAACATTACCCTAGTAACAGGTAATGAATCGGATGTAAAAGCAGGTGATATTTTTTTACAAGAAGATACAAGTGAAACAATGCTTGGTGATGAAGGGTATTATTTATATATCGGAGGAGAAGAAGCAGATCAGAATTATGTAACGGTTAAGGCTACTCATAATACGGGAGCTTTGTATGGAACTATCTCTCTTCTACAAATTTTAAAACAGGATAATGGAAGAAATGAATTGCCACGTGGACTTGTAAAAGATTATCCTCTATTTGAACAAAGAGGAATGATGCTTGATGTTGCACGTAAATGGTTTCCAATGGAATATTTAGAGGATTTATCAAAGCAAATGAGTTGGTATAAATTAAATATGTTATCATTGCATTTAAGTGATAATGATATCTGGAATGGATTATCAACTGAAAATGGATTAGGTGGACAACCTGAAGGATGGTTCAGATTAGAGAGTGAACTTTATCCAGGATTAACATCAACTGACCACTATACAAAAAAGCAATTTAGAGATTATCAATATGACTGTATGGAGTTAGGTATTGATGTGATTCCCGAATTAGATACACCAGGCCATGCTTTAGCATATACGAATCTTTGGCCAGAATTGAAATTTCCTGGGAATGTAAAGTATTTAGATGCAGGAAATCCTGAGACATTAAAAAGAGTGACTGCTCTTTTTGATGAATATATTAATGGATATAATGGTGGAGAGGCTACATTTGTTGGTGATTATGTCAACATAGGAACTGATGAATACAAAGCTGGAACAGGTTCTGCTAAAGAATCATTTAGAAAATATTGTAATGATTTATTAGAGTATATAAATTCGACTGGTAAAGAAGCTGTTTTCTGGGGCTCTTTAAAAGAAAATTCAGGATCTACACCAGTCACGACTGATGCAACAATGTTTGCATGGTTTCAAGGATATGCTGATGCTAAGCAGTCATTAGATGCAGGATATAAAATTATTTCTATGGAAGATTCAGAAACTTATATTGTTCCAGGTGGCGGATATTATTCTAATCAATTTGGACGTGCAGAATATTTATATAATTCATGGTTGCCTAATAATAATTATGGATGGGCAAACCACCCAGCACCAGTTGGACATCCAGGTGTTTCTGGTGGGCAATTTGCAGTATGGAATGATTTTAGTGGAAACGGTATTTCAGTTAATGATGTGAGTTATCGTATTCAACATAATTTATATACTGTGGCAGAAAAATGCTGGGCTGGTCATCAAAAGAAAAATGAGGGTTATAATTATGCAAGTGAGAAAAAACTTGCGAGTGTATTAGGAGATGCACCAAATACGGATTTCTTATATGAAATTGATAAGAACATTAAAGATAATGAGTTAATTAAACTTGATGATAAAACGAATAATTTAGTTGAGGGGGTTAATATTTTAGAGGCTACTAACATAACTGAAGATGTCAATGGAAAAGATGGAAAAGCGATTCAATTTAATGGTGGGTCAAGTTATTTTAAAACTGATATTGAATCAGCTGGTTTTGGCTGGACAACAGCTATGTGGATTCAACCAGTTGATACAGCAAGTGGAACCTTAATGGAAGGACAAACAGGAAAACTTTATTTAGATAATGGTAAAATTAAATATGATGTAGAGGGATATACCCATACATTTAATTGTGATATTAAAGAAGGAGAATGGACACATATTACATTGATAGGATCATATGAAGGTGTAAAATTATATATTAATGGAACTTTATTTGATTCATTGATCAATAAACCATTTCCAAATTGGAATAATAACTCTGGATGTAATTCATGGAATGGATCATATCCAACGAATGATCTTGGACAGAGAACACAACGTTATTATGAAACTTTGATGTTACCATTAAACACAATAGGTGGTAAAGAAAATGCTGTGAAAGCAATTGTTGATGATTTTCAAGTTTATAATACAATATTAGATGAAAATGCTATTAAGAAATTAGCAGGTAGTATTATTTATGAAAATTTAGCATTAAATCAAACAGCAACAGCATCTGCTAATGAGACAGATTCATTAAACCCTACTAAAGCAGTAGATGGAGTGACATCTGGTACAAGCAGATGGGCATCTAATTATAATGATGATGCATGGTTTATGGTGGATCTAGGTTCAAAGCAAAATGTCAATAAGATAAAAATCTTTTGGGAAGCTTCATATGCAGTAAAATATAAATTATTAGTCAGTTCAGACAATATAAATTGGACAGAAGTTTATAATGAAGAAAATGGTAATGGTGGAATATCTGATATTGATTTTGAAATGAAATCAGATATTCAGTATGTAAAATTCCAAGGTGTACAAAGAGCTACAGAGTATGGTTATTCATTCTATGAAATGGAAGTCTATGGTGATAAAGTGGCTGGTGAGGATGATTATGAACGTGCTAATGTTGCTTTAAATAAAGAAGTGACTGTTGGGAACTATCATTCAGCTTCACAAGAAGCTGATCGTAGTGGAAAAAATGCTGTTGATGGAAGCAAAGTAAGCCGTTGGGAATTTGATATTAATAATCCAGCAGAAAACTATATAACAATACCTTTAAATAGTGATGAGGATGTGAATAAAGTCATTATCTCGCAATATGAATGGGGTGCAAACAGAATTTCTAAAATAAAAATAGCTATTATAGATGATGCTGATAAGGAGACAGTTTGTTACAATGAAACAGTTTATCCTGAATCAACGACAATTATGAGAGACACTGTTGATGAAGTCTTTGAATTATCTCAAGTAGTGAAAGGAAAAGCTATTAAGATATACTTAACTCCTAAGGCTGCTGGAGCAGATGATTTGGTTAATATCGCAGAAGTTGAGTTATATGGAACAAAGGCTGCTGAAACGATTGATCCTGATGTACCTACAGAAGATACAACTGAACGTAATCAAACATTAATACCCCATTCAACAATGACTGCCACAGCAACAAGCGAGCATCCCAATGTTGGCTCAGAAGGATTAGCTTCAATGGCTATTGATGATAATCTTAATACATGGTGGCATACAAATTGGTCTAATGTTGTTCCATTACCTCAAAGCATTACAATTGATTTACATAATATCAAACTCATTGGAAATTATACTTATTTACCAAGACCAGATGCTGGTAATGGTACAATTAGTCAGTATAAACTTGAAATAAGTCTTGATGGTACCAATTATGAACAGGTAGCTGCTGGAAAATGGGAATTGAATGCAGACCTCAAAACAGTTAATTTTGCTCCACGAGCAGCCCGTTTTATTCGTTTAACTGCTATAGAAGGTAAAGGTGGTTTTGCATCAGCTCGTGAGATTAATATTTATCAAACAGATGCCATTTTAAAAACTGATTTAGAGAAAATTGTTGATGATGCTAAGAAAATTGATTTATCAGGTTATATGATATCTTCAACAGAACAATTAAAGAATGCTTTGCAAGAAGCAGAAACATTATTAGGTCAAGATTCTCCTACAGAGGAACAAATGACTGCTGCGAGTATAGAGTTACAAAACGGATTAGATGCTCTAGATGTTGCAACAAACAACTTATCTGACTTAGAAACATTATATAATGAGAAGAAAGATATTGCTAATGATGATTATACACAAGACAGTTATCAGCAATTGACTGATGTTTTGAATTCAGCGAAAGCATTATTAGATAGAGAAGGTGATGTTGGTGAAAAAGAGAAACAAGCAGCAATTCAGGCTCTTAATGATGCTTCAGATAATCTCATTTCATTAGTAGAACTTAAAAAATCTATAGTTTTAGCTGAAAAAGTTGATATCACTGATGTAACTCAATTAACAGGAGATGAATTAACATTACGTCTCAATGCTGCAAAATCATTAGTAGAAAATGCTTCTGCTACTCAAAATCAAATTGATATTGCTACATATCGACTATCAATTGCTACTGATGATTTACAAGCAGATAATACAGCATTGCAAACATTAATCACTTCATTAGATCATGAGAATTTATATACTTCTTCAAGTTGGACTACCTTTGCACCTATTTTAACAACTGCAAAAGAAAAATTATCTACAACAACAATTCAAGAATTAACAGATGCTCGTCTTGCTTTATTAGAAGCTCAAAAAGGATTGGCATTGAGAGCAACTGCTGAGAATATCGCAGCCTTACAAACCTTCGTAGATAATTCAACATCTTTAAGAGCTGAAGATTATACTCAAGAATCATGGAATGGGTATATGGTATTGGTTAATGAAATTAAAGAGTTATTAAAAGCACCTGATCTTTTAACACAGACAGATGCATTGGCAAAAATAACTGAAGCCAATCAATTCCAATTGGTACATGTTGATGTCAAAAAACAACTACAAGATATGATTGATAAGTATAAAGACTTAAATCAGATGGATTATACTAACTCCTCATGGATGCAATTTGCGCCAGTATTATTAGAAGCAAATGATTATTTAGCAGATGATAAAACATATGATGAAGTAAAGAATATGATAAGTCGATTAAGTGAAGCATATTCAAAATTAGTTATGAGTGGTGAAAAAGCACTAAGAGAATATATGCAAACGATAACCCTCAAGCAACCAGATAATTATACTGAAGAAAGTTATACATTGTACAAAGGTGCATATACAAATTTAGGATTATTATTGCAAGATGCGGCGAATGTTTCTTTGGAAAACTTTAATACTGCCAAAGATAATTATGAAAAATATTTAGGATTGTTAGAATATAAACCTGCTGATTATAGTAAGGTAGATGACTTATTATTAACAGTTCCTAAAGATTTATCAAACTATGAAAAAGAAACAGTTGATGTGTTGAAAGCAGTCATTAATAATATTGTTCGTGGTAAAAATATTACTGAACAAGCTATTGTTGATGAATATGCAACTCATTTAAAGAAAGCAATTGATGGTTTGAAAGAAAAACCAGATTTACCACCTGAAGTGGTAGATAAATTGGAACTATCACAATTGATTGTAAAAGCAAATACTTATGTAAAAGATGATAAATATACTGAAGATACATTAAATTATTTAATGAAAGAAATTAAAAAAGCACAAGCTCTTGTAGATAAAAAAGATGCAACACAAGCAGAAGTTGATACAGCAATAGCTAATCTTAATCATGCTATTAAGGGATTAAAAACAAAGCCAGTCATTCCTCCAAAACAAGACGAATATGTTATGACTGAAGGAAATCATTTTACATTTAAGCCAGGTGAGGATGTTAAGTTTGTTTCCAAAGCACCAATTGAAAAGTTTAAAGAAGTGTTATTAGATGGTAATGTTTTAGCTCGACAATATTATACAGTGAAATCAGGAAGTACAATTGTGACATTGAATCCTGAATTTACAAAGACATTAAGTGCAGGGAAACATACATTGATAATTGTATCAACAGATGGAAAGGCAACTGCTGAATTTAATATAGATAAGGGTACAACATCTGAAGATATAAAAAATCCAGCAACAAGTGATTCAACACAGACAATAGGATGGATGGGATTAATAAGTCTATCAGTGATAGGAATCATAGTAGTAAATTTAAAGAAAAAAAGAGAACATATCTCATCATCAAAATAATGATATTGACTATGATTAAATGAGATTGTTATCAATAATTGAATAAAAGAATCAATTCGTTAATCATGCTAAGCAAAACGAAAATGATTCTTTTTTCTTTGATTATGGTGGTAGAGATAATTTCACAATAATTTTTTATAATTTCATCTATAAAATCAATATTAAATTCACCAAAACATAAATATACATAAACATATTTGAAGAATAAAAAAATTACAAAGTATTTGGATAAATTATGGTATACTAAGCAATGAGGTGAGAACCATGCAAAAAATTATGATAGTTGAAGATGATGAAATCATTTCATCAACATTAAAAAAACATTTAGAAAAATGGAATTACGATGTTTATGTTATTGAAGATTTTGAAAATATTATGGATATTTTTATGAAAGAACAACCTGCCTTAGTTCTCTTAGATATTTCTTTACCTTATTATAATGGTTATCATTGGTGTCAAGAGATTCGCAAAGTTTCAGAAGTGCCAATCATTTTTATTTCTTCAACAAATGAAAATATGAATATTGTTATGGCAATGAATATGGGAGCAGATGATTTTATTAATAAACCGTTTGATTTAAATGTTTTAACGGCTAAGATTCAAGCAATATTAAGAAGAACTTATTCTTTTTCAAAACAATTTCATATATTAACTTATAAGGATTTGGTATTGAATATTTTAGAAGCAACAATATCTTATCAAAGTCAAATCATTGAACTTACAAAAAATGAACTGAAGATTATGCAAATGTTATTTGAAAAATCAGAAACATTTGTTTCTAGAGATGATTTAATGATTGCTTTATGGCAAAGTGATCAATTTGTTGATGATAATACTTTAAGTGTCAATATGAATAGATTAAGAAAGAAATTAGATGATTTTGGCTTTGATTCTTTGATTCAAACGAAAAAAGGTTTAGGATATAAGCTCTATTATGAATAAACTATGGGATTATTTGTGTTATCGTAAACAGTTTTATATCTATTCTTTCTTAATTATTGGTATTTTTTATTTCATATTGTTTCTATATAATGCATTGTTAGATGCTATTAATTATGCTGCAATCTTAAGTTTATCACTCTTATTTATTTATACTGTGATAGATTTCTATAGGTTTTATAAACAGAGGACACAGCTTGAATATATCTTATCGTTAGATAATATTTATATGTCTGATTTGCCATTACCACGAACTGCAATTGAAGAATACTATCATGAATTATTAACGAAAGTTGATCATTTACATAAAGAATTACAAAATCAAAATGATGATCATTATCATGATATGTTAGATTATTTTACATTGTGGGTTCATCAAATCAAAACACCTATATCAGCTTTACGTTTATTAGTTCAATTACAAGAAGAACCCCAAAATGATCTATTGTTACAGATATTTAAAATTGAACAGTATGTTGATATGGTTTTACATTATATCAAGATTGATCATATGTCATCAGATTTAAGTATAAAAGAATATGCATTAGATCCTATTTTAAATGAAGTCATTAAGAAACAAGCAACATTTTTTATTCAAAAGAAAATTAAATTAAATAAAGAGCCTATTCAAAGAACAATACTTACAGATGAAAAATGGATTTCATTTGTAATTGAACAGATTCTATCTAATGCATTAAAATATACCAAAGAAGGAATGATTCACATTTATGAAAAAGATGAAGTGCTTTATATAGAAGATACAGGTATAGGGATAAAACCTGAGGATTTACCACGTGTGTTTGAAAAAGGGTTTACTGGTCATAATGGAAGAGTAGATAAAAAGGCAAGTGGATTAGGGTTATACTTATGTCAACAGATTATTCATAATCTGGGTTATCAAATATCTATTGAGTCAACTTTGGGTAAAGGAACAGTCGTTGCTATTAATTTTCATGTTGATAAATTGCAGGTTGAGTAAACTTACATCAATGTAAGGATGAAATAAGAAATTGTAAGGATAATCTATGGTACGGATTTCCTTTTTTTCATAAATTAAAGATGTACAAAGGAGGACGATTTATATGTCAATTTTAGAAGTTAAAAATTTAAAGAAAGTTTATACGACACGTTTTTCTAATCAACAGGTCCAAGCTTTATCCAATGTCTCTTTTAGTGTTGAAGAAGGAGAATATGTTGCAATTATGGGTGAATCAGGAAGTGGGAAAACAACATTATTAAATATATTAGCCTCTCTTGATAAACCAACCAGTGGGGAAGTTTTATTAAATGGTAAAGATATTACACGTATTAAAGAAAAAGAAATTTCTCAATTTAGAAGAAAGAATTTAGGTTTTGTATTTCAGGATTTTAATTTATTAGATACATTTTCAATTAAAGATAATATCTTTTTACCATTAGTGTTATCAAAAGAATCATATCCAGTTATGAAACAAAAACTTAAAGTTTTAGCACCAAAACTCGGTATTCAGGAGTTACTTGAAAAATATCCTTATGAAATTTCTGGAGGACAAAAACAAAGAGTTGCTGTTGCAAGAGCCTTAATTACTCATCCACAGATAGTTTTAGCAGATGAACCAACAGGTGCATTAGATTCTAAATCCACAGATCAATTATTAGATATTTTTGATCAAATTAATGAAGAAGGTCAAACAATTGTTATGGTTACACATAGTACCAAAGCAGCAAGTTATGCAAAAAGAGTTTTATTTATTAGAGATGGACAAGTTTTTCATCAAATCTATAGAGGAAATCAAACCAACGAACAAATGTATCAAAGTATTTCAGATACATTAACATTACTTGCGACAGGAGGAAAATAAAATGAAGAAATTCTTTTATTCTCGCTTAGCATTATCAAATATTAAGAAAAATGCTAAGATTTATCTTCCTTATTTATTAACAAGTACTTTTACTGTTATGATGTTCTATGTTATTCATAGTTTAGCAGTCAATCAAAGTTTAAGAGATACCAGTTCTACAGCCCCTGTTGTGTTAATGCTTGGTTCTTGGGTTGTTATGATTTTCTCAGTTATCTTTCTCTTTTATGTGAATAGTTTCTTAATTAAAAGAAGAAAAAAAGAAATTGCACTATATAATATTCTTGGTATGGAAAAGAAACATGTCATGATTATGATGGCTTGTGAAACAATTCTTACTACATTAACATCACTTATTTTTGGTGTTTTGTTTGGAGCATTGTTTAGTAAACTGATGTTCTTATTGTTAGTCAATTTATCTCATATTCAAACTGCTATCACTTTTGAAATTCCACAATCAACTATTTTCTTAACTGTCATAGTTTATGGTGCAATTTTCTTCATAGCGTATCTATTTAATGTTATTCAGATTAAATTGGCAAATCCGATAGAGTTATTACGTGGTGGAGAACATGGTGAAAAAGAACCAAAAACAAAATGGTTATTGACTTTAGTAGGAATCTTAACATTGGGTGGAGGATATTATCTTGCACAAACAATTGAAGATCCAATGGATGCATTAACGTTATTCTTTGTTGCTGTGGTATTGGTTATTATTGGAACATACTGCCTATTTACTGCAGGTTCAATTGTGATTTTAAAGATGTTAAAGAAAAACAAACGTTTTTATTATAAAACAAGACATTTTACATCTGTTTCACAAATGGTCTATCGTATGAAACAAAATGCAGTTGGTTTAGCAAGTATCTGTATTTTATGTACATGTATCCTCGTTATGATTTCTTCAACTGTGACATTATACTTAGGTGTCAAAGACACTGTTCAAATTCTTCAGGATGAAGACTTTGTAATGAAAATTAACCCTTATTCAGAAGGGAAATTACCTTCAAAACAAGAATTAAGTTCACTCTATGCTAAAATTCAAGATAACTTAAAAGCAAAAGATATTAAGACTACAGCATTTGTCACTCGTTCGATTTATGAAATTTCTTACAATCAAAAAGATGGTGAATATATTACTGGTGAAGGTAGTGATGCTAGAGACTTCAAAAGCTTTTCAGCAATGACTTTAGAGGAATACAATCGCGCTTATCATAAGAATGAAACTTTAAAGGAAAATGAGGTTCTTGTTCATTCTAATTTTGAGAAATTACCAAACCAAATGAAGATTAATGGAAAAACTGTTCATGTGAAATCTGAAGTTCAAGATAAATGTTTCTTAGAAACAGAATTTTCAAAAGTTGCTCAATTAACTGGGATTGTCTTAAAAGATGAAAAAACTTTAAAAGACATCTTATTTGCTTTAGAAGATCAAGTTCAACCGATAGAGTATATGTCAATTGATTATCAAAATAAAGCAGATGCAAAAGTTGCTGAAGAAGTTATTCAAGATATTGTTCAAAGTGAAAAGACTACTGAAGATTTTACAATTTTTACCTCTTCACAATATGAAATGGAAAATATGTTTAATGATTCTTATGGAAGTTTATTCTTCTTAGGATTATTCTTAGGACTATTATTCTTGATGGCAGCAATATTAATTATGTATTATAAACAATTATCTGAAGGTTATGAGGATCAAAGGCGATTTGAGATTATGCAGAACGTTGGTATGAGTAAAAAAGAAGTGAAACAGACAATTCGTTCACAAGTCTTAATTTTCTTCTTCCTGCCACTTGTTGTCGCAGTCATTCATATGTCATTTGCATTCAAGATGATTATGAAAATGTTTGGTTACTTAATAGCTTCTGGTGAAGGATTGTTTATTACTTGTACAATCATTTCGATTGTCATATTAGCTATTCTTTATAGTATAGTTTATATTTTAACAGCAAGAACTTATTATAAAATAGTAAGACATTAATGATATAGAGGCATAGTCATTTTGATTGTGTCTTTTTTAATGCGTGATTGTTCTTATTAAAAGGATTCTTTCTGTAGAGAAAAACTGTACATATGTATTGATATAAAATAATGCTAATAGGCTTTAGTTTTAGTAAAAAAGTATTTATAAATTTACTTAACTGCAATATAAAATTAGTAAAATATTATTGACAATGAAACGCTTAATGATATAATAAAGGCATAACAAGGATTGTTACTATTCAATTAGGCAAGACCTCAAAAGAAATACTTTTTAGTATATTCTTTTGGGGTCTTTTCTTTTTGTAAAAAAATGGGAGGCGAAAAAATGAAACAGTTTGGAAAGAAATTTTTTGCAGTCATAGCAAGTATGGCAATGGTCATAGGTTTATTTTCACAAGTGGGATCTGTTTATGCAGCAATGCCAGAATACGAAATATATCCTAAACCACATAAGATAACTTATGAAAATAGTGATTTTATTTTAAGAGATAAAGTCAATGTTGTATATGAAAATGATATTGATTCATATACAAAGTCACGTTTAAAAGAAGTGACTGATATCAAAGGCTTATCAATTTCAACATCTGATGAGTTAATAGATAATGAAAAGAGTGAACAAAAAGTAACAAATATACTTATTGGAATTAAAGACTCTAATGGATATGTTGATAATTATGTAAAGAATAATTATTCTGTTGGAAATAATTTATTTGATAAAACAGATTCTTATTTTTTAAAGGTTGATAATGGCACAGTGATTATCTTAGGAAAAGATACAGATGCTGCTTTTTATGGATTAACAACTTTATATCATGTGTTTAATCAGTTAGAAGGGCGTACAATTCGTAATTTTGAAGTTGAAGACTATGCTGATGTTGTCAGTCGTGGATTTATAGAAGGTTATTATGGAAATCCATGGTCAGTTGAAGATAGATCAGAATTAATGAGATGGAGTGGTTATTATAAATTAAACTCATATTTCTATGCACCTAAAGATGATCCTAAACATAATGCAAACTGGCGTGATTTATATACAGATCAAGAAATTGAAACAATGATTAAACCACTTGCTCAAGCTGGAAATGAATCAAAGTGTCGTTTTGTTTATGCTTTACATCCCTATATGAAAGATGCTACGCATCCTAATCCTCTTCGTCATGATGCAAATTATGAAGCGGATTTAAAAGTCATGCAAGATAAATTTGCACAAGTTATTGATGCTGGTGTGAGACAAATTGCTATTTTAGCAGATGATGCTCCTAATGTAGGGGGTAGTAATTATATAAAGATGTTAAATGATATGACTGATTGGTTGAAGGAAAAACAGAAAACTTATCCTGATCTTAAGTTGACTTTACCATTCTGTGTTCAAGAGTATATGGGTTGGGGACAATCATATTTTTCAGATTTTCCTGATAATGTACAAATTATCATGACTGGTGGTCAAGTTTTTGGTGAAGCATCTGAAAATTTTACAAATTCTTTCATGAATACAGTAGGAAGAGGTCCTTACTTATGGATTAACTGGCCATGTACAGATAATTCTAAAAATCATTTAATTATGGGAGGATATGATACTTTTTTACATCCAGGTGTCAATCCTAGTAAAGTAGAAGGTATTGTCTTAAATCCAATGCAACAGTCTGAACCTAGTAAGGTTGCAATTTTTGGGAATGCTTGTTATTCATGGAATATTTGGCAATCAAAAGCAGAGGCTGATGAAATTTGGAATGATTCATTCCAATATGTAGATCACAATTCATCATTGACAACACAATCATCAAAAGCATTACGTGAATTATCTAAACATATGATTAATCAGAATATGATTGGGGGAGATAATCCAGTTACACCGCTAGATGAATCTGTTGAACTGAAACCAAAACTAGATGCATTAAAAAGTGCATTAAATTCTCATACAGCTACAGTTGAGCAGGTTAATGAACTTATTCAAGAGTTTGAGACTCTTGCCAAAGCTTCTCAAATCTATAGAAATAGTGGAAATCAAAGGATTAAAGAACAAATTGTATATTGGTTAGATTGTTGGGATGATACAGCAGGATCTGCAATTGCTTATTTAAAAGCAGTAAAAGCTAATATAGAAGGTGATAGTACAACACTTTTAAATCAATATTCAAATGGTCAAAAGTTATTTGCAAATTCTAGAACTCATGCATTATGGTATAGAGATCATTATCAATATGCTGAAGTAGGAGTTCAACGTATTGTTCCATTTATAAAAGCTTTAGATGAATATACTTCACAACAAGTAGAAATGATTGCAAATCCTGATAAAAAAGGAGAAGTGAACTTAAGTCTTGAAATTTCTAATGATATTGTTGTTGCACAAGGTTCATTAGCAGATGCTCTTGATGGTAATAAGGAAACAGAAACACATTTCAAAGCAAGAAATGCCAATGCAATGCCAGTTGGAGCAACTGTTACATTAGATATCGGTTCAGTTCAGGATATTGAATCAGTATATATTGCACAGGGAATAACGAAGCAGGGGGATATCTTAAGTAAAGCGGTAGTTGAGTATAGTCAAGATAAGGTCAATTGGACAAAATTAAATGATTTGGCAGAACAGACAGAACAAACAATCCCTGCTTCTTTATCAGCAAGATATGTTCGTATTCGTAATTTGGAATATAAGGCAATTTGGTGGAGATTGGGAGAATTCCAAGTGAATTTGGTTAATTCAGGAACAGAAAATACAAATGAACTTAAACTGACTGCTTCATTAGAACATGGGTTAAGAGTTGCGACTCATAATAGCATTAATGCAGCAGCGAAAAATAATAAAATAGAATATATGGTTGATGGCGATTTAGGAACAATGGCGTGGTTGGCTAGTGATACTCAAGCAGAAAATGGAAATATTCAAACAGATGATGCAGTTGTTGTTTCATTTAATAAAGAAGTTGAAGTCATGTCAGTGACTTTAAATCAAGGAAGTGGAGACCGTGTTTCAAATGGAAAAGTCATGTATCAGGACACTGATGGAAATTGGCATGATTGGAACACTTTTACTGGTGTAGGTGAAGAGATTAAGATTACTGGTACTCAAGTGAAAGCAAAAGGCATTAAAATTGTTTCAACAGAAAATTTAACAACATGGTGGCAGGTTAAAGAAATATCTGTTGAAGCAGGTGTTAAAGATTATGTTTATACAAATACTGAAACAACACTCTTATCAAATACTTTGGAACATGGTGTTGCCTTAACATCAGGAAATATGACATTAAATGCACAAGAATATATTGGTGTACAATTCAAAAATATAAAAAATTTAGATCAGATAGTATTGAATTATACTGGCAATAATTCAGCATTAAAACTTCAGGTTTCAAAAAATGGAATCATTTGGACTGATGTAACAACTGGGGTACAAAATGAGGATGCTTGTTTTGTTCGCTTCATCAATACAGGGTCATCTGATCTCAATATAACAATCAATGAATTTAAAGTTACATACCATGAAATTTTGCCAATGCAATTCCATTCTTCAGATATTGCAGCTATTGCCAATTGGGGAGATACAAGAAATAATGGTGCAGCTTTTGATGGAAATATGGGAACAACAAATAAAATAGGTGGAAGACCAATGAATGGTCAATATATTATCTATGATTTAGGACAAGAGATTGATATGAATTCTTTAAGAATTTATACACTTGATTCTCAAAATGATTATATTAGAGATGCAAAAGTCCAACTCTCTACTGATTTGGTCAACTGGAATGATTTATTTACAATTGGTGATGGAATTCAAGATACTGATCCTAACTCTACTGCTAGAGAAACATTTACAAATAATGATTCTAACTATCCTAATTATGTATATGCAGGCAGTGATCATTTGAATATAAAAGGTCGTTATTTACGTATCCTTATGACTGTTGATTATCCTCAACGTTCAATTGTTATTAATGAGATTATGATTAATCGAGGTGAATATATACCAGTTGAAAATAATCCACAATATGTTGGTGCATTAGAAGAACGTGGGCATCAGCCAAGCTATATGGGAGATGAAGACTTAACAACAACTTATAAATCTTCATTAGCAAATTCTTCAATGACATATTATGTATCTAGACCTGATGGTTTAACTTCATTTAGAATTATTCAAAATGGTGAAACAACAGGTGCATCAGTAAAAGCCACATTCTATAGTGATATCACAAGAGGAACAACAGAAACGGTTGAAGTTGGTAAATTAAATCAAGCTATCAATGAATTTATTATTCCAACAGGAAAAAAATTACTCTCTATAGAAATTTCATGGCAAGATAAAATTCCTGAAATTGCTGAAATCTTAACAAGACAAGGAACAAATATTTCAGTTGATAAAACAGCATTAAATAATATTTTAAAGGAAACTGCTAAGAGCGGTTGGACAACAGATAGTATGACTGCTTTCAATAATGCAAAAAAGATTGCTGAAGAATTAAAGAATAGCGATTATGCATCACAGGATATTATTGATAGTGCAGTGGCAGTCTTACAAAATGCAATTGATACTGCATTACAAAAAGCTGATTTAAGTGAACTAGAGTCATTAGTTAATGAAGCGACATCTATTCTACAAAATGATTACACAGTTAATTCATTTATGGAATATCAAAATAGTATAAATGATGCAAAATCTGCTTTTAATGATAAAGATAATATTTCTGTTGAACAGGCTCATCAATTTGTACAAGATATTAAAAATGCTAAAAATTCATTAGAATATTCATCAATAGAGAGAGAAAAAGCAGAATTAGCTATATTAGATGACACAACTTTAGTTGAATCTAATTATGCTAAAGATTCATATCAAAATTATATAACTGCAAAGATAGCATTAGATAATGCAATTACAAAAGATAAAGTGGCAACATCTCAAGCTGATCGTATAACACCAGCAGATATGAAAACATTAAATACAGCATTTCAAACTGCAAAAACAGCTTTAGCAGACATTACAGAGTTAAAAGCAGTGATTAATGAATTTAATAATTATGATAGTCAATTATATACAGCAGATTCTTATAGAGCTTATAAAGATGCTGTTGAAGTTGGGAAGCAATTATTGGTTTCTGGGACAAAAGAAACTGTAGCAACACAACTCAATCTCATTATTGAAAAGAAGAATCAATTGGTACTTGTATCTGATCAGTTAAATGATGTTATTAAGGAAGCTTTAAAAATCAAACAAGAAAATTATACTGAAAAATCATACAATGATTTTAAAGCAGTTGTTGATGAAGCACAGGCTCTTATTAATCCAACTCTACAACAGCAAAAAGAATATATTGAAAAAATTACAAAAGCTAAAAATAGTTTAGTGTCTATTGTTGCTTTAAAAGAACGTATTCAAGAAGCAGAGGGATTAGATAAAGATAAATATACATCTTTAACATATGTCAAAGTAGAAAAAGCTATTGAAAATGCAAAGAAAGCAATGAAGGATGGAGATACAGGAACTGTTAAAAATGCATATGATGCTTTAACAAATGCTATTCAATCCTTAAAAGTAAGTGGTTCAAAAGAATATGTAGCATATCTTCAAGATTTAAAATTAAAAGATTCTCATGACTATACTGTTAATAGTTATCAGGCATATAAGAACGCATATGACCAATTTATGAAATTACCTAAAGATGTCTCTTTAGAAGATTTTATGAAAGCAAAACAAAATTTAGAGAAATATACAGATTTACTCAAATATAAAGATGCTGACTATAGTCAAATTAAAGATTTAATTTCTAAAATTCCATCCGATTTATCTTCATATAATAGTGATTCAGTAGCACATTTAAATAAAGTTCTTGGAAGTATCGTTTATGGAAAATCTATTCTTGAACAAGAAATTGTTGATCAATATGCAAAAGACTTATATCAAGCTATTCAAGGATTAACAAAGTCAAGTCAATCTGCTTTAACTGGTGATTCAACATATATTTTACCTATGATGTTGACAATGACTATTGCAGGATGTGGAATTTATTTATTAAGAAAGAAAAAAGAAAGGAATGGATAAAGTTTGTGTATTGGCATTTTAAAAATAAAATGCCAATACCATTCATAATTAAAGAGGAGGAAAATTATGAAAGGGAAAGTGACAAAACTTTTATTAACATCATTATTAATCGCAGGAACTGTTGTTACAGCTACTCCAAGTCTCTCTGATGTACATGCTTTAACGGGACCAGAGTATGACCTTATTGAGTTACAGCGTAATCGCTTAATTCAAAATGGAGACTTTGAAAAGGGCACAGCGAATTGGACATCTTTGGTCAGTGCAGAGGTTAGTAGTGATAGTCATGTTAAAGGAAACTATTCTGGAAAAATCAAACCAAACGCTGATAGTCATGCCAATGGTCATATTTGGCAAGCTGTAACGCTTGAAAAAAATACTGATTATATTCTTAAAGGAAAAATTAAAATTATCAGTACAGCCCAAGATTCAACGGCAGCATTAGTCATTAAAAGTGGAACATTAGATAATCCTAGTAATGTTGATCAAGATACTATTGTTTCAACAACTGCAGAATGGCAAGATGCAGTTGTTAAGTTTAATAGTGGTGATGTGACTAATTTTATTGTAGGTATGGATAGATGGGCTCAAAATGCTAATGAAGCCTTGAAAAATTCTTCTGCATATCTAGATGATGTTACATTAACAAAAGTTGGTGCAGAAGAACCAGATGAAACTTATGATATCACTTGGTGGGATGATTTCAATGGAACATCTCTAGATACAACAAAATGGGATTATGAATTAGGTCATATCCGTGGCTTAGAACAGCAACATTATGTTCGTAGTGATGAAAATGTTTATGTCAAAGATGGAAAATTAACAATTAAAGCAACTGACCGTGATCCTAATTCACAATATTCTGTGACAGCTAAGGTCGATGGTAAAGATGTAACAAGACAAGTTATTTACAATTCAGGAAGTATTCGTACTCATGATAATAAACAATACTTGTATGGACGTTTTGAAACAAAAGCGAAATTACCAAAAGGACAGGGAGTATTTCCAGCATTTTGGACATTAGGATCTGATTTTACATTGGATGGTATTATCAATGGCGCACAGGGTCATGGTTGGCCTAGTTGTGGAGAAGTTGATATTATGGAATTAATTGGTGATGGATCAGATGGAAGTGCTAGAAATAGAACAGTTTATCAAACATTACATTATAGTAGTGTAGAAGGTGGAAGTGCCGATAATGGAAAATATGCTGGAAATGGTACAAGTTATACTATTCCATCTGGAAACTTTAATGATGATTATCACATTTTTGGATTGAATTGGACAAAAGGTAAAATGGAATGGTATGTCGATGATCAAATCGTCAGAACTGTAGATTATAGCGATGATCAAGCTGCTGTTGATGCCTTAGACAAACCACAATATATTCAATTTAACCTTGCAATGGGTGGGGCTTGGCCAGGAGAAGTAGGAACAAATTTGGCAGGAACAACTTATGATGTTGATTATGTTTATTATGGACAAACTGATCAGCAAAAGGCAGATGCTGCAGAATATTATGCAAATGCTCCTAAATTAAATGGAACTCAAAATATAACAATGCAACAGGGTGATATTCCAGATTTATTAGCGAATGTCAGTGCATCCGAAGGATATCATGTAGATTATTCTATTGATGATGATTCATTTTTTGATAACGATGCAGGAAATTCAAGTGTTCATCTTGTAATCAATAGTGATGCTAATAAAGATAAATTAGCAACTCTTGATCCTGGTGAATATACATTATACTATACTGCTATACCAAATGATTTAACAGTGTCACCTCGTAAATATACAAGAGAGACAGTGAAATTAACTGTTCAAGAAAGAACCTTCCCAACCGACTTTACTTTAACTGGTGTTTATGGCGAAACGCTTTCTACAATTGGTTTACCAGAAAATTGGACATGGGAACAACCAAACACAATTTTAAATCAATATCAAAATCAGTTCAAAGTTAACTATAGTCAAAATGGGTTTACCACTTCTACAACTGTAAGTGTAAAATTAGTTTCAGCTGATAAAACAAATTTATCAGAACTTATGAAAAAAGCAGAAAGTTATATTCAATCAGAGACTTATACAGATGATAGTATTTCATTATTAAAAAATGAAGTTCAAAAAGCACAAGCTATTATGAATAAAACTGATGCTACAAAAGAAGATGTTGCAACAGCTATTCAAAATTTAAATACTGCTATTGCTCAATTAGAAAAGAAACCAAATGTTGAACCACCAGTAACACCACCAGAATCTAATGATGATAAATATATCATTAATGACGGTAAAGAAGTAACTGTTCAACCAGGTGAAGCTGTAAGTTTTAGATCAAATGCATCTATCGAAAAGTTTAAAGAAGTCTTGTTGGATGGTAAGGTTTTAGACAGTCAATATTATACAGTTAAAGAAGGAAGTACAATTATTACTCTTCATCCTGAATTTACAAAAACATTATCAGAAGGACAACATACATTAATAATTGTATCTACAGATGGACAAGCAACAGCCAAATTTGGAGTTGAAGCATCAACATCAAATCCAGTCAATCCATCAAAACCAAATATCAATGATACATCAAACAATCAAAATAAGCCATCAACAAGTCAACCTCAAACAGGTGATTCAGTACAAGTGACAGCTTTGTTTGGATTATTCATGATAAGTGGCGCTTTAGGTTATTTTATGAGTAAAAAACATAAAAAAATATAATATGTAATAACTATATATGATTAAGGTTGGCAAGTTTCGCTAACCTTTTTCCAATAATATTTAAAATAAAAAGTAAAAAGTGAAACTTTTTACTCTCGATTATTTATATGTAAAAAGAGTTTTTCCTTTCTTTGTATAAGAAGATGTTGTCATTATTTTAATAGGATGCTCATGAGAATTTAATATGATAATAGGTGTGATAACTTTAAATTGGTGGGAATGTAAAAATTGTTGGCTCAGTGTCAGAATGTGTGTGTCAGGAGTGATATGGTCTCCTACATTGACATGATAATTAAAGTCATGTTCATTTGGTTTTGATGTGTTGAGACCAATATGAACAAGTATTTCAACTCCATTTTCTAATAGTATAGTAAATGCATGTCGTGTTGAAGCAATAGAATTAATGGTTCCTGTACAAGGAGCATAAATATGGGGAGAGTTAATTTCAATTGCTAAGCCATCTCCAATCAAACGATTAGAGAAAGCATGATCAGGTATTTTTTCAATATGCAGAACTTTTCCATTAGTTACAGCTAAAATAGAATGATTATCTTTATGTATGAGTTTATCTAAAAAATTCATTTCTTAAAGTCCTTTCTTTTATATAAAAAAGCACTAGTTGCTTAAAAAAACAACTAATGCCTAATTGAATAGTCACATTACTACTTCTATTCTACTTGTAAATTAAAAATATGTCAATAATTAAAACATGAGCATTATTATAAGAAAACATGAAAAGTTCGTTAAAGTGTAGTTTAAAAAACTTCCATATTTAAACCAAAAAGAATATTCCCTCTACAATATTTTACATTTTTTAGCAGTTATTAGCAAGTTTTAAAACGTACACATTTATGAATTTTTAAAATGAGGTAAAGGATGGATATAAGTAATGATGGGATATATGCAGCGATTAGGAAAATCATTAATGTTACCAGTTTCAGTGATGCCCATTGCAGCTATTTTAAAAGGTATTGGTTATTGGATTGATCCAATAGGCTGGGGTTCAAATAATGTTATTGCTGCATTTCTTATTGAATCAGGGAGTGCCATTATAGACAATCTTCCTATTTTATTTGCCGTAGGAATTGGAATTGGGATGGTTAAGGAAAAAGATCCAATGATTGTTATTAGTGTTGTTGTATCATATGTGTTATTAAATCATTTGCTTTCAGTTGAATCTGTTTCATTATTTATGAATATCTCAGAAGAACAAGTTCCAATAGCTTTTGAGAATTCTTCAAATGCTTTTATAGGTATTCTTGTTGGACTTATATGTTCATTTCATTATAATAAATTCTCTAAAATAAAATTACCCACAGCCCTCTCTTTTTTTGGAGGTAAAAGATTTGTTCCTATTATTTGTAGTTTAACAATGTTAGTTTTAGGTCTTTTGTTATTGATTGTTTGGCCAACATGCTTTAATTTGTTTATTCAATTTGGTGAGACAATATCAGGATTAGGTCCATTTGGAGCTGGATTATATGGTTTTTATAATCGTTTGCTTATTCCAACTGGCTTACATCATGCATTAAATTCTGTTTTTTGGTTTGATATGGCAGGAATCAACGATATTGGTAAGTTTTGGGGAACTATATCAGGAGGAGTATTGGGAATAACAGGAATGTATCAAGCAGGCTTTTTTCCAATTATGATGTTCGGTTTACCGGGTGCAGCACTAGCAATGTATAGATGCGCGCGACCTGATCGAAAGAAACAAGTAGGAACTATTTTATTCTCAGCAGCATTTGCATCATTCTTAACTGGTGTTACAGAACCGTTAGAATTTGCATTTATGTTTGTAGCACCTGTTTTATATGTTATTCATGCTATTTTAACTGGTATTTTTGTTTTTATTGCTGCTTCTATGCATTGGATAGCAGGTTTCGGATTTTCAGCAGGACTTATTGATTATTTATTAAGTATCAAAGCCCCATTTTCACAAAATATTTTTATGTTAATTCCTTTAGGTATTGCTTGTGGAATTATCTATTATTCACTCTTTAGATTTATTATTATCCGATATAATTTAATGACTCCGGGTAGGGAAACTGATGAGGTAATACTTCAGGTTGCTAAAGATGAGTATAAAGATGTTTTAAAAACTGATGATTATGATGATATTGCTATTATCTATGTAGAAGCATTGGGGGGTAGAGAAAATATTGTTTTAATTAAGAGCTGTATTACAAGGTTAAGAGTCCAACTTAATGATATATCTTTGGTTGATGAAGAAAAAATTCTATCTACAGGTGTGAGTGGGATTGTGAAGATTGGTAATACTCATTTGCAGCTTATTGTGGGAACACAAGTTGATTTCATTGTGGATTCTATGAATGATATTTTAGGGTAAGGAGAAAAGCATGATCATATTAAAAGTCTTTAATAATAACAGTGTAGTGGCTTTGAATGAAAATCGACAAGATGTTATATTAACAGGATCAGGAGTTGGTTTTCAAAGAAAAGTAGGGGATATTGTTGATGAAAAGAAAATTGAAAAAATATATGTTTTTCAAGATGAACAAAAGAAAAGAATTGAGGATTCTTTGAAAAGTATCCCTATTATATATTTTGAAATAACTGAAGAAATTGTTCAAAAGGCTGAAACTGTTTTGGATACAAGTTTTAGTGGAGAAATTTTTATTGCGATTGGTGATCACTTAGCATTTGCTGTTAAACGCAAACAAGAAGGTGTTTATTTACCTAATATTATCCTTTCAGAAACACGTACTCTTTATAATAATGAGTATCAAGTTGGACAATGGGCTTTAAGACTGATTGCTAAAAAAACTGGTGTGATGTTAGATGAAGATGAAGCTGGTTATATTGCTTTACATCTTGTTAATTTTTCTTTATCAAATAAATCGAATAATGCTATTAAAATTTTAACACTTACAAAAGAAGTTTTGGAATTAATTCAGAAAACAATGAAAATAGAATTACAGGAAGATTCATTAGCTTATTCAAGAATATCTATTCATTTAAAATATCTTGGAGAAAGAATATTTAGAAATCGAAACAATCAATTTGAAGATACAACAGCTAATATTCGAGATATGCTAAAAGAAGATCCACGTTTAGCATTATGTATTAATAGAATTGTGAAACTCATAAAAGACAGATATGATTATAACTTGTCGCCTGATGAACAAACATATCTTTGCATCCATCTTCGTAAAAATACATAACTTTCCAATTTACAAAAGATGGAAAAAACTGTTGACAATGAAGTGCTAGAAAGGTTATCATAATGGCGTAAGGATTGTTACTAATACGATTAGGCAAGACCTCAAAGGAAAACACGATCAAGTGTAGACCTTTGAGGTCTTTTTTTGTCTAAAATAGCAGTCCTGTGAATTGAAAGGGAGGAAAAAAATGGGACAATTCAAGAAAAAAGTATTTGCTGTTATAGCAAGTATGGCTATGGTGATTGGTTTATTTTCTCATGTTGGTTCGGTATATGCTGCAATGCCAGAATATGAAATTTATCCAACACCACACACAATAACGTATCAAAATAGTGACTTTATTTTAAGAGATAAAGTAAATGTTGTCTATGAAGATGGCATTGATAAATATACAAAATCAAGACTTAAAGAGGTTACTGATATTAAGAAATTATCTATTTCAACATCATCTGCACTAATTGATAATTCTGATGAATCAGTAACAGAAAAAGTTACAAATATTTTAGTTGGAATAAAAGGTTCAGGAGGATATGTTGATCAATATGTTCAAAATAATAAATCTGTTTCTCATGACTTATTTGATAAGAATGATTCTTACTATTTAGAAGTCAATGATGGAACAATTATTATTCTTGGTAAAGATACAAATGCAGCATTCTATGGATTAACAACTCTTTATCATGTCTTTAATCAACTAGAAAGTCGTACAATTCGTCATTTTACGGTTGAAGATTATGCTGATGTTGTGAGTCGTGGATTTATTGAAGGATACTATGGAAATCCTTGGTCAGTAGAGGATAGAGCGGAATTAATGAAATTTGGTGGATATTATAAAATGAATACATATTTTTATGCACCAAAGGATGATCCAAAACATAAAGATAAGTGGGATATTTTATATACTCAAGATGAAATTAATAATTTAATTAAACCACTTGCAAAAGCGGGTAATGAATCAAAATGTAGTTTTGCCTATGCACTTCATCCATTTGGATGGGCAAGAACATTTAATTTTGATAATTATGATGAAGAATTAGCGAAATTGAAAGCAAAGTTTAAACAGGTTATTGATTGTGGTGTTAGGCAGATTGCAATCTTAGCAGATGATTTCCATAATCCTGGAGGTGCCAATGGCTTAAAATTAATTAATGATATATCAGATTGGCTAAAGAATGATGTTCAAAAAGAATATCCTGATATGAAAACAACTTTACCATATATTCCTTATGATTATATGGGAGATGGTTCTGGAGCAGAATTTACAGAACTAAAAAAAGCACCTAATAATGTTCAACTGGTTATGACAGGTGGTGGAGTTTGGGGTACAGTGAATACAAATTTCACAAACACATTTACAAATAATGTTGGACGTGGTCCATTCTTATGGATTAACTGGCCATGTTCAGATAATGCAACAAATCGTTTAATAATGGGTGGCTATAAAGAATTTTTAAATCCAGGTGTAAGTCCTGATAAAATTCAAGGTATTATGTTAAATCCAATGGAACATTCTGAACCAAGTAAAGTTGGAATATTTGGTAATGCTTGTTATTCATGGAATATTTGGCAATCAGCCAATGAAGCAGATCAAGCTTGGACAGATAGTTTTAAATATGTAGATCATAATACGGCATTAGATACAAAATCATCAAAATCTTTGCGTGAGATTTCTAAACATATGATTGCTCAGAATACGGGATTAGATGAATCATTAGACTTAAAATCTCAATTAAATAGTTTTAGATCATCTTTAACAAATAATACAGTAACAGTTGAGACATGCGATGTTTTAATACAAGAATTTCAAAAATTAAAAGAGTCAGCTGCGTATTATAAGAATTCAGGAAACAAACGTTTAAGAGAACAAATGGCACCATGGTTAAACTGTTGGGATGATACAATGGAATCTGGTATTTCTTATTTAGAGGGAATCAAGGCATCTTTAAATAATGATAGTAATGCCATTATTGAATATAATACAAAAGGTTCAAAGGCTCTTGCAGATTCTCAAAAACATCATTTTATTACAAAGAATACAAATGATGAATATGCTTTAGTTGGATCAAAATATATCACACCATTAATTAAAGATATGTCTAGTTATTTAAATAAAAAAGTGGAAGAGATTACAGATCCAAACTATTTTGGGCAGACATTTATAACAAATCGTACTGATTTTCCAAATGGAAGCTTAGATAATGTTTTTGATGGAAATGATGCAACGAATATTCAATATACAACAACAAGTCAAAATGAACAGTGGATTAAATCTGGTCAATATGTAGGTGTTGAATTTAATAAGGCTATTGAAATTCATGATATTAGATTTTTACTTGGTAGTGGCAAAAATAAATTTGAACATTCAAAATTGCAGTATACAACAGATGGAACAACATGGACAGATTTAGATGGAACTATTTATGATTTTGATACAAATATTTCTAATCCTGCTGAAATTAAGGTTGATGGATTATCTTTAACTGCCAAAGGTATTCGTTTAATAACGACTCAAGATAATGCTGTTGATGCATGGCTAATAGTTTCTGAAATAACTATTAATAAAGCAGAAGGAAATACTGATAAAGAACCTGAAAAATTAGAAATTACAAATGTTGAATTCGAGAATATTGTCATTGCTCCTAATGGTGGAAATATTGCTAATTTGACAGATGGAGATGAAAATACAGAAACATTTTTCAGAAATCCAAGTGGTGCTGATAATATTGAAGCTGGAGCAGCCATTATTGCTGATTTAGGTGAAAGTAAAAATGTAGGGTCAATTGCTTTTGTTCAAGGATTAAGCAATGGAGCAGATGTTCCGAGCAATGCAATTATTGAGTATAGTGAGGATAAAACAAATTGGACAAAATTAACTGATTTGTCGACTGAGCAAAGACAAACATTTAATGGTAATGGAATACAAATGCGTTATATTCGTATTCAAAATACTGCTAATAAGAATATTTGGTGGCGTGTTGGTGAAATAACAGTTTATGTTTATGATCCATCAAATGATACCACTCCACTCTCTTATACTGTTATAAAGACGCCAACATGGAGAAATGGTGCAGGTGGTAGTGAAAGTAATAATGATAGTAAATTATATGATGGTGATGATAATACTGCTGCTTATTATGATCCAGCAAATAATGGTGATGAAGGACGTACAAATGATGTAAGTGAAGTTGGTGATTATATTGGTTATGATTTAGGGAAAATTGCTTCTCTTGCAAGTGCTCATATCGTTGTTGGTAATGGTTCTAGTGATAAATGGACAAAATATCATTTAGAATACTCTGTGGATAATACAAACTGGACAACAGTGAATACATATACAAGTTCGACTCAAAAAGATGTTATTGATGAAAACTTAGGTGGAATTCAAGCACGTTATATTCGTATTGTTAATGATGAAAGAATTACAAAATGGTTATATTTTTCAGAATTTACAGTGAAAGAGATAAAGAGTGGTATCAAAGATTATGTTTACACAAATCAAGATAACAGTCCAATTCTCTCTAATTATGAAGAAGATCTTTATAGTTTGAATGGTGCAACATTAACATTAGGAGTGAATGAATATTTTGGTATTCAATTACCTAATATTAGAATGATTGAAAGTATGACATCTGATATTGCACTATCTTCAAATATAAAGTTACAGGTTTCAAAGAATAGTATTGAATGGATTGACTGTGCTAATTTTGAGTTGGCAAAACTTATAAACGCACGTTATATAAGAATTGTAAATACAGGAAGTTCAAATGAAAATATAACATTTAATCAATTTGAAGTGAAAACATTTAGTATTAAAAAAGCAGGTTTCTATGATTCTAATATACAAATCAATGCAGCCTATGGTGATGGAGATATGCGTCGTGCTAAAAATTCATATAATATTTTTGATGGAAAATTATCAACATCTGCAAGTATTGCAGGATATCCAACTCAAGATGGATATGTAACGTTTGACTTGGGTCAAGAAAGAACTATTTCATCATTGAGATATTATATTAAAGAAACAGATCAAAATTATATACGAGATGCTATTTTTGAAGTTTCAAATGATCCTGCAGGTTCATCATGGACACCAGTTTTAGAAATTGGAGATAGAGTAGAGAATACAGGAGCGGATACTGATGGGGGAAGTAGTACAACTGCAAAAACATACTCTGAACTTTTACATGATAGTGTGAATCCAGGAAATATGTATAAAGAAAATATATTAGCAAATGGTGCAAAAGCGGTTGGACGTTATTTAAGAGTGAGATTTACAGCACCATATAAAGATAGATTTGCTGCTTTTAATGAAATTGTTATTAATAATAATGAATATGTGACAACTGAATCTAACCATGATTTTACACTTGATGCTATTGAAGAGCCAGGTAAAATTCCTTCTCATATGCTGGATAATGATTTATCAACGACTTTTAAATCTTCACAACCAAATAGTTCATTTATTTATCATGTATCTAATCCAAATGAAATGAAATCAATTCGTTTTGTTCAAGTTGGAGAAGTTTCAAATGCTAAAGTGAATGCTGAAGTTTATGTGACTACAAAAGGACGCTCTACAACGCCTACAACAAAAAGTATAACACTAGGAACATTAAATCAGCCAATTAGTGAGTTCAAATTACCAGATGGATACTTATTTAAAAATGTATCTGTTACATGGCTTGACAAAATACCTGAATTGGCAGAAGTAATTTTGATGAATACAGCGATGGATACAACAGCATCTAAAATGAATTTAAAAACATTATTAGATAACAAGGAAAATACTCAAGCATGGACAAATTCATCTCAAGAGAAATATGAGATGGCTTATCAAACAGCAAAGAATATTTATGATAATGAAAATGCTTCTGTGACTTCAATAGAATCAGCTATTTCTGGCATTCAATCAGCGATTGCTAATAAATTGATTAAATATGTTGGAACAGAATTAAAAGATTTAATTAAGCAATCTGTAGACAATGATACTGGAGTCTATACAGCAGCAACTTATCAAGCCTATTATGATGCTTTAAGTGAGGCTAAGTTAGTTGTCGATGATGTAGATTTATCAATAGAAAAAGCAACACAATTAATAGATGAATTAAAAATGGCAAAGAATAATCTTGTATATTCTTTAAATCAGCAGGAAATTGCTGTACTTACATTATCTGAGTTAAAATCTTATGATGAAAACTCTTATTCAAAGGCAAGTTATAAAGCTTATCAAGAGGCTATAAAAACATTGCAAGATGCTATAACTAAAGATCAAAATGCTACAACTCAACAAGAAAGAGTACATCCAGATGAAATTGAAAAATTAATTCAAACATTAAAAACTGTTGAAGAACAATTGGCTGATATTACAATCTTAAAAGACTTAATTCAAGAGTTTAATTCATATCCAGAAAAGTTATATATTGTAGAAACATTTAAGGATTATAAGAACGCTATTAATGAAGGAAATCAACTGTTAGAGACTGGAACAAAGACACAAGTTGAATCAGCTATTCAAAAGATTAATGCTGCCAAATCTAGATTAACTTTAAAACCAAATGTCAATCTACAAGAAGTTATCGAGGAAGCAAAAACATTAAATAAAGAGCATTATACAACAGATTCATATACTCAGTTAACTAAAGCGATTGCAGATGCATCAAGTCCACATGATAGTGCTTATGATTATGATTATGCACAAGCTATTTTAAAAGCGAAAACAGAGTTGGTATCAACAGTTGCTTTAAAGAATAAAATTAAAGAGGTTCAATCTTTTGATGAAAATCTATATACATTGACTTCTTGGAAGACAGTAAAGACTTTATTAGGACAAACTGATCAATTAATGATTAATGGAACAAATCAATCGATGGCTCAAATGATCAATCAGTTGAATAAAGCATTATTGAACTTGCAGAAAAGAGCAACTTCAATGGATGAATATAGAAAAGCTATTGTCCTAAAAAATTCAAATTTATATACAAAAGAATCTTATGAAAAATATTTAAATGCTTATCATTACTTAATGAGTTTGCCACTAGATGACACTGATGGCCAAACATATATTCAAGCAAAAGTTGCATTTGAAAATGCAACAATAGCATTAGAATTAATTGAGAAAACTCAAAACTCTGTTCAAACAGGGGACAATATAAATATACTGTTTATCGGAGGAATTATGTTGCTTGCTGGAGCATATATTATTTTTGAACAAAAAAGAAAATATAAATGTTAATCAATCGAAAGCTCATCATCTTATCTCATGATGAGCTTTTCTCTATATAGATGTCTAGAAAAATATAAATTTTAATCTGTTAATTATAAGATTTGTATTTTTTTACAAGGTCTAAATAGTATATTCTTTACACGTATACTTCAAAAATATAAAATAAAATTCTTCCTTTTCAGTAAAGAATTATTTTTATATTATTCTTATTAATGATTTATCTGATTTTAAGAATAATATGAAATATGTTGTCATAAAATTCAAGTTTTTTCTATTGTCGAAATATGTCGTACGATATTCTAAGTTTATTCTTTCTTATGCTTGCAAATTGAAGTTATGCAAGGTACACTAAAATTAAAGAGTGTTACAGTTATTAATCGATAAATCAAATAGATCTAAACATAGTTTATAATAGTGCTTAGAATAAGGATATTATAAATATTTAATATTTGTAATGTTTGATAATAGTTATTAAACATATAGAAAACTATAATAGAGTACTGTCTATTTCTTTGTATGTGTCAACAAGGGAGGTAGAAACAGATGATAAAGTAATATGTTTTTATAATTGTATTTATATTAATACTGTAGTTATTGAATATTTTTTGTGACACATATTATATAGATGTCTAATGTAAATTGTAATAAAAAGTTAAGGAGGAGAATTTGATATGCAAACCAAATCAAAAAGAAGGATAATATTTTTAGAAATAATTATTCTATGTATTACTATTATGACCATAGTATCACAAAAAAAAGTTTTTGCTCATAATGGATATTTAACATGGGATAATGATGCTAAATTGACGAATGGTGTAGGAAGCTATGGATCACATGTAAGATATTATTGGATTGATAGTTCTGCATCATCACATACAAGTTTGATAGATCAGGCTAGGAGTGAGTGGGTTAATACAGATAGTATCTTAAGAACATCAATTCTTATAAAGAAAATATCAACTCAAAGTAGTTCTGTTTTTGACATTTATAAAAAACAGTTATATCCAGATTATCAGGGAGTTTTAGGAGAGAGTTTTTTCTATAATTCTTCAAATAATGATATGGGGGTGCCAACCTATAATTATAAATGGACAAAAATTATTTTAAATACCTCAAATTTTAACGCACTTTCTAATTTTAATAAAAGAGGCACAATTGCACATGAATTAGGACACTGTATGGGGCTTTATCATTCAACTGATAAAAATAGAGTCATGACACAATTAGGTAAAGGTAGAACTGTTGCGAAAGCTACATATACTGATTTAGCTACAATTAACCATTTATATGGATAGATAGGAGGAGAATTTATGTTTAAGAAAAGAATAAATTTGACAATTGCATTTTTAATGTTTTTTTTGATTATAACTGGGTGTAGCAAAGTGGAGGATAGCAAGGGACAAAATATTAATGATAAATCTGTTGTTGTTAATTCCTTTAATCCTAATTCTTATTCTAATCAAATAGAAGTTTCATCATCCCTTGATTTTGAAAAAATATATAATAATATAGATGAACTATATAATAATTCAATAAACGTTATCTATGGCACAGTTAGGGAGGTAGAGTACATTGATGATTCAGGGGCAGCACTAACTTGTTATGATTTTGTTGTTGAAAGATCATATAAAGGAGAATTGCAAGAAAATGATATGATTACAGTGTTGGCAACTGGAGGATATGTACGTCTCCAAAAATTTATTGAAGTTTTTGGTGATGGAAAATTTAAGGATTTTTCAGAGACAAAAAGAAGCCAGACTGTACTTAAAGAAAATCCAATGGGTGCTCCATTACCTAAGGTTGATGACAAATATTTAGTTTTCTTGTCTAATCCAATAAAAAATGAAGCCCCTTTTCCAGATGGAGCATATGTAGAAAGAGGATCTTTTATGGGACGATATTATTATGAGGGAGATAAATTAGTAAGATATAAGCCAGCTGATGAACCCGATTTTTACAGTGATACAAATGATCGATATACCTTAAAAGAAGTAGAGAGTATTCTAGAAAAGCAGAAAAACGAATAATATAATAGGTCGATTATCCTGACACAATCTCTACTTGTCGTTCTTATTCTCAATACTTACGATATATACCATAAATGGGTAAGGTATGATAATGGGAAGAAAGATTGTGACTATTCAATTAGGCAAAATTGTAAGTTTCGCGTACAAATTTGCCTTTTTTATGTTTAATGAGATAAAATGGATTAGGCTTTTTTATTTTGCAAGTTTTTCTACGAACCTTAGCTATTTTTTACTTAATCGTTAATGGCTATGTTTTTTTATTTTATGAGTTAAATATTTATTTTGAAAATTGCCGAATTATGAGAAAATTAAATACAAAGGTGTAAATAAAATGACTGATGAATTATTACAAGATATGTTGATTATGAAAATGATTAAAAAAAGTTCAGTATACTCTACTGAACTTTTGACATGATTGGGAAATATATCAATTGAATATCAATTAGTATTTAATTTTACTTTTGTATTAAACATAAATATTGAGTTAATTTCTAAATGATAATTAGAAATATATTAAAAATAAATTAAATCAATCCCATCTCAATCATTTTTAAACCAATATCTACAGAATTATAAGCGGCACCTTTCATTAACTGATCAGCAACAACCCATAAACTTAAAGCATGGTCATTATCTAAATCTTTTCTCACACGTCCAACATGTACCAATTCATCACCAATGAATAAAGTTGCCATTGGATAAACTTGATTTTCAATATCATCATAAAGTTCAACACCATGTGAAGAAGATAATAATTCAAAGACCTTATCAATATCTATTGGTTTCTTTGTTTCAATATAAACTGACTCACTATGACCTCTTAAAACAGGAACACGAACGCAAGTTGCATTCACTTTGATATCTTTATCAAAGATTTTTTTTGTTTCATTAACCATTTTCATTTCTTCTTTAGAAAAATGATTATCTAAATCAAATTTATCAACTTGTGGAATACAGTTGAATGCAATTGGATAATGTTTCTTATCTCCAGCACAAGGAAGTGTTTTTGCAATAGGTTCTTTTCCATCTAACACTTCTTGAGATTGTCTATAAAGTTCTTCCATACCAGCAACACCTGCACCAGAAACAGCTTGGTATGTAGAAACAATGATTCTTTCAATATCAAAGTATTCATTTAATCTATTTAACGCACTTACCATTTGAATTGTTGTACAGTTTGGATTAGCAATAATTCCTTTATGGTTTCTTAACGCTTCACCATTGACTTCAGGTACAACCAAAGGCACTTCTGGATCCATTCTAAAATGTGAAGTGTTATCAATATTAATGCATCCCGCTTTCACTGCATAGGGCACATATTTCTCAGAAATACTGCCACCAGCACTCCAGAAAGCAACTTCAACATCTTCAAATGAATTTTCTGTTAATTCTTCAACAACAAACTCATGTCCTTCATATTCTACAACTTTACCAGCACTTCTGGCAGAAGCTAGAAGTTTAAGACTTTCAAAAGGGAAATTGAATTGAAAAATACATTTCAACATTTCTCTTCCGACTGCACCAGTAGCACCTACAATTGCAACTTTATATTTTTTCATTTTATATTTCCTCCTTAACCTAAGAACGCTTCATGTAATAACACTTGGGCTTTTTTTACATCATCTCGATCAATATAACATGAAATGTTAATTTCACTACAAGAAGTCATTTCTACATTAATATCATTACTCATTAATGTATTATATACTTTTTGGAACATTCCTTTGTTATTTTTAATACCAACACCTATAACAGCTACCTTACCAATATTTCCTCTCACAATTGTTTTTTGAGGTTTTAAGATTTCTTTTAAATCATTGATAACTTCCACAACACCAGGAACATCTTTATCATTGATGATTAAAGAAATATCCATCTTTCCTCCACCAACTAAAGCTTGATTAAAAACATTGACGTTCACATTGGCTTCTGCAATCTTTTCAAAAAGCTGACCAGCGCCATTCACCTTGGCATCAACACCAACAAGTGTGACACGTGCTTCATTTTGTGAACCAGTAATTCCTGAAATAATTAATTGATTTAAATGGTCTTTCATGATTTTCTCATCTCCTAACACATATGTTCCTTTTCGACTATCAAATGAACTTCTCGCATGAATGGTAATATTATGCTTTGCGGCTAATTGAACACACCTGTGATTCAAGACTTTTGCACCGTTTTTAGAAAGTTCAAGCATTTCTGCATAACTAATATACTCTAATTGAATGGCATCAGGGACAATACGCGGATCAGCTGTATAAATACCATTCACATCACTATAGATTTCAACCTCACTTGCATCAATAGCAACACCAATTGCTACAGCAGATAAATCACTACCACCACGTCCCAATGTTGTCACTTTTCCATTTTGTGAATAACCTTGGAATCCAGGACAGATAACAATATCGGCACGCTTAAGTTTATCAGTAATATGACTTCCTTCAACATTTGTAATTGTTGCATTCATATGATGGGAATCTGTTAAAATTCCTAATTCAGTATTTGTCACTGTTTCCACTGAATAGCCCATTTCAGATAATTCACTTTTGCATACTAATGTTGATATTGTTTCACCAATGCTTGTTAAACGATCAATTTCTTCATCTGTTAATTCATCAGTATTGACAATAGAAAGAAGTGTATCTGTTGCATATGGATCATCAAAGCGTCCCATTGCACTCACAACGGCTACAACCTTGTTTCCATTTTCTAGTTCACGAATAATGTTTTTATACATATGCTCACGGGTTTCTACACTACGTGTTGAGGTACCACCAAATTTTTGGACAATAACTTTCATTCTAACCCCTCACTTTAAATAAGTTATATGTTTCATTTTGTAATTGCTCTAATAATTCATCAAGTTCAATCTTATTTGTAATATAAATATGATCTTTATCTTGAGAGAAATAAGTTTCGTAATCAATATCTAAAGGATGATCACATCTAACATAATATTTAGAATATGTGATTGGATAAATACGATCTTCATATTGATAGTCATGTTTCCACATATCCTGTCTATGTGTTTTCATAATATCACTAACAACAGCACTTGCTGTGACATAACGTCCAGCTCCTTTTCCATAGAAAATCACGTTTTCTAAATAATTGCAAGTTATCTCTACTACATTATATGCCTGATTCACATTTGCAACAATGTCTTTTATACCAATTAAAGTAGGAGAAACATCAATTCCATAACCTTTATCAAGTTTTTTAGCTTGTGCAATAAGCTTGATACGATATCCCAGTTTCTTTGCATAATCCATATCTTTCTTTGTGACATTACGGATACCAGTTGCTTGTATTTTATTGAAATCAAAGAACATTTCAAAAGCATTCATTGCAAGTATTTGAATCTTATGTGCTGCATCAATCCCATCTAAATCTAAACTGGCATCAGCTTCAACAAATCCTAAACCATCAGCAATTGTCAATGCTTCATCGAAATCTAGATTATCAGTTTCCATTAATGTTAAGATAAAATTTGTTGTTCCATTTAAAATACCTTCAATTTTTTCAATCTCATTGGCAATTAAATCTTCTTTTGCAGGTACAACAACAGGAATCCCACCGCCTACTGCAGCTTCATAATAAATCTTTGCATTATGCTGAGATGCTGTTTCAAAGATTTCCTGACCATCATGAGCAATTAATGCTTTATTGGCAGTGACAACATGTTTGCCTTTTTTTAAAGCTTCTAAAATAATTGTTTTGGCAATTGTTGTTCCGCCAATCAATTCAACAACGACGTCAATTTCCTCATCATTGATGACATCATGAAAATCTTGTGTATAGATGATTTCTTCTGGTAAAGTCACTTCATCTAGTGAACATCCATATTTGACAATAACTTCTTCACCAATTTGTTTTTCTAATCTTTCTTTTTGTTGAGTTAATATTTCTACAGCACCAAACCCAACTGTCCCTAAGCCAATTACACCAATTTTCATCGAATTCCCCCTCTAATATAAAAAGCCTCATGAATGAACGAGGCTTTCTTGATTTCTCTTAAATAAGACAGTCTCATACTAACATTTTCTTACACACATCATGGTTTTGGAAATGTTAATAATGAATATCATGAGACGTCCTCCTTTGTTATTGCATTGATAATAGCATCTTTGTATACATTTGTCAATTTTTTAAGAAATAATTTTTGATATAATCAAAAACGATAGATGAACTTTTGGAAAATAACAAAAATATATTTAATATTTTAAAAATGAGTTCCTATATAATAAGAATGCTCTATCCTTATTATATAGGAAAGACTACTTACTCTCAATGTCTTTTATACAATCAGCAAGAGTTTCAACAATTGTTTTTGCATGTCTTTGAACTTGAACAGGTGCATATGTAAAAGAATACCCATTTTCAATAACATCTAACATTGGTAAATCATTCCAAGAATCTCCAATTCCATAAATATCGTTGAGATCTAATTGGAAATAATCTTGAATGATTTTTATGCCATTTCCCTTAGAACATCCTTTAGCAACCAAATCTATATGTTGATTATTTTGATAAGCTTCAATGATATCTCCATATTTTTGATGAATCAAATCTGTTGCTATTGTGGCTTCCTCTAATTCATCTAATTCATAATGAAAAGAAAAAGCACTTACTGTTTCTGTTTTTAATTCGTCTATTGATTCAATATAGACACCATGATAATCTGGCTTTTTTGTTTTATAAACCTTGTACATAACATCTTTATAAACAATAGATGCATCTTTTTGATTTAGAAAATTATAAATCTCTTTCACTAGGGATAAAGGAATTTGTTTTTCAAAAATGACTTCCTTATCCTTATTTAATACAAGGGCACCACTTAATAGTATATAAAAATCATGTTCAAGGTTATAGGGTTGACTTGGATTGACAATTCCATGTAAACATCTTCCTGTACATACACCAAACAGATTTCCATGCTTTTGAAATTCTTTGATATTTTTAACATCATTATCTTTCATATGATCATTAAACCATAACGTATTATCAAAATCACTTGCTAGTAACTTCATATTTTCACCTCTTTGTCTATTATAAACATTTTCATAAAGAAAAAACAGTTATTTCTTATTGAGAAAATGAAATCAGATTGAAGATATGTTATAATACTAAAAATGAATGAGGAGGGGAAAAGATGAAAGCAGTTATAGAAACAAAACGTTTATTGCTTAGAAATTTTAGATTATCAGATGCAGAAAGCATGTTTGAGTCTTATTGTCATAATGAAAATATTACTCGATATTTAACATGGTATCCCCATGTTGATGTTCAGGCAACAAGGGATTTCATTACTCAATTTCAATTACCTGGTATAGAAAAGGATAATGCTCTTGACTTGGCAATCACTTTAAAGGGGGAAGATCAGGTTATTGGGAGTATTGGTACAGTTAACGATTTCTATCAGGATGGTTATGGAGAAATTGGATATGTTATTGGTGAGAAATATTGGAATCAAGGATATATGAGTGAAGCTTTTGAAGCTGTTATTGAGTTTTTATTTACGCAAACACCAATAACAAAATTGAGATCTATTCATCATCTGGAAAATATTGCTTCAGGTAGAGTGATGCAAAAATGTGGATTAAAATATACAGGTGAAGTTATTGTGAAGAAAAAAATTGATAAAGATGACTTAGTGAAGTGTGCTTGTTATGTTTTAGAAAAAGAAGATTGGTTAAAGCAAAATGCTTAAGCTAGATAGATTGAATGATATAGATATGTTAGAACCGATGAGATTAAATCAGGTTCGAATAATTTATCAGGGTGAAGATGGAATTATTTTTCATGAATTGAGAAGTGATACATGCATGATTTCTATGAATAATGTTCATAACTTTAAAACACTTTATGAACAAAAGGAATTGCATCAATATCAATTGTTTAATGTTAAACAAAAGGATATTGCTGATGTATTGGTGAATGATTATCATCAGACATTGCAATTTGCCTGTTATCAGGCAGTTTATGAACACTCAAAACATATACCTATTGAATATCCTTTAGAAGTGAATATTTGCTTATTAACATCACAATATTCACAAAAAATAAAAGAAGTCTATCAACATAGTGATGATTCTCAATACATTGATGAACTTATTGCAAAGAAACATTTATGGGGACTCTTTGAAAATAATGAATTGGCTGGGTTTATTGGAATTCATAATGAGGGAAGTATGGGGTTGTTAGAGGTTCTTCCACAATATCAAAGAAGAGGTTATGCAATGATGTTAGAAAGCTATCTTATTAATTATTTTCTAGATCATAGTTGGATTCCTTATTGTCAAGTTATTGAAGATAATTATGCATCTTTACAACTACAAAAGAAACTTGGTTTAGAAATATCTTCTCGATTATCATATTGGTTGTTTGAAAATTGAATTTTTTGAATATACTTGAATAGTCAGTAGATTTATGATAAGATACTGATGAAGAAACAATTGCAGAGACATTGTTCTCAAACGAAAACCCAAGGGACTGCCTCCCTTGGGTTTTCTCGGCTTATCATCAGTGACGTCTACTGTCAAGCCATCTGCAAAGAAAGTACAAGACTAACCCTGCTATAACAGAGACGATGGTAGAAACAATTGCTTCAACCAACATTGTTCTCACCTCCTTTCAAGGGAGGACTGATAACATATCTATTATAGCATGGAAGAACTTGTTGTGCGTCTCAGTTTTGTCTCAAATTCATCTTATAAAATCAATGTTTTTTACATTTATTCACCAACACCAAAATCAGTTGGATCGTATAAGAAATCATAACGTTCATCATCAATAAGATAATCATATTCTTGCATAAACCAGTGAACGAGTTCATCATCACGTTTGACAGACGTAGAATTATTGCGATAAACGCTAATTGTTCCATACTCAAAACACTTTGTAAGAATCTCCATATCTTTTGTTATCATGTCTTTGGTTTGACCTTTTATACCAACCATTAAGCATGGTGAATCAAAATATTTTTTGAGTTCTTCAATTGATTGAAAGGTTGCATTTTTATTAAGATAATCATTTCTAAAATGATCATCAAAAGTTTCCACACCAATTTTCACAATTGTTTTGATACCAAAAAAATCTCTGATTTCTTGAATACGTTTATGATAAATCCAATGACTTTCTATAAATAATGTATGAATATGTTTCTTTTTAATCATTTCTTTGATTTTTAATAATGATTCTTTAGGTAATTCAAAAATACTAGCAGAATCAATAACCTCTAATATACCATATTCACCTGTTATTAAATCTAGGACTTGATTGTTTATTTCAATCATTTCTTTTGTACATGTAGAATTATCTTCAATATAATCACAAAATGTACATTTTGACCAAATACATGGTCTGGCTTTTAAAAGAACGATTTCTCTTTTGACTTTGTTTGTAATGTGGCTGTATCTTTCCATGTTATCCCCCATTTCTCCATTAAATGACCTCTTTCAATAATTAATCTTGTGAAATAGACAGCGAAAAGCTTATCTGTATAATCAGTGATTATTTGAACAATAAATATGCTTACAACAAGTTGTAAACCTAGGTTATGAAACAAAAAGACAAAAGCACTGCTGCTGCCAGCAGTGAGTCCACCAAATACATAAGCAGTAATGATGGCACTCATTATTGATGTTGGAATACCAACAAGAAGACTTCCAATAGGCATTCTTTTTCCTTTTAACCAAGGTGTGTGATAGAGAATACCAGCAAAGAATCCTGTCAGCAATTGTACAGGAGCATAATAAAAGGAATACATATCAAAAGTAAAACCACTTGTTATACTTCCCAGAACGCCTGTTAACATGGCATACTTAGGTCCTAGTAATCCAGCAATGAGAATCGTACCAATTGAATCCATATAAAATGGAATGGAGAATGTCATGGCTATAAATGCACCAACAACATTCAAAATGATTCCTATGGTCACAACCATTTGAATCTTTGTTTGTTTTTTCATATTTTCTTTTCCTTTCTTCTAAAGTACAGTTAGAAGCCAGACATAAAAAAGATGGCAGAGCCATCTTGTTTTCATGTCCTTAGTTTTTTATACTGGGTTTGGCTCTCGAACCAGTTCATATGATAGCGTATCATATCTTTTTATGAATATCAATGTTTAAATGAATATAACTGATTTGCACTATCTTAGTGCAAATTTATGATTTGAGACATGATAAGCATAATGTTATGATATATGTGGATAAAATGGTTGAATTGTGTCGAAAGGAGGGAAAGAAATGTTATTGCCAAGAGAAAAACAAATATTAGAGCTCCTTTATACAGGACATAAAGAATATACAACTTCTCAAATTGCTAATCTTTTGCAAAGAAGTTCAAGAACAATTAAAGCAGATATCAAAAAGATTAAAGATGAGTTAGCTGGAACTGGTTGTATCATCTATACGAAGACTGGTAAGGGGTTATGGCTGGAATATTCAAATGAAGGAAAGGTTTATCTTGATAATTTGTTACTTAAGGATGAAAATGCATCTTCTTTTTTACCTGAAACAAGAAAATATTATATTGCATTAGAACTATTAAGGAGTGATAAATATATATCTATGGAAAGTATTTCAGAAAAGTTATTTGTAAGTAAAGGAACAATTATGAATGATGTCAATAAATTGATATCCTTTTTTGAAAACTTTGATTTAAAATTAGATAAATCGGTTAAATATGGAATGATTTTAAAAGGAACAGAGTTTAAAAAAAGAATTGCTGAAGCTTATGTGTTAAGAAAAATTGTTGTTTATCAGGGCAATGAGATTTTAGAAAAACTTCAGCCTTTCTTCTATAATGTTCAATTGAAAACAATAGGAATGATTATTCAAAATGCTGAGGAACAATTTGATTTGGTTATATCTGATCACTCTTATATCAACTGTATTTTACAATTTGCAGTTATGGTGGAACATCTTCATCAGGGAAAGAGTTGTCAAGGTGTTAATACAATTGATAAAATTGATAATTTAGAATGGGATATTACGAAATATATAGTCCAAGGTATTCAAAATTATTTTCAAATTCATATTTCATCTGAAGATGAAAATTATGTTTATATCAATGTTGTTGGATTAAAATATCAAAATAAACGTATTTATCAAAACAGAAGTTTAGAAAGTATAAGGCAGATTTCTCCTCAAACCTTTGATGGTATTGTTGAGATTATGCGAGAAGTAGATGCAGTTTATGGTGAGGGATTGAGTGAAGATGAGGAATTAATGATATCAATCTTTATTCATTTGAATGCTTTATTTGCTAGACTTATGAATTCTATCTATATTGAAAATCCTTTGAAAAAAACAATTAAAAGTGATTTAGCATATGAATATGAAATAGCAACTTATATTTCTCAACTTTTAACACGTGAACATTATTGTTTGCTTAAGGAAGATGATATATGTGATTTAGCACTCTATGTTGGTGCTTCATTAAAAAGAAAAAAAGCGAATTCACTTCAACTCTATCCAACAGTTGTCATTGTTTGTGGAAGTGGGATGTCCACTTCTCAATTTATTGAAGCGAAAATTCATTTGGCTTTTCCAAATGTTATTATTAAGGATACAGTTCCATTATTAAAGACTCATGAATTGAATAAAGATGACCAGGATTTTGTGATTTCAACTGTGCCATTACAGTTAGAAGATATTGAAGTCGTGGTTGTCTCACCAATGTTAGGGAAATCAGATATGAATCGCTTAACTGAAATGTTTGAACAGTCACGAGAAAAGCAATCATATCATTATGGTATATACAGTCAATTGGTTTCTCATATTAAAGAAAATATTTGTTTCTTTAAATGTGATTGTCGTAGTCGGGAAGAAGTGATTACGTTGCTTGGAACACGTTTGATTATGCAAAAGTATGTAGATGAAGGATTTATTGAATCTGTATTGAAAAGGGAAAATCTAGCACCTACCTCTATTGGTGATGGATTTGCGATTCCACACTCCTTTAAAGGTCACATTGTGAAACCAGGAATTGGATTTATGACATTGAAAAAGCCAATTCAATGGGGTGAAGAAAAGGTGCAAATGATACTCATGATTGCATTAGATCCTAAGAATAAAGATTCATTTAGAGTTATTTTTGGTCAATTAGCCTCTTTAACCAAAGATGTTGACAAAATACAAAAGATATTAGATGCTAATCATTATAAAGAATTTTTAAACGCTTTCAAATAGAGCAGTAACTATGCTGGATATAAAAGTTTTATATGAGCTTTTTTATATCTTCATTTTGCTGCACAAGAATTGACAAGATATCAAAAGTTTAGGAGTGGGAGAGATATCTTCCTTGTCTTAAACTTTTTTTATAAATCTAAATGTCGTTGACTTCACTTCAATCCATGCTTAAAATAAAATTAAGAGTGATGAAAAGGGGTGAACTTGTGAAACAAAAATTTAATCTTCATACCCATACTACAAGATGTGGTCATGCTGAGGGATTGGATATTCAATATGTAGAAAGTGCTATTGATGCAGGTTTTAAGATGTTAGGGTTTAGTGATCATATTCCTTTTGCTGGAGTTAAAATGCCTGGAGATCGCATGAGTTATGAACAAAAGAAGGAATATGTTTTAAGTCTTAAAGAATTACAAAAAAAGTATCATGAGCAAATTGATATTAAGATAGGTTATGAAATAGAATATTTTGAAGAATATGATGAATATTATTTAGAATTGAGAAAAGAATGTGATTATTTCATATTGGGTCAGCATCTTAAATATATGGGTTATGAATATGATTGTTATTGTTCTGATGATGATGTTTTATCCTATGTTCAACAAGTTGAAAATGCAGTCAAAAAAGGATTTATCACATATATTGCTCATCCAGATTATTTTATGCTAGGAAGAAGACAATTCTCAGAAGTATGTAGAGAAGCAGCTCATCGCATTGCAAGAATCAGTTTAGATTATGATGTTCCATTAGAAATTAATCTTAATGGATTTCGTTATGGTAAGAAATGTTATCAATTTGATAATAAAGATAATAAGTATGAAGAACGATATGCATATCCATTTCGTGAATTTTGGGAAATTGTTTCTACTTATGGGTGTCAGGTTTTATATGGTTATGATGCTCATTCACCAATTGCTTTTTTAGAAAAGGATAGGGAATACAAAGCGTATGAAATTATTGATGGTTTAGAGTTGAGATTTGTTGAAAACATTATTTTAAGATAAGGAGTATATCTATGAAAAAATTATTGATATGGGGAGCAGGAGATCAGGGGACTGTGACATTAGAATGTGCTTTAGCAACACAGCAATATAGTCAAATAGATTTCTTAGAAATTAAAGAGAAGGGTCATCGCGATATTCCTCATTATCGTGTATACAGTGAAGATGAAGTAGAATTCACTACATTTTTAAAATCATATGATGAAGTCTTTGTAGCAACAGGAAATAATGATATTCGAGAAAATAAAATAACAATGTTAAAGACTATGGACATAACGATTGGTACACTTATTCATCCAAGGGCATTGATAAGTCCTACTGCCAAAGTTTTAGCAGGGACTATTGTTTTGGCAAATGCAGTCGTAAATACAAATGCAACTGTTGGGATTGGTTGTATTATTAATACTGCAACAATTATTGAGCATGATTGTATTATAGAAGACTTTGTTAATATTTCACCAAATACAGCAATTGCTGGACATACAAAAATTGGTCAAAAAACATTTATTGGAGTTGGGACTGCCATTATTGATGATATTGTAGTAGGCAAAGAAGTGATTATAGGAGCAGGAAGTTCAGTGATTTCTAATATTCCAGAATACACGACTGTTGTTGGCGTTCCTGCAAAAGTGATTAAGGTTCATAAGAATCATAAATAGGTTATGATTTTTATGCAAATGAAAAGTGACTGTAATAAAATAAATATGGCATGAAAGTTTCCATAAAACAAAAAGGACAGTGAAATCAGTGATTATCATTGCCCTTTTTCGTCTAATGAGATTATGGAAATAAATTAAATTTTAAAAGTTATTTTCGTATATCCTCTTCATATTTATAAAGCCATTTGATAAATTTGAATAATATCATCCTTTTTGAGCTGCATAAATCCGCCAATGACACCATGACCAGTATCAGCTGCTTTTTCAGCCATTTCTTCAATTTGTTCATGAGTTGGAATAATATTTAATTCCTTTAGCGTTGTTGGCATACCAATTTGATGACACCATTGATCCCATGCTTCAATGCCTTTCAATGCAGTTTCTTCAAGATTATAATAATTAGGTTCAATAGCAAATACATTGACAGCAAATTGTGCAAAACGTTCAATATTTGTTTTGTAAACATATTTTGCCCAGCTAGACCAAACAGCTGTTAAACTTGCTCCATGTGTTGCATCAAACATAGCACTCAGTTCATGACCTATTTTGTGAGTCGCAAAATCTCCAATACGTCCTGTTCCTGTTAAACCATTGTGTGATAGACTGCCAGCCCACATTAAATTTGCACGGACTTCATAATTTTGTGGATCATGAATAATTTTTAAAGCTTCTTCTTTCACTGTAACGAGTAATCCTTCAGAAATACGATCAATTAATTGAACATCAGTCACATTTGTAAAATACCTTTCCATTGTATGCATCATAATATCAGCAGCCCCACTACAAGTTTGATACATTGGCAATGTATAGGTTAACTCTGGATTCATAATTGCAAAGAGAGGTCTTGCACAATCATGGTTGTAAGACCTTTTTAGAATACCTTGATCTTGAGTTTCTATATCAATGACTGTAGAGTTGCTTGTTTCTGAACCTGTTGCTGCAATTGTAGAAATGCATCCCATTGGGGCAATTTGTGTTGTTGTGACTTTTCCTAAAAATAAGTCTTCTAAAGGAAAATCATTAGCAACTCCATAAGCAATTGCTTTTGCAGAATCAATGGCTGAGCCGCCACCAATAGCTAAAATAAAATCTACATTTTCTCTTTGGCAAATTTTAACACCTTCTTGTGCTCTTTTTAATCTTGGATTAGGAATAACACCATCAAAATCGATATACTCCAATCCAGCATCTCTTAGACTTTCATGAACAGTATCTAGGACACCATTCTCCTCTAAGAATGTGCCACCATAATGGATAAGAACTTTATGAAATCCTCTTTCTTTGATTTCTTTTCCAACCTCTCCATGAGTTCCTTTACCAAAGATAATCTTTGTGGGTGTTGAAAATTCAAAATTTAACATGATATATCCCTCGCTTTCTTAAATAGCACTTTAACTATTTCTAACTTTATTATAAAGATATGTTATACAGGAGTAAATTTAATAAATATCACCAATCAAGTGAAAAAAGTTAGTGAATTTATTTCAAAACTCTTTATTTATGTACATTTATAGAAAAGAACATGCAAATATTAGAAAATGATGAAGAATTGCACTATATTGGTGCAATTTGTTGATTTGTATAAGTCAAAGATGATTGATAAGATATGAGTGTAAAGAAAAAACAACTCTATGAAAGGAGGAACAACATGTTGTTGATAGATATGCTTGATGAACGACTTATTCAATTTCATCTGAATGCTAAAGATAAAAAAGATGCTATATATAAAATAGGTGAACTGATGTTTCAAGCAGGAAAAGTCACGAATCAGGAACAATATAGAAAGGGTCTATTTGAAAGAGAAAAAGAATTTGCAACTGGAATTGGGAACGGAATTGCTATTCCACATTGCCAAAGTGATTGTGTCAAAGAAGCAGCTTTTACTTTAGTCAAACTTGATGAACCAATAGAATGGGGGTCACTTGATGATTTACCTGTCAATTATATTATTATGTTGGCTGCACCCAATTCATCTGATAATGTTCATTTAAAAATGTTATCGACACTTGCTATGAATTTAATGGATGAGGATTTTAGGTCCGGACTCATAAATGCTTCATCTGTTGAAGAAATAAAAAAAATATTTGCGATGAAGGGAGAATAAAAATTATGTACATTGTTTGTGTAACGGCTTGTCCAGTAGGCATTGCTCATACTTATATGGCGGCTGCAAATTTAGAAAAAGCAGTTAAATCTGCTGGGCATGAAGTCAAAGTAGAAACGCAAGGTGCTCAAGGTTTAGAAAATGAAATTACAAGTGATGATCTTGCAAGGTGTGATGCTGCAATTATTGCAAGTGATATCAGAATTAAAAATCATGAACGTTTTGATGACGTTCCTACAATGACAGTAGCTGTTCAAGAAGCGGTTAAGGATGCTGCTGGAATTGTTAGAGAATTACTGGAGGCGTTAGAGTCATATGGCTGAAATTAAAAGAAAGAATGTTCAAAAGAAAAGTCAGAGTGCAATTTTAAAAGATTCAATTATGACTGGAATATCTTATATGATTCCTGTTATCGTTGGTGGTGGCGTTTTACAAGCCATTGCTAAAATGATGGGTGGATATGATATTGCGAGTCATATGGATCAGGTTGATACACTTGCTAAAGTTATTATGTTAATTGGTACAAGTTTATGGAATTTTACAGTGCCAGCTGTGGCTGCTTTTACAGCATATGCTTTGGCTGATAAGCCAGGGATTGCTCCTGGTCTCGCTATGGGAACATTGGCGAATACAATAAATGCTGGATTTGTTGGCGGGCTTGTTGGTGGAATGATGGTAGGATACTGTGTCTTATGGATGAAGAAGATATCAATTCCAAAGAACTTACAGGGGGTTATGCCGATTTTGGTCATTCCAACTGTCACAACACTTGTTTGTGGATTGATGATGTATTACGTTGTTGGAAATCCAATTGCGTGGTGTATGCAAGCGATGCAAAATTGGTTGTTAAGTTTAAATACAGGGTCCAAATTTGTGTTTGGAGCAGCTGTTGGAGCGATGATGTGTGTAGATATGGG
>OATT01000213.1_pt1 | contig 63671 bp, 56 predicted proteins | sample 1476071 | NCBI WGS metagenome assembly OATT01 (sample SAMEA2579989, study PRJEB22360) | human gut metagenome | biome: human gut; feature: human-associated habitat; material: faeces | place: Denmark | collected 2008/2010 | reverse complement strand
CCAGCCGCAGCAGGATTTGCAGCTGCAGTTTCCTTATCACTTGGCAGGAAGAAGATGCAGAGAATCAAAACCGGAATGCTGATCCAGAACAGATGGTAGGAGTTTCTCCAGCCTCTCTGTGCCAGAATACCGGAGAAAAAGCTCATTAGTGAGCCGATACCGGCCTGCAGTCCCATGTAGATGCCCATAAAGCTGGTACGCTTTGTTTCATCCACAAACACATCAGCAATTATCATGACATACAACACGTTTACAAGACCATAGGCAAGACCTGCTACAAATCTTACTACAATCATATAATAGATATTCTCAATAGCGGCACCGAAGATAGTGGATGCTGCATAGAGTGCTGCACAAATAATGATCAAATTTTTCTTGCCCGTTAGTTTGACGATAAATGGAGTCAGAAAGCTGAACATGGCAATGATTGCGGGAATAGATAAAAATACATTTACTGCCCCCGTCTGTTCCGAAAATGCTTCATAGATGGAACCGATAACCGGAACAATTGCAAGATCCATCATAACAATCACGTTCAGTGAAACTAAAGTGATAAAAAACATTGCAATTTTCCCTTTAGACCATTTAAGACACATATTTTCCCCTTTCAAATTCTGCGATTTATCGAGTTTTTCGTGGATACCTGTGGGCAGAGAACACTCACAATCATGCACGAAGCCTCATTTTCATTAGCATTTCATTATTAATATTTGCCGTATTTCTCAACCGCCTCATACATGGCTTCTACATTTTCCGGTTTTCCTATATCGGCGGAACCGTCGAAATCAAAGATATAGCCACCGCCGGGAGCACAGATATCCAACAACTCTTTGACCTTGTCCACTACCTGTTCTTTGCTACCATTTAACAGCAGTGCTGCCGGGAAGTTTCCTACGATACAAGAGTTGCTGCCCAGAGTCTTCTTTGCATTTTTCATATCCACGATTTCAAAGTGAATCATACATTTACCCTTTGGCAGATCGGTTAGCTGTTCCAGACGGGTGTTGTATTTGCCTTCAGTGTACAGATATGGTACAACGTTCATGTCAACCAGCGCATTGATAACTTTTTTGAACGGCTTCCAGTATAACTTTTCGTACTGTTTAGCGCTCATAAAACCGTCCATCCCCTTGTGCATCGGGAAACAGCATTTACGTACCGTCAGGCCTGCATCCTTATAATATTGAAAGCTGGCAATCTGCATATCAGCAAAGAGGTAGCACAGCTCTTCAAGCTCATCTTCATAGTCGATCTGATCCGTTAGGGTAGCCAGTGTGCCGCGGAAGAAATCGCCAATAATATCAAACGGGACCTCACCGCCGCCATCCATGGATATAGGGAATCCCAGTTCGATAATTTCCTGCGCCAACTGTTCATTTCCTGTGGCAACCTTTCGCTCTTCTTCTGCCATCTTGATCAGGGTTTTGTAGGTTTCCACGGCTTCCGGAGCAAACAGCGGGGCAAGCGGGATGGTTCCTTGCATAAATGCTGGATTGATGTCAAAACAGGAGAAACCCTTTAAGCCAGGGAATGCCTTGGGAAAATACTTTCGGAACATGAAGCCAGTGTAATCTTTCAGAATCTCCGGATATTCATTCTCAGTCATAAACTCAAATTCCTGCACCTGATGATTGGAAAAATCCGGTACCTTTGTTCCGGGACGTCCCGGCCAGTCAATCATGATTGTCTGGGCCAATTCATTGGACTTGCCGCTGTAAAGCGCCTGAGGAATGGCTGCATCAATGATGGGGTGAGTTTTAAAAAAATTCACAGATGCCTGGATGGCTTTCTGATGATTATAGAAAGCATCCTTGTTAGTGGCTCCGTTTAAAACAAGCGGAAGAACGCCTTCGGGAGACATAACCGGCACACGGTCTGTTTCTTTCAGTGCAATAGCATCGTTATAGCGTTTTTCTCTTTCTTTATATAGTTTTTCAGTTTCTTTATTCATATTTTACCTCTTTCGCGATGGATTTTTATTTGAAAAATTTTTTGCTGAGTACATTGATCTCATTGGATACGGCTTCATATACACCTTCATATACACTGCCTACACCGCCATAAGTTGTGTTGGGGATAAAATATTTGGTGCCGCACAGTTCGCAGATTCGGTCTGTCTCTGCATTAATGGCTTCCTTTGTCCAATCCTTGCGGTCGATCTTGCCGTTGTCAATACCGCCCATGATTGTGATGTCCTTGCCGTATTCCTGCAGAATCTTGGGCAAATTGTTGGTGGACATGGCACCCTGCCAGATGTCGATTCCAGCTTCAATCATTTCTGGAACAAAGGTCTCGCAGTAGGAGTCAGTGTGGTGAACAACCAGCACCACGCCTTTGCTGCGATAATAATCATAAATCTTCTTTGTTGGCTCCAGTAGAAACTCCCGGAACATCTGCTTTGACATAAAGGTGGAAAGCTGGCTGCCCCAGTCATCGTGGCGGTAAATAGCGTCGGGATGGATATGGTCGCAGACGGTATCGGCCATTCTTAGCTCATACTCTGTGAGGAAATCAATCAGTTCGTGCATACATTCCGGTTCCTCATAGAAATTGACCAAAGAATCCTCCATACCCATCAGATAATGGAGGCTCTCAAAAATGCCAGGCCATGCAAAATAGGTAACAAACTGTTCGTTTCTGTCCACCTTTTCAGCCTCGGCAACCCAAGGCGCCCATTCTTCTTCAGAATAATTGGTGTCCGGCATAGTAACAAAATCTTTCCAGTGGGTGATATCCTTGATTACTTTCTGATTACCGTGAACCGGAAAAGAACCAGGAGTTCCCTTGGGCCACTGGATGAGTACACCGAACCAGTTCCTTCTGGGGGCTCCACCATAGTCTGGTTCAGGAAAACGTACCTCGCGGGGAGTCATAAACTGCAGTGCGAATGGCTCGAACTGATTCACATACCGGTCAGGATTTCCGCCTTTGATGGTCTCCAGCAAGTTTTGACGTTTGGTCAACATAAAAAATTCCTCCTTTATTTTGTACATTTTGTATGTGGGTATAGGGAATCCGCTGTATAGAGATTCCTTTGTAATAAACATTTTACCAGTTGTCTTATGATTACATAATCTTTATAATGTACGTAGTTTTTGATATTATATGGTTAGATTAGCCATATACTACATTACATACCAATTAGTAGTTACTATTTTGGTTATTTTAACTATATTTTAATTTTTAGAAAAACAGTTTAAAGAAAGCGCTGTTGTATATCCAGCGTTATATCGTGGAAAAAACAGAATAATAGTGAATCAGCAAACAAATTATGATATGATTTATGGTTAATTTGTACATATTATTGTGTTGCTCTTTATTTTTTGTTATAATTATTCAAATGCCATATCCTTTTCCAATTCAAAGGAGTCCCATATGAATTTGAACCTAGTGATTATCAAAAAAGAACTAAACCTAAGTTGTACGGATTTTCATTATTTAGATGATCCCACCACTTTTCCGTGTGCTTATCCGATCCTGTATGACAGTGAATACCATTGTGAGCCGGATGCTGTCTATATCTGCTATAGTGAGCAGTTGCGTGCTTATATTGATGCATCATCATCCCCCTCGTTTATTGTAATTGGAAAGATAAACCCGGAAATAGGTTTGCTGTCCTGTAATTATATCTGTTTGGAAACGTCCTTTACCCCATTGGAGATTTTAAGGAAGGTTCAGCTTATATTCAAAAAATATTATCAGTGGGAAACAATGATGAGGAAGGTTCATTACCAAGATCTTCCGTTATCAGAATATGGAAAAATCACCCAGTCTTTTATTAGAAATCCTTTTAGTCTCGTTACCTGTGCTCATCAGATACTTTTTCAATATCCTGGTTTTCCAGGAAAAGAGACCTCAAAACTCTATCAGGACTATCTGAACACATATTTTAAAAATAAACAGCGGGGTACTTCTATTGAAGAAATTGATTATTTAATCATGGACAACAGCTACCTCGCAACAAAGTCTGATTTGAATCCTGGTATTTTTTCTTCCAAGCATTATGACTATCGATGGGTATATCAGAATATCTTTAAAAACGGAAGGCATGTGGCTACGTTGGAGATAGACGAAATACTTTATCCAATCACAGATTTTGATATTGCTATTATAAAAATCTTGGGCGATGTTATACAGGAGGAGCTTGGCCATGTAACTATAGAGCGTCTTTATCAGACAAAGGAGGTTCTCTATCTACTGGATAATCTGTTGAGCCACAAGATTGTTGACGATAAAAAAGTAGCGGATGCTCTTAAACTCTTGCATTGGGAAATAAATGATACTTATTTTTGCATCACTATACTCCGGGAATCTGATGACCGTTCCACCATAAACTCATTAATTGACCAAATAGCAACTTTATCTTTTGACGATACCTATATACTCTATGACCAATCCCTGGTCATAGTATTCAGGTTATCTGCACATGGGAATACCAAGGAAATAATCTTGCAATTTTTATTACCTATGCTACGGGATTCATTTTGTTATGTAGGTATAAGCCTGGAGTTTAATGATTTCAAGAACTTGTACTATTATTATAAACAGGCGCAAATCGCACTGAAAATTGGCCGTTCTCAAGATCCGTCTTTCTGGAGTTATCATTGGGAAAACTATGAATTATATTATTGTTTATCGAAGTGTAAAGAGGAACTGATCGAAGAGGCCTTGATACCTAGTGGCCTTTTAAGATTGATGGAACACGACCGACGTAAGAGTGACCGTTATATCCCTCTTTTGCGTATTTATCTGGACAACGAGAGGAATATAGCAGATACAGCACGTGCTGCTTATATGCACCGTAATACCTGTATTTACCGACTTAAACGTATCGAAGAAATCCTGCAGATGGATTTGGACAATCCGGAAGTGCGCTTGTTGCTCCAAATGTGTTTGAATATGCTGGAAACCTAATCGGAGTTTGCTATAGAACAAAGGAGAATACTATTAACCTTGGAGTAAGGAGAGCCTGTACATGCTGAATTGAAAAAGTAAATTCCAGTGTAAGACTTAATTTCATCACTATTTAAAATACAGCTTAAATCATAAGGTTTTTAACACAAAGATTTTCTATATCTGTTATAATTATGCTGATTTCTTACAAAAAATCCTGTTTCAGGGCATGGCAAACGGGCCACTGGGATTTTGTGTGCTGGACTAAATTCTACCGACCACATTATGATTCTAACGCAGTGTCATAAGGTGGTCTGCCATCAAGACTTTTTCTTGGCTAATACCATTTGGAAGTACAATACGGAGCATTATGTGAGTTGCTCCACACCGCCTTTTTCCGCTTCTCATAGGATCACAATAATAAATGCTGGTTCGTTGGATTCCCTCCATGCCTGTTTCCAGTGCTTCCGGATCACCCATTTCTTATCTCTGTCTGTAAGCAGATATTCAAACAGAGATAAGAAATTGTAAGTTCCTAAACGTTTTTCAAGATGGTCAAAAACAAGGCGTACAGCACCTTTCGTGCAGCGGTTCATCAGGAATGCCAGGAAGAATTTTTCCTTTGTGAAAAAGAAGGTTAACAACGTTTTCTTTGATTCACGCGAAGAATGGACCGTGTCCATTTCAACGTAAGTTCACGCTCAAAATCAGGGCAGGTTTGATTACGGGTAGGACAGGAAGTACATTTGATGCCACACAGAAGGATCTTGCCGCAAGCATTGGTCTTCTTACAATAATAGCGATGGATGCAGAAGTTTTTGGCATTGTAAAAAGTACCTTTATGATATCAATCAGAAAAGCAGTGTGTTTTGACCTCTTTCGATATGGTAGTCGAGTCTATACCCAGGTATTTGGCGATATCTTTAAAGGTATAGCCTTTACACAAGGAATTCTCGATGTAGATACGGTCTTTAAGGGTAAAGAGCTCAAAATCCCCGGGGCTTGAAAAAGCCGGAGAGTTGCAGTATAATTTAATTTGGATTTTTGTAATTTGCAGGAAAGCGAGGAGAAATTATTTGCAGGAGCAGGAACTAGAATTTACACTAGATCAGCAGATGGATGTTTTCGGTGTTCAGGACAGCAATGCAAAGCTCATTGAAAATGCCCTGTCTGTTTCAATAAACGCCAGAAACTCCCATGTGGAGATTCTCGGAGATTCTGAGCAGGCTGTACAGAGTGCAGTGCGTACTCTCAAATCCCTCCGGGACATTCATGACAGAAAAGAGAAGATTGACACGGATGTAGTCTACCGCGTGCTGGAATCCATCCAGGCAGGAGAGATTGAGGAAACCATGAAGGCCATGTCCGATGTCATTGTCCTTGCCCACAGAAACCGTCCCATTAAATGCAAGACCATCGGCCAGAAGAACTATGCCAAAGCCCTAAAGGAAAATACGGTAAATATCTGCATCGGCCCTGCCGGTACCGGAAAGACATATCTGGCGGTTGCCCAGGCTGTGGCGGATCTGAAAAACGGCAATATTGAGCGTATCATTATGAGCCGTCCGGCAATTGAGGCCGGGGAGGAACGGCTGGGCTTTCTTCCGGGAGATTTATCCCAGAAGGTAGACCCCTATCTTCGCCCTCTCTATGACGCCCTCAACGATATTCTGGGAAATGAACAGGTCCAGAAATATCTGGAGCGGGGAACCATCGAGATCGCACCGCTTGCCTATATGCGGGGCAGAACCCTGAACCGGGCAAGCATTATCATAGATGAAAGTCAGAACGCCTCACTCTCAACCCTCAAAATGGCCCTGACCAGGCTCGGAGAAGGATCAAAAATGGTCCTGACCGGAGATGTGACACAGATTGACCTTCCAAAGAACACAGATTCCGGACTGGAAAAATGCGCCGCTATCCTGGGTTCCATTGACGGGATCGGTATAGTGCGGCTGAATAACCGGGATGTGGTCAGAAACAGGCTTGTGAAGGATATTGTGAAGGCATTTGAGAAAGCAGAGGCGGATAAAAAGCCGGGACCGTCCGGCAGACAGACGCATATGCGCAGAAAATAAATGAATAATAACCGATAGAAACTCATACAAAAGAGAATAATGGGGAGGAAATTGTATGACACTGAATATTGACAAGGAATATCCCGGAAATGTGGATTTTGATTATGAGTCCATTGCCCGGCAGGTTGTGGAAGCAGCCCTGGATTCTGAAAACTGTCCCTATGAGGCCGAAGTGAGCTTAGTACTCACCACAGATGAGGACATCCAAAGAACGAACCGGGAATTCCGTGAGATAGACAGGGTGACAGATGTGCTGTCCTTTCCCATGCTGGATTATGATACACCGGGGGATTTTTCCTTCTTAGAGGAATCCGAGGACGCATTCCATCCTGAGACAGGGGAGCTGATTTTAGGGGATATTATGATCGCAGTGCCCAGAATGCTTCAGCAGGCCGTGCAGTACGGACATGGCGCTGTACGGGAATTTGCGTTTCTTGTAGCCCACAGCATGCTGCATCTGATGGGCTATGATCATATGTCAGAGGAAGAGGCTGCTGTCATGGAAGCAAAACAGGAGGCCATCCTTGAAGGGCTTGGAATCCGCAGATAAGAAATTGGAGGAAAATTATGAGAACAAAAAAATATCTCGCATGGCTGCTGGTGGGAGCCGTCTGTGCGTCCACACTGCTTGCAGGATGCGGGAAAAAGAAAGAGGCTGAGAAAAAGGAGATTCCGCAGGAGACGGTAGAGGAGCCTGAGGAAAAAGAAGAGGTCAAGGAGATTGTACTGCAGCCAAAAGAACCGGAGACGGAACAGATCCCTGAGGGCATGATGAAAAGTTACCTGACAGGAGAGTATGTAAGTCCTGCCATCGGACAGAGAAGGCCCGTGGCTGTTATGCTGAACAATATCCAGGCAGCGGTCCCCCAGGCGGGAATTGCCAATGCAGGTGTTGTGTATGAGGCACCTGTGGAGGGCGGTATTACCAGGCTTATGGGTATTTTTGAGGATTACGACAATCTGGAGAAAATCGGCTCTGTGAGAAGCTGCAGGGATTACTATATTTTCTATGCCATGGAATTTGAAGCGATCTACGCTCATTATGGACAGGCAGCTTACGCCCTTCCCTATCTGGAACTGCCGGAAGTCAATAATCTAAGCGGCCTCTCAGGATACGGTGCGGATGTCTACTACCGTACTACAGACCGTGTGGCACCCCACAACGCATACACAAGCTTTGCGGGACTGCAGAAGGGAATTGAGATCAATGCCTACAGCCAGGAGTATTCCCCGGAGTACAAAGGACATTTCCAGTTCGCATGGGTGGGCAAGGAGGCAGCTCCCGCAGGGGGCACACCCGCAACCCTGATAAAGCCCCATTACTCCGTCAATGACCCGTGGTTTGACTATAACGCGGAGGATAAGCTTTACTACCGTTCCCAGTACGGGGAACCGCAGATTGACGAGCTGACAGGCAGCCAGCTGGGCTACAAAAATGTCATCCTCCAGTATTGCCCTTGGGAAAATTATGACGATAACGGATATCTGAACATCAACGTGATGGCAGGAGGAAGCGGCAAGTATATCACGGAAGGCCAGGCCATTGACATTACCTGGAAGAAAGATTCCGAATGGGAACCGACCCATTACTACGATGCCGGCGGCAATGAGATCACCCTGAATCCCGGAAAGACCTGGATCTGCATTATCCAGGATACCAATGCGGACCAGGTGGAAATCTCAGGCCCGGAACCGGCAGCCCCGGAAGCTGCTGAGAATCCGGACGCAGCGGAAAACCCGGATGCGGCACAGGGAACAGAAGTGCCCGCAGAGACTCCGGAAGATACCGGTGCAGCCGAAGTGCCCGCCCAATAAGAAAAATCTCTTCTGCGCTTTTGAAAATGCAGGGAATAACTGAATAAAGTGGAAAAAAAGGCCGATACTAATATTCATAGATAGTTTATATGAATAAAGGAGTGATTCTTTCATGAAAAGAATTTTTTATAGTATCGGCCTTGTCTTTGCCATTTTCTTCCTGAGCTGTGGGTTTTTCCTGAGTTATCAGCTCACCTCTCTGAGAGACAGGATGAACCGGCTGGAACAGGAGAGCGCTTTGATGGGAAAGCAGGTCTCCGCCAATCCGTTTTCCAGGGATAGTGACTATGTCTTTGAATCCTTCAATTCGGATACAGGAAAACTGGTGAAGGAACGTTACCGGGTATCCTCCTACGCTGACAACCAGGTGGTACTGCGGCAGGAGCTGGGAGATGTGTCCGCATCCGATCAGGAGACACGCTACTGTGTCCGTATGGAAAACGGCAGCCTGGTCGTTTATCTGGAAGATGGAAAGGAAGTCTTTGAGTACACGGACATTCCTCTGGAAGCACTGCCAAGCGAGGAACAGGCGGAGGTGCTGGGAGGCAAAGAGATCGTGGGGACAGATGAACTCTACAGTTTCCTTGAGAATTATTCCAGCTAAAGAAAAAGCCGCTCTGGACGAACTCTTAAAAATGGTGTAATATAAGAGAACATGAAAACGATGGAGTGATCAATAATGAACATAAGAGAAAAATTAAAAGATAAAAAAAGAGTTGTAGTAAAAATCGGCTCTTCCTCCCTGACACATGAGCAGACAGGACGTTTAAATCTGACAAAGCTGGAGATTCTGGTCAGGGAACTGGCAGACCTTCACAACCAGGGCAAGGATGTGATCGTGGTTTCCTCCGGTGCCATTGCGGTGGGAAGAAGCGCCATGGGCATCCACAGGCGTCCCGATGAACTGGCGGAGAAGCAGGCATGTGCCGCAGTGGGCCAGGCAAGGCTTATGATGATCTATCAGAAACTCTTTTCTGAGTACAACCAGACCGCAGCTCAGGTGCTCATGACAAAGTACACCATGATCAATGCAGCCACCAGAGTAAATGCCATGAACACCTTTAACAAGCTGTTTGATATGGGAGCCATTCCCATTGTAAATGAAAATGACACCATCTCCACAGATGAGATTGAGTTCGGTGACAACGACACCCTTTCCGCTCTGGTGGCAGCCCTGGTGGATGCGGACATGCTGATCCTGCTGTCCGATATTGACGGGCTTTTCACGGATGACCCCAACCAGAACCCGGACGCCGAATTCATTGACGTGGTGGAGAAGATAGACAGCCATCTGGAGAAAATGGCAAAAGGCAGCACAGGCAGCTCTGTGGGAACAGGAGGCATGGCAACCAAGCTCACCGCCGCCCATATTGCAACCAGCGCAGGCGCTGACATGGTGATCGCCAACGGAGAGGATTTCCACGTGATACATAAAATAATGCAGGGAAGAAACCACGGCACTTTGTTCTTAGCGGACAAAAAAGAAGGCTTTTACCTGGATGACATTATCCAGAAGCTGTGATGCCGCCCCTTTGAGACCATAAGAGAGGAGACCATACACATGAAACAGGAACAGATCGACAGGATCAACGAGCTTGCAAGAAAATCAAAGGTCACAGAACTGACCCCGGAAGAAAAAGAGGAGCAGAAAAAGCTCCGCACAGAATATATTGCCACCATACGCATGAACATGCGTGCCCAATTGGACAATATTGATATCCAGGAAAAAGACGGAACCGTCACTAACTTAGGCACGAAATACGGACTGAAAACAAAACATTAAGCGCAGCAGGCAGACTTGCAGATCTGCCGTATACATAAAGAAAAGGGTTGAATGTATGACAAATTTTGATACATTCCGCCCTTTTTTCCGTTACTGTTCCGATATTATGTAAATTTTAATGATTGAAAATTAAAATCCGTTATAGTAAAATAAGTCGTGAATGTTCAAAACGTGTATAAGAACAGTGACAAGGAATCGTGAATGTTTTGATTTTGCATTTTGGAAAGGATAAGGAATGAATCAGGAAAATTTGGAAGAAATTCTGGGAAATATAGATGCAGGCGGTGAAGCGCCGGCTAAGGAGCCGGACCGCCAGTATTATTTTATGAAAAAAGCACGGGCTCTGGTGAAAGAAAAAAGTGAAGCGCTGGGCCGTCCTCTGACCTTCTGCGTCAATACCTTCGGCTGTCAGATGAATGCCAGAGACTCGGAAAAACTGGTGGGCGTGCTGGAAAATATCGGATATGTGGAGAAGCAGGACGAGGATGCGGATTTTGTCATTTTCAACACCTGTACCGTCCGGGAGAATGCCAATCACCGTGTGTATGGCCGCCTGGGCCAGCTTCATGCCAGGAAAAAGAAAAATCCCCACATGATGATCGCGCTCTGCGGCTGTATGATGCAGGAGGCTCACGTGGTGGAAAAGCTGAAAAAGAGCTATTCCTTTGTGAATCTCATTTTCGGCACACATAATATCTATAAATTTTCAGAGCTGATCGTAAGTGCCCTTACTTCTGACCGTATGGTTATAGATATCTGGAAAGACACCGATAAAATCGTGGAGGACCTGCCTGCAGAACGGAAGTATTCCTTCAAATCCGGTGTCAATATTATGTTCGGATGCAACAACTTCTGCAGCTACTGCATTGTTCCCTATGTGCGCGGCCGGGAGAGAAGCCGAAGCCCGAAAGATATTGTAAGAGAGATTGAACAGCTTGTGGCAGACGGTGTTGTGGAGGTGATGCTTCTGGGCCAGAACGTAAATTCTTATGGCAGGAACCTGGAAGAACCCATGACATTTGCACAGCTTTTACAGGAGATTGAGAAGATAGAAGGGCTTCGCCGGATCCGTTTTATGACCTCACATCCAAAGGATTTGTCGGACGAGCTGATTGAGGTGATGAAAAACAGCAAAAAGATCTGCAGACACCTTCATCTGCCCCTGCAGTCAGGCAGCAGCCGTATCTTAAAACTGATGAACCGAAGATATGACAAGGAACAGTATCTGGCCCTTGTGGAGAAGATTCGTGCCGCAGTGCCGGATATTTCTCTTACCACGGATATTATCGTCGGATTTCCCGGTGAGACAGAAGAGGATTTTCTGGAGACCATGGACGTGGTGGAAAAAGTGCGCTATGACAGTGCCTTTACCTTTATTTATTCCAAGAGGACCGGAACGCCTGCTGCTGTCATGGAAGACCAGATTCCCGAGGAGGTCATAAAAGACCGTTTTGACAGGCTTCTTGTACGGGTGCAGGCCATAGGCAGGGAAATGTCTGCCAGGGACACCGGAACCGTACAGGAGGTTCTTGTGGAGGAGCAGAATGAACACGATAAAACCCTTATGACAGGAAGGCTTTCCAACAACATACTGGTGCATTTTCCGGGAGACAGCTCTCTGATCGGCAGTCTGGTCCGTGTGCGGCTTGATGAGTGCAGAGGATTCTATTACATGGGTACGAAAGTAGGATGACAATATATGGGACTTACATTTAAAGACGTGGATGTGGCATCACTCTCACCGATGATGCAGCATTACGTGAAGACAAAAGAGGAAAATAAAGACTGTATTATATTTTACCGCCTGGGCGACTTTTACGAGATGTTTTTTGACGATGCGGTCACAACATCCCGGGAACTGGAACTGACCCTGACCGGTAAGGACTGCGGCCTGTCCGAGCGGGCGCCCATGTGCGGCGTCCCCTACCACGCGGCAGAAGTCTACATAAACCGTCTGGTGGGGAAGGGCTACAAGGTGGCGATCTGCGAGCAGATGGAGGACCCAAAGGAAGCCAAGGGGATGGTGCGAAGAGAGGTCATCCGCGTGGTCACACCGGGAACCAATCTGAATACCCAGGCACTGGATGAGACGAAAAACAACTATATTATGGCAGTTGTCTATCTGTCCAACCGTTTCGGCATCGCTATTGCGGATGTGACCACCGGTGATTTTATGGTGACAGAGGTGGATAAGATCCGAACCCTTCTGGATGAGGTATACAAGTTCTCACCGGCGGAAATCATCTGTAATGAGGCATTCTGTATGAGCGGCGTGGACCTGGAAGAGATCAGGAACCGGCTGAACATCTCCCTGTATCCGCTGGAGAGCTGGTACTTTGATGATGACCTGTGTGTGAGAACCCTGAAAGAGCATTTCCGTGTGGGGACACTGGAAGGCCTGGGACTGAAGGATTATGAATGTGCTGTCATCGGAGCAGGCGCCCTTTTGACTTATCTGCTGGAAACACAGAAAAACTCCCTGGAGCATATGCGTGCCATCACCCCATACATCACAGACCGTTTCATGGTCATTGACAGTTCCTCCAGAAGGAATCTGGAACTGACGGAAGCCCTCCGTGAGAAAGTGAAGAGGGGTTCCCTTTTGTGGGTTCTGGACAAGACAAAAACTGCTATGGGAGCCAGAATGCTGCGCTCCTTTATTGAGCAGCCCCTCATTGACGAGGATGCCATCAACCGCCGTCTGGATGCCCTGGAAGAGATCAATTCCAGGGAAATGGACCGGGAGGAGATAAGGGAATATCTAAATCCCATTTATGATATGGAGCGTCTGATCGGGCGTGTCAGCTATCAGTCCGCCAATCCACGGGATATGATCTCCTTCAAATCCTCCATCTCCATGATCCCGTATATCAAACAGCTTGTCAAAAGCTTCTCCACAGAAGAGATGCAGTGCGTCTACGAGGATATGGATGACTTAAGAGATCTGTATACCCTTCTGGAATCCGCCATTGTGGAGGAACCGCCTCTTGCCATGAAGGAGGGCGGCATCATCAAAGATGGTTATAATGAAGATGTGGACCATTTCCGCGAGGCAAAAACAAAAGGAAAATCCTGGCTGGCGGAACTGGAAGCCGAAGAGAGGGAAAAGACAGGCATCCGCAATCTGAAGATCAAATACAACAAGGTATTCGGCTATTATCTGGAGGTGACCAATTCCTTCAAAAATATGGTGCCGGAATACTATACCAGAAAGCAGACCCTCACCAACGCGGAGCGTTATATCACTCCAAGGCTGAAGGAGCTGGAAGATATGATCCTGGGGGCAGAAGATAAGCTCTACGCCCTGGAATACGAACTTTTTGTGAATGTGCGCAATACCATCTCCAGGGAGGTGGAGCGGATTCAGCGGACAGCCAAGGCCATAGCCAAGCTGGACACCTATATCTCCCTTGCGCTGGTGGCATCCAGGAACAATTACGTCCGCCCCAAGATCAACACCAAAGGAGTCATTGACATCAAAAACGGACGTCACCCGGTGGTGGAAAAAATGATCCCCAACGACATGTTCATTCCCAATGACACGTACCTGGACAACAGCAAAAACAGGGTATCTGTCATCACCGGACCCAATATGGCAGGTAAATCCACATATATGCGCCAGACCGCCCTGATCGTCCTGATGGCACAGATCGGTTCCTTTGTCCCCGCTGAAAAGGCCAACATCGGCATTGCGGACCGTATCTTTACCCGTGTGGGCGCCTCCGATGACCTGGCAAGCGGTCAGAGTACCTTTATGGTGGAGATGACCGAGGTTGCCAATATTCTGCGGAACGCCACGTCCAGAAGCCTTCTCATCCTGGATGAGATCGGGCGCGGAACCAGCACCTTTGACGGCCTCTCCATTGCCTGGGCAGTCATTGAATATATCAGCAACACGAAAATTCTGGGAGCTAAGACACTTTTTGCCACCCATTACCATGAACTGACCGAACTGGAAGGCAAGCTGGCCGGCGTGAACAATTACTGCATTGCCGTGAAAGAGCGTGGAGACGACATTGTCTTTCTGCGTAAAATCGTGAAAGGCGGTGCGGACAAGAGCTACGGTATCCAAGTGGCAAAACTGGCCGGTGTGCCGGATGTGGTCATTGAGCGGGCAAAAGAACTGGTGGAGGAACTGGTCAGCGCGGACATCACTGCAGCGGTCAAGGATATCGCCTCGGAAAATAAAAAGACGAAGACAAAGCCCCAGGTACATTTGGACGAACTGGACTTAGAGCAGATTTCCCTGTTTGACACCGTGAAGGATGATGATGTGCTGGAGGAACTGAAAAATATTGATGTCTCTAATTTAACACCCATTGACGCGCTGAACACAATTTATAAGCTTCAGAACAAACTGAAGAACAGATGGTGATAGAATTGAGAAAAATTGCTGTTTTAGATCAGAATACCATAGATAAAATAGCGGCCGGCGAGGTGGTAGAACGTCCCGCTTCCGTGGTGAAGGAGCTGGTGGAGAATGCCATCGACGCCGGTTCCTCCGCCATTACCGTGGAAATCAAAGAGGGCGGCATCTCCTTCATACGTGTGACCGACAACGGCGGCGGCATGGTGCGGGAACAGGTGCCCCTTGCTTTTCTGCGCCATGCCACCAGCAAAATTGAGAAGGTGGAAGACCTGATGCGGATATCCTCCCTGGGATTCCGCGGTGAGGCTCTGTCAAGCATTGCAGCAGTCGGACAGGTGGAGCTGATAACCAAAACACCGGAAGCCCTCACAGGTGTGCGCTATCTCATAGAAGGCGGAAAAGAAAAGTCTCTGGAGGAGATCGGCGCGCCCTGCGGCACTACCATAATTGTCCGCAACCTGTTTTTCAACACGCCGGTCAGGGCAAAATTCTTAAAGACAGCCATGACAGAAGCCGGTTATGTGAGTTCCTATATGGAACAGCTCGCTCTGTCCCATCAGGACATCTCTTTTAAATTCATGGTAAACGGACAGACAAAGCTTCACAGCTCCGGCAATGCCAGCCTGAAGGATGTCATCTACGGCATTTCCGGCAGGAATATAGCCCGTGAGGTAACCGCCGTGAAGTATGAAAAGAACGGGATTTCCATAGAGGGATTTGCGGGAAAGCCTGTCATTGCAAGAGGCAACCGAACCTTTGAAAATTATTATATTAACGGCAGATATGTAAAAAGCAAGGTGCTCATGAAGGCCATAGAGGATGCCTATAAGCCCTATATGATGCAGCATAAATACCCCTTTGTCTGCCTGCAGTACAACATTCAGGGAGATGAGGTGGATGTAAACGTACATCCCACAAAAATGGAAGTCCGGTTTCAGAACCAGCAGGCTGTTTATCAGGCCACTTATGAGGCGCTCACTTCTGTGCTGGCGCACAGGGAACTGATCCCCGACATTGATTTGGACCAGGGAAAGGACAAGGAGGAGCAAAAACGCGGCGGCAGAAAACCAAACGGCCCGGAACCCTTTGAACAGAGACGAAGAGCAGGCATTTCCAATACACCGCAGAAGCAGAAATCACACATTTACACACCACAGCAGAATACCGGTTTTATAGCAGAGGAAAAACGTCCGTATAAGTACGGAACGGGACCTGAAACTTCAAAATCCGGTTCCGAACAGGGGACCGAAGGTGTTGTGCCCGCTCCCCTTCCTGCAGGCGTGCGCCCCGCTGTTGTACCGTCCTCCCCGGATGCGGATATTCGGCCTTCCGTAAATACTCCGCCTTCCGGCATCGGTGTGCGGCCAGCCACAACTTTCCCTGCACCCGAACATGGAGCGCAGGACATTTCCAACATGGACGCAGAAGAACCGTCATCCATTGCCATAAAGTCTGCAAATGGAACCAAGGCATCAATTGCTGTGCAGCCTGCGAATGAAGCGATGCCTTCAAATGACGCACAGTCCGCAAATGAAACATCACCATCAAATGCCGCACAGCCTGCAAGTGAAACATCACCATCAAATGCCGCACAGTCTGCAAATGAAACATCACCATCAAATACTGCACAGCCCGCCGATGAAATACAACCATTGCCGCAAACCGCAGCAGCAGACCCGGCGGCCACAGCGGTACAGGAGTCAGTATCCGTAATACCGGAAAGCCCCCGGCAGATGGAGCTGTTTGACGACCGGCTTCTCTCCAAAAAAGCCAGACTGCGCCACCGCATCATCGGCCAGCTTTTTGACACATACTGGCTGGTGGAATACGATGAGAAATTTTACATCATTGACCAGCACGCCGCTCACGAAAAAGTGCTTTATGAGCGCTTCATGAAAGAATTCAACCAGCGGGAGATCCTATCCCAGATGGTAAGTCCACCGGAGATCATCGCGCTCAGTCTTCAGGAGGCAGAGCTTTTAAAAGAGCAGATGGAGATATTTGAACAGTTTGGCTTTGAGATTTCTTCCTTCGGCGGCAGGGAATACAGCATCAGCGCTGTTCCGGCCAATCTGTACGGCGTCACGGTTCAGGAACTGTTCATAGAGATTCTGGACAGCCTGGAAACAGAGGGCAGGAGACAGACCCCTGAACTGATAACCCACAGAATCGCCACAGCCGCCTGCAAAGCCGCTGTAAAGGGCAACCAGATGCTCTCCGTCCCGGAAGCGGACAAACTGATCGACGAGCTTCTGGGACTGGAAAATCCTTATCACTGCCCGCATGGAAGACCCACCATTGTCTCCATGACAAAATACGAACTGGAAAAGAAATTCAAACGGATTGTGTAGGTGAATAGCTTGAAAAAACCTTTGATAATACTGACCGGACCTACGGCGGTGGGCAAGACCCACCTGTCTGTCCGGCTGGCTCACGCTGTTGGCGGGGAGATCATCTCCGCGGATTCCATGCAGGTATACCGCCATATGGATATCGGTTCCGCCAAGATCACGAAAGAAGAGATGGACAACATCCCCCATTATCTCATTGATGTGCTGAATCCCGAAGAGGAGTTCCATGTAGTCCGGTTCCAGCAGATGGCAAAAGAGGCCATGGCAAAAATTTACGCCAGGGGAAAGATTCCTATTTTAACCGGCGGTACAGGATTTTATATCCAGGCCGTGGTAAAAGACATTGATTTTTCCGAGGACACGGAAAAAAGCCCGGTGAGACAGCAGCTTGAGCAGGAAGCCAGGGAAAAAGGAGCCGCCTGGATGCACGGACGCCTCCGGGAAGTCGACCCTGCCTCCGCCATAAAAATACATGAAAACAATATAAAACGTGTCATACGTGCCCTGGAATACTATGAACTGACAGGAGAACGCATCTCCGAACACAATGAGCGGGAGGCAGAGAAAACTTCCCCGTACAATACAGCCTACTTTGTCTTAAACGATGACAGAGAGAAACTTTATGCCCGCATTGACCGGCGGGTAGATGAAATGCTGGATGCCGGGCTGGTCCCTGAAGTAAAAAAACTTAAAAACATGGGCTACACCAAAAATATGGTCTCCATGCAGGGCCTTGGATACAAGGAGATTCTGTCCTATCTGGACGAAGAGATCACCCTGGAGGAGGCAGTCTACATTTTGAAAAGAGATACCCGCCATTTTGCCAAGCGGCAGCTTACCTGGTTCCGCAGGGAAAAAGACGTGATATGGGTAAACAAACCGGAATTCTCCTACAATGAGAATGCCATTTTGGAATACATGCTGAAAATATGTAAGGAAAGAGGAATTTGTGATGCAGGAAATGAATGCAGTGTACCGGGAACTGGGAATCAGCAGTGAGGTACTGGCATATGGAAATAAAATAGAACAGGAACTGAAGGAACGCTTTGCAGCCATCGACGATAACGCGGAATATAACCAGATGAAGGTGCTCCTGGCAATGCAGAAAAACAAAGTCAGCGAGGCATGTCTCTACGCCTCCAGCGGCTACGGATACAATGATCTGGGAAGAGATACCCTGGAAGATGTATATGCAGACGCATTCCACGCGGAGGCAGCACTGGTACGGCCCCAGATCGCCTGCGGCACCCATGCCCTTGCGGTTGCTCTTTCCGGCAACCTGCGCCCCGGTGATGAACTCTTCTCCCCTGTGGGCAAGCCATATGACACCCTGGAGGAGGTCATCGGCATCCGCCCGTCCAGAGGCTCCCTGGCAGAATACGGAGTCACCTACAGACAGACGGACCTGCTTCCTGACGGCAGCTTTGATTATGAAAACATCAAAAAGGCCATTAATGAGAAGACAAAACTGGTCACGATCCAGCGCTCCAAAGGATACCAGACCCGTCCCACATTGTCTGTGGAACGCATCGGAGAACTGATCGCGTTTGTAAAGAATATCAAGCCGGATGTCATCTGCATGGTTGACAACTGCTACGGAGAATTTGTGGAACGCATAGAACCCACTGACGTAGGTGCGGATTTGATCGTAGGTTCCCTCATCAAGAACCCCGGCGGCGGCCTGGCCCCCATCGGCGGTTATATTGCGGGCAAAAAAGAATATGTGGAAAATGCGGCTTACCGTCTCACCTCCCCCGGTCTCGGAAAAGAGGTCGGTGCCACTCTTGGCGTGAACCAGCCCTTCTTCCAGGGCTTCTTCCTGGCACCGACCGTGGTGGCCGGAGCGCTGAAAGGCGCTGTCTTTGCAGCCAATATCTATGAGCGCCTGGGCTTTGGAGTGGTACCGAACGGAACGGAAAGCCGCCATGATATTATTCAGGCAGTTACCTTCGGTGTACCGGAAGGCGTCATAGAATTCTGCAAAGGCATTCAGGCGGCAGCACCTGTGGACAGCTATGTGGAGCCGGAACCCTGGGCTATGCCCGGATACGACAGCGATGTCATTATGGCGGCAGGCGCCTTTGTACAGGGTTCCTCCATTGAACTGTCCGCGGACGGCCCCATTAAGCCTCCTTACGCCGTATATTTTCAGGGCGGTCTTACCTGGTACCACGCAAAACTGGGAATCCTCATGTCCTTACAGAAACTCATAGATAAAAAAATAGCGGTACTGCCAATACAGGAGGCATAGATCCATGGAGAAAAAAACTGTCTGCATCATCGGCGGAGGCGCTGCCGGACTGGTAAGCGCCATCTTCGCCGCCAGAAACCACGCATCCGTTATTCTGCTGGAACAAAATGAAAAGCCGGGAAGAAAACTTCTGGCCACAGGAAACGGCAGATGCAATTTGACAAACACTTACCAGCACCCCTCCTGCTACCACGGCAGGCACCCGGAATTTGCCTGGGAGGTCATACAGCAGTTTCCCATGCAGCAGACAGTGGCCTTTTTTTCCAAGCTGGGTATCTACACCAGGAACCGTGACGGCTACCTTTACCCCGCGAGTCTGCAGGCATCCAGTGTGCTGGAGGTTCTGGAAGCGGAGGCCCGTTATCTGAAGGTGAAGATCAAATGCAGAGAACAGGTAACAGATATCTGTGCATGCCCGGACCGGGAGCAGGGCAGATGGCTGGTCAAAACCGCGTCCTGGCAGTATCCCGCCGACAGTGTGATCATCGCCTGCGGTTCACCGGCATCTGAGATTGCAGGCTCCTGTACTTTCGGGTACGAGCTTGCAAAAAAGCTGGGCCATACGCTTATAAAACCGCTCCCCGCACTGGTGCCTCTGGTCTGCAAAGGCAGCTTCTTTAAAAAGTGGGCAGGCGTCCGCGCAGAGGGCTGCGTCTCCCTTGCCGTTGACCGCCGGATTTTCCGGGAGGAGAGAGGCGAGCTGCAGCTCACAGAATACGGCGTCTCCGGAATCCCGGTCTTCCAGCTGAGCGGCTATGCGGTGCGGCTTCTGGATGAGGGTGTGCCCGTACGGCTTTTGCTTGACTTTATGCCGGATTTCACAGAGGAAGCCCTGGAGGCATTTCTGAAAACCCGTATGGATAACTGCCCCTACAAGACTTTGAAGGAAAGCCTTGTGGGACTTTTTCCGAAAAAACTCATTGATGTGCTGACTCAGGATGACAAGACTGACACAGCATCTCTGGTACAGAAAATCAAATGCCTGGAACTGGATGTCAAGGGGCCTCGTTCCCTCGGGCAGGCGCAGGTATGCTCCGGCGGCGTTTCCACAGAGGAGTTATCCGCAGGAACCATGGAATCTTCCCTTCATCCCGGTATCTTTTTCGCGGGGGAAGTGGTGGACACAGACGGTATCTGCGGAGGATATAACCTGCAGTGGGCCTGGTCCAGTGCAGCCATGGCAGGCACTCATGCCGCTTTATAACAGAAAGGTAGATACATGCTCACCATACAACAATTAAAGCTTCCGGTCTCACACACTGAAAACGAACTGGAAAAAAAGATTATAAAAACATTGAAAATAAAAAAAGAAGAGCTTCTTTCCTGGTCCATCCGGAAACAATCCCTGGATGCCAGAAAAAAGCCGGATCTTTTTTTCGTATATACCATTGACGCAGAGGTAAAAAAAGAGAGCACTGTCCTTAAAAGAGTTGACCATAAAATTGTTATGTCAACCAAAAGAGTGCCCTATACCTATCTGCACACGGACAACAGAGACAGACTGCAGCGCCCGGTAGTTGTGGGCAGCGGTCCGGCAGGTCTTTTCTGTGCCTATTATCTGGCTCGTGCAGGTCTTTCTCCCCTTGTCATCGAACGGGGGGACGATGTGGACAGCCGCATGAAAAAAGTACAGTCCTTCTGGGACGGCAAAGCTTTGGATACAGAATCCAACGTGCAGTTCGGGGAGGGCGGTGCGGGAACCTTTTCTGACGGAAAACTGAACACCCTGGTCAAGGACCCTGCAGGCAGAAACCTGGAGGTCCTCCGTCTCTTTGTGGAATGCGGAGCACCGGATGAAATCTTGTATGTGCAGAAACCCCATCTGGGCACGGATCTTCTGGTGACGATTGTAAAAAATCTCAGAAAAAAAATCGAAGCGCTGGGCGGTGAGATCCGTTTCCGAAGCGCACTGACCGGTATCCATACAGAAAAAGGACAGCTTACGGGCATTGAGATCAATCACCGAGAACAGCTTTCTGTTTCCACACTGGTCCTCGCCGTGGGGCACAGCGCCCGGGATACGTTTTCTCTTCTGGAGAAAAGCGGATTTTCCATGCAGGCCAAAGCCTTCGCAGTCGGGCTGCGCATTGAACATCCCCAGACGCTCATCAACCAGTACCAGTACGGCTGCAGAGAACATGAAACCTTAGGAGCGGCAGCCTACAAGCTGACTCACAAGGCAGCGGGAGGCCGGGGGGTGTACAGCTTCTGCATGTGTCCCGGCGGCTATGTGGTCAATGCCTCCTCAGAGGAGGGGATGCTGGCCGTCAACGGCATGAGCTATCAGGACCGCGCCTCAAAAAACGCCAACAGTGCCATAATCGTCACCGTTACACCTGACGACTACGGAAATACCGGCCCCCTTTCCGGCGTGGAATTTCAAAGAGGGCTGGAACGGGCCGCCTGGCGTCTGGGCGGAGGCAGAATTCCCCTTCAGCTTTTCGGTGATTTTAAAGAGAACCGGAAGAGTACCGGACTTGGACAGGTCACGCCCTGCCTGAAAGGAGACTGGTCCTTTGCCAATCTAAGAGAACTTCTGCCCGCCGGTATCAGCAGCGCCCTGCAGGAGGGAATCACATATTTTGACCGCATGATCCCCGGCTTTTCCAGGGATGACGCAATTCTCACCGGTGTGGAGAGCCGTACCTCCTCCCCTGTGCGCATAGAGCGAAATGCAGAGATGGAGAGCAGTATCCGCGGTGTTTATCCCTGTGGGGAGGGTGCCGGATATGCGGGAGGAATCACCTCAGCAGCCATGGACGGCTTAAAAATTGGGGAAGTAATTGTGAAAAAAGTGATAAATTTTTGTTAAGGCATATACATCGTTTTTAATCTGTGCTACAATTAAATCTGCTAAATTTTTTTATGATGCCCATACCATGCTGAAGAGAGTATGTGGAAAATCATATGAATGACAATAGAAAAATCAAAGAAATACCAAATGAAAACCGGCCATACGAAAAGTGTCTGAAGCTTGGAGCCCAGGCACTGACTGATGAAGAACTGCTGGCAGTGCTTTTGCGCTCCGGCTCAAGCGGCAGCTCCTCACTGGAGCTTGCAGGGGAGGTGCTGCACCTTTCCCGGGACAAAGAAGGCCTGCCCGGCCTTCACCAGCTGAGCCTCCAGCAGTTAAAAAGTATACGGGGAATCGGAACAGTGAAAGCCGTACAGCTCAAATGTATCGGTGAACTTTCCAAGAGGATTGCAGTCTCTGTGGCAGAAAAGGGTGTTTCCTTTGATCATCCGGCATCCATTGCCAATTTCTACATGGAGCAGCTCCGCCATCAGGAACAGGAGCTGCTGCTTTGTATGATGCTGGACTGCAAAAATCATCGCCTGGGGGAAGAAACTGTTTTTAAGGGGACTGTAAATATGTCCCTGGTAAACCCGCGGGAAATTTTTCTTGCCGCTCTTTCCTATCACGCGGTGGGAATCCTGCTGGTACACAACCATCCAAGCGGAGACCCGACCCCAAGTAAGGCGGATCTTAACATTACGAAGAGAGTTCAGAATGCCGGCGCAATGCTGGGCATCCCGCTTCTGGATCACATCATTATCGGAGACTGCCGTTACATAAGCTTCCGGGAGCAGGGTTTATTTGAATAAATAGATATATAGAAAGAACGCACAGCGGGCTTTCTTGGTCATAAATAAAGGGGAGCACAATATGCCATTTCATAAAACGTTCGGTGTGGATTTAGGCACCAGTATGGTGAAAATCTATTCCTGCCAGCAGGACACCATCTTAACGGAAAAGAACATGATTGCCATTCGGAACGGAAAACAGATTCTGGCCACAGGCAATGATGCTTATGAGATTTTTGAAAAAAACCCCTCAAATGTCTCGGTCATCACTCCCATGACATTCGGCAAAATTGCAGATATCAACCATACGGAGATGGTTCTGCATTCGCTTCTGGAGAAAGCGGGCGCCGGTACGGTTTTCGGAAATACACTGTACCTTGCAGTTCCCGCGGATTTATCCGAGATAGAAAAGAGGGCCTACTATACAATAGGAAATTCCAGCAGAAAAAATAAGATATATATGGTAGAAAAGACCATCGCCGATGCGGTAGCGCTGGGAATACCCATCAACAAGACAAAAGGCTCCATGGTGGTAAATATCGGGGCACAGAGCTGTGAGATCTCTGTCATTGAAAAGGGCAGAGTGGTTCTGAGTAAAATTGTGGAGATCGGCGGTAAGCAGTTAAATGAATCTATACAAAATATGGTTCGCCGCCGGTGCAATCTGAATATCGGAAGCCGTACTGCCAGGCGCCTGAAATTCTCCCTGGCCTACTTAAAAGAAGACAAAAAAGAGGCCAGGAAAGTGGTGGGAGTGGACAGCCTCACGGGTCTGCCCCAGGAGGGTGTCGTGTCCTCCCGAATGGTTTATGAGGCCATTTTAGAGCCTCTTGGCACTATCTGCGAGGAAATACGCTTTTTTCTTGAGCGGACGCCGCCCCAGATTCGCCAGAACATTTCCAGGGAAGGCATCAATCTCACCGGAGGCACTACAAAAATTCCGGATATCGAATGGTTCATCAGCAGACAGACAGGACAAAAAGTCTGTCTGTCACGGTTCTATGATCTGTGCACCATATACGGTATTAAGGAGATCATAGGAAGCAAGTCTCTCAGAAAATGGGTGAAATAACAGAAAGCACATCCCGTGGACTTTCTGCTGACATGAATAAAAAGCTGAGGTTTTATAGAATGAAAAAAAAGCATGATTGGAACATAAAAAGTAAACACATCCTGGTTGTGATGATTCTGGTGTGCATCAGTTTGATGCTCCTCACCTTCGCAGGAAAATTTCCGGCCGCACCGGTCAGGAAGGCAGCCAGCTACGCCGTTGTACCTTTCCAGAACGGCATCAATAAAGTAGGAACCGCCCTAAGCGATATGACCTCCGGCTTCCGCAATAAAAAAAAGCTGGTGGAGGAGAATAAAAAGCTTCAGAGCAAGGTGGATGAACTCACCGCTGAGAACAGCCGCCTGACCCAGTCCATCAGTGAACTGGACCGTCTGAAAAAGCTTTACGACCTTGACAAAGAGTATAGCGAGTACGACAAGGTAGGTGCTGAGGTCATCAGCAAGAATTCCGGCAACTGGTTTTCCACCTTTACCATCAATAAAGGCAGCGATGACGGCATCCAGAAAGACTGCAATGTCATTGCAGGAAGCGGACTGGTCGGCATAGTCACAGAGGTGGGGAAAAACTGGGCAACCGTTCGGTCCATCATTGATGACACCAGCAACGTGGGTGCCATGACCATGACCACCTCCGACACCTGCATTGTTTCAGGTGACATGCGTCTGATCGATGAGGGCAAACTGCAGTTTATCCATCTCAAAGACCAGGACGATAAAATACAGGAAGGCGAAAAAATTGTTACATCCGCAGTGAGCGACAAATTTCTGAAGGGAATTCTGATAGGATATGTAAGTGAGATAGAAGAAGACCCCAACAATCTTACTAAGACAGGAACTCTGACACCTGCGGTGGACTTTGAACATCTGCAGGAGGTACTTGTGATCAAAGAACTGAAACAGCAGAAGGGAGATTCATAAATGAGAATTCAAAGGAAAGTGGTAACCCTCCTTCTGATTCTGATCTGTGCCATCCTTCAGGGAACCCTTTTCAAGGCCCTTTCCATCGGCTCCATTTCGCCGAACCTGCTGTTGATTCTGACCATTTCCTTTGGCTTTATGCGGGGAAAGAAAAACGGCATCTGGATTGGATTTTGCTGTGGCTTACTGAAGGATCTGCTCTCGGACGGACTGCTGGGCTTTTACGCCTTAGTCTATCTGTGTATCGGCTACGCGGCAGGCTGCTGCTGCAAGCTGTTTTATGACGAGGAGCTGCGTGTTCCCATCATACTCACGGCTGCAGGCGATCTGGTTTACGGCGGCCTGGTTTACGGGATGCAGTATCTGATGCGGGGACGCGTACAATTTTACTATTATTTCGGAAGGATCATCATCCCGGAAATGATCTATACGGTTCTTATGACTGTTCTTCTCTACAGGTTACTCTTTAACATTAACAAGCGGCTGACAGAACTGGAAATGAAGGAGAGAGATTCTATTTGGTTAAGAAAATAAAAAACTTTTTAAAGAAAATTTGTATCAAACGTACCACTGTGCTGTTTCTGGTATTCATTCTTATGTTTTTCATCCTGATACAGCATCTTTTCAAACTACAGATCATAGAGGGAGACGAATACGCCGACAACTTTAATCTGAGCACCACAAAAACACGTACCATCAAGAGCACCCGCGGAAATATCCGTGACCGGAACGGCCAGCTTCTGGCTCATAACCAGTTGTCCTATTCCATTATATTGGAGGATAACGGGACCTATGACTCCAACCGGGAGAAAAACCTGACCCTCAATTATGTGGCCTATTCCCTGATGAAGATTCTGGAGGCCAACGGCGAGTCCCTGGACACCTCCTTTCACATTGTGGTGGATGAGAACGGGGAATATGCCTTCGACGCCACGGATTTCACACTGAACCGTTTTAAGGCCGATGTCTACGGACAGGCTAAGATCGATTCCCTGGAAGAAGACCAGCTGAATGCTTCCGCCAAAAAGATCATGGATTATCTGTGCAGCGCGGAGCGCTTCGGCCTTGTAAATAAAGATGACCCGTACACAGCGGAAGAGCTGAAAAAACATGACCTGCCGGAATCCTTCACCCCGGAGGAAACCCTGGCCATTGTCCGCATCCGTTATGCGCTGTCTGCCAACAGCTTCAAAAAATATGTGCCGGCCACCATCGCTACCAATGTGAGCGAGGAGACCGTTGCCATGGTAATGGAGAATAAGGACAAGCTGCAGGGCGTTGATATTATGGAAGACTCCATCCGCGTGTATGACGACGGCGTGTATTTTGCCCCCATTATCGGATACACCGGCAAAGCCTCCGCAGAGGAATTGGAAGAGTTAAAAAAAGATAATGCGGACTACTCCACAGATGCTGTGATCGGCAAAACAGGAATTGAGCAGTACATGGAGACCACCCTGCAGGGAAAAGACGGGCAGGAGCAGGTAACGGTTGACAACCTGGGCAAAGTACTGCAGATCAATGAGGATTCCAGGATTGAGCCTGTATCCGGTGATGATGTTTACCTGACCATTGACAAGGACCTGCAGGAGCTGGCTTATCATGTACTGGAGCAGAAGATCGCAGGTATCCTTTCCGATAATATTATTATGGCTAAGGAGTTCGACCAGGATTCCACCAACAATGATACCAGCAACATCCGGACACCGATCTATGATGTATATAATGCCCTGATCGGCAACAGCGTCATAGATACCAGTCACTTTAAGGAAGAAGATGCCTCTGAGACTGAGCAGACCATCTACGGCCTGTTCACCCAGAAACAGGCAGAGGTCTTTGAATCCATCCGGCAGGAGCTGACCGCTGCTGCACCGGAGGCCTATAAGGACCTTCCAAAAGAAATGCAGGAGTATCAGAGTTATATTGTCAACGATTTCCTTATGAACAAAAAGGGAATCCTCTCTCTGGACGCCATAGATGCTTCGGACCCGACCTATATCGCATGGACAAAAGACAGTTCCATCAGCTTAAAAGAATTTCTGACTTACGCGGCAAGCCAGAACTGGATCGATATCTCCCAGTTCTACGCGGAGGGAGATTATCTGGATTCCACAGAAGTGTATAATGCACTTTCCGAATATCTGACAGAGTCCCTGACAAATGATTCGGAATTCTCCAAGATCATATATAAATACATGATCCTGTCGGATACCATATCCGGAAACCAGCTCTGTCTGGTTCTCTTTGACCAGGGAATTCTTGAGGCTGACGAGGAGACCTATAACGCCCTTGCCTCCGGACAGAAGAAATCCTATGATTTTCTGAAGGAGAAGATCAGCAGTCTGGAGATCACGCCGGCACAGCTGGCCCTTGATCCCTGCTCCGGCTCTCTTGTGATGACAGATGTAAATTCCGGGGAAGTGCTGGCCTGTGTCACCTATCCCGGATATGACAATAACCGTCTGGCCAATCAGATGGATGTAGATTATTACGCGAAGCTTTCCCTTGACCTTTCAAGGCCCTTCTTTAATAAGGCCACACAGCAGAAGACTGCACCCGGTTCCACATTTAAAATTGTGACGGCAGTAGCAGGAATGGAAGAGGGACTTGTGGACGATAATTATGGTGTGACCTGTACCGGTGAATTTACAAAAGTTACGCCGCCCATCAAGTGCTGGCTGCATACAGGACACGGCTATCTGGGAATACAGGGGGCCATCAAGAATTCCTGTAATACCTTCTTTAACCAGGTGGTCTATGACCTGGGCACGGACTCCGACGGGAATTTCTCGGATTCTCTGGGACTTGAAAAGCTCCGCAAATATGCAGAACTGTTCCAGCTTGACCAGAAATCGGGCCTTGAGATCACAGAAGCCGAACCGCAGATCACAGACGAGGCTGCCGTGGCATCTGCCATCGGACAGGGTACCAACAACTACACAACCTCACAGCTGGCGCGCTACGCCACCACAATCGCAAGCCGGGGAAACATTTATTCGTTGTCCCTTCTTGATAAAGTTACAGACTCCAAAGGAAACCTCATCGAAGACTACACACCGGAGCTGAAGGCTACTATGGATATTCCCAATAATGAATGGGATATCATCCACGCAGGAATGCGGGAAGTAGTAGAAAACAATGATGCCTTCCAGGATTTTGATTACCCGGTATCCGGTAAGACCGGTACCGCCCAGGAGGTTACGACCCGGCCCAGCCACGGACTTTTCATCGGATTTGCTCCATCGGACAATCCGGAGATCGCCATGGCAGTCCGCATTGCCAATGGTTACAGTTCCACCAATGCGGCAGCAGTAGCAAAAGATGTAATCAGCTATAAGTACAATCTTGTGGATAAAGATGCGATCGTGACCGGAACGGCATCCGCAGGCGGAAGTACACAGCAGACAGACTAAACCTTTTTTGAGTCTTGAAAATACGCATGAAAAGTAAAGGCGGTTAATACCGCAGTTTCGCAGCGGTTCAGCTTGTCTGAACTGTTGCGCGGTTTCAAAAAGGATTTAGGAGGATAGGATATGAGTGAAATTATTGTAGTGACTTCCGGAAAAGGCGGGGTCGGAAAAACCACCGTTACGGCAAATCTGGGCCTTGGACTTGCAAAGCTCAACAAAAAGGTTGTCGTGGTGGACACAGACATCGGGCTTCGGAACCTGGATGTGGTTCTGGGGCTTGAGAACAGGATTGTCTATAACCTGATCGATGTCATTGAGGGGAGCTGCCGTATGAAGCAGGCGCTCATCCGGGACAAACAGTGTGACAATCTCTGCCTTCTGCCCTCGGCCCAGACCAGAGACAAGACAGCTATCACGCCTGAACAGATGATTAAGCTGACAGATGATCTGTCAGAAGAATTTGACTATATTCTGCTGGACTGCCCTGCAGGTATTGAACAGGGCTTCAAAAACGCCATTGCAGGGGCGAACCGGGCCATTGTGGTAACCACACCGGAAGTCTCCGCCATCCGTGATGCTGACCGTATCATCGGGCTTCTCCAGGCAAATGAAATGCCAAGAGTACAGCTTATCATCAACCGTCTGCGCATGGATATGATAAGACGCGGGGAGATGATGTCCGTGGAAGATGTCACGGAGATTCTGGCAGTGGAGCTTCTGGGCGCGATCCCGGATGACGAGGCTGTGGTCATTGCCACGAATCAGGGGGAACCTCTCTGCGGGCAGGATTCCATGTCAGGACAGGCATTTTTGAACATCTGCCGCAGGATAGCGGGAGAGGATGTACCTTTCCTGAATTTCCAGGCAAAGCAGGGTGTATTCAAAAGGCTGTCCGGTATCTTTAAAAAATAATAAGGTAAGGGAGGGCCTGCGTGTTGATTCATTTTCGGAATAAACGTTCCGGTCATGTAGCAAAAGACCGGCTGAAGCTTCTCCTCGTATCCGAGAGGCTGGATTGTTCTCCACAAATGATGACCATGCTTCAAAACGATATGATCCGTGCAGTGAGCAGATATTTCACCGTACAGGAACAGAAAGTGGAAATCCGTTATCTGAAGGATACCACCACCGTTTTGGCAAAGATTCCTCTGAAAGCAGATATACAGGAATCCTATCCCGGTTTTTAGGAACAGGTAAAAAAGGACTTTAAGGATAAAACTAGGTGTTTTCATGATTAAACAATATAAACTACGCGACTATAATTTCAGACTGGTGCTGTTTCTGGTTGTGCTCACCTTTATGGGAGTGCTGCTGGTAGGAAGTGCGGAACCGGATCTGCAGAAAAAGCAGTTCTTCGGTATGATGCTGGGGTTTATCGTCATGGTGATCATATCCCTGATGGATTTCAGCTGGATCCTGAACTTTTACTGGATCATGTATGTGGGCAATATCCTCATGCTTCTTCTGGTACGGCTGTTCGGTACGGAATCAAAAGGTGCCGCCAGATGGCTGAGTATCGGAAGTTTCCAGTTCCAGCCCACAGAGCTGTCGAAGATCATCATCATTCTGTTTCTCGCACGCTACTTAATGGAACACGAGGAAGATTTGAATACATTTAAGACAATATTGAAGACAGTGGTGCTGATCGCCATACCTCTGCTTCTGATTTATAACCAGCCGGACTTGAAAAATACCATCACAATTGCTATACTTTTCTGTATACTGCTGTATCTCGCAGGACTGAGTTATAAAATTATAGGCGGGGCGCTGCTGATCGCCATACCTCTGGTGGTTGTATTTCTGTTCATCGTCATACAGCCGGACCAGAAGCTCATAAAAGATTACCAGAGAGACCGAATCATGACATTTTTGTATCCGGAGGAGGAGGAGTATTCCGACGATGTCCTCCAGCAGCAGAATTCCATCATGGCCATCGGTTCCGGAAAACTGACAGGAAAAGGATTAAACAACAATGAGGTGGCAACTGCCAACAAGGGAAACTTTGTATCGGAGAGCCAGACAGACTTTATCTTTTCCGTTGCGGGTGAGGAACTGGGATTTCTGGGCTGTACGGCGCTGCTGCTGCTTATGTTTTTGATCATCTTTGAATGTATGAGGACGGGCAGGAGGGCCAAGGATCTATCCGGCAGCCTTATATGCTACGGTATGGCTTCCATAATAGCAGTACAGAGCTTTATCAACATCTGCGTGGCAACGGGACTTGGCCCCAACACAGGTACGCCGCTTCCCTTTGTCAGCTATGGGCTTTCTTCCATGGTAAGCCTTTATATCGGTATGGGACTGGTGTTAAATGTCAGTCTTCAGAAAAACAGAACCTACAGGGAGGTAGAAAAATCGTGAACATCGGATTAATCGCACACAACTCTAAGAAAAAATTAATGCAGAACTTCTGCATTGCCTACAGGAGCGTCCTGTCAAAAAATGACCTGTACGCCACCGGCACAACAGGCAGGCTCATTGAGGAGGCTTCCAATCTAACAGTACACAAATTCCTGGCCGGACACCTGGGTGGTGAACAGCAGATGGGCGCTTTGATCGAGCAGAACCAGATGGACCTTATCATTTATCTGCGTGAGCCGCTGGCACCGCAGAAGCATGATCCGGATGTAAAACGGATTTTTCATCTGTGTGATACACATAATATCCCGCTGGCAACCAATCTTGCAACAGCAGAAATGATGATCAAATCACTTGACAGAGGAGAGTTAGACTGGCGTGAAATGTACAAATAAACCGAAAAAAAGGCTTTCCAAAAAAGCACAGAGAAAACGTAAGATCAGACGCACCCTGTTTCTCAGTATGTTTTTCGTCATCCTGCTTCTTGCAGGTGTCCTGGGGATTTTCATGCTGAAGGGAAAACAGGCGGTGGATGCACCCATGGCTTTTAAGCTGACCACCGAAGTATTCGGTCAGACCATAGGCGAGGATTCCCTGGTGGCGGAAGGCGTGGCAGCGGATTTGTGCGTGGGCGCAGGTGACACACCTCTGGAAGGGATCGAGACTCAGGGGGAGGAGAGGGCAGCGCTCTTTGACATCAAAGATAAAAAACTGCTTTTTTCAAAATCTCTGTATGAGAAATCCTATCCGGCCAGTATCACCAAGATCATGACAGCACTGGTAGCTCTTGATAAGGCCAACATGGATGAGGTTGTGACCATTCAGGCACAGGACGTCCAGCTTGAGGCAGATTCCCAGGTCTGCGGGCTTTTGGAGGGAGACCAGATATCCATGGACCAGCTCTTCCATGCGCTTCTTGTCTATTCCGCCAATGACGCGGCCATGGCTATTGCCAGAACCGTAGGCGGCAGTGTGGAAAGCTTTGTGGATATGATGAATGAGGAGGCCCAGCGTCTCGGTATGACGGGAACACATTTTGTGAACCCACACGGTCTTCACGATGATGACCATTACACCACGGTCTACGACATTTATCTGATGTTAAATGAAGCCATGAAACATCAGGAGTTCACAGATATCACCCAGTTAAGCAATTATACCATTAATTACAAAGCAGCGGACGGAACTGCCATGCAGAAGTGGCTGGATGCCACAGACCAGTATCTGACAGGCGAGTCCAGCGCACCAAAGGGCGTTACCATCCTGGGCGGCAAGACCGGTACCACGGGAAAAGCAGGCGCCTGCCTGGCTTTAATGGTACAGAATAACTATGGGGAACCATATGTGTCCATCGTTCTGGATGCAGAAAACAAACCTGTTTTGTATGAGCGAATGAACCAGCTTCTGGAGAAAGTGAACCGTTCCTGAAGAAAAAATGAAATTTCAAAAAATAGCAGAAATTTTTTATTTTACCATTGTATTTTTGAACGAAATGCACTATAATTAATTCCAAGATAACCACGTTTTTAGTAAATATACATATTACGTGCGGCTAAGGAGGAAAATGCGATGGTTCAGTTAATTGTAGGTGAAAAAGGTAAAGGAAAGACAAAAATTCTTCTAGACAAGGCTAATGCTGAGGTCAAGAACGCGAACGGCTCAGTTGTTTACTTAGATAAGAGTACAAAGCACATGTATGAGCTGAATAATAAAATCCGTCTGATTGATGTGATGGAATACGGTATTGAGAACAGTGATGAATTCGTTGGTTTTATCCGCGGTATTGTTTCCCAGGATCATGATCTGGAGCAGATGTACCTGGATGGTTTCCTGAAGATTTCCAGACTGGAATCCTGTCCGGAGAATATTTCAAAAGTTATGGCCAGCCTTGAAAAGATTTCAGAGACTTATAAGATTTCCTTTATTATCAGCCTTTCAAAAGACGAAAAGGATCTTCCTGAAGATGTAAAGCATATGATCGTTACATCCTTATAAAATAAACAAAACAAAAGAGCAAAAAGCCGCTGCACACCCTGAAAAAACCAGGCGTGCGGCGGCTTCTTTTTGTGCGTGCTCAGCGGTCACCCAGAGATGTGATCCTTCCGAAGAGGCTCAGCAGATAGAGTCCGCAGATTCCTACGATGACATATACAATTCTGGAAAGCCATGTCATGTCTCCGAACAGGAATGTAACCAGATTAAAACGGAACAGTCCGATTAATCCCCAGTTGAGGGCACCGATAACGGTAATAACCAATGCGGTATAATCTAATCCATTTGATTTCATGATAATTCCTCCTTTATCTTTTTCTATTTTCTGCATTATTTATAATTTTTATACAATAAAATTGGCTATTGTACTTAAATGCTGAAAATGTTAAAATGGAAAACGATAATGAAAGGAGATTTTCATTCCAATTGAGAGAAAAAATATTGACATTCATAAAAAACCTGCTGAAAATCATAAAAAAGATTTTTACTTTTAATATCGCCACACTGCTTTTCGGGGCACTGTTCATTTATATGCTGATAACGGTTCTGCTCTATATCACCTCCACCCATGTCACTTCCTATCAGGTGACAGCCGGACCCTTGTCCAGGAACCCGGTCAGCACAGCCTTAGCTGTCAGAGATGAGGAGATCGTCACTGCGGAAAGCCCCGGATATGTGCGCTACTATGCCAGGGAGGGAATGAAAGTACGCAAGAACGGCAATGTCTATGCTCTGAGTGATACCAAAAATGTCAAGGCTGACATCACACTGTCCAAAGACCAGTTGGAGGAAGTACGCGCTGGGATCGCGGATTTTTCCAACAACTTCAGCGGTACGGATTTCTACGATACCTACAGCTTCAAATATGAGATGCAGGGTCTTATCTTCCAACAGGCATTATCTTCCCAGAAAGCGCCGGCTGACGCTGTGGAGGATGACGAAGAGGAGAGCGGCGTAACTGTCATCCAGGGGTCCAAGACTTTTGGAAACCAGGTGGTACATACAGCGCCGAATGCCGGTCTTGTGGTGTATTCCACAGACGGGTATGAGGGAAAGACCGTGGAGGATCTGACGGAGGAAGATTTCAGCCAGAAAGCCTACGAGAAAAATGACCTTCTCACAGACGAAGAGATCAAGGCCGGAGACCCGGTCTATAAACTGATCCGGGATGATAACTGGACCCTTATGGTCCCTCTCTCCGATAAACTGGCTGCCAAGCTTGCAGACCGCAGCAGCATCAAAGTGAAGTTTTTAAAGGACGGCGAGACACAGACAGGACAGCTCTCCATAATGAATGTGGGAAGCCAAAAAGTGGCGAAGATCGCCCTGAAAAACGGCATGGTGCGCTATGCTGCTGACCGGTTTCTGAAGATAGAACTGGTCATCAACACCCAGAGCGGTTTAAAAATACCCATGAGCTCTATTGTCACCAAAGAATTCTATATGATTCCCTCTTCTTTTCTGACGAAAGGCGGCAACGAGGATTCCGCCGGATTTCTCCGGGAGACAGTCACCAAGGGCGGCGAAAAGACAACAGAGTTTGTATCAGCCACGATTTATAAAAATACAGCGGAAGAGAGTCAGGATACAGAGGTATCCGAAAACACCGATGACACCGGCTCCAAGGACGGTTATTGTTATGTGGACAAGCAGACCTTTAAGGACGGGGACGTACTCCGTAAGCCGGAAACAGAGGAAACCTTTGTGGTCGGTGAGATTGATTATCTGGAGGGCGTCTACAGCATGAACAAAGGATACGCGGTGTTCCGGCAGATTGATATCATTGACCAGAATGAAGAATACTGTATTGTAAAAACCAACACTTCTTACGGTCTGGAAGCCTTTGACAGAATTGTGGAGGACGGAGAGAGCGTAAAAGAAGAAGATATACTGACAGGAAAGTAAGGAGAGATGAAACATGAGTGTATGTGAAAATTATCTTGCAGTGGAAGAAAAAGTAAAAGAAGCCTGCCGGCGTGCCGGAAGGAGCCGGGATGAGGTTACCCTGATCGCAGTGAGCAAGACAAAACCCATGTCCATGATAGAGGAGCTTCTCCCTCTGGGCGTAGTGGATTTCGGCGAGAATAAGGTACAGGAGCTGACCGCCAAGGAGGAGGCACTTCCCTCCCATATCCGCTGGCACATGATCGGGCATCTGCAGAGAAATAAAGTAAAATACATTGTGGACAAAGCCTTTCTGATCCACTCCGTGGATTCCCTGCGCCTGGCAGAGGCAATCAGCCAGGAAGCCGGAAAGAAAAATGTCACAGCCAATATTCTCATTGAGGTCAATGTGGCCGGTGAGGACAGCAAATTCGGTGTACGCCCGGAAGAGACGGCAGCACTGGCAGAGGCCATTTCAAAACTTCCGAATATTTCGGTGAAGGGCCTGATGACCATCGCACCATTTGTTGAAAATGCTGAAGAAAACAGGGAAGTTTTTAGAAATTTAAGAAAATTAAGTGTTGACATTGAAGAGAAAAAATTTAATAATGTTACTATGGCCGTGCTCAGCATGGGCATGACTGGTGATTATGAGGTTGCCATTGAAGAGGGTGCCACCATGGTCCGTGTAGGAACCGGCATCTTCGGAGAAAGAGATTATAGCAAATAAGATTGGAGATTTTATCATGGGTGTTTTAGATAAGTTTTTAGATGCAATCAAAGTGAACGACGATTACGACGATGACGAATTTCTGGATGATGAGTTCGATGACGACTTCGATGACGAAAAACCCAAGAGACGTTTCTTCAAAAAATTAGAGGAAGATGATGACGACTTAGATGACTACGAACCGCGCAGAAGAGCGGAGAAACAGCCTGCTCCCAAAGCTGCCAAGACAGCCAAACCGCAAAAGACGGTCAAGTCCCCATCTTCAGCTTCCGCTTCCTCCTCCAAGGTTACCCCGATGCGTCAGGTAAAAAGAACAGGCAGCGCGATGGAAGTCTGCGTGATCAAGCCCACCAATATGGAAGATACCAGAGAGATTGCAGATACACTGATCGCCAACTGCACCGTTATCCTGAACCTGGAAGGCCTGGATATGGAAGTTGCACAGAGGATCATTGATTTTACTTCAGGTTCCTGCTATTCCATAGGCGGAAGCCTGCAGAAAGTGTCCAGCTACATATTTATTCTGACACCGGCAAGCGTGGACATTACAGGAGACTATCAGCAGATATTAAGCGGTGCTTTTGACATCCCGTCCATACGGACCGAATATTAAGGACAGAGTGGACAAACCATGGAAAAAGAAGTTTTATTTGAAAAACGTATGAAAGAGTTAAGTAAGAATGCCTATTACCGCGGTGTTCTTACTTTCTCTGATTTTCTGGACTTAAATGAATTGCATATGTTGCACAGCCTGCCAAAGAATGAATCAGGGGTCAAAGTGGAGACCTTCGGAGGCTATGCATTGGCAGAGCGTCAGATGGCAGCATTCATCCCTGATGCTCTTTTCTTTCAGCAGGATTATCCCATCTCCTGCATCCAGATCCGGCCTGCGGCGGAGAAATTCGCAGAGAGCCTGACGCACAGGGATTATCTGGGAGCCATATTAAACCTGGGTATTGAGAGAAGCAAGATCGGGGATATCCTGGTGGACGGGAAGACAGCCCATGTCTTCTGCCATGAGAACATGGCGCCGTTTCTCATGCAGGAATTGTGCCGCGTCCGCCATACGAACGTAGTGCCAAAGCTTCTTGATGCGCTGGAGGATGTGCCTGTCCTGAAAACAGAAAAAGTTTCCGGTACGGTTTCCTCTGTGAGGCTGGACAGTGTCATCGCACTGGCATTTTCCACTTCCAGAAGCAGTATCATCTCTCTGATCGAAGGGGGAAAGGTATTTGTGAACGGAAAAAACATCCTCTCCAACGGATATAACCTGAAGGAAGGGGATATTGTGTCTGTGCGCGGCAGAGGAAAATTCCGTTTTGAGGAAGTAGGAGGCATCACAAAAAAGAACAGGTATCATATAAGCCTGGCCAGATATTGTTAAGACAGGAGTGAAAAGAATGACAGCAGACATATTACAGGTTAGAAGAGACGGGGATTTTTCCTATCCCATTATATTCCGCAAGGATTTTTCGGATTTATCCGCGCAGCTTAAGAGACTGGAATTCTCCGGGAGAAAATTCTGCATTGTGACGGACAGCACGGTTGCTCCGCTGTATTTAAATACCGTGAAAAAAGAGCTGGAACGGTGTGCCTGCTTTGTGACTTCCCATGTGCTTCCCGCCGGGGAGGAGAATAAGACACTGGAACAGGTCCAGGGGATATACCAGCATTTGATCGAAATGCACTTTGACCGGAAGGATTTTCTGGTTGCCCTCGGGGGCGGTGTGGTAGGTGATATGACCGGATTTGCGGCGGCTACCTATCTGCGGGGAATTGACTTTATTCAGGTACCCACCACACTTCTGGCCCAGGTGGACAGCAGTATCGGCGGCAAGACAGGTGTGGATTTCTTAAAATACAAAAATATGGTGGGTGCGTTCCATCAGCCCCGCATGGTATATATGAATGTGAGCACATTGTGCACGCTGCCCCTGGAGCAGTTTTCCTGCGGTATGGGGGAGGTTGTGAAACATGGATTTATCCGTGACGCCTCCTATTCCCGTTGGCTGTATGAAAACCGTGCCAAAATACTTGCCCTTGACACGGATACCCTTTCCGAGATGATCTGCAGAAGCTGTGTCATCAAAAAGACTGTGGTTGAAAATGACCCCACAGAACAGGGAGAACGGGCTGTTCTGAATATGGGCCATACAGTTGGCCATGCAGTTGAAAAGCTAAAGGATTTCCGCCTGCTCCACGGTCAGTGCGTGGCAGTCGGCACGGTGGCCTCCGCATACTTATCCATGCGGCGCGGCATGATCACAGTGGAGGAGTATGAAAATGTAAAGCAGCTTCTGGAGGCTTTTGGCCTGCCTGTTTCCACAGACGGGCTGCGCGCAGAGGAAGTATTAAGCGTCACAAAGTCCGATAAAAAAATGGAACAGGGCAGGATCAAATTCATTCTTATGAAAGAACCGGGATACGCGGTGGTGGATAAGACCGTGACAGATGAAGAACTGCTCACCGCTATCCGGGAAATACTGGAGTAGCCGCAGGGAGATGAACATGAATCAGAAAACAAAAAAAATAACTGTGCTGGTGCAGTTTCTCATCAGCGTAACTCTTTTGACCGGACTGGACCAGTGGACAAAATACCTGGCTGTCCGGCATCTGAAGGACCAGACGGATATTCCCCTGATCCCCAATGTGCTCTATCTGCATTATCTGGAAAACAGGGGCGCTGCTTTTGGCCTTTTCCAGAACCAGTTTATTTTCTTTGGCATTATAACCGTTGTCATACTGTGCGCTGTGCTCTATGTCCTCTGGCGTATGCCTGTAAAAAGAAAGTATCTGCTATTGCGGATAATCTGCTTTGTCATCTCCGCCGGGGCAATCGGAAACTTCCTTGACCGTGTCCGGCTGAATTATGTTGTGGATTTTATTTACTTTTCCCCCATTAATTTTCCTGTCTTTAATGTGGCGGATATCTATGTGGTAGTCTCCATGGCGTTATTTTTGATCTCCTTTTTGTTCCTCTACAAGGAGGAAGATTTTGCGTTTTTATCATGGAAAGGGAATGTAAAATGAAAAGAATCTGCCTTTTGGCTGACCCCTCACAGGCAGGGGAGCGTATTGACAAATATCTGGCCCTGGAACTTGACGGCTACTCCCGTTCCTTCCTTCAGAAGCAGTTAAAAGACGGAAATGTCACAGTGGGAGATAAACCGGTAAAGTCCAGCTACCAACTGGCTGAGGATGACGAGATTTGTGTCTTTATCCCGGACAACAGAGAACCGGATATTCTGCCGGAAGATATTCCCCTGTCCGTTTTATATGAAGACGAGCATCTGCTTGTGGTGGATAAGCCAAAGGGAATGGTGGTGCACCCAAGTGCGGGCCATTACAGCGGCACATTGGTGAATGCCCTCCTGTATCACTGCAGAGGTAATTTATCCGGTATCAACGGCGTGCTCCGTCCCGGCATTGTACACCGCATTGACAAGGACACTACCGGCGCCCTTCTTGTGTGCAAGACAGACCTGGCACACAGAGATCTGGCACAGCAGTTAAAAGACCACAGCATCACACGGCGGTACCGGGCGATCGTACACGGAAACCTGACAGAAGATGAGGGTACTGTAGAGGGCCCCATCGGCCGTCATCCCACGGAGCGCAAAAAAATGGCAGTCAACCAGAAAAACGGCAAACCGGCTGTCACCCATTACAGGGTGCTGGAGCGTTTCGGAAACTACACGTATATCGAATGCCGCCTGGAAACAGGGCGTACCCACCAGATCCGTGTGCATATGAGCAGCATCGGGCATCCCCTTTTAGGAGATTTGGTGTATGGCCCCAGAAAATGTCCGGTATCCGGACTGGAAGGCCAGACACTGCACGCTATGGTTTTAGGCTTTATCCATCCGGCCACGAAAGAGTACCTGGAGTTTACAGCACCTCTGCCGGAATATTTTGAAAAACTTCTCATAAAATTCCGATAAAATAATATAAATTTTATATACAGATTGGATAAAATAGATTATAATAGTTATAGTAAGATAATAATTCCACATTTGTCTGATGCATTGCTACAACAATGTCAGAGAGAGGGGATTATCGAATAGAGAGGAGTGTTTGATTATGGCAGCAAATACGGTAATTACAATTGGAAGACAATACGGAAGCGGCGGTAAAGAAGTGGGCCTGCGTCTGGCTGAAGAACTGGGCATCAAATGTTATGATAAGGAGCTTCTTGACAGGGCAGCCAAGGACAGCGGATTATGTCAGGAGTTATTCGAGAACAACGATGAAAAACCAACCAACAGTTTTTTGTATTCCCTGGTCATGGATACATATTCCTTTGGCTATTCCTCTGCGGCATTTACCGATATGCCCATCAACCACAAGGTATTCCTGGCACAGTTTGACACCATCAAAAAGCTGGCTTCCGAAGCGCCCTGCGTGATTGTGGGCCGCTGCGCGGATTATGCGCTTTCCGATTATGAAGGTGCGATCAGCGTATTTATACATGCTGATCTGGATAAACGGATCAAGAGGATCGCAAGAAAGCATGAACTGACAGATTCCGCTGCAAAAGACAGAATCCAGAAGACAGACAAGAGAAGAGCCAGCTACTATAATTACTACACCAGCAAAAAATGGGGAGATGCCACCAGTTATGACTTATGCCTGAACAGCGGCGTACTGGGCATTGATGGCTGTGTGGAAATGATCAAGAGAGCCATTGAGATCAAAGAAGGCAGAAGAGCGAAATAAGGCAGATTCCGATTTCTGCCGATACTATCTAGAAGGAGCTGTGCAGAACATAAATTCTGCACAGCTCCTTATTTTCTGTGTTTATTTCGGTATTCTTTTATCCCATCCGTTTATATTGCTGTTTAAAATGGCGGTAAACATGCGCTCTTTTGTCCCCGGATGTTCTTTTGTAAGGTCCCGGAGCAGTTCCTTGGCATACTGCCTTTTGGTATATCCGTCTACCGGGCAGGGACTTTTCTCCACCGGCAGGTCATATTTATTTTTAAATCCAATGACGTCTGCCTCCTCCACATAGAGCAGCGGACGGATCACCGTCAAATCCATGCGGTCCAGATAGGTTTTGGGCGAGAAAGTGTGGAACCTTCCCTCAAAAATCAGGGAGAGGAGCATGGTTTCCACCACATCATCCTTATGATGGGCATACGCCACCTTATTGCAGCCCAGTTTCTTCGCCTCCTCGTTGAGGGCTCCTTTCCGCATCTTTGCGCAGAGGGAACAGGGATTGCTCTCTTTCCGCTCATCAAAGATGATCTGCGCGATGTCTGTCTTCACCACCGTGAACGGCAGCCCCAGGGAATCACACAGTTCTTTTATTTTCTCCACATGGAACCCGGGATGCCCCAGGTCCACAGTGATCACTTCTATGGAAAAGGGATGGGGGTAGAAGCGCATCAGCCCGTGGAGTGCATAGAGCATGGTCAGGCTGTCTTTTCCTCCTGATACACCCACAGCGATCTTATCCCCGTCCTCTATGAGGGAGAACTCATCCACCGCTTTTCTGGTGAGACTCAGTAATTTCTGTAATTTCATATCATTATCCTCCGTAGCATAATTGAATATATCATAGAAATTTAAAAAAATAAATAACTTTTTTACAGAATTATGACACAAATAATAAATTTCATGTTATAATGATTCCAGTTTATGCATAATCGGAGGCTTAACATGAAGTTTCGTTGGGATAAAAAATATTTGTATTGGGGCGTTACAGCATTTGCAGTTATTTGTGCCAGTATGCTCTTTTATTTTGGGATTTTTCATATGGACGTGCTCATACGGGGATTTCGTATTCTGAGCAGTGTCATGATGCCGGTAATCTTCGGAGTGGTCATCGCCTATCTGCTGACACCGGTTGTGAATTTTCAGGAACGGAAGATCTTCTTTCCTCTTATGAAGAGAAAGAAGATGGATATCAATAAAAAGAAGAAAAAAGCAGTCCGCTATATCTCTGTCTTTTTTGCGCTGCTGTTTGCGCTGCTGATCATCTATTCCCTGATGGCCATGATTGTGCCGTCTATTGTGGAAAGTATCATCAGCATCATCAATGACATGCCCAGATACGTGCAGAATGTGGGAAACTGGCTGAATTCCATTCTGAAGAACAATCCGGAGCTGCGTTCCACAGCCATTGATTTCTTCAACAGCTATTCCTCTAAGGTGGAGACCTGGATGAATGTCCAGCTTCTTCCCCAGGTGAAAGAGGTTCTGCAGCAGTTTACCACAGGTGTGTTCGGCGCGCTGGTCTTTATCAAGAACTTTTTGATCGGTGCCATTATTTCCGTCTATCTGATGGCTGACAAAGAAGGATTTCTCACACAGGGAAAAATGTTCATCTACGCTGCGTTTGATGCGGAGAGAGCCAATGACATCATCAAAGGCTGCCGTTTTGTGAACAGGACCTTCGGCGGTTTTGTCAACGGTAAGATCGTAGACTCTGCCATTATCGGTGTTCTGTGTTATATCCTTACCTCCATCATCGGAACCCCCTATGCGATCCTGGTCAGTGTGATCGTTGGTGTGACCAATGTGATCCCGTTCTTCGGACCGTACCTGGGCGCCATACCCAGTGCCTTTATCATACTGCTGGTCAATCCCATGCAGTGTTTGTACTTCCTGATCACCATCCTGCTGCTACAGCAGTTTGACGGTAATATTCTTGGCCCAAAGATTCTGGGCGGCTCCACAGGCCTTTCCAGTTTTATGGTCATTGTGGCTATTCTGCTGTTCGGCGGACTGCTTGGCATTCCGGGCATGATCATCGGTGTGCCGGTGTGGGCTGTTATTGTGGCAGGCCTTAAATACCTGCGCAATTCCTGGCTGAAAAAGAAGGATCTGCCTACAGAGGAGAATAGGTATCAGAATGTGGATTTTATCAATCCGGAAACCCTGGAGCCGGTAAAAATGGTTCCTGAGGAAGAGAAAGACGAGAAAGAAAAGAAAAAAAGGAGTTTTTTGCGTAAATGAAATTTGTAATTCAAAAAGTCAGTGAGGCGTCTGTCCATGTGGAAGGGGAGTGCATAGGCAGGATCAACCGCGGATTTCTTGTTTTTGTGGGAATCGGCAGGGAGGACACAAAAGAGACTGCAGACCAGTACATTAAGAAAATGGTCAATCTCCGGATCTTTACGGATGCAGAAGGAAAGACAAACCTGTCTCTGGCCGATGTGGGCGGGGAGGTGCTTCTGATATCCCAGTTCACACTGTACGCCAACTGCAGAAAAGGCAACCGGCCCAGCTTCTTTGGCGCAGGAGAACCTCAGATGGCGGAAGCGCTTTATGAATATATCATCGAGAAGACAAGAGAACAAGTCCCTGTAGTCAGAACCGGCAGATTCGGTGCCCTGATGCAGGTATCGCTTGTAAACGAGGGACCTTTTACCATTATATTGGATGAAAGTACATTTGCGTAAGGGGGAGAATATGAGGAATAAGAAACTGATCAAGACAGCGGTGTGCGGAGCGATACTGAGTGCTTCTTTGATGGTGAGCCAGCAGAATATTTATGCAGCCCAGGAAGAGAATATCATAAACGCCGAGACCGGCGAAAAGGAAGCCTCCCAAAATGTCCCCGAACCCGGTGCAGAACAAGATATCATAAAAGATGAAGAACAGCCGCCAGATCCCAATCCGGACAGTGATGCCGCGGAGGACCCGGATGAAAAAAAGGAGGATGCGGATTCCCCTTCTGACGAACCAACACCTGAAGTCCCCACGGATGAGAACAATCAGGCTGTTCCTGTGAAAACAGGCTGGATAGAGGAGGAGGATGGCACTCACTACTACAGGGAAGACGGTACTCTTGCAACCGGATGGCTTACATTAGAAGAGGGCACATATTACCTGGATGAACAGGGTCTGAAAACTACAGGCTGGCAGACCATAGAGAAAAAGAAATATTACTTTCAGGAAGATGGCCTGATGTACCAAAAGACTATCCTGAAACTTTCCGGCAAGCTGTATTATATAACAGACGACGGCAGTCTGTATACAAAAACCGGATGGCTGAAAAGTGGGAAGACATATTACTATGTAAACAAAAATCAAACCCTTTACAACAAAGGCTGGCTGAATTTAAACGGTGCCTGGTATTATCTGGGCACAGACGGAAAGATGAAGACAGGCCTGTTAAGTGCAGACGGAAAGAAATATCTTTTAAAATCAAACGGTGCCATGCTGACCGGCAATGGCTGGACAAAATACAACAAGCAATGGTATTACATATATCCAAATGGCTCTCTGCATATTAATAACTGGCTGAATTTGAACGGCACCTGGTATTATCTCAACAAAAAAGGCGTGATGCTCACCGGATGGCAGAAAATAGGCGGAGGTCTGTATTATCTAAACGGCAGCGGTGCCATGGAAGCCGGCGGATGGCGGTATATCAATAATCGCTGGTATTATCTGCAGGGAAATGGTGCGGCAGCTCTCGGATGGCTGAATCTGAATGGTACCTGGTATTATCTCAACCCCTCAGACGGAGTTATGAAAACAGGCTGGTACAAGGTAGGTAAAACATGGTATTACTCCAATGGAAGCGGTGCCATGCAGACCGGATGGCTGAATCTGGGCGGTACCTGGTATTATTTGAACGGCAGTGGTGCTATGCAGACCGGCTGGCTGAATCTGGGCGGCACCTGGTATTACCTGAATCCCTCAGGCGGTGCCATGCAGACCGGATGGTACAAGATAGGTAAAACCTGGTATTACTCTAACGGCAGCGGTGCCATGCTGACCGGATGGCTGAATCTGGGCGGTACCTGGTATTATTTGAACGGCAGTGGTGCCATGGCTACTGGCTGGCTGAATCTGGGCGGCACCTGGTATTATCTGAATCCCTCAGGCGGTGCCATGCAGACCGGATGGTACAAAGTGGGAAAAACTTGGTATTATTCTAACGGCAGCGGTGCCATGCAGACCGGATGGCTCAGATTAGGGAATACCTGGTACTATATGAACGGCAGCGGTGCCATGCTTACAGGGTGGCAGAAGATCGGAGGCTGCTCCTATTACTTTAATCCCACAAGCGGCGCCATGTCCTCAGGATGGGTGACGATCAAAGGAAAGAAGTATTATCTCAGCAGCAGCGGAATCACACTTACCGGCTGGCAGCAAATAGGAGGAAAGTGGTACTATTTTAACAATAGCGGTGTCATGCAGACCGGCTCTGTTACGGTCGGAGGCAGCAAATATTATCTGAATAAAAACGGTGTCATGCAGACCGGCTGGCAGAAAATCGGTGATAATTACTACTATTTCAAATCAAACGGTGCCATGGCTGTGAATACCTACATGGACGGCTACTACCTGGATGAAAACGGTGTCCGCACAGAAGTGGAATATGGCAACGGGGAGTGGTGCTTCCCCTGTCCGAGTATCACTTATGTATCCAGTGAATTCGGGAACCGTGACAGCCCGGGCGGAATTGGTTCCACCAATCACAAGGGCGTGGATCTGGCTGCACCTGCCAACTCCAGGATTCTTGCCGCTGCCGGAGGCACAGTGGTCAACGCAGGGTACGGCTGGGGCGGAGAAGGCAATTACGTGGAGATTGACCACGGAAACGGCCTTCACACCATCTATATGCATATGATCTCCAATCCGGTTGTCAAAAAAGGACAGACAGTCAAGGCAAGCCAGCTCATCGGCTATGTGGGCATGACAGGGGCTGCCACAGGATATCATCTGCACTTTGGCGTAAGCGTAAACGGTGTTTACAAAAATCCATGGGATTATATCCACAGACCAAACGGCATGTAAGACAGAAAGAATAGAAAATATGCTCTGACATATCTCTATTCATATAAACAAAAAACACATTGGAGATTTCCGTGACAATTCTCCAGTGTGTTTTTTTAATCATCAAATACTCGCTGCCGTGACGCTTACCTATATAAGCACAATATAGTTTACATAATATATTTATAGTAAACCATTTGCTTTTTCTGAACCATTTCTGTATCCCGGAACCGTAAAATAAAAAACACTCCCTCCTCCTTTTCTGTCCTCCACCCAGATTTTTCCTTTATGAAGCCTGACAATCTCCCCTGCAATACTGAGGCCAAGGCCAAAATGCTTTTTCTCTTTTCTTGAGGCATCCCCTCTGAAGAAACGGTCAAAAATCCGTTCCTTCCATTTGTCCGGGATTCCGGGGCCGCTGTCCGCCACAAAGAACTTCCACTTTGTCCCATCCTTTTCATATCCCAGCAAAATCGTTCCGCCTTGCGGTGTATAACTGACAGCATTGTCCAGCAGTATGTCCAGTACCTGCTCCAGACGCTGCCCGTCACAGAGGACTATTGGATTCTCCTCACATTCCGGAAGGCTGATGTGAAGCTTAAGACCCTTTTTCTTTGCCAGCATATGATACCTCCCATATACTTCTGAGAACAGGGTATCCAGAGAAACCTTTTCAAAATGCATGGACCAGGACTGATTGTCCGCACTTGCAAGAGAAAGCATATCATTCACCAGCCGGGACATTCTCTGTCCCTCTGCCTTTATCATTTCGTGAAACCCGGGTCTGTCCTCCTCATCAGCCACAGCCATGGCGTCTGCGCTGGACAGCATCACAGCCAGCGGGGAACGGAGTTCATGGGAGGCAGATGCCACAAACTGCATCTGCTTTGTTCTGTTATTTTCAATAGGAGACAGCATACGGCCTGTGTAAAACCAGGAAAAGAGAAGCAGAAGTACCAGGGCCGTCAGATCTATGACGGCAAAAACAAGGTACAGGTACCAAATCTGATGATTCAGTGTCTCTCTTGCATAGGAGACCGCGACACAGAAAGTACCGTGCCGGTAGGGTACTGTCGCAAACGTTATCATATGTTCTGTATGATTTATTTTCATGGAAAATTCCAGGGGTTTTTCTTTTCCTCTGCCTGCAGGCGGATCATACACGTCAAATCCGTAGGCATTCTCTGCCCTCTGAATCACCTTTTCCATCAGCTTCTGTTTTTCTTTTTCTGGACTGTAAGTATAGCTCACACCGTTTTCATACAGAACTATTGTGTAGAAACGCGGGTCTGCCACTGCACTGATCTTTTCATAATCGATCATGCCCCCGTTTTCCAGATAAGTCAGCACAGAATTGATATCCTTGTCATGCACTGCCGCGTCATTGGCCTCAAGCAGGTTTTTAAAAGCCAGAAGCCCGGCAAATGTCATAGCCAGAAGAATGATCCCGGTGACCGCTGTACAGAACAGGGTCATTTTTCTTCGGAGTTTTTTATACATCTATTCCTCCAGACTGTAGCCCACGCCGCGAATGGTCCGGATGGACAGGCTGCTTCCCACAGATTTCAGCCTTCTTCTCAGGAAATGAATAAAATTGTCAAGATTGCCGTCCTCAATTTCCGTGTCAATTCCCCATACCTTTGTGACAATATTCTTTCTTGCCAGCACCTGCCCGGGATTTTTCAGAAAAACTTCCATCAAATCCCCTTCTGTGCGCGACAGCCTGCAGGTATTTTCCCCGCAGGAGAGAACCTTTGAGCGGATATCAAAAGATAAATCCAGATAATGCAGCTCCATTCCACTGTCCATCTTCCTCGGCCTTCGTCCAATGCTCCGTATCCGGGCCATCAGCTCCTCAAACGCAATCGGTTTGACCAGATAATCGTCTGCACCGCAGTCCAGCCCCTGCACACGCTCCTTCACTTCCCCAAGAGCTGTGACCAGTATCACCGGCGTGCTGTTTCCCTCTTTTCTAAGGAGGCTGAGCACTTCCGTTCCGGAGAGAGACGGCAGCATACGGTCCAGTAATATAAGATCATGGGCATTTTCTCTTGCAGCCATCAGTCCTTCTGCGCCGTCATGGCAGTGATCCGCATGAATTCCTTCTTTTTTCAGCCGATAGGCCAGTGTCTGGCACAGCTGTATATCGTCCTCAATGATCAGAATCCGCATAATATATATCCCCTTTCATATCTGCTCTGGTCAGTATAACATTTTATAGGAACATTCGACACTATTTCCAGTAATTTAGAGGTAAATTAGAGATTGAATAGATGTAACGTAGAGGTTTGCTATGCTATACTGATTCATGTAAAAAGACCGGTCTTACAAGGGAGTATTGAGAGAAAGGATAGATGAAATGAACCAAAAAAAGAGATGGACACAACGGATTCTTGCCGTGCTTTCCCTCTGCCTCGTATTTACGCTTGCCTCATGCGGGAAAGCGCAGGATGAGAAAGAGAAGGAGAAGGATACAGGCAGCCAAAGCGCCGCAAAAGGCAGATATACGGAACAGGAAATAAAGCTCCACGACACAGATATTTTAAAACCTGCAGATTCAAACGGCGCAGACGCGCCTTTTCTCGATGACCTGCTTCTGGCAATGAAGGGGCTGGAAGACGGCAGTTTGAGAATAGCTTCTGCCAACGGGATCTTTGACTCTGACGACAAGGGGGAAAGCTGGGTCTCCTGGGCGGAAACGCCTCAGGAACTGAGGGATGATCTGGCATCCCAAGATAGCTCCGCATTTTTTGCTATCTCCGGCAAAGGTGATATCTTTTACGGTATGGGAAGTGAGCAGCGCCGGTATAAGATGGTGACAGCGGACGGAAGCGTACGCACAGTTGACCCGGAACTTCCCCAGACGTCCATTGAAGACTCAGGCAGTGTCAATATAGTGAGAAATGCCGTTTTTACAGATTCCGGTGATGTTCTGTGTATGGATGACACAAATGTTTATCAACTGGACGGTGAAACCTTTTCGCTGAAACACACTTATGGCCAGGAGACAGCAGAGGGACAGGAAATCCAGGGGATGGCCATGTACGCCTGTGTGGGCGACAGGCTTTTTGAATTTTCCAGTGATATCCGTGTTCTGGATGATGGCTCTCTCAAATATGAAAATATAAAAGTCATATCATACGATCTGCAGACACAGGAACCCGAGGGAGAGCAGGAGGCCCTCAGCAGTTTCCTGCAGGAAGGATCCATGGATTTCTCCATACTGCCGGGTGCTGACGGCAAATCCCTGTATTTTGTCAGCCAGTCCGGTATTTACCGCTACAAAACAGACGGAACTGCCATAGAGAAAATTTTCAATGGCTCCATGGGACAGATGAACAGCAATTCGTTTTCTGCCGACATATCCGCTGCCCTGACGGACGGAACCATTTTCATCCCCTATTATATGGATGAGCAGGGACGCCTGTTCCGCTATATGTTCGATACCGAGGCATCTCTTCAGCCGGAGCATACCATCACCGTGTATTCACTGTATGACAGCCCGAATATCCGCCAGTCCATCACAGCCTTTCAGGGCCGGCACTCTGATGTGATGGTGGAGTATGAAACCGGCATGACAGGAAAGGATGCTGTGACCAGATCCGACGCGCTGAAGACACTGAATACGAATATCATGGCCGGCGAGGGACCGGATGTGCTGATCCTGGACGGCCTGCCCATTTCTTCCTACATAGAAAAAGGGCTGCTCATGGATATTGGGGATCTGGTGGAAAAAGCAGATCAGAAGGAAAAATTCTTTGACAATATTGTAAACGCTTACAAAAAAGACGGCGCACTCCGCGCAGTGCCCACCGGTTTTTCCATACCGGTCCTCGTAGGTGAACAGTCCGTGCTGGACCGGATCGGCAGTCTGGAAGAGCTGGCAGAGGCAGCGGAAGCGAACAGGGAAAACCGTCCGGAGGTCAGCCATGTTCTGGGAAGTATGACGAATTCCACACTTTTACTGACTCTGATTCCTTCTTCTTCCCCATCCTGGATGGCAGAGGACGGAACGCTGGATGAAGAAAGACTGACAGCGTTTTTTGAAAACGCAAAAAAGATAGCAGACGCCCAGAATGCGCCGGACAGTATGGAATACTCCGACACAGAATCCCAGCCATTTGAACTGTCTCCCTTTATGACAAGCGCACAGCTCAATACCATTGAGATGGGGTATACGGATTCCCATATGACCATAGGCAACCTCATGAGTGCAGAGGGGCTTTCTCATATCCTCTCCATGGCAAAATATTTCGGAAGCGGCGGATATAAAAGCACGCCGGGTCAGTCGGAAAACGTATTTATTCCGTTGTCACCTGTTGGGATCAGTTCCAAGACCGGCAGCGAAGAGACTGCCAGAGAATTTGTAAGCTTTCTTCTGACAGAGGGGCAGTACAGTTCTGCTGCGGCTTCCTGGCCGGTGAGCCGGACGGCTTTTGATGGCAGGCTTACACTTCCCTCCAATTTCCCTCTGGGGATGACACATATGGAAAGTGATGTGGATGGTAGTGTACTTGATCTGGAAATGATCCCGCCTGCCCAGGAGGATTACGACGCACTCAAGGAAATGATAAAAACACTGAAAACGCCTGCAGTCACAGATGAGATCATAAACAGAACCGTCATGGCAGAAGGGGTAAAATGCCTTTCCGGGGAGGTGTCCGTTTCCGATACTGTGGATGCCATTCTAAAAAAGATCAATCTCTACCTGGCGGAGTGATATCCTATGGGTAGAAGAAAACATGCCTTAACAGGAATTTTGTTCCTACTGCCCAGCCTTGCCGGAGTCTGTATCTTTGTCCTCATCCCTTTTCTGGATGTAACACTCCGTTCCTTCCAGAATGCGGTCACAAGGACATGGACGGGTCTGGACAATTACCGTATCTTGTTCCGGACTCCGGCCTTTCGGCTGGCAGTCAAAAATACCCTGCGCTTCACCGGTATCTGCATTCCGCTTCTTATCTGCATGTCACTCTTTATCAGTGTATTTCTGCAGCGGCTGAAAAGACTGGGCAGCCTTTTAAAATCAGCATTTCTGCTTCCCATGGCTGTTCCGGTGGCATCTGTGGTCCTGCTCTGGAGAGTGACCTTTCACGAAGACGGGTTTCTCAGCCTTCTGGCTGTCAGTACAGGCCATGAGGCAGTGGACTGGATGAATTCCGGATATGCTTTCTGGGTGCTGGTGTTCAGTTATATCTGGAAGAACCTGGGGTATGATATCGTGCTGTGGATGGCAGGACTGTCCGGTATTCCATACAATCTGTATGAGGCTGCCAGGGTTGACGGGGCAGGAGAGTGGACCTGCTTCTTTAAAATCACCCTTCCCAGCCTGAAGCCGGTCCTCTATACCATCACAGTTCTGTCATTTTTGAATTCTTTCAAGGTGTTCCGGGAGGGATACCTGGCTGCAGGGGATTATCCTGATGAGAGTATGTATCTCCTGCAGCATCTGTTCAATAACTGGTTCCGGGAAATGGATTTTGATAAGCTGGCAGCAGCGGCTGTGCTGATGGTTCTTGTCATCTTCGGGCTTGTCTCTCTGCTTAAGCGTTCCTGGGATTTGGAGGAGTGAATAAAATGAGCAAAAAAATAGCGGGATTTCTGCTGCTTCTTTTAGGAGCCGCTGTCTGTTATCCTATTTTCTTTCTTTTTACCGGTTCTCTGATGGGAACCGGGGAATTACAAAATCACCTGGGGGCAGCCCTGTCGCTTGGAGAACAGCCTATGTCATGGAGCCTTCTTCCCCTCACCCCTACCCTCAGGCATTATGTGCAACTTCTGCTGGACTCCCCGGAATTTTTTCATATGTTCTGGAATTCTGCCGCACTCACTGCCGGAATCCTGGCCGGACAGTTACTGGCCGGAGTTCCGGCTGCCTGGGGATTTGCCAGATATGCATTCCCTTTCAAAAAGCTGCTGTTTACTTTATACATACTGCTCATGATGATGCCCTTCCAGGTCACCATGCTTTCCAGCTATCTGGTCCTCTCCGAAATGCAGCTCACAGACACGCTTCCGGCGGTAATTCTTCCGGGTGCTTTCTCTACATTCCCCGTGTTTATCATGTACCGCTTTTTCTGTGGGATTCCGCAGGCGCTCATGGACGCGGCAAGGATAGACGGGGCGGGGGAGAGGGACATTTTTCTGCATTTAGGCATTCCCCTTGGTTCCTCAGGCATTGTGTCTGCCGTTGTACTGGGATTTCTGGAATCCTGGAATCTGATCGAACAGCCCCTGACCTTCTTAAAAAGTAAAAAACTCTGGCCGCTTTCCCTGTATCTGCCCAATATCAGTCCGGAGCGCGCGGGAATTTCCTTTGCAGCATCTGTGGTAACCCTGCTCCCTGCCCTGATGGTTTTTTTGTGCGGGCAGGATTATCTGGAACAGGGGATCGTTGCAGCAGCGGTCAAAGAGTAGAGAGGATAGACACCATGATTCATAACAAAAAACAATTACCTGATATTCAGAAAAAAGCCGGGAAGGCTCTGGGCGCATTTCTGGTGGTCATGGCTTTGCTCACGGTTCTGTCGCGGGCAGCAGCCAACATCATAACCCCCAGAGTCACATGTACCGCGCCGCAAAAGACAGCCCTGAAATACAAAGTGACTGCCACAGGGACCGTGAAGGAGAAACAGCAGCAGGCAGTCAATACTGTACCCGGCATCCGCGTAAAAAAGGTGCTTGTCAGTGAAGGAGACCATGTCTCTGAACAGGACGTACTCTTTGAAGTGGACATGGAGGATCTGGAAGAAAAGATCCTGTTAAAAAACCGGGAACTGGAGAAATTAAAGCTGAGCCTTAAGGACAGCAGGGAAAAAAGCCGTCTGGAACAGCAAAATAAGAATACGGAGCAAAGCAGGGCAGAGGAAGATTACAGCAGAACAAAAGAAAGCCTGGATGCCAAAGTTCAGCAGGCTTATGAGGCCCTGGCAGAAGCGCAGAACCGGCTGGAAGAATTTGACAGTCAAAGCAGCGGCGAGCAGGAGAACCTTCCCGATTCTGTGGAAGAGGCGCTTATACAGGCCAGCGATGAAAAGCATCAGCTCCTGGAACAGGCGGAGGCAGACGCAGACCAGAAAAAAGCGCTCTTAGAGCAGGCAAAAACGGAGCAAAAGCCCCAGGAGATTCTGGCAGCACTGGAAAAGGACGCAGAGGAGGCCGAAAACGCGGTGCAGTCTGCAAGAGATGCCTGCACGTCAGCCGATGAAGCCCTGGAAACCTGGCAGGCGTCCCAAGAAGCCCTGGAAAACCAGTCTGCGGGCGAACAGCGCCAGGTGCTTGCTGATGCCTGCACACAGGCTGAAAACGCCTATGAGGACGCTCTCAGGCTGAGAGAGGAAGGACTTGCTGATGCCCAGAGAAAGATGGAGGATACCCGGAAACCCACCGTACCCGATAGTACACCGAAGACCACGGAGATGGAGATGAAAACACTGCAGACGGAACTGGACAAATACACCGCCCTTCAAAAAGCAGGCGGACAGATTCTTTCCCCCGCAGAGGGAATCGTAAGAAAAGTCCATGTGGAAGCCGGCAGCGCAACGGGAGAGGGAAGTTCCGTCACCCTGGCGGATTTATCTTCCGGATACAGATATACGGCATCCATCCCAAAGGAACAGGCAGAAATCATCACAGACGGAGATGCGGTCACTTTAAAATCCGCTGACGGTAAAAAAACGGCGGAGGGCCTCACCATCCAATCCATTACTGAGAATAAAGAAAATCCTGACCTGACAGACATCACGGCAGATATAGAAAAAGGCGAATTTGACGCAGATGAAAGCGCTGTGCTTTATGCAGAAATGAACTCGGCTGTCTATCCCTGCGTAGTTCCTCTGGAAGCACTGCGCATGGAGGACAACCAGTATTTTGTCCTCACCGTACAGGAAACGGAAAATATTCTGGGAAATGAGCTCACTGCTGTCCGCATCAATGTGGAGGTTCTGGAGAAAAATAATACCATGGCAGCTCTGAAGGCGGATGGATTAGACGCAGACAGCCAGATCATTCTCTCCTCCCAAAAGACCGTGAAGGCAGGCGACCGCATACGCCCGGAGGAAGAATGAGGGGGAAAAGGGGGCATATGAAACAGCTTCTGCTGGGAGCCGTCTGTTTCATATGTCTTGCCCAGGCGCTGTTCTATGGAACCATAAAGGCAGATGAAACCACCTGTGTCATACAGACAGAAAACCGGATAGACGGGAACCAGGCTCTTTCCCTGTCCCGTGACAGCCAAGATGGTGATTTGTCTTTTACCCTCTGGGGAGAGTCTGAAAATGTGCAGGTTGCCGCACCCGATTTGAACAGAAAGGCCAATGCCGGCCTCATCACAGCAGCAGGCAGCTCCGGCCTTATTCTGCCGGGCAGCCGTACACTGGAAGTGACAGATACCGGCGGCTGCATGATCGATGAAAAACTGTCCGGGCTTCTCTTCGGAAGTACAAAGATACAGGGGAAGAGCCTGATGATTGACGGAAGACCATATGAAATTCTGGGAGTTCTCCCCGGCAGCAGCGGCACTGCCCTCATACAGGCGGACAGGGATACAAAGGCTGTCATTAACCGTGTTACACTTCACATTACCGGAAAGGAAAGCAGGCAGGAGGCTGTCCGCCGGTTTTCAGGCAGTACGGGAATACAGGGTACTCTGCTTCCTCTGCATCTGTACGGGATTTTTTCGGAGGCACTGCTTCGTATCACTGCCGCGTTTTTCCTGCTCTATCTCCTGTCCGGCATATTCAGGAAGGCGGACGGTCTCTTCCCCCTTTTGGTCGGTATTCTGAGTGCAGCGGCATGTATCTGGATTTTAGATATCCGCATCCGGATTCCGGGAGATATGCTTCCCTCCCAATGGTCCGATTTTGCTTTCTGGACAGAGACGGCAGAACAAAAGGCCAGGGAGATTGCTCTGCTTTTTAAAGCCGAAAAAAGCGGGATGGAGCTTTCTTATTTTACATCCGCTTTCATCTCCGGATTGTTCAGTATTTTTTCTGTTTTGCCGGGATATTTTTTCCTGCGCAGCCTCCGGCTTAGAAAGCTTTCATCTCTTCTTATGATGACAGGATTCTTTTTGCTGCTCTCCTTTTCTTTTTGTATTCTGCACGGACAGAACAGCAGCGCACTTATACAGGAACGGATTCTCTGGCTGTTTTTTCCGTTCTGCCTGTGGCTTACATATCTGAAAACGAATATCGGTATCCAGTCCCCGCCGCATTGGAAGAAACCGCCATTGTCCTAAACCTGTTTTTCCATTATACTGAAATTACCTCTCTTTTTTGTGCACAAAAGGAGAGGAAGCCCAACAGAAAATACATTAAAATCAGAGACAATTATAATGAAAAAAAGGAGCCTATAACAAATGGATTGGATCGAACGTCTCAATAAAGCCATCAGCTATCTGGAAGAACATATCAAAGAGGAAACCGATTATGAGCAGGCAGCGAAAATAGCCTGCTGTTCCACCTATCACTTTCAGAGAATGTTTACCTACATGGCAGGAATCCCCCTTTCAGAGTACATACGCCGCAGACGCATGTCCCTGGCTGCCGCGGACCTGCAGAGAAGCGATGCGAAAATCATGGACATTGCCCTGAAATACGGCTATGCTTCCCCCACTGCCTTTAACCGTGCCTTTCAAAATGTACACGGCATCACACCCTCCGCAGCCAAAAAAGCGGGCACCTGCCTGAAATCTTATCCTCCCATCAGCTTTACGATCACCATAAAGGGAGTGGAAGAGTTGAATTATCGGATTGAAGAAAAGGAAGCCTTCCGCATTGTAGGCATTTCGCAGCCCATGCACAGGGAAGTGGAAAAAAATTTTGAAATCGTTCCCGGGATGTGGGGCAAAGCGGCAGCCGACGGCACCATACCGAAACGGGCAGCCATGATGAACCGGCAGCCCATGGGCCTCTTAGGTGTCAGTGCCTGCAATGACCAAGAAAAATGGAAATATTTTATCGCGGTTGCCAGCAGTCTTCCGACAGCTGAGAATCTGGAGGAATATAAAGTTCCGGCTTCCGCCTGGGCGATTTTCTCCGGTTCCGGCACCCATTTGTCCATTCAGGAGCTGGAGCAGCGGATCGTCACAGAATGGCTTCCCACCTCCGGGTATGAATACGCAGACAGGCCGGACATAGAAGTCTACTTAAACCAGGACCAGCAGAACGCCCTGTACGAGGTCTGGATACCGATCGTAAAAAAAGCGTGAACATACTGTTTTCCGGGCTGCTGCCTTTCATTTGACAATCCGGCAGAAAGTACACTATAATCAGACTATCAAATGAAAAAGGAGAACTCCCTTGAAAAAGACCATATTACTTCTAGAAGATGACAGGAACCTGAACCGGGGGATTTCCATGCGTCTGGAAAAAGAGGGTTTTCGCGTCCTGTCTGCGTTCACCGCTTCCGGGGCGGAAGACCTGTTTGAAAAAAATGAGGTCCACCTGATTATCAGTGACATCAACCTGAGTGAGGGCAGCGGACTTGATTTCTGCCGGAAAATAAGAGAAAAGAGCAATGTTTATATTATCTTCCTGACCGCGCTTGACCAGGAGATTGATATAGTGACCGGCTATGACATGGGGGCGGATGACTACATCACCAAACCTTTCAGTCTGATGGTCCTCGTATCCAAAGTTCACGCGCTGATGAAACGGGTCGGTACAGAAAAGACCTCCACTTTAAAATGCAGTGACATCCGCGTATCCCTTAAGGAAATGAAAGTCTGGAAAGGCGGAGAGCCTCTGTCACTCAGCAAAAAAGAACTGCAGCTTTTGATCTTCTTTCTGGAAAATCCCCAGCAGATTTTTTCAAAGGAACAGATTGCGGAGGCGGTATGGGATATTGACGGCCAGTTCGTGGATGACAATACCGTACCGGTCAATATAAGCCGCCTGAAAGCAAAGCTGGAGATAGACGCTGTACAGAATGTAAGAGGGATGGGATACATATGGACAAAGGACGTAACAAAAGAATAATGGTGTTTCTGGGCCTGCTGGTTCTGCTTCTGTCCGGCACTTTATACACGGCTGTCCGATGGATAGACACGGTGCACATGGAAAACCAGGAACTTCTGGGAAGACTTCTTCTCACAAAACCCACTACAGAAGGCGGTTATGTCAGCGCAGTGGAAGGAAAAGAGGAGATTGACCGCGAACAGGCCCTTGCTGCCGGACAGACAGCAGAAGCTGCATATGGTTACAGCGGAAGATACGCGGTCATATCCCCTGCGGTTGCCTCTTTTCTGCCTGTATTGTTACTGGCTGCCTCCTTTTTCGTCCTTCTGCTGGCATTTCTTATTTTACACCAGAAAAAGCTGCAAAACCGGACGGAACTTAAACTCTTCGAGCTGGAAGACAAAGCTGTCCAGCTTACGCAGGAGAACAGCCTTTTAAAATCCAGGATTGAACGGGAGGCTGCGGAGACAAAGACACTGGTCACAGACATTTCCCATCAGCTGAAGACACCCCTTGCCTCCCTGAAAATGTGCTATGAGATCGCGGATACCAGTAGATTTACGAAAGAAGAGCAGCATTCTTTCCTCATGCAGGGGAAAAATGAGGTGTTCAAGCTGGAGAACCTGACAAAATCCCTTATACAATTATCCCGGCTGGAAACCAACATGATCCGCCTGGAGCCTGTATATGAAAGCCTGAAAAAGACGCTTCAGGGTGCTGTCAGCAGTGTCTACATGAAAGCTTACCGGAAAAATATTGCCATTTCCGTCAGTGAATTTGAGGATGAGAATGTCCTGCAGGACCCCCGCTGGACCCAGGAGGCACTGGTGAATATACTTGACAACGCCGTAAAATACTCCGCGCCGAATACCGCAGTGGAGATCCGGGTGGAACCCATGGTCAGTTATTATCTCATTGAAATCGAAGACCAGGGCATAGGAATCCCGAAAGAGGAGAAAAACCAGATATTCAAACGCTTTTACAGGGGCAGATCCTCTGCTGTCCAGGAGACAGACGGCTCCGGTGTGGGGCTGTATCTAACCAGAAAGATTCTGGAAGAACAGGGTGGGAGCATCTGTGTAAAAAGCGGCAGGAAGGGATGTATATTTCAAATCACATATCCCAAAACCAGTCACAGGCTGTCCTAAAGGGCAGCTTTTTGCATGGGCGAATACGTTTCACATTTCTTACAAATCTGTTATTCTTCTTGAAATCCTTTTGTAAGAATACACAGGTACAATAAAGACAATAAGATAAAATAACAGATAAGACAAGGAGAACCCCTATGAAAACAATGCTATTGGAAACAGAAGACTTATGCAAATATTACGGCAGCGGGGAAAATCTGGTGAAAGCCATAGACCATACCACCATGGACATACAGCGCGGAGAGTTCACTGCCATTGTGGGACGCTCCGGTTCGGGAAAGAGTACCCTGCTCCACATGCTGGGCGCTCTGGACCGCCCGGACAGCGGAAAGGTACGGATAGAGGGCAAAAACGTTTTTGAACTGAAAGATGAGGAGTTGGCTGTCTTCAGAAGAAGAAAGATCGGATTTATTTTTCAGAATTATAATCTGATTCCCTCCCTAAATGTCTGGGAAAATATTGTTCTTCCCATGGGGCTTGATAAAAAGAAGGTTGACCAGACCTTTGTCAGGAACCTGACAGAGCGCATCGGGATCACAGACAAGCTGAAATCCCTTCCCAGCACCCTCTCCGGAGGGCAGCAGCAGAGGGTTGCCATTGCCCGTGCCCTTGCCTCCAAACCTGCCATTATACTGGCAGATGAGCCCACCGGCAACCTGGACTCCAGAACAGAGCTGGAGGTGATTTCCCTTTTAAAAGCCTGTGTAAATGAATACGGACAGACGCTTGTTATGATCACCCATGACGAGACCATCGCCCAGATGGCTGACAGGATCCTTGTCATTGAGGACGGTAAGGTGGTGAGCCAATGAACACAATAAACCGTACTGCATTCTCCAATCTGAAATTGAATAAGGGAAGAAATATCATGGCAGGCATAGCCATCCTTCTGACCACGCTTCTCATCTTTGTCATTCCGGCGATTGGCCTTGGAACTGTAGAAATTGACATGGCGGCTGCCAACAAGGTATATCCCACCTTTCATGTGATGTACCGCAACGTGAAGCCTGATACCGCGGAGGCGATTTCCCACCGCGCAGAAGTGGAAACCGCAGGACTTCGACAGGACCCCGCCATGATTCCCGTCCCGGATGGAACCGGATGGATGGTGTACATGGATGACACAGCCCGGAAGCTCAATAAAACAAAACTGGAGGAAGGGAATTTTCCGAAAAACGGAAATGAAATTGCTGTTTCAAACGGCCTGTTAAAAGCAATGGGAATCACAGCAGGCATAGGGGATACCATAGAGCTTCCCTATCAGCCCGTGGAGGCAGATGGCGTCGGATATGAGAAAAAGCAGGAATTTGTCATCACCGGCCTGCTTCCCACCCAAAAGGACAGCGATGATTCCGGAATCTATTCCGCCATGGTCACCAGGGACTTTGTGGAGCAGGAACAGCCGGCGTCTGTCCGCAGATACAGAGTCATGCTTCGGGTAGCGGGTGCTGAAAGCATGACTACAGACGAGATCAAAGATATTTATAAGCAGATTGCCCTGGAGATGGGGATTAGCGAGGCAGATATTGCAGATAACTCTATTTACCTTTCTGCCAACTACAGAGACCCGTCTTTATACGCGGGCATTGCGGGTATTATGCTCATTGTTATCCTGGCCGGTATCATGACCATTTACAGCCTCTACTATATCACCATGATCTACAAGGTACAGGAATTCGGAAAGCTAAAAGCGCTGGGAGCCACCAAACGGCAGATTCGTCAGATTGTCTTTCGGGAGGGAATGCTGACTTCCTGTATTGCCATTCCCCTGGGCCTGATCGCCGGAAGTATTGCAGCCAGTATCGGGTATCGTTTTCTCCTATCTGCATATGGCACCGAAAACCCGCTGCGTCCTGTAGTCATAGAGCTGATTGAAAACCATGAAGTCACTCTTTTGAAGCCGTGGATATACGTCATGGCAGCAGCCGTCTCCCTGCTCACCGTGGTATGCGCACTGATCCGCCCCATGCAGATCGCTGCCAGGATTTCTCCTGTGGAGGCCATGCGCTACGACGGCAGTATGAAAACAAAGAAAAAGCTCCGCAGAGGCTGCCCGGAAATGACCCTGTTCCGCCTGACCGGAGCCAATCTATCCAGAAATAAAAAACGAACGGTTATGACCATTGTCACCCTGAGCCTCACAGGCATTCTTTTCATGGTCATCTCCACGGTACTGTCCTGCGCGGACCCGGAGGAGATAGCCAGGGACAGTGTCTTTGATGAATTTCAGATATCTGTGAACAGCCGCACCGGGGACAAGATGCATCCGGAGCTTGAGTGGTCCGTCCTGTGTAAGAACAACCCTCTGAACCGAGATTTTGAAAAACAGGTTATGAATATCCCGGGTGTGGAAAAAATAACAAAAGCAAGCCTGCTTCAGGTTGAGCTTCCCGACCTGATGGATGGGGATGAGACCTGGAAGACCGGCATTATAGGTATTCCGGAGGAATATGCCGATAAAATGCAGCAGACCGTCAAAGAGGGATCCTGTACCTATGAGGAACTGCAGCAGGGAGATAAAATCCTGATTGATGAAAATATGCTGAGTTATATACCCGGCACCAAAATCGGTGATACCCTCCGTGTTGTGATCCGCTCCGGAAATAATCTGATCCCAAAAGAATTTGAGATCGCGGCCATTGCCGATATGCCCTACGGCATGAACCACTTATCCTTTCTGGTGCTTCCAAACTCTGTCATCCATGAACTGGCAGGACTTGAAATGGATTACTACTGGTCCGTAGCCGCTGATCAAAAAAGGCTCCAAAGTGTGGAAAAAGAACTGAAATCCCTTATAAAAACAAACGAGCTTCTGGAACTGAAAAGCTATGAAGATGAGGTGGCTTATAACGAAAAAAATACAAGCTTCTTATCCCAGCTCTGTTATGTCTTCATGATCGTTCTGGGCGGTGTGGGCATCATGAACCTGATCAACACCATGGTCAACAGTATCTATGTGAGAAGAAGAGAGCTGGGCATCATGCAGGCCATCGGCCTTTCCGAAAAACAGTTGGTGCGCATGCTGCAGTTAGAAGGAATCTTTTACACAGCGGGAACTCTGCTCCTGTCTCTCGGATTCGGAAATCTGCTGGGATACCTTGTCTTTCTCTATGCGAAAAAGAACCGGATGTTCGGTATCCTGAGTTATCATTATCCCGCTGCGCAGACAGTGGTCCTGATCATCGTCATCCTGACCATACAGCTGCTGCTGACATATCTCATCATGAAAAACTTCAGGAAACAGAGCATGATAGAACGCATCCGGCTCTCAGAAGCCTGATACGGCATCTGCCTTGCAGTTGTATGTATCTTTCCTATCCCATACATGTTCCGGCGGGTATTTGACATACAGACGGGCACAGAACAGAAGGGCGATCATCTCTGTGACGGGAAAAGTCAGCCATACATAGGAAAGTCCCTGAAAATGAAAGACCCATGCCAGGGGGACCAGAAGAAGGATCTGCCTTAAAACAGTGACGCTGATGCTGGCTCTTCCCATATTTACCCCCTGGAAATAGACTGTCAGCATGATCACAAAAGCCGCGGGAATAAAGCTGACGGAAATAATGCGAAGCGCTGTGCAGCCAATCTCCAGAATCTCTTTTTTTCCGGAAAAGACTGTCACAAGCTCCGCCGGTACTGCCAAAAAGATGCCGCAGGCCAGGACCATCACGGTCACAGAAACGGCAATGGAGCATTTCAGTGTCTCCTTCACGCGCTTGAAATCCCCTGCCCCATAGTTAAAGCTCATGACAGGCAGTATTACCTGCTGCAGTCCCATAAGCGGAATGAAGAAGAAGGTCTGCAGCTTGTAATAGATGCCCAGCACTGTGACCGCGTCCTCTGTAAACTGTTTCAGTATCAGGTTCAGGCCCACCATATAAAGGGTGTAGAGAGACTGCATGACAATGGCCGGCATTCCCGCTTTATAGATCTGTATACAGCTTCCGGCTCTGAACCTGCCGTTCAGCGGACAGTGTCTCAGCACAGAGAGCAGGACCACCGCCATGGCACTCCACTGGCCAATCACTGTGGCAATGGCGGCTCCTCGGATTCCCATTACAGGAAATCCGAACTTTCCGAAGATCAGAAGGGGGTCCAGCACTATGTTGATCAGCGCGCCGAATATCTGCGCGCACATGGGAAGTACCATATTCCCTCTGGCCTGCAGTATTTTCGTGCAGTTTGCCTCCACGAACATGCCCAGGGAAAAAAGAAAAACAATGGTACCGTACTGCATTCCCCCTGCCCGCACTAAGGGCTGGTCAGAGGAAAAACGGCAGTAAACATCTAATCCCAGCAGGCCCACTGCCGTAAAAACGGCAAAATTCACAATTCCGAGAAACAACCCGCTCTTAATCATATCATTCTGGGCCCCTGATGCCTCGGCCCCGTCCATACGCGATACCAGAATGTTGATCCCTGTTCCCGTTCCGGTTGCCACAGCAGTCATCAAAAGCTGAATGGGAAATATAATAGACAGGGCAGTCAGGCCCTCCGCCGAATATTTTGCCACAAAATAGCTGTCCACAATATTATAGACGGACTGGATCAGCAGAGCCAGCATCACCGGGGGTGACAGTTTAAGCAGTAGTTTCCATACAGGTGTCTGTTTCATATTTAACCATCCTTTCTTAACGAAAAAAAGAATAAAGGATGGAGTAACTACACAGTCAAGTGTTATTTTATATTTTTTTCAAATGGGCTTTTATTTCACAGTAATAGTCGTCGATATAGTCAAAAAGCTGCAGCCCCAGCTCATCTGCATAGACCGCATCCGTTGTGTATCCGTTTTCTTTCATCCAGGAAAAAAGCGGGCCGAAATCCGCAGACTCCCGTATGATACGGACTATACAGACCGCATATTCCCCTGAGGGCATCACATGGAGGTTTTCCGGGCTTACATGGGAATAGCTGCTGTCCGCAATCTTCAGATACTCACTGCATTTGTATATATTTCCGGCCCTCATCTCGTCTATATCCAGGATATATCCGTATTTCCGCTGTATGGTATCTGCATACCTGAGTTCATCCCTGGCGGCTGCCTGAAGGTTTGCATGGTAGGAGGTGCCGTCCCTTGTCATAGTGCCCGCGATCACGGTCTCCCCCTTCAGCCACTTCTTTTGTACCTTATCCGAATGGATGGCAGCGGAAACCCTTTTGTTTTCCTCGTCATACCACAGGATATCCTCTGCTACCTGCTGATAATATCTGCTCAGACGGAGGGCTTCATTTCTGTAATCCAAAAGAAGCTGCGTGATCCTGCCGTTGTCATGAAAGTCCAGGATCTGCTTTACTTTATCAAGCGGCACACTTAATTTACGGCATGTGGTTATGATGTCAAGCTGCCACAGATTCCAGCGGGAGTAATAGCGGTATTGATTCTTTTCATCTATGTAATCCGGGACCAGCAGACCGATCTTGTTATAAAAATGCAGGGTGTCCTTTGATATTCCGGTGATCTTACTCACCTCACCGATCAAATAATATCCTTCTTTCAAATCTGTTCTCCTTATCCTTTTTCTCTGCACGTGTACGTGTATGGTATCTATCCTGTTCCTTTTGTGCACAGGAACCGTAACCATTATATATCAAAACTACAGAAAAAAGCCACTAAAACCCTACACCTGCATCCCATTTTGGTGTACAATCACAGCAGAAGACTGATACATTTATATACGCTTACGGTTAAAAACAGGGATTTGAGAGGATAAACAGATGAACGATATGACACAAGACAGCCTGCATATATTTACACAGCCCACAGCCTCCTGGTTCAGACAGGCCTTCGGACAGCCCACAAAAGTGCAGCAGGAAGCCTGGCCTGCCATACAGAGCGGAGGTCCTGTTCTGATCAGCGCACCCACAGGTACCGGCAAGACACTGTCGGCTTTTCTGGTATTTATCGACCGCCTGCAGGATCTGGCAGGAAAAGGGGAATTGAAAGAGGAGCTGTACTTGATCTATGTCTCACCGCTTAAATCTCTCGCCGGTGATATACGGGAGAATTTAAACAGACCCCTGGACGGCATCAGCGCTTTTACGGGCGGCGAGGGCGCCGGCAGGATCAACGTGGGCATCCGGACCGGGGACACACCCCAGAAGGAACGGCAGCGCATGGTAAAACACCCGCCCCATATCCTCATCATCACACCGGAATCCCTGTATCTGATGCTGACCAGCCGGACCGGGCGGACGGTTCTTAAGACAGCCAGAGCACTGGTCATCGACGAACTCCATGCTCTCATTGACACAAAACGAGGCGCCCACCTGATGCTGTCTGCCGCCAGACTGGACCGTCTCTGTAAAGCGCCTCTGCAGAGGATTGGCTTGTCCGCCACC
>OATT01000199.1_pt1 | contig 67074 bp, 50 predicted proteins | sample 1476071 | NCBI WGS metagenome assembly OATT01 (sample SAMEA2579989, study PRJEB22360) | human gut metagenome | biome: human gut; feature: human-associated habitat; material: faeces | place: Denmark | collected 2008/2010 | reverse complement strand
AGTCCGAACACACTGGCTGATCGCAATCTTAGGCGCAGCCGCGGCCGGTGCGTTGTGGGGCCTGGTGCCGGGATTTTTAAAGGCTGTGGCAAATGTAAATGAAGTGATCTCCTCTATCATGATGAATTATATCGGCCTTTATCTGACAAACCTGCTGATCACAAAGACGGTCTACGACCAGACTGGCAACCAGAGTGTTTCGGTTGCGAAGACCGCTTATCTGCCAAAGGCAGGTCTGGACAAGCTTTTTCCGGAGGCCAATCTGAATATCGGAATCCTCATCGCAGTCCTGTTCGTGGTGGGAATGTACATATTGATCAATAAGACGGCGTTCGGGTATGAGCTGAAAGCCTGCGGCAAGAACCCGGATGCCAGCCGTTATGCAGGCATCAATGCCAGAAAGAATATCATACTGTCCATGGTTATTGCGGGCGCACTTTCAGGTGTTGGCGGAGCACTTTTATACCTGTCTGATTTCGGAAAGCATATGCAGGTGCTGGATGTGATCGCGTCTCAGGGATTTTCAGGAATATCCGTTGCACTTTTGGGATTGTCCAATCCTTTCGGCATTCTGTTAGCCAGCCTCTTTATTGCACATATCACCATAGGCGGCTATAATCTTCAGCTTTTGAGCTTTACCCCTGAACTGATAGATATCATCATTTCCGCTATTATATACTTTGGGGCATTTTCCCTGCTGTTTAAGACATTTATCCGCAGATGGACGAAGAAATCGAAAAGGGAGGAGACAGCATCATGAACATTATCTATTTTTTGATACAGCAGACCATGTTTTTTTCCATTCCCCTTTTGATCGTGGCATTGGGCGGAATGTTCTCTGAGCGAAGCGGCGTGATCAATATCGCTCTGGAAGGTATTATGGTTATGGGTGCGTTTATCAGCATTGGGTTTATCAATGTATTTCAGGACCGTTTGAGCGGGCAGGGGCTGTTTCTGCTGGCATTTTTAGTGGCTGCGGTAGCAGGCGCTTTATTCTCTCTGCTCCATGCGTTTGCCTCCGTCAATCTGAAAGCAGACCAGACGATCAGCGGTACTGCACTGAATATGTTTGCACCGGCCTTTGCTCTTTTTATGGCGAGAATGGTACAGGGAAAATCCCAGGTTCCTTTTACGGATACCTTCCATATTGAAAAGGTGCCGGTTCTGGGAGATATTCCGGTTATTGGGCCTATGTTCTTCCAGAACTGCTATCTATCCACTTACATTGGAATACTGATCTTTATTGCAGCCTCCGTTCTGATCAGCAGGACCAGGTTCGGTCTTCGGCTGCGTGCCTGCGGCGAGCATCCCCAGGCAGCGGACTCTGTGGGAATCAATGTGTATAAGATCAGATATGCGGGGGTTTTGATCTCCGGTGTCCTTGCAGGTGTGGGCGGACTGATCTTCGTGATACCGACTTCCACCAATTTTAATGCAAGCGTGGCAGGATACGGTTTCCTGGCACTGGCAGTGCTGATCTTTGGTCAGTGGAGGACTAAGGGGATTCTGGGTGCGGCGTTTTTCTTCGGTATTTTGAAGACACTTGCCAGCGCGTACTCAGGGATTCCGGTCATCAAGGACCTGCCCATACCCAATGAGATCTATAAAATGCTGCCGTATGTGGTCACACTGATCGTACTTGCCTTTTCTTCCGGCAAATCAAAAGCTCCGAAGGCGGAAGGCATTCCATATGACAAAGGAAGCAGATAGGAGGGTATAAGAGAATGATGAAAAAAGTGATAAGTCTGTTTCTGGCGGCAGCGCTTTGTGCATCCCTGACAGGATGCGGGCTGGGCGCAAAGCAGGCGGCAAAGGTCAGCAGCGGAAAAGGCGCGGAGCTGGCCCTGAGTACAGACGTGGGAAGCATTGATGACCGTTCTTTCAACCAGGGATCATGGGAAGGACTTGCAAAATATTCGGAGGAATTCGGCATTACCCATAAGTATTATCAGCCCACTGAGAAATCAGATGAGGCATTTACCACCTCCATCAATCTGGCGGCAAAAGGCGGCGCCAAGGTGGTGGTGTGTCCGGGGTATCTGTATGAGATTCCCATCCACACCATGCAGCAGAAGCACCCGGAGGTGAAGTTCATAATTTTGGACGGGACGCCTCATTCCGCAGATTCTGCAGAACCGGATATCGGGGAGAATACAGCGTCCATCTATTTTGCGGAGGAGCAGGCGGGTTTTCTGGCAGGTTATGCGGCGGTCTATGAAGGCTGCACAAAACTGGGATTTATGGGCGGGATTGCAGTTCCGGCGGTTATCCGTTATGGCTATGGATTTATTCAGGGCGCGGACTACGCGGCAAAAGAAAAAGGCATGGCTCCGGGCAGTATTGATATGAAGTACACCTATGTGGGAAATTTTGAGGCATCCCCGGAGAACATGGCTAAAGCGGCATCCTGGTACAATGAGGGTACAGAGGTGATCTTCTCCTGCGGCGGCCCTGTGGGCAACTCCGTCATGAAAGCAGCGGAAAACGCAGGGAAAAAGGTGATTGGCGTGGACGTGGACCAGAGCGCAGAGTCGGAGACTGTCATGACCTCTGCCATGAAAAATCTGAGCAAAGCAGTCTATGACTATCTGACGGATTTTTATAACGGGGAATTTAAAGGCGGAGAGAGCATTACGCTGGATGCCTCAGAGGATGGCGTGCAGCTTCCTATGGAAACTTCCAGATTTACGGTATTTACACAGGAGCAGTATGACGCCATATACGAAAAGATAGCGGATAATGAGATCACCATTTTAAAGGATGAGGGAATCGCCGACGCGTCAGAAATAGAAGCTGAATATGTGAATGTGAAACTGATTTAAGAGCAGAATAAAGGAGACAGATTATGGAGAAATTCAAACGTATCTTTGTGGTTGTGCTGGATTCCCTGGGTGTAGGGGCTATGCTGGATGCGGTGCAGTTCGGAGACGCAGGTGCCAATACCCTGGGCCATATAGCGGATTACAGATACAGGAAAGGGCAGCCTCTTCGGATTCCCATCCTGGAGAAAATGGGGATAGGGAATATCCTTCCCCTTAACGGGGTTGACAGTACGCCGTCTCCTCTTGCCTATTATTCGGCCATGAGAGAGGCCGGCAGCGGAAAGGATACCATGACCGGACACTGGGAGATGATGGGGCTTCGCACTACCAAACCCTTCCAGACTTTTACAGAGCATGGTTTTCCGGAAGAACTGATTCGTGAGCTGGAAAAGCGCACCGGAAGAAAAATCATCGGAAATAAAAGCGCCAGCGGCACGGAGATCCTGGAGGAGCTGGGGGAGGAAGAAGTGAATGAGGGTCACCTCATTGTCTATACCTCCGCGGATTCCGTCCTGCAGATCTGCGGAAATGAGGAGACCATGGGTCTTGAGAACCTGTACCACTACTGCGAGATCGCCAGGGAGCTGACCATGCGGGAGGAATGGATGGTGGGCAGAGTGATCGCCCGCCCCTATGTAGGCAGAAAAAAAGGAGAGTTCAAACGCACGGCAAATCGTCACGATTATGCGGTGAAGCCTTTTCAGAAAACGGTTCTGGATGCGCTGAAAGAGGCATCCTGTGATGTGATCTCTATCGGGAAGATCAAGGATATCTTCGACGGAGAGGGGATTACCCGGGCATACAAATCAAAAAGCTCCCTTCACGGGATGGAACAGACCATAGAGGCGGCGGGGAAAGAATTTCACGGACTCTGCTTTGTGAATCTGGTGGATTTTGACGCCCTGTGGGGACACAGAAGGGACGCGGAGGGATATGCCCGTGAGCTGGAACAGTTTGACGAAAAGCTGAGCGTACTGCTTGGCAGTCTGGAAAAAGAAGACCTGCTGATCCTGACAGCGGACCACGGCAATGACCCCACATATACCGGGACGGACCACACACGGGAGAAGGTTCCGTTTCTGGCGTATTCACCTGCATTTCAGTGCGGGGGAGAGCTGGAGGAGAGCAGTGACTTTGCAAGGATCGGGGCCACCATAGCAGATAATTTTCATGTAGCAATGCCGGATGGTACTATAGGGATTTCCTGTCTGGACAAACTGACAGTATCGGAATAGAATAGAAGAATATCATGACAGTGAAAAATTATGAGGAGGATATCAGAATGGAACAGAAAGAAATATTAAGTAAAGTTGACCATACACTGCTGGCGCAGACAGCTACCTGGGAGGAAATAAAGGTTATATGCGATGACGCGGTGGCTTATCAGACGGCATCTGTCTGCATACCGCCGTCTTATGTGAAACAGGCAGCAGAGTACCTGGGAGACAAAATGCCGGTATGCACAGTTATCGGCTTTCCCAATGGGTACAATACCACTGCAGTGAAAGTTTTTGAGACTGCGGACGCTGTGAAGAACGGAGCAGAGGAAATTGACATGGTCATTAACCTGGGATGGGTGAAAGAGGGCCGATATGATCTGGTTAAGGAAGAGATCCAGGCGGTTAAGAAAGCCTGCGGCGGAAAACTTCTGAAGGTCATCATTGAGACATGCCTGCTCACAGAGGAGGAGAAGATCCGCATGTGCAGAACAGTCACAGAGTCAGACGCGGAGTACATCAAGACTTCCACGGGCTTTTCCACCCATGGGGCAACAATTGACGATGTGAAGCTTATGAGAGAACACACGGGAAGCGACAAGAAAGTAAAAGCAGCAGGAGGAATCTCCTCCTTTGCCGACGGGGAAACGTTTGTAAAACTGGGGGCGGACCGCCTTGGCACCAGCCGTCTGGTAAAGGCTGCAAAGGCACAGCAGTGACAACGGGAAATAGACTGAAACGGGGTGAGATTATGATTCCAGTAAAAGAACTGATCAAACAGGCGGTTAAGGCAATGGAGAACGCATACACGCCGTATTCCAATTTTAAAGTGGGGGCAGCACTCCATACACCGGAGGGGAAAATATATAAGGGCTGCAATATTGAAAATGCATCTTATACCCCCACCAACTGCGCGGAGAGAACGGCATTTTTCAAAGCGGTCAGCGAAGGCGAGCGCGAGTTTGATGCCATCTGTATTGTGGGCGGGAAAAATGGTGTCCTTACAGAGTACGCGGCTCCCTGCGGTGTATGCCGGCAGGTGATGATGGAATTCTGTGATCCGGAGAGTTTCCAGATAATCCTGGCCACAGATACGGAACATTATGATATCTATACATTAAAGGAGCTGCTGCCTTTGGGATTCGGACCGGCGAATCTGGCGTGACAAAGCAGGATTCGATCAGTGTGGTGTGGCAGCATATCTTGTCAGTGACAACTGTCTGAAGGCTTCTGTTGAATAAGAGCTGATTTTTTATGAAAGGGGTTGTGTATTATCGGTTAGCCGGTAGTACGCAGCCCCTTTTAGAATCTTTCGGGAAGAAATCCTGTTTTTGAGGTTCAGCAGATATCATACCGTACAAGCAGAGCATCATAAATTATCTATGAAGAACCTATGCATAGTTTTCTATGTAAAATGTGAGAAGGGATAGGATATGGATGAGAAAACCACAGGTATTGTTGCGGAAGTAAGATTTTCCGACGGACCCGCACTGAAGGAGCTGTTGCTGGAAATACTGACTGAGAAAATAGGAGCTGCCGACAGTTGATACCTGCCGCCGGAAGATTTGCTCTGAAGGGGGAATAGCTTGAGAAATCATATGCTGCCTGAAAACAGAAAGTATTTTGCGGCTCTCTATATGCGCCTTTCAAAAGATGATGAAGGAAAGGGCGAGAGTGCCAGTATCACTACGCAGAGAAAAATGCTCAGGGCTTACGCAGCCGAGAATCATTATCCTGTCTATGATGAGTATGTGGATGACGGCATTTCGGGCACCACCTTTGAACGCCCCGATTTCCGGCGTATGATACGGGATATAGAAAGCGGCAGGGTCAATATGGTGATCACCAAGGATTTGTCGCGTCTGGGGCGCGATTATATTCAGACAGGACAGTATACAGAAATTTATTTTCCGACGAAAAAGGTGCGGTATATTGCCATCAATGACGGATACGATTCCGACAGCCCCTGTACGGATATCGCTCCGTTTAAAAACATTATCAATGAGATGTACGCCAGGGACATCAGCAAAAAAATACGTTCATCCTTTACCACTCACATGCAGGAGGGGGCTTTTGTAGGTGCATTCGCTCCTTACGGCTATATGCGGGACCCTGCGGACAAACATCATTTGGTCATAGACAGGGAAGCGGCAAAGATTGTAAGGGAAATATTTCTTAAGGCTTCGGAGGGTATCCTGCCTATTGACATTGCGCGGGAACTGAACCGGCGGATGGTGCCTACCCCTCTGGAATACCGCCGGAACCAGAGGGTGGCAGAAGAGACGGAAGAGTTTGAAAAGCGGAGAGGATGGACATCATCGACCATCACGAAAATGCTGCGCAATGTGGTATATCTGGGGCATATGGCTCAGGGAAAAACTACAAAAATATCTTTTAAAAGCCGGACTTCCGTTAAAAATCCAAAAGAAGACTGGTACGTAGTAAAACACACACATGAGCCGTTGGTCAGCCGGGAGGTATTTTCCATGGCGGGACGCAGAAGCAGACAGCGCACCTGCGCCGGGAAAGGGGAGTTTACGAATATATTTTCCGGGATTGCCAAATGCGCAGACTGCGGCAGGAATATGTCCATTGTGGGAACAAGAAAAAGAGACGCCTCCGGGAATCTCGCCTGCGGTGCATATAAACTCTATGGGACAAAAGGGTGTACCAATCATTTTATGGATTATGATACGCTCTGCCGTATCGTATTAACCGCTATCCAAAAGTCTGTCCGGATATCCGAACAGGAGGAGCGTGAAATTCTGGAGCATGCCCGGAAGTACCTGGAAAAACAAAATATCCAGACAGACAGGATACAAGAGCTTTCCGCCCTAAAAAAGCGCCTGCATGAGCTGGACAGACTGATCGAAAAACTCTATGAGGACCATGTGGAGGGACTGCTCAGTGAGGAGCGGATGAAGAAACTGCTGAGGAGATATGAGAGCGAGAACCGTGAGGTTTCTTTTAAGATGGAGGTTTTGAGGAGAGATACAGGCACAGAAAAAAAGGAAGATGCCATGGAACAGCTGAGAAAGATGCTGCACGGCTTTACGGAGCCGGAGGAATTATCCAGGGAGCTGCTTTTTCATTTTATCGACCATATTGAGATCGGGCAGGGAAGTTTCCGGGAAACGGAACAGGGGCGTATAAAGGAACAGACTGTGAGGATTTATTTCAGGTTTGGCAGGGACATATCCTGATATCAACCATCCACATGGTGAGCGCCTGCTTACCGCAGGCACAGCACTTCTGGAAACAGTGGTCCAGATTAAAGGCTACACGGGGAAGATACCCATAGTCCTCAAGCAGAGTAAAAAGCGGGAAGAAAATAGCCATGGGAGGGAGCATCACGCTTACCACCCAGGCTGCGACCCGATATACTCCGTAGATCAAAACCTGACAGAGGATTTCAGGAACTCCCAGCATGAGAAGGCCGTGGTAAAAACGCGGTTCCAGCCAGAACAGCCCTTGATTCAGCAGGTCAGAGGGGACATTTGCCCCCACAATGGTGATCCAGAAAATGCAGAGCAGGAACAGGAGCATAATGGGAAACCCCGTGCATCTGCTGGTGAAAATCCGGTCCAGTTTCCTGTCCCTTCTGGCATAATCCGGATTTTCCAAAGTGACACAGGCCCTGCAGATCGCCGCGGCCTGCTGGACATAGGTGCCGCAGTATTCCGCGGAAGCGCAGCACATCTCCGCGTTTCCGCGGTAAATGTCGGGAACCGGGGAAACGGCCTCTGTGTTGGAAAGGGCATCTTCAATCCCCCCGAATATGCGTTCCAGGCCTTTCCGGCTCCTGGCCGTTATGCCGATAACAGGAATCTTCAGTTCTTTTTGGAGCCGCAGAAAGTCTATGCGGATATGCTTTTTTCTGGCCTCGTCCATGAGATTTACACACAGGAGCACATGGGGGGTGACAGCACAAATCTGGAGAACCAGATTGAGATTTCTTTCCAGACAGGTGGCATCGCAGACAGCCACCACCACATCAGGATGGCTCTGCAGGATATAATCACGGGAAATCTCCTCCTCGCTGGAGCGGCAGGAGAGGGAATAACAGCCCGGCAAATCTACAAAACGGTATTCGCGTCCCCGATAGATCCTGTTTCCTGCGGCGCATTCCACTGTCTTACCGCACCAGTTCCCTGTATGCTGATGCATACCGGTCAGCGCGTTGAATACAGTGCTTTTGCCTACGTTGGGATTGCCGATCAATGCTATATTACGGAGGGGAACCTCCTTTTTCTTTTCTTTCTTCAGAACTATTCACCTCTTAATTCATAGGGCAGAAGAATATCAAAGCACACTTCTGTCCCGGATTTTTTTAACAAGAATCAGAGAAGCCTCTTCTTTTCTGAGAGCCAGGACAGCGCCCCGGATGAGAAAAGCTTTGGGGCTTCCAAAGGCACTCACTCCAACACAGGTAACTTTCGTGTTTTCAATCAGACCTAAATCCATAAGGCGTTTGATGGTCTGCTGCTGCGCCGGACTGACATTGTCCGTCAGAATGGATTTGACAATCCCTGTCTCATCCGGAGACAGGGTAAAAAGCGGAGTAAGGGACATTTTTTCCTCCATTACCGACCGGAAAATCCCGGACGGGAGAATCTATTGTATAGTATGCAGAGGGGAGAAAGAAGTTCAAAAGGGAGGAGAATCTTTGCCGGTGCTGTCTGCTGCCTGGGACTGTTTCCTGTAGTTCATGGGAGTCATCCCGGTGATCTCCCTGAAAATCTTGGAAAAATAAGCAAAATTACCATAGCCAACCTGAAGCGCCACCCGGTTGATGGGCATACGGCTTTCCGCCAGAAGGCTGCACGCAGCCGTTATACGTTTTTTCGTTACATACTGCATAAGGGACAGGCCCGTTTCTTTTTTGAACAGCCGGGACAGATGATCAGGGCTGACAAACACAATATCAGACAGATCATTTCTCTGGATATCCTCTGCATAGTGGGTATCTAAAAAGTTCTGTATGATTTCCACAGCGCTTTTGGAATTGTCAGTGATAGTGGCATAACAGAGGGCGCGGTCAATCAGGTAACTGCAGTAAGCGTACATATGGTCAATGCTCCGGACTGCGTTTTGATAGAGGCGGTCACTTTCGGCATCACCGAAAAGCCGGTGGGCCTGGATCTCTTTCTGTTTTAAAAAGCTGTACACCATCTGGGCAAAATCCTGACGGATTTCCTGCATATTTTCCGGTGTGAGAAGCGAGGCTTTGGACTGCAGAAAGGTATACAGGCTTTTTTTCAGGGCTTCCTTGTCCGCGGACTGCAGCAGAGTCTCCCAGAGCCTGATCTCGGACTGGGTGCAGGTGGTGCCGCGGGGGAGAGTTTGATCTTTGTACAAAATTCTGCCTCTCCGGTTCATGGTGCTGTCCAGCAGCTTTTCAAGTTCCGACACTTCCCGGTAAATATCTCTATAGGACACGGCATTGCCCATACTGATACTGAGTTCCATATGCATGAATTTTCCCGCGGTATCCTGCAGAACATCCAGACGCTCTTCCAGGGGGGAGAGGTCTGTCTCCGGTCCGCTTACGATGCTGACCACAGCCAGCCAGCGGCCGGGAGTCAGGGAAATGACGCACCGGGGTAGCAGGTGCTCCTGTTCCAATATTTCATAACCTACATTTTTGACAGCATACTCCCACATGGGGTCATCAATCTGGCTTCGTCTGTCATCCTGAAAGGCTTCGATCAGAACAGGAATGAAAAGCTGGGTTTCCCCGTATCCCAGTTTCCGGGGCAGGGAATAGACCTCAGCCAGAAAACCACGGGCAGTTTTGTTCCAGAAATATTCCGCCGTATTTTTTTCCTCATCCAGCCAATACTGGCTGTATTTCTTTGCCGTGTTCATCTGGCGGGACAGCTTTAACCTCTGTACAGCTTTTTCCACCGCGCTTTGCAGCGGTTCCGCGGAGACGGGCTTCAGCAGATATTCCACCACATTTAAGTCTATGGCACGCCGGGCATACTCAAAACGGGCATAGCTTGTCAGAAGAATACAGGGGATGCCGCTTTCCGAGTTCTGCAGTGTCTCCATGAAATCAAGCCCGCTGCTTCCGGGCATTTCAATGTCGCATATAATGACGTGCACAGGAACCTGGGCGATCATTTTCTGGGCTGAGGCAGTGTTTTCGGCGGTATAAACTTTCTGGAACCCAAGCGCGTTCCAGTCCAGGATTTCCTTTAGATCCTGGAGCATCAGGACATCATCATCAACCAGCAGTAAATTCATTTTGCTCCTCCTTACAGGGGAGGTGCAGTTCTGTCACTGCGCCTCCCAGCGGACTGTTGTATAATTTCATCACAGCATTTTCATGGTAAAACAACTTAAGACGTTTGGAAGCATTGGCGATTCCGATATGGGAGCCGCCGCTTCTTGCCAGGTCCTTTCCCTGAGCCCATACATCCAGACATGTTTGGGGATATCCGGGACCGTTGTCCGTGATAAAGATGGTCAGCATTTCCTTCTGCCCGGATGTTTCCGTGCATTCGATCAAAGCGGAGATGCTCAGTTCCATTTTGGTATCCGCCGTGATTCCGTGCTTGACGGAATTCTCCACAAAAGTCTGGAGAAGAAGAGGCGGTACTGCCTGCAGCAAGGCCTCCTCCTCAGCGAAAATCTCGTATTGGAAATGGTCCGGGTAGCGGATCTCCATAATGGACAGATAGTCACGCAGATGATTCAGTTCCTGTCCAAGCTCCACACAGGAAACATCACTCTGGAAAATGTACCGCAGATAACTGGCTGTGATCTCGCTTAGCCGGGCTACGTCCTGACAGTTTCCGTGGCTGGCCATGGAATGGATCAGATTCAGGCTGTTCAGGAAAAAATGCGGTTTGATCTGCATCTGCATGTAGTCCATCTGTATTTTCTGCCGTTCCAGCTCCTGCTCATAGGCACGGATACGCAGACGGTTGATTTCTTTTGTGAGGTTGTTGAACTGCCTGCTGGCTGCGGACAATTCCTCCAGTTCCGAACTCATCTCTATGAGTACCGGCTTATCCGGATCATAGGATTTCAGCCTTTCCGTAAACAGGCGGAGAGGGCGCAGTATCTTTTTCTGGGTGTAGGACATGGCCAGTATGACAGCGCTTAACAGGATAACGATGATCACCAGAACCCCGGTCTGGAACAGCACAGCCTTCTCGAACTGCCCATAATCCTTGATGAACAGCTTCAATTGAAAACCGGTGTCCGATACAGAGGAATCCACCACCAGCCACCGCTGGCCTTTATGCCAGAAAGGTCCGCGGCCTGCAAGGGCTTTATCCGGTGAGAGCCCTTCACGGGAAAGATTCCCGGCACCGGCGGCAAGTTTTCCGTTTTCTGTGAAGAGTACAGGGAAGCTGACACTTTTGGGATAGATGCCCACCAGAGGTTTGATGAGGGCCTCCGCCGGAATACAGCTTCCGTTCCACACATCCTGGTACTGATAAAGACGGATGGCATAATAGGTATCCCCCACCGGAAGCAGGGTCCACTGGTCCGACACGCTGCTGGGGTGATAGCCGGAGTCGAGAAGTTGGATCACGGCGTCCTGCAGCCCTTCTCTCTGGGGATAGGCAATGTAGCGGGAGTGTACGGCAGTTAAAAATTCCCTGCTTTTGGGAAAATAATAGAAAAGTGAGTAGTCATTTCCGGAATTTCCCGATATATAAATAAGGCTGTCGATCAGCGTCTGCCGCGCCTGTATCCTGGTAAGGGAATCTTCGCTTTGAGCCTGCGAAAGGGCTGTGCCCTGCCCCTGGGTCACCAGAGTCTGTTTTAAATGCTGGTTCAATATGAAAAAATTATTCTCCACCTGTTCCATACGGTTCTGGACCATAACACTGGCGTTCTGGGCCGTTTGTTTTCGTACCATATGGATGGCCCACACACTGACACTGAGTTCCAGAGCTGTGGCAGCCACCACCATACAGAGCAGAAGTTTGTGCCGTCCGAAGGCGGAATGTGTTTTTTTCCTGTGTTCCTTTTTCATATCTGTCCTTTCCCGGATTTTAGTCTGTGATTTTATCAGGATTTATAGTAATGTTTAATTATACACGTTTGAAAATGCAAATTCAATTACGAAAACGATGGGGAAGTATAAGAAAAACGACGTATTTCGGGGCTTTGCAAAGGAGCACGTTTTTGTGATAACAGGATGTCGGTATTGTGATTGAAAGTGGTTTGGGCCGGAAGTAAAATGAAACCACAAAACAGGCAGAGACCTGGAAATACGAAAAGGAGAATGAAGATGAAAACGAAATGGATTGCAGGACTCATGACTTCCGTGCTGGCAGTTTCCATGCTGGCCGGATGCGGCAGCTCTGCGGATACGGGAGAGAAAAGCAAAACAGAATCCGCCGGCAGCAAACAGGATGGCGGGGAGGAGCCTTACACAGTGACTATGATGTTCATCGGAAACACACAGGACGATGAACAGAAGGTGGAGGAGGCTATCAATAAGCTGACCATGAAGGACCTGAACATGAAGCTGGATATTATGCTGGTTCCCTGGGCCAATGCCAATGAGCAGCAGCGCCTTATGCTGTCAGGAGGGGAAAAGCTGGACCTGATGGTAGGACAGGCGTATCAGGCAGCCAATTTTGTCTCCACCCAGGCCGTCTACGACTTAAGTGAGATGATAGACAAATACGGCACCAATATTAAGGAAAATATGGGTGACAACGCAAAAGTGGCAAATATCAACGGATTCGTGTACGGCATTCCAAATGTCTGTGACTGGTACCGCCAGGCGTCCATTATGGTGAGAAAAGACTGGCTGGAGGAGGCCGGTTTTCAGGAAGCGGATATTAAGAGTGTGGATGACCTGGAAGGGGTATATGAGGTGGTTGCCAAGAATCATCCGGAGGCAGCCATGCTGGCTATGAGCAAGGGACAGAAATTCGACTCCGACTGGTATCAGTGTGACCCGCTGGGAGACGGGTACGGGGTACTGCTCAACTACGGCGAAAAACCGGTGGTGGAAAACTGGTATGCAAGTGATGCATATAAAGCGTTCCTGGACCGTCAGTACCGCTGGGCACAGAAGGGATGGATCGGAAAGGACGCTGCCACCACCACAGATTCCATTGAGGTGCAGATGAGCAATGGCAAGGCCTTCAGTCTGGTTTCCACCTATCAGCCGGCAATAGCCAATGAGGCCTCTGTTGCCTATAAGACAGAGATGGCGGTGATTCCGCTGTACGATGCCTTTACCACCAGCAGCTTTACGGCAGGTTTTTACTGGGCAGTGGCACGCAACTCCGAGCAGCCGGAAAAAGCGTTCCAAATGCTGGATTATATCTATGGAAATCCGGAAGCGGCAAACCTTCTGAACTGGGGTATCGAGGGAGAACACTACAAGCTCACAGAGGACAGACATGTCACCTTCCCGGATGGAATGGACAAATCCAGTGATCCCTACAACGCTTATTTCGGATTTATGCTTCCGAACCAGTACATTTCCGATGTATGGGAAGGACTTCCTCTGGATGTGGGAGAGCAGGTCATGAAACTGAATGAGGAGGCAAGAAAATCCTGTGCTTATGGGTTTACCTACGACGGCACCGCCCTTGCCAATGAACTTGCTGCCCTGGACAATGTAAAAGGCCAGTATATTGATGCTCTGAACACAGGTTCCGTGAATCCGGACGAGGTACTTCCGCAGTTTTTGGCTGACCTGAAAGCAGCCGGTCTTGATAAGGTCATGGAATCCAAACAGCAGCAGCTTGATGACTGGCTGGCTAAACAGTAATCGTATCAGAAAACATATCACAGGCGCCGCTTGGTAATGGCGGTGCCTCTTTTTTACCACAGGAGGAGTTTTTTATGTCAAATACTGCTGTTTACGGACGTCCGGCGGGGCAGAGCCGTTTCAGAAAATGGAAACGCTGGGTACCTCTTTATCTGATGATGCTGCCGGGACTTTTGTATCTGTTTATTAACAATTACATACCCATGGCGGGCCTGGTGGCTGCATTTAAGAATGTGAATTTCGCGGACGGAATCTGGCACAGTGACTGGGCAGATCCGCTGCTTAAAAATTTTGAATATCTGTTTGTGACAAAGGATGCCTGGGTCATCACCAGGAACACCATATTGTACAATCTGGCATTTATCATCATCAACACAGCAGCCGGAATATTGATCGCGATCCTTATCTGTGATATTGCCTCGCGCAGGTTAAAGCGCCTGTATCAAAGTTCTATTTTGCTGCCATTTTTAATGTCCTATGTGATCGTTTCTTACATTGTGTTTGCCATTTTGTCCAATGAGAACGGTCTTCTGAACAAAAGTCTGCTGCCAGCGCTGGGCATGGAACCTGTGCAGTGGTATGCTTCGGCTAAGTATTGGCCGTTCATTCTGGTCCTGGTGAATTTCTGGAAGGGCATGGGATATAACTGTCTGATCTATATTGCGTCTATTAACGGTATAGACCCGTCCCTCTATGAGGCAGCCAAACTGGACGGTGCCGGACGCTGGCAGCAGATCAGAAATGTTACGCTCCCGGGGATCAAGAGCAGTGTCATCACCCTGACCATGCTGAATATCGGGCGTATCTTCTATTCGGATTTCAGCCTGTTTTATCAGGTGCCCCAGAATTCGGGCCTGATATATTCCACGACCAATACACTGGATACCTATGTTTACCGTGCTTTGCTGAATTCGGGAAATATTCCTATGGCTGCTGCCGCCGGATTTTACCAGTCGCTGATCGGCTTTGTGGTTGTACTGGCTGCCAATCTGTTCGTGCGGAAGATCAGCAAAGAAGACGCGCTGTTTTAAAGGAGGAGTGAAAGGATGCATATCAGCAGACATGACAGGGTTTATCAGACCCTTGCAAATATATTTCTCATTATTCTTGTAGTTGTTATCATTTTACCGTTTCTCCTGTTATTTATATCATCCATAACAGAGGAAGGCACACTGGTCAGGGACGGATACACCCTGTTTCCGAAGGAATTAAGCCTGGCAGCATACAAATATATCTTTGTCAACAGCAATAAAATTTTCAGGGCTTATGCCATTACCATCGGCGTTACCATAGTGGGAACCGCACTGCATTTGATCTTGTCTTCCATGCTGGCATATCCCCTGTCCCTGAAAAAACTGCCGGGGAGAAACTTTTTTTCCTTCTTTGTCTTTTTTACCATGTTGTTTAACGGCGGTCTGGTGCCCACTTACATGATGTATTCAGGTACCTTTCATATAAAAAATACTATTTTCGCCATGATCGTTCCGGGATTCTTGATGAGTGCCGTAAATGTACTGCTGATCCGGACATATTTTTCCAACAATATCCCCGAGGCTCTCTATGAAGCCGCGGAGGTGGATGGGGCAGGTCATTTTACGGTGTTTACAAAAATCGTGCTCCCTCTGGGAAAACCGATCCTGGTGACTGTGGGGCTGTTCGCAGGCCTTGGATACTGGAATGACTGGACAAATGGTCTTTACTATATATCAGACCCGGATCTGTGGGGCATCCAGAATCTGTTAAACAAAATGATCAGTGATATCCAATTTCTGCAGAGCGGCAATTCCACAGTCACAACAGCCATGTCCATGGGGCCTCTGCCAAGTACCAGCGTCAGAATGGCCATTGCTTTTATTGCCATGGTGCCGATCCTCATCCTATATCCGTTCCTGCAGAAATATTTTGCCAAGGGAATCGCTATGGGCGCTGTGAAGGGTTAGAAAAAATACCATTATATTGAACTTACGAATAAAGGAGAAAAACAGATGGAGAAACCATGTCTTATTCCAAAGCCTCAGGTTTACCTGCAGAGGGCCGGATATTTTGTAAAAAAGGCGGCAGTGTCTAAGGAGCGTATGCCCAGTGGACTGGAAGCGCCGCTGGCTGTGATCTGGCCGGAAGTAACAGGTACTGAGGATACGATACAGTTTACGGAAAAAAAGGAACTGCAGAAAGAGCAGTATGTCCTGGAAATCACGGAGGAGGGGATTGAGATATCCTGGGGTTCCCCAGCAGGGGCATTTTATGCTGTGATGACGCTGCACCAGCTTGTACTTTTTTCTGAAGGGAAAATAGCCTGCTGCCGTATAGAAGACTTCCCCGGCCTCAGGGACAGGGCCGTGATGATAGACATTTCCCGGGGGAAAGTACCGAAAGTGGAGAGTCTGAAAGCAATGATCGACCTGCTGGCCGGTCTTAAGATAAACCAGTTTCAGCTCTATGTGGAGGGCTTTTCTTTTGCTTATCCATCCTTTTCGGAGGTGTGGGAAAAGAGGGCAAAGGATTACCTGACACCGGCAGAGATCAGGGAACTGGATGCCTACTGCGCAGAGCGGTTTATAGAACTGGTTCCCAATCAGAACTGCCTGGGGCATATGAATGCCTGGCTGGAGACAGAGGCCTTCGGACATCTGGCGGAAAATCCGGGTGGGCTTCAGATAAAGGGAACCACGCTTCCCCCTGCAACAATGGACCCCACAAACCCGGAATCTCTGAAGCTGATCGAACAGATGCTGGATGATCTGCTGCCATGTTTTCATTCCCGAATGTTTCATGCGGATTTGGATGAGACCTTTGACCTGGGGTATGGAAAAAATAAAGACAAAGCCGAAAAAGAGGGTGTTGTAAGCATTTATCTGGACTATGTAAAAAAGCTCAGTGAAAAGGTTAAGGCCCGTGGCCATAACATGATGATGTGGGGAGATGTCCTGAGCAAAGAGGAGGATGCCGCAGCGCAGCTTCCGAAAGACATAATCGTTCTCGACTGGGGATATGAGAAGGAACACCCGGTACGCAGACGGGCGGAAAGGCTGCAGAGGGCAGGCGTTGAATTTTATCTCTGCCCGGGTACAAACAGCTGGTGCAGTTTTACGGGAATCACGGATAACATGATGCAATGTACGGAGAACGCGGTGTCTGCTGCCTATGATTTTCATGCCAGAGGGCTGATGGTCACAGACTGGGGTGATTTCGGGCATCTCCAGTATTCCCTGTTTTCCCTGCCGGGCATTCTGTATGGAGCTGCAGGGGCCTGGAACAGAGAACTTGTGACGGAGGAGGAATTGGCAGAGGCTCTTAACCGGTATGTGTTCAGGGATGAGACGGGCATTTTCGGGCGGCTGTGTCTGGAGGCCGGAAGATACAGCCGAAAAGAAGAGTTTTTATTCCCATGCAGAACGCTGGCGTTTATGACACTGCAGACTGGATGTGTGAGCAGAGACCGATTTGAAGCGTCTATTAAAAATATGGTGGATTCCATGCGCTTTTTCGTGGAACCGTGTGTATATCTTCCCTGTGAGGAGGCATATGCAGGGCGCAGCGGGATGGAGGAAGAGGCAATTCTGGAGTATCTGGATGAGCTGGCTGTACAGGCTCGGAAAGCAGACCCTGCCTGTCCGGATGGTACTCTTCTGAAAGAGGAGATGATAAACGGGCTTGCCATGGTGCGGGCTGCCACCAGAACCAGAGCGCTGTGTTACGGGCTGGAGGACGGCAGCGGACTGGAAAAAGAGATTGAGGACCTCTGCGAAAGACACAGGAATCTGTGGCAGAGGCGGAATAAGATAAAGGGACAGGAGGACAGTCTGCTGGGATTTACCACACTTCTGGAACAGCTCAGGGAGAGAAAACAGGAAGAAGAGGAGTAGCGGGAAAATGAAACAGGAAGAATTAAAAAAACTGCTGGACACCATGTCACTGCAGGAGAAGATCGATCAGATGCTTCAGCTTACCGGAGACTTTTATCAGGACGCAGACAGCGTTCTCACAGGTCCGGCAGTACAGCTTGGGGTGACCGGGGAGGATGTCCATATGGCAGGCTCCATACTGGGAACCTGCAGGGCGGAAAAACTGATCAAAATACAGAAGCGCTATATGGAGAATCATCCGCACCACATTCCGCTGCTCTTTATGATGGACATTATACACGGCATGAAGACCATATTTCCCATTCCGCTGGGACAGGGAGCTTCCTTTGAACCGGAGCTTTCCAAAAGATGTGTGGCAGCAGCGGCGAAGGAGGCGGCTGTATCAGGCCTTCATGTGACCTTTGCACCTATGGTGGATCTGGTCCGGGATGCCAGATGGGGGCGTGTTATGGAGTCCACAGGGGAGGATACCTGGCTGAACAGTCTTTTTGCAAGAGCCATGGTGGAAGGCTTTCAGGGGGATGACTTAAAGGAGCCTTATAAAGTAGCTGCCTGTGTTAAACATTTTGCGGCCTACGGGGCACCTCAGGCGGGGAGGGAATATCACACGGTGGAGCTGTCTGAAAACACGCTCCGGGAGTATTATCTTCCCGCTTACCAGGCCGGAATTGATGCCAAAGCTGCCATGGTCATGACCTCTTTCAACACAGTGAACGGCATTCCGGCCAGCACCAACAGATGGCTCATGCGTGATATCCTGAGGGAGGAGATGGGATTTGACGGCGTGCTGATCTCAGACTTTTCCGCCATTTTGGAAACCATTGCCCACGGCTGTTCCGAAGACAGCCGGGAGGCAGCGGTAAAGGCTCTTGAGGCCGGGGTGGACATTGATATGATGACAAATGTATACACTGCCAATCTGAGGAAGCTCACTGAGGAGGGTGTTGTACAGGAAGCCTGGATCGACCAATGCGTCATGCGGATCTTGGAACTGAAAAATAAACTGGGGTTATTTGAAAATCCATACAAAGACGCTGATACAGAGAAGGAAAAAGAAATTTTCCTGTGTCCGGAACACAGGGCACTGGCAAGAGAAGCGGCTGTGAAATCTTTTGTCCTTTTGGAAAATGACGGCGTTCTGCCTCTGGATATGGGCAGAAGAACGGCATTTATCGGTCCCTATACGGACAGTAAACAGATAAAGAGCAGCTGGTCTTTTACAGGAGATGACAAGGACTGCGTAAGTATCAAAGAGGCAGCGGGGAAGGTCTTTGATGGCAGCCATACGGTATATTTAAAAGGCGCTCCTGTACTTGGGTCTGACAGTAAAGAGAGTGAAGCCAGGCTGACCGGATTTACGGGGGATGAATGCGGGATCATGACGCGTGAGGAAGAGGAAAAGATGCGAAAAGAGGCTGTGGAGGCGGCAAAAGAGGCAGATCTTGTCATTATGCCACTGGGAGAGCATTATCTGCAGAGCGGTGAGGCAGCCAGCCGTGCCCAGATCACAGTGCCGGAGGTGCAGATGGAGCTTTTCAGGGCAGTACACAGGGTGAATAAAAATATTGTGGTGGTGCTGTTCTGCGGCCGCCCCCTGGATATAAGGGAAATCAGCCAAAAGGCCAGAGCCGTGCTGGTGGTGTGGCGCCCCGGGACGGAGGGAGGCAGCGCTGTAGTGGACGTGCTGACGGGAAAAGAAAATCCCTCCGGCAGACTGCCCATGAGTTTTCCATACTGTGTGGGCCAGGTTCCTGTCCACTACAATGAGTTTTCCACAGGAAGACCGGACCAGATAGGAATACAGGAGCGTTTCCGCTCCAAATACCTTGATATTCCAAACGAACCACTCTATCCTTTCGGCTATGGTCTTGGCTATACACGGTTTTCTCTGTCTCAGGTAAAGCTTGATAAAGCAGAGATGAGAGAAGGGGATACCATCCATGCCGGAGTAATGCTTAAAAATATCGGAGAACGGAAGGGAACAGAGACTGTACAGTTCTACATCCGGGATATGGCGGCCAGCGTGGTCCGGCCTGTAAAAGAGCTGAAAGGGTTTGAAAAAGTTACCCTGGAACCGGGAGAGGAGCGGGAAATTATCTTTGCGGTAGAAGAGCCTATGCTCAGGTTTCATACGGAACAGAATGGATTTGCCAGCGAAGCGGGGGAATTTCTGGTATTTGCGGGAACGGACAGCAGGACAGAGAACCGGGCTGGGTTCAGGCTTGTAAAATAGAAAATTACAATGTATGAAAAGAGCTGCGCTTAGATATCTGCGCAGCTTTTTTCTATTAACTTGTTACCGGCTGGCAGAAAGCAGCATAAGGAGGGAGGAATTTTGAAGTACCTTCTGCGGCTCAGGGAGCAGGGTGTAGTCTGTCATCCGGGAATAGGATGCGTCTGTTCAGCGGATTTTAAGTAATGAAAATGCTGTAACAATGCAGCATTACGTGCTGCTAAAAGCTGCTAAATGAATAATCCAGGTTAAATTAAGGGTATGCCATGTCCCATATATGGTTTAGGGTTATTGAGGCATAAAAAAACATGCTCTGTTATTTTTTTTACCGCAGCATCGTAAATTTCATTGCCAAATTGAGCTGTAGCATGCAAAGGATTTCGTGTGCTCATGATTCCATACTGTAATTCATTTGCTGCAGCTTTTAGATTTACTGTCTCAGGATGAGAGGCTAAGAGATGAGAAGTTTCCCATCCCCCTGCATGGTCACCTGGAGAAGTATATTCGTCTTTAAGTAAAAGATAATCTGCGGCAGCCAACCCTGCTATACGCTTCCATTCTTTATCGTAAGCCCATTGATTGTATAAGATAATTGCACTGCGTGCAGACTCTATTAATGGATAATGACCAATAACAAAGACTACCAGATCAAAACCATAAGACGCAGCTTCTGATATAATATGAATCAAATGATGCTGATAATGTTCAATCTGTGCGATTCCACTGTAGGGAAAGCGGTCTGCATCAAATTGGTTTTTGTTTAATGACAGTCTTTCACAAATACCAGCCTGATATTTGGGGTCTGTTTCAAGTAAAGAATTTACCCTGCTCTCTCCATAATAAACAGTTGGAAAAACAACACCACCTTGATCAGCACACCTCAAAGCTAATTCTTCGGCCTGCAGTCCGTCAGCGCCTATTGGATTATGTAAGCCATGCCATTCTAAGGTACCAAGCGGAATATATGCCACCGGACATTTATCTCTTTGCTCTATGATTTGCTCAGGCCTGAGCATATGAAATCTTTTTTCCATAAATTATCTCCTTTATTATTTATGTAGATCATCCTTTGATGCCACCCGCGATCATACCCTCCATAAACAATTTTTGGCAGGCAAAAAAGATGATCATAACAGGTATGACAGATAAAACTGCTCCGGCAAACAACAGGTTATAATTATTTCCATATGGTGACAGATAGGTTTGAAGTCCTACTGTCAAAGTGAAATTTTCGTTTTTGGACATTACAATAAGGGGCCAGAGAAAGTCGTTCCATGCATTTGTGGCCTGCAAAATAGTCATGGAGGCAAAGGCAGGTTTCATTAATGGGACCATTACTGTTAAAAATATTCTTATTTCTCCGCACCCGTCAATCCGTGCTGCATCCATAAATTCCGGAGACAGTGATTGGGCATATTGCATAAAAAAATAAATTGTAAATGCTGAGACTGCAAAAGGAAGGACAACTCCTAAATGTGTATTTAACAGGTTAAAGCTTTTTATTTCGTTGTATAACGGGATCATAAGTGTCTCTACGGGAATCATCATCGTACTGAGGATAAGAACTACTAATAATTGTTTTCCCTTAAATTTGTACATGGAAACACCATATCCCACCATGGAGGAAAAACCGATAGAGAGCACTGTGAATAAAATAGTTATGATACCACTATTTTTAAACCAACTGAAAAACATGCCATTGTTATCAGTAAAGAGTAATTTGTAGTTGCCTATGTCCAGCATATCTGATGTTATTTTTAGAGCAATACCGTTTTTAAAAACAAGGCTCATATCATTCACACAAGAAGTAATGATCAAATATATAAAAGGAATCAGAGATATGGCAGCTATGATACAGAGCATAAAAGTTACAAATATCTGATATAACTGTTTTTTCTTTTTATCTATCATCTCTTTTCCTCCTTCCTGCCTATACCCAAGGTTTTAATATAAATAAAGTTTAATACCATCAGGCAGATAAACAAAACTACAGACATTGCGGAAGCATAACCCATATCAAAATGTCCAAAGGCAGTCCTGTATATATAAAGTACAATAGTCAATCCGATGTCCCCGGGAGTTTTGCTGTTTGGCCATAAAACATAACTCTCTCCAAACATTCTTAATCCACCGTATGTAAGTATGGTTATTACAAAAATGAGAATGGGTTTTACACCGGGCAGTGTGACGTGGCGAAAACGCTGCCAGGCAGAGGCACCATCCACGTGGGCGGCATCATATAATTCAGGTGATATCGTTTGCAAAGCGGATAAAAAATATAAAACATTGGTTCCCAGATATCGCCAGGTGGAAGTAAATACAAGAGCAACAATACCGGTTATTTTAGTATCATATAGCCATTCTTTGGGGCTCATTCCGATAAACTGCATAAGTGTATTCAACGGGGTGTCAGAATTGCTTGCAAAAAACAGACGAAAAAAAATGCCTGCCACTATAATGGATGTCAATGCCGGGATATAGATTGCGGAACGGAAGATATTTTTAAGAGGAGTAAATTTATGATTTAAAAGTACGGCCAATAATAAAGCCAGTACAATATTTACGATAATGATACCAACCGTAAACCCCAGGCTATTAAAAATGGCAGCACTAATATGAGTATCAGAGGCAAGCCTTTTGTAGTTATCCAACCCGGAAAAATTATATGTATTAATACCCTCCAGTTTGAAAAAACTTGTATATATCATATTGATCATGGGATACAGCATAAAAACTAAAAAAGAGCAAATGAATGGTGCACAAAAAATATAAGGTGCGGTTTTCTGAGTTATTATTTTTTTTCGTTTCATATAAATAACCCTCCCGGTCAAAAAGATTGGGCTGCCGCAGGACAATTTCGGCAGCCCATGATTATTAGTTACTGAGCATTTTTTATCTCATCCGCAGCACTGTTTAATGCTTCCTCAGGAGTTGCACTTTTCTCACCTAATACTCTAAACAGGATGTCACTGGAAATAAGTGAGTTGGCCAGAGAATATTTAGGAGATGCAGTGATATTGGATGTATGGAATTTATCTTTCATGCTGATGACAACGTCAAAGATATCTTTGCCAAAATAGTCAGTATATTTATTGGTCTCTTTCATTACATCAGTATCCCAAATATCCCATCTGAGAGGATCAAATCCAAGAACATTCCATATTTTCGCGGCACCTTCTTTACTTATTTTAGCTTCAGCCAAAAAGCGTTTTGCCAAATCTGGTACTTTGCACTGTGTTGTGATACTTGTCGCGGTTCCGCCAAAAACCGGATATTGGCTGTTTTCATCCCATACAGGCGGTGCTGCCACTTGGATTTTTCCTTTTAATTCCGGCATATAGTCTGTGAAGCGTCCCATATACCACAGGCATTCCAGCATAGATGCGGCTCCTTCCTGGGCCATGAAACCATAATATTCTTCAGTATGGAAACCACCGCCAGGAGTAGTTACAGCGGTACCATCTTCAAGCATACTCAGCATAAAATCAAGTACCTCTGCATTCTCTTTACTATTTATAATACAGGTACCGTCTTTGTCAAAATAATCTCCACCTTTTTCGCCAGTCATGATATAGTAACTCCAGGAGTCATTTACTTCAAAGGTTATAATTGGCTTTCCAGTAGCAGCAAGGACTTTTTTTCCTGCCTCGTGCAGGTCATCCCATGTAATAATATCTTCAGCTTTTACTCCTGCCTGATCCAAAATCTCCGTATTATAGAACATGATAGGGGCACCTACATGATACTCAATACCGTAATAATTTCCGTCATAATTATAAATATCCAATACTGGTTCAAGAAAATTTTCCTTTTCAGGTTCAATAATATCGTTCAGTGGTACAAAAACTTCGGAATCACCCTGAACAAAATCACTGAATCTTGCAACATTAACATCAACCAGATCGGGAGCTCCATCTCCGGACTGCAAAGTGATCAGCAGTTTACTGTGCATATCTTCAGTTGGATAAGTTTCAGTCTGTAATTCAACTAATTCATCCGGATGATTTTGGTTCCATGTTTTTACCGCATCCTGCATAAATTCCGTATGCTGTTCCACATAAGTCCAAAATGTAAGTGTAGTTACATTATCGGTGGAATCCTTGGTATCCTTAGTCTGCTTATCATCCTTATTTTGTTCGCTTTCTGTTGATGAGGCATCTTTGGATTCTGAACCGCAGCCAGATAGTGCAGAAAAGGCTAATGTGCCGCAAAGCAACAAAGAAATAACCTGCTTTTTCATAAATCTTCTCCTTCTTGTGTGTTTTCTTGAATTTAATGACGTCATTAATCTTTTTGATAGATATATCATACACAAGCAGCTATTGATTTACCATTAACAAATTTATCCTCTATTCTCATTATTTTGTTCAACTATTTTAATATATTCAGAAGGTGTATACCCATAGGTTTCTTTGAATAGTAAATAAAAATAGTTGTAGTTATGTATGCCGACGTCCAGGGCGATTTCCTGAAGTGATGTATTACCTTGCAGGATTTTTTCCTTGGCATGTTCCATCCGTATCTGGTTTATAAAGTTTATAATATTTACACCCTGGGTTTTTTTAAATATGCGGCTCAGATAAGAGGGGCTGACCGCAAATTTTTCTGCAATACTTTGCAGGCTGATTTTATGCTGATAGTTTTCTATTATATAATCAGATATTTTTTTACATAAGGAGCTCTGTTTTAATACCTGGCGTTTTTCCTTTGCCAGACGTTGGAGGGAAAACAGGGTTTCTATAAGGGAATTTTCCATATCCTCAAGTGTGTTAAATTTATCAAATACATCATAAGGATTCGTTTCTGCGAAAACTAATGCATTGTCAAGTTGATATTCGTTCACTTTTTTAATGATATAACTAATGAACTCAACATAAAATACCTGCAATTGATGCTTCATTATTCCTGAGCTTTTGATGTCGGTAAATAGTCTGGAAATATAGTCATTGATATCGTTCTGACCCAGAAAAATTAATTCTGTCAATTGCTGTTTTTGTTTTGGGCTGAAACGTAATATATTCTTCTCAGTGATTGATGTATTTTGAGAAAGAAAATTTTTATTTCCTTTAAAATATTCCTGAAGCAATAAGTTCTTTATATAGTCACTTTTTGGTTTGATCATTTTGTGACCGGAAAGAAAATCTGATATTACAAAGGATAAGTCCAGATTGCAAAACCTTTTAAGTACAGTGCGTATTTGTTTTGCAAGGTCAACAACTTCATCTGTAGAATTGCCCTTTGCCTGAAATACCAAAAGAATAATACCTTTATCTAAGGATACCAGAAAGAAGTTGTGATAATATTTTATGGTTTCATCTATTAACATTCGTATAGTCGTGTCGTCTATTGATACTTTTGAGGAATCTTCAAAATAAAGGTCAATACCACATATAGCAAGAATTAATTCGCCTTTCACCCAGCCAAGGGCAGTTTTTTGAATCAGTTTTTCTAAGTAATCTGTATCTGGCATTTCTTTACTGACAAGTTCGTAGATTAAGTGCTCACGTTCTTTCGAGATGGAAAATCCATCTTTGTCCTTATTTTCTGTATTTATTTGCCATATGGTTTTTTTGATAATATCATTGATACTATTTTCGGTTATCTGGTATTTTAATAGATAATCAACTGCACCGTTTTTCAGACTGCTGCGTACGTATTCAAAATCATCGTATGCGCTTAATACTATGATTTTTGTCTCTTTAAATCCATTGCTTATATAATTGATCAAGTCTATGCCGTTAGATCTTGGCATACTGATATCAGTGAGTATAATATCAGGTTTATACGTATTGAAAGCATCTATTGCCTGTTTGCCATCAGATGCTTCGGCAACCATTTCACAATTTAATGTTTCCCATTGTATCATTTTCTTTAATTGTACTAATACTATGGGGTCATCATCTACTAACATAATTTTATACATGGTGTTCCTCCCTGGATTCGGATATAGGATTTTTTGTGATAACAGGCAGATTAATTAAGATAGTTGTATAACTTCCTTTTTCACTTAAAACTTTTAAACCATATTGGTCACCCATCATAAGTTTTATCCTGTTGTTTACATTGCTGACACCTAATCCGCTGAATCTTGAATTCTTTTCCACAGTATTATTTTTGGAGTCCAGCGCTAATTCTTCTATTCTCATGCCAACACCGTTGTCTGTTATAGAGAATATCAGTTGGTCATTTTTGCATTTGCCTGCTATAGTGATGAGCCCTCTTCTGCAAGAAGGTTCAATACCGTGGATAATGGCATTTTCTACGATTGGCTGGAGGATAAAGCGCGGCATTTGAAAATCCAAAATCTGTGGGGATATTTGGAATTCCACATCAAATTTTCCCATTAAACGATAGTCCTGGATAATTATATAGTTTTTGATCAAAGAGATTTCTTCTTGTACTGTGTGGAGACTGTCGTCATTTTTCATGCTGTCTCTGAGCAATTCAATAATTGCGTTTATAATAGTTTCTATGGATGTTTCCTTTTTTAACTTGGCTATAAAAGAGACAGTGTTCAAAGTGTTTGCTAAAAAATGAGGGTTGATCTGAGCTTGTAAAGCCTGGATTTCCAACTTCCTCTTTTGACGCTCATTCATTTTTATATTATCCAACAATTGAGTTATTTCTTCGGCCATTTTGTTAAATTGCCTTGTTAGGATCGTAAGTTCATCATTTCCATCCTCCACTAATTTTAATGAAAAGTCTCCTTTTTCAAATGATTTAATTCCTGTTATCATTTTGTTGATTGGCGAGATTATGGTAATGGAGAATGCTAAGGTAAAAATGATACCAAATATGATTCCTATAAACCCTACCAAAAGAAAATTTTTCAATATAATCTTTAGATCAGATTGAAGATAGGTGAGTGGAATAAGTGCGGCCATTTTCCATTCCGCTTGCTCTATAGGAAAATTATATATCATTGTATTTAATTCGGAGAAGTGGTAATTATTACCAGTAATGTTGTGGGAATCCTGAATTTCTTTAAGTACATTATTATTTGGATATATTTCTCCGACGGGAGTATTAAGATCGGCAGATGAAATAACAATGTCATTATTGTCTATGATGAATACCTGCATGTTCATGGTACTGGAAATTTTTTCGTATATATTTCGGATTTTATCTTCTTCTATAGCCATTATCATATATCCGATAATCTTACCGTCAGATTTCTTTTTGATGGCTTTACCTAAAAGTATATAATTTCTATCATTATTTACACCGGAAGCAATTCTTTTTTCGTAATTATGATTAATGGCTTTCCAGACACATGCACCGTTGTACGAGTGGCATATGTCTAAAAATTCATTAAAATAATCAGATTTTAAATTTACAGTGAACGTGTTATTTCCATAGACATTGAGTTTTGCTCCTGTTAATGTGTAAAGTGTTATTTCGGATACAATATTGTCAAAGACATATTTTTTGCTCATTTTATCGGTAACGGCTATTTTTACTTTGTTTTTCATTCGCTCATTATAATCATTGTAATTGATAAGTACATCTTGGATTTCTTCAAGATAACTTATTTCTATGCTGTCATTTCTTACTTTTTCTATTTTTTCATTTATACTTGTACTTATTTGTGTTAATGCTTCACTGATTGAAAGATTGACTTTATCCTGAATAATCTCACTGCTTTTATTATAGAGCAGAATCCCATATAGTGTTATGGGGAGCAAAGTTACAAAAATAAACATAACAAATAGCCTTTTAAAAATATTAACAGTTCGTAATTTTAAGATGTAAAACTTGAAAAAATTTTTCCAGTGTTTCATTGGTCTATTAGCTCTCCCCTCAGTGCTTTCTCTACAGGTATTAAGTTGCTGACATAAGGACGTTTGCCAGAAAGAACGTCATCATAAAACGCCTGCTTCCAGTCAATATATTCAACATGGTCTTTCAATTCTTCAATGGAAGCTAAAAGAGCGTTCCGTTTTTTAGTAAACATTTCTTTCCTTTGATGAATCGTAGACTCGCCCTGCATACATAAATCCAGATATTCTTTCATTTCCTGAATGTTCATATCACATTTTTTCAGACAAATCAGGTCTTTGCTCCATTTCAAATCTCGTTTATCAAAAATCCTGCGGTTGTTTTTATCTCGTTTTACATTAGGAACTAATCCTTTATTACAGTAATATTTTAAGGTCTGATAAGTCATATTGGCTTCTTTACAGACCTGCATCATAGTATACATTTTCCAATCCCCCGTTTCATACATAAATAAAAATAGAAATTTACAAAAATCTCTTGACCGATAGTTATAATCGGTTGATACAATCATAGTGTACAGCAATGGGTAACAAAAAACAATGGTGCAATTTTATGAAAGTGTGTGGTCTGCCTGCAAAGTCAAAAGAATTAAAATCAAAAGTGGAGATTGCATAAGGAAAAAGGAGGACATAATAGTGAATGTGAAATCATCTATGTAGGAAACAAAGGGATTCGGGGATGTACAGCCTGCCGGGCATGTGCCGAGAAGGGTAAATGTGTGTTTGATGATTGTGTCAACGAGATTGCGCCTAAGTTTGAGGCCTGTGATGGACTTATTATTGGCAGTCCGGTATATTATGCGTCCGCCAATGGCACGCTGGTGTCATCTCTGGACCGGTTATTCTTCAGCACGCCCTTTGATAAGACAATGAAAGTGGGAGTAAGTGTTGTGGCGGCCAGAAGGGTTGCAGGGAATGCGGACACTGGCAAATAATATGTCATTTCTTATAGAATCCATTGCACTTGGGAAAGAGCGGCTGGGGATGCCGGAAAAGGAAGCTATGCAGCATACAAACTTTATCCGTTAAAAAGGATTATTATCTGAACCGGATGTTTATAGAAATACGGTTTATGATATGACTGAACCCGATTGACAATCGGCTTTAGCAGTGTGATATAGGCGGGAATTTGGCTGCGGGCAATCCATACAATATGATACGTGTACTATAATTAAGGGAGTTGTGCTTATATGATAGTAATATCTGTGCAGCTCTTTTTCTGCGCCGATGGAGTATTTGACCGCTGATATTATTTATTGCCAGGATAGCGATTTCCGTCGTCAAAAGGCGGCAGGTTGTTTCATAGGAACGCCCCGCAAACCTACATGAAATCAGCCGACACCCCGGGATTTGTCAATTTTTTTACCTTTAATATTCCTGATCCCAATAATAACAAAAGGGATGCCAAACACTATTCAAATTAATAGCTCATTTCGTTTCATTACTTCATGCTGTTGCTCATAACTCTGATTGTTCGCTCGGGCACCATTTTACCCTTTGCAGGACGGTTTTTTATATAGCAGAATTTTTGGTGAATGAAATAATGTAGATTTTATAATGTTAACTTAAATTAAAATATAAGTTGACAATTTGGGGCTGATTGATTATACTTCTTTATGTAAAGAAAAGCACAGCCACAAAACAAGCGGTAAAACCGTAAAAAATGTTTGAGAAAAGCTTTTCTATAAAATCAGGAAAGATTTATGCCGTCGAACAACAGGCGGAAAAGTCGAAATAAGTTTTGCAACCTCGGAGGAAAAGTATATGGAAACAGCAATGCCCAGTAAAAACAAGAAAATGAGTACCAGACAGATGACGATCATTGCACTGATGACAGCGGTAACCTGCATTTTAGGCCCCCTGGCCATACCGCTGCCGTTCAGCCCGGTGCCGATCAGCTTTACCAATCTGGCCATCTATTTCAGCATTTTTGTGCTTGGCACTTATTCAGCAACCGTCAGCTATCTGGTGTACCTGCTCATTGGAATGGTAGGACTTCCGGTGTTTTCCGGATTTGCCGGAGGATTTGGCAAAATGGCAGGCCCGACGGGCGGATACCTGGTGGGATTTATTTTCATGGCGCTGATTGCCGGATTTTTTGTGGACAGATTTCAGGGAAAAAGAGTGCTGCAGGCAGCAGGAATGGTTCTGGGAACCGTGGTGGCTTACCTGTTCGGGACTGCATGGCTCTGCGTTCAGGCCAATCTGTCCTTTGGCGCGGGCCTGGCAGCCGGGGTGATTCCCTATGTGCCCGGTGATCTGATCAAGATTGCGGCTGCGCTGGCTGTGGGACCGGTACTTCGGAAGGCTGTGAGAAGAGCAGCGTAAAATAACAGATACAGAGAAAAGACAGTGTGATGCGGACACTGTCTTTTTTTTGCAGTTCGGAAAGGAATCCGTGGCTCCCTATATAACAAAAAGATCCGGGCGCTGCCGTCCCTTCCCGGGGAAAGGTGCATGATGCGCAGGATAATCTTAAATAACTGTAAAAAACACTTAAAATATATAAGGGGAATATTCTGAAAATGAGTTATAATAAACAATAATATTATGGGCGGAGGGAGAAAATGTATAAGGTATTGATAGTCGAGGACATGGATCTGACAAGAGAAGATTTGATCAGTCTGATTGATTGGGAACGATACGGTTTTGAACTGCTTCCCGACGCAAGGAACGGAAAGATAGGATTGGAATACGCAAAACGGTATCGCCCGGATATTGTTATCACAGATATCAAAATGCCGGTCATGACAGGCCTTGACCTGGTGGCGCAGATGAAGAAGGAAAATATAGAGGCGGAGGTTATACTGCTTACAGCCTATGAAGAATTTGAGCTTGCGAAGCGGGCGCTCCAGATGGGCGTCAGAACCTTCATACTGAAATACGAAATTGATGAAGAGGTACTGCTGCGTGAACTGAACGGCTGTATTGAGGCACTGAAAACAAAAGAAAATGTACATAAGGTCAGAATGAAACAATATCTGGAGGCGATTCTGGCAGGTGAAAATGAGATATGTAAAAGTGATGAGACCATACTGGAATGGATAGGAAAAAGTGTTCTGATTTTGCTGGAGCAGATTGGAAAACCCCTGATGCATCCGGATGAAGAGGGCATACGGGAGCTGATCGAAACAGAGATTCCCGGCTCCAAGATCAGGGTGATGAAGAATTCAGGAGGAGGCATCCTGATCTTTTACCGGGTCCGTTCCTGCATTTCCAAAATGCATCTGGACAGTGAAATCAGGGAGTTTATCACAAAGGTACAGGGTCTTTTTTCTTCACAGATGGGGCTTTCCATGACAGCATCCATAGGCGGCATGATAAGAAAAAATAAGGATATCCTGCCGGCGAAGGAGGAAGCGGAAAGGATTATGAAAGGCCGCGTTTTTCACAGGGGCGTCTGCATTCTGGACAGGGCAGCAAAGGATGAAAAGGAGGAATTTTCGGCTGAGATAAAGGATGCGCTGAGGTGTGTCGAAGAAAATATAGAAAAAGATTCCTACGAAAATATGCCAGGCTTTTTGGAAAATGTCCTGTGCCGCAGTGTGGTAAAGACAGAAAATCTATACATATGGCGCAAAGTATCCGAGAAGCTGCTCTATTTTCTGATGCACCGGTGCGCAGCTCTGGAACAGCCGGAAATAGAAGAGCGTCTGGATAGATTTAAAAGGGACTTTCAGAAGATGGATATCTACAGCTTTATGAAGGAGTATGAGGGTATCATGGAAATGCTGGAAAGCAGTTCAGACAGCAGATATTCCGGAAAAGTCCGCTATATCAAAGCGTTCATGGAACAGAATTACAGCCGTGACATCAGCCTGAATGACGTGGCAGGGGATCTGGGCATGAATGCCATATATCTGTCCCAGCTTTTTAAGAAAGAGACGGGTTCCACATTTTCCGCCTATCTGACAAAGGTGAGAATGAATCAGGCAATACGGCTGCTGAGAACAGGAGAATATAAGATATATGAGGTCAGTGAAATGGTGGGCTACCAGACCGTCCAGTATTTCAGCAAGGTATTTAAAAAGGAAACCGGTAAAAATCCCAAGGATTATTAGGGGGAATCTATTGTACAAAGGGGAAGATCATATGCTTTATCAAAAGAAATCAAAAATATATAAAAGACTGCTGCTCATGGTATTGAGCGCTATCATGATATGCGTTGTTCTCTGCAGCGGTGCCGTATATCTGTATCTGAAGCCGCTGATAGAAAACTCCCTGGTTGAGAAGAACAGGACCATGATCTTAAAGATGGCAGAACAGGTCTCAAACTCACTGGAAGAGATCAGCATGTATGCAAGAAATATTACCTTTGACGAGACTGTGCAGGCGTCTTTTTACCAAAAGTCACAGCGCCGGGAGGGCAGTTACGGATACTATTCGGTCATTCAGACACTGGAGAAAAAGCTGAAGGAATACCAGCTTCTCAGGGACAATATCATTCTGGATATTTTTGCCGTAGACAGTGACGGCGTTGTGATGGAGACCATAAACCAGTACGAACAGCTTATGTCTGAGGCTCCCTATGAACAGATGCAGCGGGATGATATAAGCGGGGAATTTCTGGTGCCGCATATGGTGAATTATTACAGATCTTACGGCGAAAAGAATACCATTGCCTATGTAAACGACATTTTTGATAAGACAAAGATCGGGGTGAAAAGAGGAAAGCTGTTTATTCTGGCAGATACGGAAAGGATCATTTCTCCCCTTGTTTTTGATGAAAATGAGATAGGGATGGAGCTTCACAACCAAAGCGGCAGAGTGATCTACAGCAATGTGGATTCCGGCATGGAGGGAGTCCTTTCGGAGAAGGATTACTATAAAGACAGCATAGGCAGCCATGGGTGGTATATCTGTTATCAGGTGGCAAAAGGGGATATCTCCGGTACTATGCGGCAGATGAATAATATTGTGATCATTATCATAGTGATCTGTCTTCTTGTGATGCTTAGCCTGGTGGCAGGTCTGGTACAGAGGATCATTACGCCTCTTGATACTCTTGTGCGGGGAATGCAGAGTGTGGCCGGCGGAAGCCGTGAAGAGCGCATTGAGATCCACACAGGGGACGAATGTGAGCAGGCGGCCAATGTCTTCAATTCTATGGTCAAAAGCATTAACGACCACACGGAAAAACTCCTTCTGAGTGAAAAAAAGCAATATGATTCTCAGCTTAAAATGCTGTCTTATCAGTTAAATCCACATTTTATCTATAACACCTTAAATGCGGTTATCTGCCTTGCCAGAAAACAGGATTACCAGGAGATCATCCGCCTGACCAGAGCTTTTATTCTGCTTCTTCGCTCCCTTCTGCGCACGGATCTGCAGGCAATGGCAGCGGTTTCGGAGGAGAAGGAGTATATCTGCCGCTATGTTGAGGTTCTGCAGATCTGCTATAAAAATATTCCGGATATTCAATGGGAGATTGACGAATCACTGCTGCAGGAACAGATTCCGCGGATGATTCTCTATCCTCTGGTGGAAAACAGCGTGTTCCACGGCATCATCCCGAGCAATACGGCGTCACTGCTTAAAATTGTGATAACCGGTAAAGATAACTGGATAAAAGTGACCGTGGAGGATGATGGGGTAGGATGTACGGCAGAGGAGAGGGAACGCATCAGACAGCGCCTGGAAGAGGAGCGTACCGGGGGACATATCGGCATGTTTAATGTGAACGGCAGGCTGAAGCTGATCTATAAGGAGGTTCATCCTCTGAAAATGGAGAGGCGACCCGGCGGAGGAACCGTTATCTCCTTTGCTTTCAAAAAATCGAGAGACTAAAGCGTGTTTGGAAATTCATTCTGACATTCCAATTTTCAAACACACTCCAGAGCCTGTTTGAAAGGCAGTTATATAAAATTTATAAAAAACATATAAAAAATGACAAAAAATAGATGATAAGCGGGGGAAATGCCGAAGACGACAAAAAAACAGGTGAAAAAAGTATGAAAAATCCAAGAATCCCCATATTTTTATGTGACAAATATACAGCTATACTGAAGATGTAAAAAAGATGCGTGAAAAATAAAGGAGGAAAAGGAAATGAAGAAAAAGATTATCACGATTTTCATGGCGTCCATGCTGGCAGTCACATCACTTGCAGGCTGTGCATCTTCAGAAAGTGAAAAAGGCGGGGAGGACAAAGCAAAAGAGGAAGGCAAAAGTGAAGAAGGGGACCGGGAGATTACCATCTGGTGCTGGGACACAAGCGACAATGGGAAAAATATGAACGCCGGATTTACAGAGGCCACCGGAATCAAGGTCAATATGGTTGCTGTGGAGAGTAAGGACATGACACAGAAGCTGCAGACCACACTGGCCAGCGGCGGGGAAATGCCGGATGTGGCGTGGGGGGGGGGGTAAAGGAATCCAGCATGGAGGGGAAATGCCGGATGTGGCGTGGCGGAAAGCCACTTACAGAGGCAAACTGTTGTCCCTGGATATCTGGGAAGACATAACAAAAGACCCTTATAATTTTGACACCAGCCAGGTCCTGGATTATCTGCTTCCCCTGGAAACTGCTGAGAGCGGACAGTATGTTGGTCCGGAGTGTCCGTCTGTGGCCGGCATGGCATACAAACGGGAACTGGCAAAGGAGTATCTGGGAACCGATGACCCTGCAGAACTGGAAACCATGCTCTCCGACTGGGATTCCTTTATCGAAAAAGGAAAAGAAGTGAAGGAAAAATCAGGAGGCAAAGTATTCATGCTTTCCAGCATCGGTGCAGCGGGACAGATGCTTATGGGACAGTCCACAGAGCCTTTTGTAGACGGGGATAAGATCAATCTGGAAACATCCATGAAACCGATCTTTGAAAAACTCATCGAGATGAAGCAGGCCGGAATCGTGGATGTACTGGATTTCAGTTCCGCGGAGGAAGGGGCTTCCTATGCGGGCGACAGTGACATTTTCTATCCCTGCGCCAACTGGTCCGTTGAATTTACCATCAAACCCAATGACAAAGACGGTAAGGGGCGCTGGGGCTTCATGCTTCCTCCGGGAGGTCCGTTCCCGTGGGGCGGAACCGTTATGGGTGTGCCAAAAGCTGCAAAGAATAAGGAGGCAGCGGCAGAGTATGTGAAATTCATGTTTGGCTCCGAGAAGGGCGCGACTCTTCAGAGAGACTGCAAGGGTAATTTCTCTCCTTTCAAACCGGTATACGAACAGGATGATTTCTACAGCAGAGAGGATGAATACTTTGCCGGTCAGGATGTGCTCCAGGCAATTGCACAGGAAGTAATGCCAAACATCAAGGGAGTAAGGGAACCCAGCAAGTACGACCAGGATATTAATGACGCCTATAACCTTGCCCTGAAAACTATCAATGCCTCCGTGGACGGAAGTATAACAGCAGACGAACTGATCGCGTCCATGACAGACGAACTGCTCACAAAGCAGCCGGATTTGGAAAAGTAATACGACAGATTAGGACAGACGAGGGAAAGGGCCTGAAAAGCAGGTCCTTTTCTCATAAAGGGGGAAAAATACATGACGAAAAAAAGTGCACCGTATGCCATGATCCTGCCGTATTTTCTGCTTTATATTGCCTTTGGCCTTTTTCCTATTCTGTTTTCACTTGGTGTCAGTTTTACAAGCTGGGACGGAATCGGAGAAATGACCTTTGTGGGTCTGAAGAATTATGTGCGGGTGTTTACACAGGATAAATATTTTTACAAGTCGCTTTGGAATACGCTGATCCTGCTGGGAATCAGCACGCCAATCCAGATCACGCTGGGACTTCTGACGGCAACCTTTCTAAAAGATTTTTTCAAGAAGACACAAAACGGGCTGCAGCTTATTAATTTTCTGCCATACATAACCACGCCTGTTGCAGTGGGTATTATCTTTCAGTTGATGTTTGACTGGAAAAGCGGAGTGGTCAACGCATTTTTAAACCTGTTCGGCGCAGAGTCTGTTTACTGGCTGGGACATGCATGGACAGCTCGGGCAGTGGTGATCTTTATGCTGATCTGGAAGAATTACGGATATAAGATGATCATGTTTCTGTCAGGACTCTCCACCATTCCGGATGAATTATACGAGGCAGCTAAGATTGACGGTGCCTCCTGGTGGGCCAGATTTACGAAGATTACCATACCGCTTTTGAAGCCTATATTTGTGTTCGTGATCATCACCAGTGTGATCAACGGATTCAAGCTGTTTGACGAGCCGCAGCTTCTGTTTAACTCCGCAGGACAGCCCACAGGAGGGCCGGATCGTTCCGTGATGACAGTTGTGATGAAATTCTATGACAGCTCCTTTAAGAACTTTGAATTCGGATACGGTTCTGCTCTGGCATATTGTCTGTTTTTGGTGATCGCGGCTGCGTCACTTGTGCTTTTCCGTGTTGTCAATGGAAAGAAAAAGGAGGATTGAGAGTATGAAAAAAACAGTCTGGATAGGGAAAATACCATTATATCTGTTTATGCTGGTCCTGTCAGTCTGTGCCCTGCTTCCTTTCTATATGATGATCGTCATGGGCACACACTACAGCGAGGATTTATATACAGGTGTCAAATTATTCTTCGGAAAATATTTCGTGGAGAATTTTCATGCAGTCATGCGTCAGAACTTTCTGCTCTATTATGCAAACAGCCTGATCGTGGCATGCTGCAATACCATCGGCGGTCTGCTGGTCAGCGCTCTGGCCGGCTATGCATTTGCAAAATATGATTTCAGGGGCAAGAAGCCGCTTTTTGCCATGATCGTGGCAACCCTGGCGATTCCCCAGCAGCTCGGCCTTGTGGGCTTTGTTATGGAGATGAGATGGATTGGGATGAACAACACCCTGTTTCCGCTGATCGTATCCGGTATGGCCAATGCCTTCGGTGTATTCTGGATGCGCCAGTTTATAGAAAGTTCAGTGCCGGATGAGATCATCGAGAGCGGCAGGGTGGACGGATGCAGGGAATTCGGCATCTTTTTCCGGCTGATCATGCCTATTATCCGGCCGGCCCTTATCACGATCTTCCTTCTGTTCTTCTTATGGTCCTGGAACAACTACATGACACCTCTTGTTATGATCAGTGATCAGAAATATTATACCATTCCTCTGTCCATTGCCCTTATCAGCAGTGAGTACAGAACCGATTATGCAGCCAGGATCCTGGCACTGTCCATGGGCACCATTCCTATTCTGATCCTGTTTTCCTTCGGGTCAAAATATCTGATACGCGGACTGGTGGCAGGCAGCGTAAAGGGGTGATGAAATTTATGAAAAGAGAAAGAATACTGGCAGAAAACTGGTATCTGGAGGAACAGGGAAGCGCGGAACAAATGGAGATTCCCGCCATGCCCATGCAGGTTCATGATATTTTATACCATCATGGAAGGATAGGGGATTCCTACCGGTGGGGAAAGACAACAGACTGCAGATGGGTCAACGATAAGACATGGATATACCGGACGGAATTTGAACTTTTATCCTGGGGGGCTGACCGCGGAGAATACCTTTTATTTCTGGAAGGGCTGGATACTTTTGCCGAGATCAGGGTAAACGGGGAATCGGCGGGAAGACATAATGACTGCTATCTGCCGTGCAGACTGGATATCTCTTCTCTTGTACAGCCGGGAAAAAATACACTGGAAATTATCTTCAGTCCAGTGAAGGAAGCCCTGAAAAAGGCGGAGGAAAAATACAGCAGTGTCTTGGCAGAGAAAATGGTGGATTCCTGCCGGTTTCTTAGAAAAACCTTTCATGACTTTACAACCTATTTGGGAAATGATCCGGATTTTTATAAGGTGGGGGTGTTTGGAAAGGTCATTCTGTTTGAAATACCGGACAGACTGCAGATAGATGGGATGGATGTGGAATATTCTCTGAATGAAACCCTTGATACTGCAAAAGTACAGATCCATCCCATGCTGTCCGGGGAAAAGAAGGCCGGCTCGGATGAACGTATGCAGGTGAAGATCCTGTATGGCAGGGAGATGATATGGGAGCAGGAAAAGAGTGCCGGATGCTGTTTTGAAGCTGTGCTGGAAAATGTGCATCTGTGGTGGCCCGCAGGTTACGGCAGGCAGAATCTGTATCAGGTTCGGGCGGAACTCATAAGAGACGGGCAGGTCCTGGATACGTGTCAAAAATCCATTGGCTTCAGGAAGGTCACGGTACAGGGAATGCTGGATTTCCGGATCAACGACAGAACGGTGAAGTTATGGGGCGCTAATCTGACACCGGATCAGGGATACACGCTCTGTGAGGATACAGACAGGATCAGACGGCTTTTAACGCTTGCAAAGGATGCCCATGTAAATACACTCCGCATCTGGGGGGAAGGGGTGCCTTTTGGGGAATTTCTCTACGACTTTGCAGATGAGAACGGCATTCTTTTGTGGCAGGAATTTTTCTGCGGACACACCCAGTACCCGGATGTGGATGAGGTGAAGGAAAAGATACTGCAGGAAGCAGAATATATGATAAGGAGCAGAAAGCATCATCCCTCCATTCTGCTCTGGTGCGGAGGGAATGAGTGCTATCTGAGCCGGGATTTCGCCGCACCGTCAAGGCCTTACCTGGCGGCAGATTTCTTTGAATATGATTTGAAAAGGCTGTGCCTCAGGCTGGACCCGGACCGGTATTATCATGTAAATTCACCGTTTTTTGGAAGCTATTCTAATGAACCGGGGAAGGGAGATACGCACAGTTATACCAATTCCTGGTATGTGCCGGGAAGTGACTATCCTCTCTTTGCCAGTGAAAATCTGAGGGTTTCCTTTCCTGGTGTGAAGACACTGAAACGGTATCTGAAGACGGATACGCTTCCAAAGCCGGAAAGGCAGAGACACGGCAGCCTGCCGTGGCCAGAAGCCTATGAGAAGATCACGTCAGCGGAGTCCTGGAAGAAGATTCCCGCCATTGAGGAATTCTATGACCCGGAATGCGCGGAGGAAATGGTTTATCAGTATGGGGCAGCAGCAGGACAGTACATCAAAGATACGGCAGAGCGGTACAGAAGAGGAAAAAAGGCGGACAATGCGGCAGGGGAAAGAAACTGCAGAGGGCATTTTATATGGAAATGGAATACCACGTTTCCACACATTTACAGCTCCATGCTGGATTTTTATCTGGAACAGAAAATGCCGTATTATTATTTGAAACGGGCATATGAACCGCTCTGTGTACAGGTGGAGGTATCGGATCATCTGTATGTATGGCTTGTCAATGATACGGGCATGCCGGTGGAGGGGCGTATTCGGGCGGAACTTTTTGATCTGCAGGGGAACTGTTTTGTGAAGAGAGAGGAATTTCCGGTGAAATGTGATGCAGGGGAAAGTGTCCTGGCAGGGAGGCTTAATTCCTTTGGCCAGTTCACACGGGACAAGATCATCAGAGCTGTTTTCTGTGACCATAAGGGGCAGACAGCAGCGGAAAATCACGCATTTGCAGATATAGAAAGACATCTTGTTTTTCCGCAGTCCGGGATAGAAATGTGGAAAGAAAAAGATGAAATCTGCCTCAGAGCCAGGCAGTTTGCTCGTTGTGTGGAACTTTGCGGAGAGGAAGACGGAGACGCTTATTGGTGGGATTTCCGGGATAATTATTTTGACCTTTTCCCAGGTGAGATCAAGAGAGTGGGATATGGGAACAGACACAGAAGCGGAACGATCAAAGCCAGAGCGGTATATGATAAAGCAGTTGCAGAACTGAATATCTGAATTTAGGATCAGATGCTGAAATTTTGGCCGGATACTGAAATAAGCATGGGTACCGGCAGATAGAAACAGGGAACAGTGAGGAGGAAAATAGTATGAAATACAGAAGATTCGGAAAAACAGAACTTAAGGTATCAGAAATCGGATTCGGAGCATGGGCGATCGGAGGCTCCGGCTGGGGAGAGGGATGCGATGACGCTCTTTCCATGGAGGCTCTCGCCTGTGCATGGGAGGAAGGTGTGAATTTATACGACACCTGTGATTCCTATGGGAATGGGCACAGTGAGGAACTGATAGGCAGATTTTTGACGGGAAAACGTGACAAAGCAGTGATCGTGACAAAAGGGGGCACCAACTTCCGCGTACCGGAAAGGAGTAAAAATTTCACCAGAGAATACCTGAAAATGAGCCTTGACGAGAGCCCGAAAAGACTGCAGACAGACTATGTGGATGTCTATCTTCTCCATGTGCCGGATGCGGGATGGCAGGACAGGGAGCAGGTGCTGGATACCATGAAAGAGCTGAAACGTTCCGGAAAGGCCAGGTTCTGCGGACTTGCCATGTGGGGAGCAGCGGATACGCTCCATGCCTTTGAGGCAGATAAAGATGGCGTCATTGAGGCCCTCGAATGTCCCTTTAATATTCTCAATAAATCCAATCTGGAAGTAGTAAGAATCGCCGAAGAAAGGGATATTCCCGTCCTCACCAGTCAGCCTCTGGCAAGCGGCATTCTCACCGGAAAATACCCGGCAGATACAAAATTCTCACAGGGAGATAACCGAGCGGGTTTCTGGACAGAAAAACGCTTTGCCGCAGTGGAAAAAGATATGGAGATCATCCGCTCCTGTGTTAAAGAACCGGTACAAAACATGGCACAGCTTGCCCTTGCCTACAACCTGAATTATCCCGGGATCACCTGTGTCATACCCGGCGCCAAAAACGCGTCCCAGGTCAGAAAAAATGTGTCTGCCAGCGGAATCGTTCTTGACGGCAGTGTTATGGAAAAACTAAAAGGAACAGAAGGATTTGTATTCTGACCGGATACGGAGTGTTCTATGAAAACAAATGTAGAGCTGAAAGACGGATGGAGTCTGAAAAAAGCTGGGGAAGATAGGGAGTGGTTACCCGTGAGAAATATGCCTGCCCAGGTACAGGATATTTTATATGACCATGGTCTTTTGTCGGAAGAATTCAGGCTGGGATGGTGTGAAAAAGCACTTTTTATCGGGGAATCAGACTGGATATACCGATGCTGTTTTGCCGGTGAGAAAGGCAGAAAATGCAGGCTGTTTTTCGGGGGACTGGACACCGTGGCGGACATCTGGCTGAATGGCAGAAAATTGGGCAGAAGTGAGGATTTTTATCTCCCCGCAGAGTTTGAAGTCTCAGATCTTCTGGAAGAGAACAATACCCTTTATCTGCATTTTATAAGTCCCATCTCTTATATGGGAGAACAGGAATGGAAGGAAAAGTGGAACGGATCTGTTCTGCGCTGCAAAACAGTCAGAAAACCGATACATGATTTTCCGCCGGAAAAAATGGAAAAGGGAAGCAGCTACCAGGGGGCAGTGCCCTATTTCACACCCGTAGGCGTATATGCACCGGTATCTCTTGTATATTATGAGGAAGAAGAGATCAAGGAGGATTTCATACAGGCCAGAGTGGAGGAGGATGGGCGTGGTGTGCTCTCCATAGAAATGAGGGGCACCGGGAGACCGGATCATCTGACGGTACACTGGAACTTCCCTTCGGAGGACGGAAACGGAACACCGGGCAGGGGCCAAATGCAGAGTTTCAGGCCTGAGGTCAACGGGTACGGCTGGAGCATCCGGGAAGAGATAGGGGGGGAGGCCCCGCCTCTGTGGTGGCCGAGGGGATTCGGGAGACAGAACCTGGCGGATATATGTATAGAACTGTGGAAGAACGGGAAGGTCTGTGACCGCCTTTTGAAAAGGGCCGGGTTTCGCAGCGTGGAGATGGATGTGCCTTTTGCATACCGGATCAATGGGAAAAAGGTGAGGCTGTTTGGCGGAAGTCTGGACCCTCTGCAGGGTTACACGCATTGTTATCAGCCGGAGCGGGAACAGCGTCTCTTTGAGATGGTGGAGAATGCCAATATGAACACGCTTCGCATCTGGGGCGAAGGCATTCCACTGCCGGATGCATTTTATGAGGAATGTGACAGACGCGGCATCCTTGTCTGGCAGGAGTTTTTTCTCGGACATGGAGCCTATCCCGACAGTCAGAAGATTAGGGAACTCTGCAAAAAAGAAGCGGAGTTCCTTGTAAGGAGGCTCAGACATCATCCCTCCCTGCTTCTGTGGTGCGGGGGAAATGAAACCTTAATGGGAGCGGAATTTCAGGGATGCTGTCCCTATGGAAAAGAGATTTTCCTGGAAGATTTCCCGGAGATCGCACAGCGCCTTGACAAAGACAGATATTATCATCCCAATTCACCCTATGGCGGAGAGTGGGCCAATGATCCCAGGGCAGGCGATCTGCATACCTATGATTGTGTGTGGGAATATCCTTATAAATCCTATCCGAATTTTATCAGCGAGCATATCAGAACCGCGCCTCCAGTGAAACACAGTCTGGAAAAAATGATCCATGGGGACATTTGGCCGAAGGGATTTACAGGACAGGTTTTGGACGGCAGCAGCAATAGTATGCCGGATACCTGGCTGGAGCGGAGCCATATTTCAGCCCAGGGGCAGCGAAAAACGGGTGACTATTGGGAATTTTACGATGCAGAGAATGCGGAGGATCTTCTATACCGCTTTGGTGCGGCTTACGGAAAGGAAATCAGGCGGTACGGCGAGCAGGTGAGAATCGGCAGCAGAGAACCTGAGGTGTATTCCGGCCGTTCCAAGGGATATTTTGCCTGCAAACTGGTGGACACGTGGCCGAAGGTCTACTGTGCGGCCATAGACTTTTTTCAGGAGGGATATATTCCTTATTACTCGCTAAAGCGTGTGTTTTCACCGGTTCTTTTGTGCTTCCAGAAGGAGGAAAGCATCCGTCTGTGGTGCGTCAATGATTCCGGGGAAGAGGCAGCAGGATCAGTACGATATGGGCTTTTTCATATTGTGAGCGGGCAGATACAGAAGGTAAAGGAGAAGAAAATCTCTGTGCCGCAGGGGGATGCAGTGCTTCTTGATGATTTGGCTGACTTTCGGTTTTTCTCGAAGGACTGTGCTCTGTTCGCGGTTCTCTGTGATGAAAAGGGAAACGAGGTTTCGGTATGTATTGATTATGTGGATATAGAAAGACATCTGAAATTTCCAAATGCCGGTTTGAAACTGGAAATGCGCGGAGATGAACTGGTGATCACTGCGGACAGATTTGCGCGCTGTGTGCAGATAACCGGGGAGCAGGACGGCGATCCATTCGGCTGGCTGTTTTCAGACAATTATTTCGATATGCTGCCGGGGCAGAGGAAGACGGTAAAGATACTGGGAAATAAAGAATATGGAACCATTTGTGTGAAGGCGCAGTATGGGGGCTGTGAAAAGATAAGATATAACAGAGAGGATAAAACGGATGGAACGAATTTTACTGCAGAAAGGCTGGAAACTGCTGGGACCGGACAACAGGGAACTGGACATAGAAAAAATGCCGTGCCAGGTCCATGATATTTTGTTGGACCATCAGCAGATTCCAAATCCCAATATTACCGGGATCAACGAGAACCGGTGGATTGGAGAGGCGGAATGGTGTTACAGAACCGAGTTTGAGGTAGAGGATGATTCAGGAGAATGGAATCTCTGTTTTCAGGGACTTGATACATTTGTGGAGATCTATCTGAACGGCGAACTGGCAGGGGAAAATAAAAGTGCATATATGCCTCTGGTGCTGCATGGCATTGCCGGCATGCAGAAAAGAAATCTGCTTGAATTGAAAGTGAAGCCGCCGCGGCAGGAGCTTCAAAAGATAACCCTTCCAAAGAAATACAAAGACAGGGTACCGGAGTTTTGTAAAGCCAGGGTATTCCGCTCCGGATACCATGAATTTTCGGGACCGAAACCGGATCTGATCCGGATGGGAGTCTACGGAAATATTTATTTGGAGAGAGTGGGCTATGACGGCATACAGGAAGCGGTTATGGATGTCAGCGTAAACGCAGGTCTGGATGAGGGAAAGGTTAGGATTGACTTTACTTATTTCCACCCGGAGGCTGAAAGGGTGCTGGAGTACAGGATAACAGATATGCAGGGAAGCGTCATCTGTGAGGGAACAGAGACAGAACATACAGCTTATCTGGAAATCCCTGTATCGAATCCCAGATTATGGCAGCCCAGGTCCCACGGAGCGGCGGAGCTTTATGATGTGGAGGTGTCAGAAAAAAGAGGAGATACAGTCCTGGATGTCTATAAAAGGCAGTTCGGCTTCCGAAGAATGGAAAGGAAGGGGGATATGGATTTTTCCGTAAACGGCAGACCCCTGAAACTGTGGGGGGCAAATCTTGCGCATGCAGATACTCTTACCGGCTGTTACGGCAGAGTGAAGGAAAAGCTGTATGGACTGCTGGATCTGGCTGAAATGGGGAATTTTAACTGTCTTCGCATCTGGGGAGAGAGTGAAATCCTGGATGATGATTTTTATAGTGCGTGCGACAGAAGAGGGATATTGCTGTGGCAGGATTTTTATCTGGGATTTCATATGTACAGTGAGGAAGAGGAGATGCTTTCCATGTGCAGACAGGAGGCAGAGACTCTGGTGAAGAGACTGAAGCATCATCCCTCCATTCTGCTCTGGTGCGGAGGAAATGAGATGTATTGGTCCCGGGATATGCAGTATAAGGGAGAATACTGTTTCGGTGAAAAAATATTCTGTGAAGTGTTTCCAAATGTCTGCCGGAAATTGGACCTCGGAAGATATTATCACAGAACCTCTCCCTTTGGAGGTGATTTCTCCAATGACCCGAAGGGCGGAGATACGCATGGATACACCCATCTGTGGTTTGTTCCGGGAAGAGACTATCCTGTATTCTTAAGTGAAAACTGCAGAGTATCGGCGCCTGAACTGAAGACCATGAAAAAGATGATGAAGCCTGAGGAGCTGTGGCCAGCAGGATATCAGAATGTAAGTACTAAAAGAAAACCGCTGGCCTGGCCGGACACCTGGAACCTTCATAATACAAATGACGGAGCAGTCAAATTAGGGCCTGTGGAACATTACTATGACGCGGAAAATGCAGAGGAGCTTATTTACCGGATCGGCATGGCTCACAGTGAGTATATCAGAAGAGAAGTGGAGCGGTTCCGAAGAGGTAGATCGGAAGCGGATGCAGATAAGACACGCAAGACAAAAGGACATCTTCTGTGGAAATTTAATAACAACAGCAATATCATTTCGTATGGGGTCGTGGACTATTTCAATGAGCCTATGCGGGCCTACTATGCGCTGAAAAGAGCGTATGAGCCGTTTCAGATTTCTTTTTCCATAGGAAATCATATTACTTTGTGGGCCGTCAACGATACGCCTGAGAAAAAGGAAGGAATCGTGAGAGCACAGCTTTTCAGTCCCGGAAAGAATCAGGTGGAGGATGAACTGGAAATACCGTTTTCCTGCTGTCCGGATGAATCCGTTTTAATCGGTGATCTGGATGCTTTCGGACAGTTTAAAAAGGATTGTGTTCTTGCGGCATTTGCGGAAGATGATAGGGGCAATGTCATGGCGGAATCCATGGATCTTGTGGAGATGGAAAGACGGATCACCTTCCCGGGAAGCGGAAAATTATCCTGTATCTCAGAGGCGGGGATACTTGTACTGAAAACGGATACCTTTGCAAGATGCGTGGAACTGCGGGGAGGAGAGGACGGAGAAGAATTCGGCTGGATTTTTGAGGATAATTACTTTGACCTGCTTCCCGGAGTGGAGAAGAGGATTGCGGTCTATGGAAAACATGAGAGAGGGGCAGTACAGATCAAGCCATATTATTGGAAGAAAGGGATTACCGTACAGTATTTAAAGAAGTGACATGAGAGGCATAAAGCTGATGTTCGTTTCCGGAGGAGATGGGCATCAGCTTTTTGATGTGCACTTTTGGCAGGAGGATGCCCGCAGGCGACTGTGCTCCGGCGCGTAAGTCCGGCTTAGAACGTGGTTGAAAATAAGGATTTATGTGGAAAACCAGGATTATAAATATATTTTGATATATAAATAATATCTTATCTCTGATATAATAAAAAACAGATAACAAGAGGTATTGGTAAATTTTGAAGGCCCCTCTGTAGCAGACTGTGCTGATTCAAATGTCAGTATCCGGGGCGCATAAATGTTTCAGTGTGATATCTGTGTCCGGACACCGGAAAAATTTACCTCAAAACAAAAAAGCGGAGGAAGAGTATGGCACATTCAAAGAGTCAAAATGCCTGTCTTGTATGCGGCAAAGAGTTAATTTATCATGAAGAAAGCGTGGAAATGGAGTGCATATACTGCCATAAAAAATTTATGAGCAATGCGGCCTGTGCGGACGGCCACTATGTATGTGATACCTGCCATTCTAAAAAAGGGATTGAAGCCGTAAAAGAGATCTGTCTGCATAGTAAATCAAAGAATCCGTATGAAATTGCGGTTCAGATGATGGAAACCCCATTTATCCATATGCATGGTCCGGAAAATCATGTGCTGGTGGGAGCTGCTCTGCTGGCAGCTTATAAAAATGCAGGCGGTGACATCGAATTGGATACGGTAATAGAAGAGATGAAAAAACGCGGCAGTCAGGTGCCGGGAGGTACATGCGGCTTTTGGGGATGCTGCGGTGCAGCAGTCAGCACCGGAATCTTTGTCAGTCTCGTCACAGGTGCCACACCTTTAAGCGGAAAAAGCTGGGGTCTTTCCAATCAGATGACATCCAGGGCGCTGGCACAAATCGGAGCCATTGACGGCCCCAGATGCTGCAAGAGGAATGCTTTCCTTGCCATGAAAGAGGCCGTGCGGTTTGCAGAGGAGCATTTACCAAACGCAGAAGGCAAAACGATTCAGATGGAACTGCCGGATGAGATCATATGCACGTTTACAAGTAAAAACCATCAGTGTATCGGGAAAAGATGCCCGTTTAATGCGGTAAACCATAAAAAGAAAACAGAATGATTACGGCTGCAGCCAGATAAAGGGGCTTTCATCGGGTACAGTGGATAGATTCCAAAATGAGGTGAAACATATGATTATATACACAGCAAGACACGGACAGACAGAATGGAATGCTCTCCATAAAGTCTGCGGCAGAACAGATGTGGATTTAACCCCGGAAGGATATAAGCAGGCTGAAGCATTGGCCGAAAATGTATCCGGGTGCCGCATCCATATGATCTATTCCTCACCCCTGCGCCGCGCGGCGGAAACCAGCAGAATAATTTCAGAGCGAATGGGAATCCCCTATTTCACAGACAACAGACTGATGGAACAGGACTATGGCATTTATGAGGGCGTGGATAGAAAAAATGAGGATTTTCTGAGGAATAAGAAAAATTTTGCGTTCCGTTATCCCAGCGGGGAATCCATGATGCAGACTGCCGTTCGTGTGTATGGGCTGTTGGATGAGATCAGAGAAAAAGAGGCAGGTAAAAATGTTTTACTGGTCAGCCATGGCGGAGTCTGCCGGGTCATCAGATCTTATTTTGTGGATATGACAAACGAGGAGTATTTCAATTATACGCAGAAAAACGGAGCTCTGGAGGTATACGAATACAGATGAAAGACAGTTTGAACAGGGTATTGGGCATGCATGTCAAAGTGATCATAGACAGGCCTCTGGGCAGCTATCATCCGGAACACAAAGACCTGTATTATCCCATTAATTATGGATATATCGAAGGAATCCTGGCTGCTGACCAGGAGGAACAGGACGTCTATTTTATGGGCATCCATGAACCTGTCGAATGCGCGGAGGGTGTTATCATCGCTGTGATCCACCGGAAAAACGATGTGGAGGATAAGTGGGTGGCAGCTCCTGAGAATATGAAATTCAGCATTGATGAGATAGAAAAGGCAGTGCATTTTCAGGAACAATACTTTGATCATGAGATTCTGATGCAGGATACGCATGAATAAAAGGGTATCAAACACAAACAACGAAAGAAGGGATAAGATGGGAGAACTATCAAAGCTTCTGAATATCGGCCCGGTGGTAGAAGAACAACTCAATCAGGTCGGAATCACTACTTATGACCAGTTAAAAGAAATAGGAAGCAGGCAGGCATGGTTAAAGATCAAAGCCATCGATGATTCTGCCTGCATCCACCGTCTGTATGGCCTGGAAGGGGCAGTACAGGGAGTGAAAAAGAGCCAGCTTTCACCGGAAGTAAAAGCCGAATTGAAAGAATTCTATCATCACTGTAAATAACCGATAAACAAATCCTGCCGCCCGTAAAATCCACATGCCGGTTCAGGAAAGAAATACAGCCGCACAGTATACGGAAGAATCATACTGTGCGGCTGTTTTATGTCCTTATGCTTTAGAGGGTGCATGAGACAATTGTTTACTTACTTAAGCCGTTAATCATTTCAGAAAGTTCCTGATCATCGCAGCTAAAAGGAAGGGTGAGTGTATTTCCCGGTTCCTGATAGAGAGAGACAGTTTCCAGTGCGTGGGGATTACCTGCCCAGGCACGCCTTGCGACACCACACATGACATCATAGTTCACTGCACGGCAGATGATCTCATCCACCTCAGGAGAACCGTCCAGGAGCAGGCCGTGCACCCTCTTCGGAAAGTTGCCGATGCCGGTTCCGCCGCCGTTGTGCATGGTCATCATGGTCATTCCCATGGCAGCGTCACCGCCGTAGACAAGTGCGGACATGTCTGCGGTTATGTTGCTGCCGTCATGGATGTTGGAGGTTTCTCTTGAGGGTGCATCCACACCTCCGGTATCCATGTGATCCCGGCCCATCATGATAGGCCCGGTTTTGCCTTCCCGTACCAGACGGTTGAAGGCAAGCGCGATCTTTTTCCTTGTCTCGCCGTCCTGATAAAGGATTCGGGCCTGAGTACCGATGACCAGATTGTTTTCACCTGCGTGTTTGATCCACAGATAGTTGTCATAGTCCTGGAACCGGCGGTCTTTGTCAATACAGTCCATTGCGGTCTGGTCTGTAAGTGCAAGATCTTCCGGTTTTCCGCTTAATACAACCCAGCGGAAGGGTCCGTAACCATAATCGAAGAGGGTCGGCCCCATGAATTCTTCCACAAAGGATTTGTAGATGAATCCATCCAGATCATTTACTCCGTTCCGGCACACTTCCCTGATTCCGATGTCATACATTGTAGTAGTCAGACTGTTTCCGTAGTCGAAGAAATAGGTACCTCTGGAACGCAGGATTTCGATCAGTTCGTGATGCCGGAACAGTGTTTTCTTTACTTTTTCTTCAAATAAAGGTTTGTTTTCGGCAAGCATTTTTGTCCGCTCTTCAAAGGTAAGACCCTGTGGACAGTACCCGCCGTCAAATGCCACATGGCAGGATGTCTGGTCTGTGAGCAGGTCGATTTTCTGGTCTGTTTCCACCGCGTATTCCAGCAGATCTACGATATTTCCATGGAAGGCAATGGAGACCGGTTCCTTTTTTTCCTGATATTCTTTTGCAAGTGCAAAGGCTTCTTCGGGGGTACGTGCCATGGATTTTATCCATCCCAGGCGCATACGCAGCTCTATTTTAGAGACGTCCACCTCTGCGATGATGCCCACGCCCTGGCAAAGCTCAATGGCTTTACCCTGCGCCCCGCTCATGCCTCCAAGGCCTGCTGAAACCAGCAGGTTTCCGCGGAGGACTTCCTCATTGCTTTTGTGAAGGATCTGCCTGGCTGCTGCCAGGAAGGTAGAATACGTACCGTGCACAATTCCCTGGGAGCCGATATAAAACCAGCCTCCGGCGGTAAACTGACCATAATTGGTGACTCCAAGGGCAGCGCAGCGATTCCACTGTTCCAGATTATTATATTTACCTACCATGAGACCATTGGCAAGAATGACCCTGGGGCAGGAGCGGGCTGATTTGAAAAGTCCTACGGGATGACCGGAGCTGACTACAAGAGTCTGTTCTTCTGTGATTTGTTCCAGGTATTTTTTTATGAGCCTGTACTGCATCCAGTTCTGGCATACCTGTCCGGTTTCTCCGTATGTGACCAGTTCGTAGGGATAAAGTGCCACATCAAAATTCAGGTTATTGTCGATCATGACCTGAATGGCCTTTCCGGCCAGGCATTTCCCTTTGTATTCGTCCACGGGTTTTCCGTAGATAGCTCCGTGGGGACGGAAACGGTAGCCGTAGATCCGGCCGTGTTCCATAAGTTCCTGGTAAAATTCAGGAATGATCTCCCGGTGGTATTCGGGGGGAATATAACGCAGAGCGTTTTTGAGGGCAAGCTTTACGTCTGCCTCACTCAGTGCAACCTCCCGCTTCGGTGCCCGGCGTACTGCCGGGTCGAAGGTACCGGGGGAGGGGAGAGGCCCCTCCCATGCATATAAAATAGTGTCCATATTGTATATCCTTCCCTGCCTTTACAGACTGCGTGCCAGCTCGTAGGCATCCCAGACTGCATACATAATATTGCGTACTCTCCGTGCGTCACCCAGCAGATAAATCTCATTTTCTTCCAGGCTTAACTGCTCGTAAAGTGAATTGTTGGAGGTATATCCGATGGCACAGACAAATGTGTCAGCGTCTAATTTGTGCTCTTCACCGTCTTTTGTGTAGGTCACCGTGTTTCCTTCGATGCATTTGACGCCTGCGCCTGCAATCTGCTGTACATGGTGGAAGTGCAGCAGATCCTTCAGCATGATCTTATTCATATGGGGAACCGGTGCCCCTGCAGATAAAATCTCAGGCAGGGCTTCCAGTATCGTCACCTGTTTCCCGTTTTCAGCCAGGTCAAGGGCCAGTTCGCATCCTACAAGACCGCCGCCGATGATGACGGTATGGCTGCCCGGTTTGATCTCGCCGGAGAAGATGCGCTCTGCAGGGTACATATCGTGATTTCCCGGCAGACGGAGGGTCCGCGGCGTGGAACCGGTGGCAACGATCACGGCGTCATGGGGATAGGATTTCAGGGTTTCTGCCGTAACAGCAGTATTGTAATGAATCTCCACACCCATTTCCTCCAGGGTTCTCTGATACCAGTCAATCAGCTTTAAGTCATCGTGCTTGAATGAAGGTGCACCTGCCAGATGAAGGGAGCCGCCCGGCCGGTTGCTTTTTTCCAGGATGACAGGGGAATGTCCTCTGAGTTTCAGTACTCTTGCTGCCTCCATACCTGCCACGCCGGCGCCGATGATGAGAATCTTTTTCTGTACACATGCGGGCTTCAGATCATAGTATGTCTCTCTTCCGCAGGAAGGGTTCACTGCGCAGGAAACAGGTTTGGCGGTGATAAGCCGGTTCATACAGCCCTCATGGCATCCGAGACAGGGGCGGACAAACTCGAATCTGCCGCTTCGGATTTTATTTACCGTGTCAGGGTCAGCCAGAAGACTTCTGCCCAGGGCGATCAGGTCGGTTTTGCCATCCCGCAGGGCTTCGGAAGCCAGGTCCGGATTTTCCATGCGTCCGGCAATGAGGATGGGGACATCCATTTCTTTTTTCAGAATTTCGCCGAAGGGAAGGTTCATTCCCTTTTCAAAATACATAGGCGGATGGGACCAGTACCAGGAATCATAGGCTCCGGCATCCACATCCAGTGCATCGTAGCCTGCTTTGACCAGAATCTTGGCAGCTTCGATACCTTCCGGGATATCACGGCCGAGTTCTTCAAATTCTTCGCCGGGAAGGCCACCCTGGCGCACGCCTTTTATGTAGGATTTTAAACAGTAGCGAAGGATGACCGGGAATTTCTCACCGCATTTTTTCTTGATATTCTGCACTACTTCACAGGCAAACCGGAGACGGTTCTCCAGGCATCCGCCGTATTCATCCGTCCGTTTGTTAAAGAACGGAATGGCAAACTGATCCAGAAGATATCCCTCATGGACGGCATGGATTTCAATACCGTCAAAGCCTGCCTGCTGGCAGATTTTTGCCGTATCGCCGCATCGTTCTACGATGGTATGGATCTCATCCACGGTCAGTTCCCTGCACATAAGGTTCTCATCCCAGTAACTGCTGATCGGGGAGGGGGCGATGGGGGGCTGTCCGCAGAGCAGGTGAGGTTTCAGCACACGGCCGAAGCCGGCAGTGAGCTGAGTGAAAATTTTGGAGCCGTAAGCGTGGACACGCTCACACATTTCCGCTGTGTTCATGATAAATGTGGAAGGGTTGTCCGTGGGGCACGGCATGGTTCCGTCCACTGCTTTTTCAATATCGTTTTCCGCGTAAATGGTACCTGTGATGATGAGGCCCACACCGCCTTTGGCCCTTGCCACATAGTATTCAATTCCGCGTTCGTTAAATGTATTCTCAGCGGTTACCATACCGCCGGTGCCCATGGCTGCCATCACATATCTGTTTTTCAGGGTACAGCCTGCCAATTGGTAAGGCTCAAATAAGATTTTATGGTTTTCTTTCATGATTTTCACACTCCGAATATAGATTTACCGGTTTGTCACACCAGTATTTTTGCCATCAGCGCTACCATTGGAATCAGAATGATGGTGCGGATGAAGAAAATTTTAACAAGGTCTCCGAAGCCTACGGGAATATCAGATTCCAGCATGGCGTTGGCACTCTCCGTAAAGAATATGATCTGTGATGTGGACAGCACAACAACGAAAAACGCACTGGCCGCAGCCACAGCTTTGCCTTTGATCAGGGTTGCCGGTATGGACAACGCAAAGATTCCCACAATGGAGGAAGCAGCAATCTGCTGTGCATCCGGAAGTCCTAAGAGACTTAAGATCGGTGCCATGGGAATGGCAATCCATTTGGCAATAGGTGTATAGTTAAAAATCAGAAGGCAGATAACGGAAAGGGATACAATAAAAGCATTTACCTTGATACCAAACATAAAAGAAGATTTCAGCTGTTCTAAAAATACAGTGAATTTTGTTCCCGATGCTTTTTCCAGGGCATCCTGGTACGCGGTGGGAAATGTCTGGCCACTGTAGTGTTCCGGTTTTCTCTGGGCCTCTGTCTGTACGGTTCCGTCAATATAGGTATCCGGTTTTCTGGACAGCGGAGGAATACGGATCATAATTGCCGCCAGTACAAATACACAGATAAAAGCCGCCAGTACAACCTCGCTGTAGAGATTTTCTATTCCTGCAATGGATGACAGGAAGGCAAAACCGCCCAGACTGGCAATACTGAAGTTGGTGGTGATGGAGCTGGCTTCTCTGGCTGTATATACTTTCTTCTGATACAGGTCATTGGTGATCATAACGCCTGCCGCGGGAGCTGCCACAAAGGAAGAAATAGCATCCACAGCCGATTTGCCGGGTACCTTATAGACACGGCGCATGATCGGCTCGAGCAGTTTTCCCAGAAATTCCAGAAAACCGAATTCTGTGATAAAGGCAACCAGGGTTCCGGCTACCATGATGGCAAAGAACGAATCAGCGGCAATGCTCAGAGAGGTCTCTCCGATCTCCGGGTCTATAATGGGAGCAGGCCCAATCTGGAAGATAGCCATGACACTGAAAATAGCTGCAGTGACATAGGTAAAGTAGGAGAAAAGATTATCTTTCTGATAAGTGCTTTTCAGGATGCCGGGTACATTTTTTCCGTATTTTACATAGATGCTGGCTGCCAGTACAACAAGGCAGGAAATCATAACAAAAATATACTGGACTTTTGGACCAAGTGCAGTCTGAATGATGTCCATGATATGTACCATGGGCACTTTTTTGTTGCCATTGTAAGGAATGGTAACAAAGAAAAGAAAAACACCGATAATACTGCAGATAAAGAAACGTACTTTAATGCTTGAGCTGTATTCTTTTTTATTTTCCATATTTAACTCCTATATTCTTTAAAAGACGATGGGGCCGCAGGCGTTTTCCACTGCCTGGAGCAGGCTGTCATCAGCAAGCAGTTCTTCACAGGTATTGATTTCAGGGTAGAGCTCACGGTCTTTGTCATAGAATGGGATTCTGCTGCGGACCATGTCATAGGCTGCTTTTGTTCCTTTTCCAAGCGCACCCTTTTTACCGGCATCTGACTGGCTTCTTAAATCAATTGCCTGGCAGGCACAGAGAATTTCCATAGCCAGTACACGACGTACATTTTCGGCAATATCCCGGGCTGTTCTTGCGGAGATGGTGCCCATGGATACATGGTCTTCCTGGTTGGCGGAAGAAGGAATGCTGTCCACGCAGGCCGGATGAGCCAGTATTTTATTCTCAGATACCAGGGCAGCAGCACAATACTGCACGATCATATAACCGGAATTCAGTCCGCCGCCCTCTACCAGGAATGCGGGAAGTCCGTAGTTGAGGGCCGGATTTACAAGACGCTCAATACGGCGTTCTGCCACATCTGCAAGTTCAGCGACAGCGATACCGAGGAAATCAAAGGTGAGAGCCATGGGCTGTCCGTGGAAGTTTCCGCCGGAAATGACCTCCTGGGTCTCCGGGAAGATGATCGGGTTGTCTGTTACCGAGTTCATTTCCACTTCTATCTGGTCAATAATGTAATTCAGGGCATTTTTAGATGCACCGTGAATCTGGGGCAGACAGCGCAGGGTGTATGGGTCCTGTACGCGAAGCTCGCCCTGCTCTGTCGTCATCTGACTGCCTTCCAGCAGTTCATTTAAAATGCGGGCGGTGTCGATCTGGCCTTTGTGCGGGCGGGTGAGATGGACCTGTGGTTTCAGTGCTGTTGTGATACCGTTCAGTGCTTCAAAGGAGAGGGCTGCCGCGATATCTCCGTATTTGATCAGGCGGATGGCATCATATACTGTGAGGGCTCCCACAGCGGTCATGACCTGTGTTCCGTTGATCAGCGCAATGCCTTCTTTTTCATGAAGGTTGATGACCGGGATTCCTGCTTTTTCCATGGCCTCTCTGCCCGGATAAATGTGTCCCTCATATTCAGCAAGCCCCATGCCCATCATGGGAAGCACCATGTGGGAGAGCGGAGCCAGATCGCCGCTGGCACCCAGAGAGCCTTTCTGCGGAATGACGGGGTGCAGATGTTTGTTCAGCATGGCAACCAGGGTTTCCACTGTCTCGAGACGTGCACCGGAGAAGCCTTTTGCCAGATTGTTCAGACGGAGCAGAATGATGCCGCGGACTACTTCTGCCGGGAATGCCTCTCCGGCTCCCACTGCATGGGTCATGATCACGTTTTTCTGAAGCTGTACACAGTCCTCTTTGGAAATGACAACATCGCTGAATTTGCCGAATCCTGTGGTAACACCATAAACGACTTCTTCGCGTTCTACAAAATCATCAATGATTTTTCTGGATGCACGGATGCGTTCCACTGCCTCCTTGTCCAGTTCCACGAAAGCGTCAAAACGGCAGACTGCCACCAATTCGTCCAGCGTCAGTGTTTCCCCTGTTATTACTACTGTTTGCATAAAAAATCCTCCTCTTTTTTATATGTGGTTTTTCTATAAACTTCACACGCTTTTCTTTTATTATAGACAACAGATGTCAGTTTATCGTCACTTTCTGACTTGACATGTCATGCAAATTAAAGTTTTAACAGGAAAAAGTGAAAAAGGAGGAGATGTTCAGGATGACGATTCAATGAATTCTTTACGGAATGCGAAAATTCAGATATAATGTAAGGCAGATATTTCAGATATGTTCCAGTGACATAAACTATATATCAGCAAAGGGGAAAACAGGAAAAATGAAAATTACGGTTCATTTTCTGGGAAAACCGGAGATCATCAGGGACGGGGTCCGGGTGGTGATCCCGCAGAAAAAGATTCAGGCATTGCTATTATATCTTCTTTTTAATGAGAGCTGTTCCAGGGATGAGCTGGCAGCCCTGTTCTGGGAGGAGCAAAGTGAGGAGGGAGCCAGGCGAAATCTGCGGAACAGCCTGTATAAGCTGCGGACACTGTTGGGGGATGGTGTTCTTGTGACCATGGGGAAAGAGTATATCAAGCTGGACCCGGAGATAGAGATTGTCAGGGATACCGATGTATTTCTCATGGACAATGGTGAAAAATATCTGCTGCAGATGGAGAACTGCTGCTTTTTAGATAAGTTTCATCTGAAAAATTGTGTCGGGTTTGAAAAGTGGGTGAGCAGTATTCAGAATGTGTATGAGAAGCTGTTTGTGGACCGTTTTCTTCCTGCCATGAAAAAATGCATGGAGAGAGAGGATTACACTGCGGCGGAGGGATATGCAAGGAAAATACTGCTCCTGGACCCTTATCAGGAGAGGGCCTGCTGTGCGCTGATGCAGATTTATGCGGCGCGCAGGGATTATAACAAGGCGGTACTGGTCTATACCGGGTTTGCGGAGAATCTGAAGAAGGATGTGGGAGTGGAGCCGGAGCCACGTACAAAGGACCAGTATGAAAAAATCCTGCTCATGCGCAAACGGCGCAGGGAGGAAGGGGACGGCTCTCTCTACGGCGGCCATCTGCAGGCTGTGGCAGAGCTCTCCAAGGAGTATCTCAGATACAGCCGCAGGGAGGAGGCGGATATCTGCATTCTCTGCGGAAGTGTTGGCATGGGGAAATCCATGGTCTTAAAAACGTTTATTGAGAGTATGGAGAACGCAAGGGTGATCTCCGTGGAGTTCCAGGTTTCAGACCAGCAGGTCAGATATCTGGCTTTGGAGAAAGTGATGGAGCAGATCTGTGACAGATGCCGTATTGCTCTTCCCCAGGAGAATATGGAATTCTTCGGGGGAAACAGTGATATCTGTTACAGGAACCGGATGGAGATCATGATGAAGGCGGTCAGGAGAAAGGACGGCAATTATATTCTGCTGCTGAGGAACATGGAATCCGTGGATGAACAGAGTCTCAATCTGCTTATCTCCTGTTTTTTTGAGCGTTACAGAAGAGACTTCTTTATATTAATGGAATACTGCCCGAATTTTCAGGCACAGCCGCAGCTTCTGGCACGCCTGGAATCTGTGTCACGGGTGAGGGTGGTGAGACTCCGCCATCTGACGGAGGAGGAAAGCAGAGCATATCTGGTGGATGCCCTGGGAGAAAAGTTTCCGGAAAAACTCTCCTCCCACAGCATCTATGAATATACAGGCGGAAACCTGAGGTTTCTGAAGGATGTGGCGGAAAATATCCGTGTAGGGGCAGAAGAGAATTTTCAGTTTCTGCCGGAGACGGAGAGGACACTGGAGAGGCTGTTTTCCGGATTCAGGCAGGAGGAATACGAGTATCTGGAGTATTTGTCTGTGATGGAGCACGGTACCGATGTACAGCAGCTTAGCAGTATGCTGGAAGAAAACTCCGTGAAGGTGATGAAGATCCTGGATTTTCTCATGCGAAGAAGGCTCCTTTCCGAGACCGGCGCGGGAAAGCACAGGATGCTGAAAATACGGGAAAAAATGGTGCGGGACATGATATATGAACGCACCTCCCAGTTTAAGCGGCTGGAACTTCACAAGCTGGCGATCCGGTATTATGAAAAGATATACCAGAAGAACAGAGGGGTATATTTTTATCTGTCCGAACTGCGGTATCATTACAGTTTTACAGACTGCGAGTATGAGAAGCTGTATTATGATATTATGAATCTGCAGTATGTGCTGGACTATTACGATGAATTTTTCCCTACGGTGGTCAATGATGAAGATACGAGAAAGAGTTTAAGGCTGGACAGGGAACGCATTTATCAGGATATGGACGAGTATACCCAGCGCCTGGAAGCCATGGAGGATGAGGTGGATTTCAGGGATTATGAGGAGCTGCATATGGTCCTTGATTTCCTGGCAGGGCGTTCGCTCACACGTGACGGCAAGCGTAAGCAGGGGATCGTGTATATCCAGGAGATGATAAGGCGCGCCAGGGAGCTGGAACGGACGGATATGCTTCTCAAGGGATACGTGGAATTGATCTGCTTTGGCCTGAAGGAGGGCAGTGTCAAGTGGATGGAAAAGTATCTGAAGGAGGCAAAATCCACAGAGAACCTGAAGGCTTATGCCAGGGAGAGAGGGGTACTGCTGAGGCTGGAGGGATACTGCAATATCCTGAAAGAAGAGTATGACAAGGCAGAAAATCTGCTGCTCTCCTCCATCCAGTTATTTGAAAGCCCGAAGATGAAACGGGCCAATTATTTTAATGTGGCAGGCGCCTATGACTATCTGGCGCTGATCTACAGGCGGCGCGGGGAGTATGAGAAGGCCGGTAAGATCATGGAGAAAGCCATCTGTCTCTGCCAGGAAAAACGCGTGACAAAGAGCCTGGATCTGTTTTATGAGGATTACGGATATATTTTATATCTGCAGGGGAACTATGGGGAGGCAGAGCGGTATTTTCAGAAGAGCGCCAGAATCTACGATGAGTTCGGTACCTATTGGCTTCGTTCGGTGGGGGAATGCTGCATGTCCGTCATCGCCCTGTCCAGAAAAGAGGAGGACAAGGCGCTGGAACATTTCCGTATGGCTGAAATCTTTTCACAGAAAGATATGACAGCGGAGGAACTGAAAATGCTGGAGGATACCAGGGCAAGGCTGAAGGCGGCAAGAGTTTTGAGGTGAGACAGTAACGGTTCGGTGGTCTGAATGGTTACTCGTGATTTATTGGGCAATGGTATACCGGGTATTTTTGCCTCTGCCCTGTTGGGATAAAAGTTTGTACTGCAGCATTCGTTTGATAAGACGGTTGGAGGTGGCCTGGCTGACAGTCAGCAGGTCCTCCACATCCCGACGGGTGACAGCACCCTGCGTTTTTGCCAGGCTTAAGACCTGTTCCATCATTTTGGATTCCGGAGTCTGTTCTGTACTTATCCTCGAATCTGCATTGAGATTGGGGAGTATGATTTTAAATGCATTACTGCTTGTCTTGATCTGTGGTGTCTTCCCTGTTCCCCAGTAGGCACTCATGATTTTTTGTATACCGGTACCGTAGGCTTCAATAAGTTGGAGACGGTAGAATATGTTGGCCAGTTTCGGGTTGCGGCATACAGAGAGGCCAAGCATAATATCATCCAGAGAAATTCCGTCCGGCAGGCCGCCGATGGAGACAAATTCCAGCCGGTCGGGATATATGCTGATTAGAGTGGCCGCACTGTAAGAGTATTCGCGGTGGACTAAGGCGTTGAGTAGTGCTTCACGTACAGCAGATTCCGGATAATCGCGGTTGTCAATACGTCTCAGTTTGTCAAATTCCGCATGGGTTTGATTTCTCAGGTCAATATAATCATACACATCAGTGAGCTGCTTGAGCAGGGAGCCGGAAAACTCTCGGCGGTCTTTAAAAACGCTCTGGTCATCTGTTTCAAAAACAGCAGCCTTGATCGTATGGGTGCACTGGTCTGAGAGAAGCTGGCCAAGATTAGTATAGAGATTATCGTGATTCAGGATACCAAGTGTTTTTTTCTGTGTGGTTTCAAAAGCAATCTCTCTTTGAGAAAATTCTGAAGCCGCGGCATAGAAAGTCAGCTCCTGTTCCAGAGAACGTATGGATTCAAAACTGTCTCCATCGGTGTCTTTTATCATACGACGAATCGCAGTGTCTGTTGCCGGTACAGAGGAGGTGCCCTGCCTTACATAGACGCCCTCCGGGCGCAGTCCTTTTTTGGACAGGTAATAAGGACGTTCTGTACCACGTTGTATATGGATCGCTGTTATATTTTTGCCATCATAATTTAGTGTTTCATAATGAAGAAACATGGTAATATCAGGTTTAATGCTGTCACGCACCATATTTGCAATCTGCTGTATTGTCTCATCGGGATTGTGAATTCCAGTGATATTACCGCTGTCATCCACTCCTATATATAAAATACCGCCGTTGCTGTTTGCAAAGGCAATGATTTCTTTTTTTATATCGTCCACAACAATTCGTTTCAGTTCTGTTGTTTCATTTTCCTGAAATATCATAAAAATACCCTCCTTTTCTTATTTTACGTTTTACGCTGTTGTTCGGATTTCTGTTTTCTTTGTAACGCATGTACGTGGATTGCATTACATTCTAACATCCGGCTGTCTTCTAAACTGCGATATTCTAATTACATTCTACTCATTCTTGTCATACTTGTCAAGGTAATGAGAATAATAAATATTTGCGGAAAGAATGTTTTTTTAAGATTAATGCAATAGGGAAAAATGTTCTTTTACTAATAACCGGAAAATGATTCGTAAGTTTGCAAATGCTGATTTTTATATGGTATAATAAAACAGACTGTGCTATAATCAAAACAGAATTCCTCTGCCTGTGCGGAGGTTATATATAAATCAAAACAGAAAACCGGCACAACTTTTATTTAAGGATAATTTTATGTTCGATGCAGTTATGGTGCATGAGGAAATCTGCCGTGATTTTCTGGAATTAGCTGTAGGCTTTCCAATCGAGAAGGTGGAGATCAGCAAAGAGAAAAGCATGATCTACCATCCGGAATACCGGGGCATACGGCTTGACATTATCGCCCGGGATGAAAACAGGACCCACTATAATGTGGAAATGCAGGTGGCAAAAAAATCCCATCTGGGAAAAAGAGCCCGATATTATCACAGCCAAATGGATATGGAACTGCTGCTGACCGGAGAAGACTACAGGGAACTTCCTGCGGCCTATGTGATTTTTATCTGCGATTTTGATCCATTCGGGCAGAAAAAGTACCGCTATACTTTCCAAAACATCTGCACGGAGACAGGCTTATCCATTGCAGACGGAAGCACTACTATTTTTTTGAGCACATGCGGAAACAATACGGCAGAGGTGCCTGAAAAACTTGTTAAATTTCTTGAATTTGTCAGAGCCGGCGAGGCAGACAGTACCCGGGACTACCAGGACAGCTTTATCAGAAAGATCCAGAAGTCCATGGAGGATATCAGAAGCAGCCGGGAAATGGAGGAGAAGTTTATGCTGCTGGAAGAGTTATTGAAGGATGAACGTGCAGAAGGCAGAGTGGAGGGCAGAGCAGAAGGCAAAGCGCTGGGCAAAGCGGAATCTATCCTGCTTTTGCTGCAGGATTCAGGTATGATACCGGATGAACTCAGAAGCAAAATCCTGGAGGAACAGGATACGGATATCCTTTCAAAATATCTGAAGCTGGCGGCACGCGCGGAGTCAGTTGCAGAGTTTATAAAAGAAATGGATAAAATCTAAACGGCGTTTCAAAATTATCATATAAGGATGCTGCGGCCATTTGCCTGCAGCATCCCTGTCTTACAATTCTATGCCATATCCGGCATATGACAAACCCTATCATCAATTATATTTGTAACCATCCGGCCGTCAGAAGCATTCGCGGCATTTGCCTATGAAAAAACGCTTTGCCACGGGGCAGATATCTGCTTCCGTTATTCTTATGTACGGTCAGTGCACAAAATGCGCAGGACCCGACCGGACAGTTACGTATATTTTTATATGACGGGCAGAGGAATTCTGATAGCCAGTTTCCCCGAATTATGATAGTATAAAACTACACGATTGCCCCACAGCAGAATGCCGGGCATGATCGGTTGTGCCAGAAAATAGTATAAGAAAACAGTACAGGCATCACATAAGAAAAGGAGAATGCATATGATGAAAAATTACGTTACAGGACTGCAGCATATTGGAATTCCCACAAATGATATAAAGAAAAGTCTTGAGTTTTATGAAAAACTGGGATTTGAAAATATTTATCAGGTAAAAAACGGGGCAGAGACTGTGGCCTTCCTGAGATATGAAAATTTAACACTGGAAATATATGAAAATGGTGCTGCGTCGGAGCGTGACGGCAGTGTGGATCATTTTGCGCTTGACACAAAACATGTGGAAGAGCTGTATGAGAAAATGAAACAGGAGGGATATACCATGCTGACCCCGGGAATCAACAGTCTTCCTTTTTGGGAAAAAGGAATCAAATTTTTTATCATTGAAGGGCCGAACAGAGAAAGAATCGAGTTCTGTGAGATTCTGTAGGAGGAGATGGGTATGAAAAGAGCAGTATTTGGTATTGTGGGCGCCGGATGGAGGGCTGAATTTTTCCTGAGGGCGGCAAAAGAGCTTCCGGAATTTTTTCATGTGAGCATTGTGGTGGAGCGGAATCCGGAAAAAGCAAAACGGCTGGAGCGTCAATGGGGCGTTAAGGTTCTGCCTGACCTGGATGCGCTTGCCAAGTGCAGGGAAGAGGTGGAATTTGTGGTCATGTGCCTCTCCCCGGATGTGATGCCGGCGATGCTTAATAAGGCTTCTGATCTGGGCTTTTATGTGCTCAGCGAGACATTTGCGCTGAACTGCGCAGATGCCATTGAGGAGTATTATCACGGGATCAAGGACCCATCCAGAGTGCAGTTCGCAGAGCAGTATTGGCTGCGGCCCGCCCATATGGCGAGGATGGCTGTCATTGAGTCGGGAAGGATCGGCCGTGTGACACAGGCACAGATTTCCGTGGGCCATGGATATCACGGTGTCAGCCTGCTCAGAAAATATCTGGATGTGGGATTTGAAAACTGTGAGATTCGGGCATGGGAATTTGCCAATCCCATTGTGGAAGGCCCGGGACGCGCCGGATATCCCGAGAAAGAGCAGATCATACAGGACAGACGGCAGTTTGCAGTGCTTGATTTTGGCGGCAAATGGGGTGTATTTGATTTTACGGAAGAACAGTATTTTTCGAAAATCCGGGGCAGCAGAGTGCTGATCCGAGGTGACAGAGGGGAAATAGAAAACAATACCATCCGCTGTCTGAAAGATTACAAAACACCGGTGGAATACAATATGACAAGAAGCGGTTCCGGTATAGACGAGGGCCTTGGCGCCCCGGTCATAGAGGGAATCCAGGCAGCCGGAGAATGGCTGTACCTTAATCCATTCGGAAGGCCGAGACTCAGTGACGAGGAAATTGCCGTAGCAGATACTGTCTGGAAAATGCATCAGTATGTATGCGGTGGTGAGAGCTTCTATTCCCTGGAGGAAGCCTGTCAGGACCAGTATCTTGACTGTATGATAAAAAGCGCAGTCAAGTCAGGGGAGAGCGTAAAGACCCGGAGCCATAGCTGGACAAAATAAGGAAAAGACAGGTTCAGCAGCCGGGAGAACGGAACAGTTCCCCATTTTGTATATAAAAGGAGCAGCAGCAATGGAAAAGAAAGAACAGCAGCACAAGCGCCGTGTCCGCTATAAAGGCACCCATCCAAGAAATTATAAAGAAAAATATAAAGAACTGCAGCCGGAGAAATACGCGGATACCATCCAAAAGGTCATTGAAAAAGGCAGTACACCTGCCGGAATGCACATTTCCATTATGGTAAAGGAAATCCTGGATTTTCTGCAGATACAGCCGGGGCAGACAGGTCTGGATGCAACCCTCGGGTACGGCGGACACACGTCGGAAATGCTGAAATGCCTGCAGGCAGAAGGCCATATTTATGCCCTGGATGTGGACCCCATTGAGATGGAAAAGACGAGAGAGCGGCTGCAGAAAAAAGGATACGGCCCTGAGATACTTACCATCATACAGAAAAATTTCGCTGATATTGACCAGGTGGCAGAACAGGCCGGAAAGTTTGATTTTGTTCTGGCGGACCTGGGCGTATCCTCCATGCAGATAGACAATCCTGACAGAGGATTTTCCTACAAAACGGACGGACCTCTGGATCTGAGGCTGAATCCCCAAAAGGGTGTCTCCGCTGCGCAGCGCCTTAAGGAAGTGACCCAGGAAGAACTGGAGGGAATGCTGGTAGAAAATTCAGACGAGCCTTTTGCAGAGGAGATCGCCAGGGCTGTTATGCAGGAATTAAAAAAAGGAAATGAGGTGTCCACCACCACACAGCTTCGCAGAATCATCGAGAAAGCACTCTGCCGTGTACCGGAAAAGGAGCGGGAGGAGGCTGTGAAAAAATCCTGCCAGAGAACCTTCCAGGCACTCAGGATTGATGTGAACAGCGAGTTTGAGGTGCTGGAAGCCTTTCTGGAGAAGCTGCCCGATGTTCTGGCAGAGGGCGGCCGCGCGGCTATTCTGACCTTTCATTCAGGGGAGGACAGGCTTGTGAAAAAATCCTTCAAGCAGCTTTGCAAAGCAGGTGTATACAGGGAAGTATCCACAGAAGTGATCCGGCCGTCCGCAGAGGAATGCAGAAGAAATCCACGTGCAAGGTCTACAAAAATGCGCTGGGCCGTCAAAGCATAACAAGAAGCTTAAAGACCATGGCATGGAGATTCATAAGTAATTATGGCCTCCATGCCGTTTTTTGTAACATGGCTGTCACAACTCTTTTTTATCCTTTAACAGGATGGATGAAGTAAACGATTTGATTCCATACTGAGAAAGGGAGTATAAAAGAATTATGAAAATATTAAAGAAACTGATTTTCGCCGTTTGTCTGTTATTTCTTCTGACCGCAGGCTGTATCTTCTATGCATTTCGGATCGAACCGTTCCGGATCAGCGTCAATACCTTTGCCATGGGGGCAGAAGAAAGCAGTGCAGAACCTGTAAAGATCGTTCAGATCTCAGATATTCATATAAAGGAGGACTTCACATACAAAAATCTGGAGAAAATAGTGGAGAGATGCAATCGCCTGTCACCGGATTTTGTTGTCTTTACAGGAGATTTATATGATAATTATGCAAAATACAGCGATGACAGCCGCATTATCTCCGAATTGAAAAAGCTGCATGCGGAATATGGAAAGATTGCCATATGGGGAAACAGGGACTACGGTGGCGGCGCGGTGCGAAAATATCAGGAGATCATGGAACTTTCGGGGTTTACATTACTTAAAAATGAGAGTATGTTCATTACAACGAAGAACGGGAAAAAAATACAGTTTACAGGTCTGGATGATTCTCTTCTGGGGCAGCCGTCCATGCCGGATATGACCGGAACGGACGCGGCGGATTTTAAGATCCTCCTGACCCATGAGCCGGACAGCGTCCTGACGTTTCCGGACAGCGGTCATCCACTGATCTTAAGCGGGCACAGCCATGGAGGGCAGGTCAGGATTCCGTTTCTTCCCTTTGTAAACGAAAGGGCCGTGGCAGCGACCTCCCTCTCCTCCAAATACAGCGGAGGGATGTACCGGGTGGGAGAGGAGGGGAAACAGAAGCTGTATGTAAATACCGGACTTGGGACTACCCATATTTCCGCCCGCTTTGGTGTGGTTCCGGAGATCACAGTGTTTGAAATTTATATCTGAATATTGGGGAGAGAGAACACATGAAGGTTTTGATCGCAGAAGATGATGAAAATATGAGCCGTATTTTAAAGCTGTATCTGGAGAGAGAGGGGTACACCGTGCAGACTGTTTTTAACGGGGAGGACGCGCTTGATTATTTTGAAACGGATGGGGCGGACCTGATGATCTTAGACTGGATGATGCCCGGAAGAGACGGACTTTCTGTGTGCAGGGAGATCCGCCGTATGAAAATTCCGGTGAAGATCATCATGCTCACCGCAAAGTCAGCAGCGGCCAGTGAATTGCAGGGCCTTGTCACAGGGGCAGACGATTATATCAGGAAACCTTTTGATATGGAAATCCTGCTGGTGCGCATAAAAAAACTGTGCAATATGGAATCCATCCTGCGCTGCGGAGCGGTTTCCCTGAATCCCCAGACTCATGAGGTGCGGATGGACCAAAAGAAGGTGGATCTGACGAAAAAGGAATACGATCTGCTTCATTATTTTCTCGTGAATAAGAACATGATCCTGTCCAGGGAACAGATTTTGGACAGCGTCTGGGGGATGGATTACGCAGGGGATGTGCGGACCGTGGATACGCATATCCGGCGTCTGAGAAAAAAGATCGGTGATTCCTGCATCAAAACCAGTTTTGGTTCAGGCTATAGGATGGAGGAAGCTTATGAATAAGCTATCACAAAAATTCATGGCAGGCATTCTTGTCATACTGTCTGTTTCCACCTGTGCATCAGCCCTGTTAAACGCCGGTTTTGTGGATAAATATTATCTGCACCAGAAAAAAAAGAGTCTCTCTGAGATTTGCGGCAGGCTCATGGAAGCAGTGGATGACGGCGTACCCTATGAAGAGGCGATCCGGGAAATTGAGGCGGAAAATAAAGTGATAGCCGTATCCGCAGACAGCCGCAGCTCGGACAATGACATGATCAATTATGAAATAAGAGATGCTTTTCAGGTAAAAGGTGTTGGGTTTCAGAAGTTCTGGCTGTGGGAAGAAGATTACAAAGAGGTGATGCGCGGGAAGAACAGAATCCGCCTCTACAGCCAGGAAAAATTAAATTACAGTCTGCTTGTGGAATACGCTGCCGGGGACTCCAGACTGTTTTCAGTTGCCATGATCCTTCCTGATATAAAAGATGCGGTCCGGATCATGAACGCATGTACGGTATCCATCAGTTTCCTTACCATTTTACTGTCTCTTCTGTTTATTTTTATTCTGGTGAGAAGGGTGACCGCGCCGCTGAAACAATTCGATGCCTTTGCTGCCTCCATGGGAAGAAACGAATTTCATCCGCTGGAGATCCATACGAATGATGAACTGGAGAGGGCAGCCGCCAATCTCAATGCCATGGGAAACCAGATCACGGCCTACCAGAAATCCCTGCAGAATAAAAAGGAACAGATGGAACAGCTTCTGGACAATGTCGCCCACGATCTGAAAACGCCGGTTTCCCTGATCAGGCTCTATGCAGACGGGATAAAAGACGGTCTGGATGACGGCACCTTTCTGGACACGATCATGCAGCAGAGCAGTCAGATGGACCGGATGATAAACAGGCTGCTGTTTTTGACCCGCATTGAGAAAAAAGAGCCATCCCTTGAACCATATGATCTCAGTGACATGCTGCAGGATATCCTGGAATCCTGCACGCCGCTTTCGAAAGAGCAGAATCTGGAATTTGTCCCGGATATCCAAGCGCAGACTGTGGTGACAACAAACGGAGAGTGGATGGAATCTGTTTTTTCCAACCTGATTACAAACGCCGTAAAATACGCTTCCGGTCATAAGATATGGATCACCCTGCAGAAAAACGCCGAACAGGTGGTTTTCATCATAAAAAATGAGTGCCGGAAGGAACACCTGAATCTGGAGAAAATATGGGATCCATACTATGTGGGAGAGCAGTCACGCAATAAACATCTTTCCGGGACAGGACTGGGCCTTACGATGGTGAAGAAAATGGTTCAGAAGCTAAACTGCGAGATAACCTGTACCTTAGAAGACGAAATGCTCTCTTTTATCCTGAAGATACCCCTGGATTGATCCAAAGAGACATCGGATCTTCCGGAACGATAAAACCCGTACCAAAAGACTGCCGTAATGCAGCCTTATGATACGGGCTTTTTATGCTTATTCTGTAATCTCTCCGCCGGTCTCAAAGAGGCGGTCTTTGAAATAATATTTCTTATCCTCATCCGTGATCTCTTTGATGACCCTGGCCGGATTTCCCACGGCCACGCTGTTGTCCGGGATATCCTTTGTGACAACACTGCCGGAGCCGATCACCACATTGTTTCCAATATGCACGCCCGGATTGATCACCACATTGCCGCCTACCCATACATTGTCACCGATGGATATTCCGATACCATATTCCCAGCCGGAATTTCTGGTTTCCGGGTGCAGGGGATGGCCGGCAGTGTAGATGGAGACATTGGGGGCAAACATAACATTTTTTCCGATGGTCACTTTAGCGACATCTAAAATCACACAGTTGGCATTGGCGAAGAAGTTTTCACCCACTTCTGTGTTGCTGCCGTAATCAAAATAGATGGGCTGTTCCATCCAGACATTCTCTCCGGTCTTT